>Ga0137395_10000127_pt1 | contig 25622 bp, 31 predicted proteins | sample czobulk216metaG_FD_108283 | JGI IMG/M metagenome (GOLD analysis project Ga0137395, IMG submission 108283) | Vadose zone soil microbial communities from Angelo Coast Range Reserve, California, USA - czobulk2.16 metaG | ecosystem: Environmental > Terrestrial > Soil > Vadose zone | place: USA...
CATGCGGAAGCTGATGGCGGCCTCAGTGGGAACGGGGATCGCGAACGTCCGGCCCATTACCAACCGGTCAGGCGTTGCGGTCGGGTACAGCTGCCGGAAGGTGCTATCCCGCAAATTGAGCAGGTGCCCGTGTCCGTTGATCACGAACGTCACGCCGCCAGTTGTCCGGTAGGCGCCGACATAGCGCTCAAAGTGTGCCGCCAGTGGCGTGGGCGTCGGGCTGGGTGTTGCGGCCGTCGTGCTTGTCGGGCTACAGCCGCTGACAACCATCAGTACGGCCAGGGCGCCGCCCATCCCCTTCATGGCTGCCGCTCCAGGATAGCACGGATTCGTGCTATATGCCACGGTTCCGTGGTTTACTTATGAGCGCATGAAGCGGCCCGGCCGAAACATCTCGCTGCTGTTCGATCTGTTCGTCCTCAATCAGCGCGTCCGCCGGCTGCTGTCGTTGGCACTGGCGGACGTGGCCCTGAGGGCCGACGAGTACGCGGTTTACAGCCTCCTCTTCGAGCAGGGCCCGATGACGGCCACGGAGATGGCACGCCGGATGGGCATGCCGCTGACGACGTTGCTCGATTACCTGAGAGCCATGGACGGTCGGGGACACCTCCGTCGGGACCCCCACCCGCGCGACGGCCGCGCCCAGCAGCTATCGCTGACGATGGCGGGAACCGCGGAGCAACGCCGAACGAACGCGGCCTGGGAAGTGATGCGAATCGGCCTCGAACGATCGCTTCCCCTTCCCGCCGGGGAGATCCGCCGAGCCTTGCACGCACTCGACGATGCCGTAACGTCGGCCCTTGATGACATCGAGTCCAACACGACCAGCGCCGGCTGACTAATCGATGGCGGTCATCACGTGCTTGACGTTCGTGTACTCCTCGAGCGAGTACATCGACAGATCCTTGCCGTAGCCGCTCTGCTTGTAGCCGCCGTGCGGCATCTCGCTGACGAGCGGGATGTGCGTGTTGATCCACACCGTGCCGAACTGCAGCCGCTTGGCGGCGTTCATCGCGCGACCGATGTCCCGCGTCCAGACGGAGGCGGCCAGCCCGTAGGGGACGTCGTTTGCCCAGGCGATCGCCTCGTCGTCGTCTTTGAAGCGCTGCACGGTGACGACCGGTCCGAAGACTTCCTTCTGCACGATCTCGGAGTCCTGCTTGACGTCAGTCACCAGGCTCGGCTGGTAGAAGTAGCCGCGCCCGGGGATCGGCGCGCCGCCGACCAGTACCTTGGCGCCGCGTTCGCGGGCGCGGTCGACGAATCCTTCAACCCGCTCGAGCTGTTCCTTGGCGACCATCGGACCCATCTCGATGCCTTCCTCGAGCGGGTTGCCGACCTTTACCGCCTGGACGCTCTTGGTAAGCGAGGACAGCAAGTTGTCGTAGATCTTCGGCGCGGCGATGACGCGTGTGGCCGCGGTGCAGTCCTGGCCCGAGTTGAAGAAGCCGGCGATCTTGACCCAGGTGTTGACCGCCTCGAGGTCGGCGTCGTCGAAGACGACCACCGGCGCTTTGCCGCCGAGTTCCAGGTGGACGCGCTTCAGCGTCTGCGAGGCGGCCCTCGCCACCTCTTTGCCGGTCGCGACGTCGCCCGTTAGCGAGACCATGTTGACACCGGGATGGCGCACGATGCCCGCACCGACCGGCTCGCCGTCGCCGGTGATGACGTTGAAGACCCCGGGTGGGAAGATGTCGGCCGAGAGCTCCGCAAGGCGGAGCGCCGTCAGCGGCGTCCATTCCGAGGGCTTGAGTACGACGCAGTTGCCTGCCGCGAGCGCCGGAGCCACCTTCCAGATCGCCATCATCAGCGGATAGTTCCAGGGCGCGATCGATCCCACGACGCCGATCGGTTCGCGCCGGATCATGCTGGTGTAGCCGCGCATATACTCGCCGGCGGCCCGGCCGTCGAGGAGGCGCGCCGCCCCGGCGAAAAAGCGCAGGTGGTCGACGCAGGGCGGCAGCTCGTCGGAGAGGAAGAGCGCTCGCGGCTTGCCAACGTTCGCCGACTCCAGGTTCGCGAGTTCCTCGCCGTCGGCATTGACGGCCTCGGCCAGCTTCAACAACAGCTCGCTTCGCTCCCGCGGCGTCGTTTCGAACCATTCGACATAGGCTTTACGTGCCGCCTGCACCGCACGGTCCACGTCCGCCTCCGTCCCCTTGGGCACCTCGGCGATGGTTTCCCCGGTCGCCGGGTTGATGATCGGCTGGCTCTCGCTGCCGGAGCCGGCCACCCACTCGCCGCCGATGAACATCTCCCGCCGCTTCAATGCCGTTGCCATCCTCTATCCACCCTCCTGTTTTCGCGCTGCGAAGACTCGCCGCGACCCTTAGGATATCTCCGATGGGGGAGGGGCCAGGCCCGAGGTCCAGGGAGCTCCAGGCAGAGCGAGATCGCTATCTGCCGCGCGGTATGTCGTCCGCTATGCCCGTCTTTGCCGCCGCCGGGAGCGGCGCGACCCTGACCGACGTCGACGGGCAGACCTACATCGACTTCGCGACCGGCATCAGCGTGATGAACGTCGGCCACAGCCATCCCCGAGTCGTCAATGCTATCCGCGAACAGGCGGAGCGGCTGGTGCATTCGGGCGGTCCCGTGATGTTGCCGGAGGTCTACGTGCGCCTTGCCCGCCGGCTGTGCGAGATCACGCCGGGGGCCTTCCCAAAGAAAGCCTTGCTGGTCAACAGCGGCGCGGAAGCGGTCGAGAACGCGATCAAGATCGTGCGGCAGGCAACCGGGCGCCCGGCCGTCATCAGCTTTCACAACTCCTTCCACGGCCGCACCCTGATGGCGATGACCCTCACGGGAAAGGTCGCGCCGTACCGTCAGAACTTCGGCCCCTACGCGCCGGAGGTCTACCAGGTCCCGTATCCGTACGAATACCGGCGCCCGGCCGGGATGACCGCGGAAAGCCTGGGCGGCTCCTGCGTCGAAGCCGTTCGCCAGCTTTTCAAGACCACGGTCGCGGCCGACCGCGTGGCCGGCATCGTTGTCGAGCCCATCCAGGGTGAGGGTGGCTTCGTCGTCCCTCCGCCGGATTTCCTCCCCGGCCTGCGCGCGCTTTGCACGGATCACCAGATCCCGCTGATCGTCGACGAGGTCCAGACCGGGTTCGGTCGGACGGGGACGATGTTTGCGGTCGAGCAATCCGGGATCGAAGCCGACCTGCTCGTGCTGGCGAAGTCGCTGGGCGGCGGGCTCCCGCTAGCCGCAGTCGTGGGTCGCAGCGAGCTGATGGATGCCACCGATCCTGGCGGCCTCGGCGGGACCTTCGGCGGCAACCCGGTCGCCTGCGCGGCGGCGCTGGCGGTCATCGACGTGCTGATCGAGGAGAAGCTGCCGCAGCGCGGCAAACGGCTCGGCGAGCGGGCGCTTGGCCGGATGCGCGGCTGGCAGGATCGTCATCCGCAGGTCGGTGACGTCCGCGGTCTGGGCGCCATGGTCGCGATGGAGCTGGTCACAGATCGTGCGACGCGCGAACCCGCCGCCGCGATGACCAATGACATCCTCCGGTACTGCCACTCACATGGTCTCGCTATCCTCAAGGCCGGCCTTTACGACAACGTGATCCGATTGTTGTTTCCCCTGGTCATCAGCGAGCAACAACTGGACCGCGGTCTCGACATTCTGGAAGAAGCGCTCAATCAAGAGGGTGTGAGGGAATCATGAAGAGGTCCGCGCTTTCCGTAACGCTGGCGATTGTTGCCGCGCTGGTCATGGCGGTCACGGCGGCCGCCGGCAGCACCTACTGGGAATCGATTAGCGGCACGGAATTACCCAACGCCACCAATACCGAGGGACAGTTCGTCGGCACGGCCACGGGCAGCTATGACGGCGCCTGGTATGTCGACGTCAAGCATCAGGATTTGAGTTACCACCCGGCGTCCATTACGGGGGGCACTTTCCGGCTCGACACATTTATCGGTGGCTGGCCGGCCGCCATCACGGGCGCCTTCGTGGGCGGCACGGTCTCCCAGATCGGCGGGTTCAGCGGTTGCACCAACCAGAATTACGCGGTTCAGGGCACCCTCGGCGGTGTTGGGATCAATGGTGGTGCCGGCAGCGGGTCCTTCAGCGCCACCCTGACCCATTACCGAACCAACGTCTGGTTCGTCGGTTGTGTGATCTACGCGGCGTCCGTCAAGGGCACGGTCTCGCTGACCTTCTAAATCATCCGGCGTTTACGAGCGGCGGTTCTCGGACCGCCGCCTGTACACTCCAAGCCCTATGGCTAACACGCGGACGGCCTTTGTCATTCGGCCGGTGGAGCCGGCAGACCTCGCGGCGTGGCTCAGCCTGGTCAACGAGGTCCGCTACTGGCAGGACGACGTCGAGGCGCTGCAGTTTGATGAGACGTTACGTCCAGCAGACGAACCTGTCCTGAGGCTTGGAGCATGGACCACCGACGACGAGCTGGCCGGAGTGGCCGAGGCGGCGCTGAGTGAAGATGGTTCGCGATATGAGGATCGCGCGGCGGGGATGGTGGGCGTCGCTGCCTCATACCGACGGCACGGCCTTGGGGCTCGCCTGGCCGACGAAGTCGAGGGTTTTGCCATCGCGAATCACGTCCGATGGGTGGAGGCCGAGGTGCGAGAGACCAATCTGCCGGCCGCCCTGCCGTTCGTCGGCTCGCGCGGGTACGTTGAGCTCGAACGATACCGAACCTCGGTCCAGACTCCGTCGACGGTTAGCCTGAGCGGGCTTTCGGAGTTGCGGACTCGCCTCCAGGGCGAAGGGATTGAAACCGTGGCCTTTCCAGCCATCGACTCGCCCGGTGCGCGGGACGAGCTCTATCGATTGACCGTGCAAATCTGGCGTGACATGCCGCACGAGCCGCACGTCGAGTGGCAGGACCCATCCCCCGAAACGTTTTGGCGCAGCATCTTCGAGCGGCCCGGGGTGCTGCTGGACGGATTCTACGTCGCTCGGGATGGCGAGCGGGTCGTGGGACTCTCATATCTCGTGCGCCGACCCGACGGCGATGCTGAAGTCGGCGACACCGGCGTACTGCGCGACTACCGGCGACGCGGAATCGCCCGTGCCCTGAAGATGATGGTGACGCGCTACGCCACCGAAAACCGCATCACGCGCGTGCACACCGATAATCGAACGGACAACGCTGGAATGCTCGCGATCAACCGCGAGCTCGGCTTCGTTCCCGGCGAGCAGATCGTGATCTTCGAGAAGACGCTGGCATCTCAGGCCTGAGGTCAAACCGCAACAGCGGCGATAATGTCTCGGGCATGAGCGTGGTCACCCGACCAGGAGATTCCGGTCTCAGCACCCAGTCGCAGGGGTTCGCGATCGTCGTCGACGGACTGCGAAAGCGGTACGGGAGCCTGGTGGCGGTTGACGGCATCTCGTTCCGGGTCAAGGAGCGCGAGATCTTCGGACTGCTCGGCCCCAACGGTGCCGGCAAGACGACGACGGTCGAGATCCTCGAGGGCCTGCGCGGCGCGGACGACGGCCAGGCGATCGTCGCCGGCATCGACGTCCGCAAGAACCCGGATAAAGTGAAGAACCTGATCGGGGTGCAGCTCCAATCCTCGGCGTTCTTCGATGGCCTGAACCTACTCGAGCTGCTCGACATGTTCGGCGCGCTCTACCACCGCTCGGTCGATGCCATGGCGATCCTGAAGAAGGTGGACCTGACCGAGAAGGCGCGCTCGACCGTAACCAAGCTGTCGGGCGGACAGAAGCAGCGCTTCAGTATCGCGACCGCGCTCGTCAATGAGCCCCAGATCCTCTTCCTCGACGAACCCACCACTGGGCTGGATCCCCAGGCTCGACGCAACCTGTGGGAGCTGGCGGGATCGATTCGAGCGGAAGGTCGGACCATCGTGCTCACCACGCACTACATGGATGAGGCCGAAACGCTGTGCGACCGGGTGGCGATCATGGACCACGGAAAGATCCTGGCCATGGAGCCCCCCGATACCCTGATCCAGCGGCTGCTCGACAAGGGGTTTCACAAGGATCGGGTGGAGCGCTCGGCCAATCTCGAGGACGTCTTCCTCGACATGACCGGGCACGGGTTGCGCGAAAGCTGACGTGACACGCAGTCCCTTCGTCATGCTGACCTGGTCGTCGCTGAAGGCGTACTTCCGCAACCGCGGCGCGATCTTCTTCAGCCTGCTGGTGCCGCTGATGATCATGGGGATCTTCGGCTTGATCAACTTCGGTAGCGGCACCCCCAGCGTCAACATCGGCGTCATCGACCAGGCGCACAACCAGGTCAGCAGCACGATCATCAGCAGCCTCCAGGGAATCAAGGCGGTCAAACTGCACACCGGCAGCCTCGATGGCGAGAAGCATGAGCTGCAACAGGGGAGCCGGGATCTGGTGGCGGTGCTGCCGGCATCCATCGGCCAGGGCTCGACCGCCATCACCGCCTACTACAACCAGGGCAACCCGCAGAATTCGCAGGTCGCGATCGCGATCATGAACCAATTCGTCGATCGCGCCTCGTTCGCCTTCGCCGGCATCACCCCGGCGCTGACGCTGGATTCCAAGCCGGTGCAGAGTCGCAACGTGACCTATGTCGACTTCCTGGTGCCGGGGATGATCGCCCTATCGATCATGCAAACGGGATTGTTCGGCGTTGTCTTCACCTTCGTCCAGTGGAAACAGCGCGGCATTCTTCGGCGCTTGATGGCCACGCCGATGAGGGTTCGCGATTTCTTCTTCTCCCAGTTGATGACCCGTCTAACGACCGTTGCGCTGCAGATCGGCGTGCTGCTGGCGGTGGGATATTTTCTGTTGCATTTCCATTTCGCGGGCAACGTGCTCTACCTGCTGATCGTCGGCATCATCGGCGGTGGCATCTTCCTCGCCATGGGCCTCGCCATTTCCGGCGCCTCCAAGAGTGAGGAGACCGCGGCGCCGATCGCCAACCTCGTTTCCCTGCCCCTGATGTTCCTCTCGGGCATCTTCTTCTCGCGGTCCAACATGCCGGAATGGCTGCAGACCGTCACGCAATATTCGCCGCTGACCTACGTATCTGATGCGCTGCGGAGTATTAGTGTCGATGGCGCCTCCCTCTGGGCCATCCGGGGCGACATGCTCGGCATCTTCGTGTGGCTCGCGATCGCCGTGGTCCTCGCGACCCGGCTGTTCAAGTGGGAGGTGGTGTGATGGCGGTCGAGCTCAGTCCTAAAATGCAGGGCTTCACCGAGGAGGTCTTTCCGGCGATCATCGGGACCAGTCGCAAGGACGGAAGCGTCGAGGTCGTTCCCGTCTGGTTCGAGCAAAAGGATGGAGCGTTCTGGATCAACGGTGGGAAGAACCGCGGCTGGTTCAAGCACCTCCAGCGCGACCCGCGCATCACCTTGCTGCTGATCGACCCGAAGCAAATGTTTCGCTGGGCCCAGGTCGAAGGCCGGATGGTCAACTGGGCCGAAGACCCGGGAGGCGACCATATCAATCATCTATCCCATCGTTACTTGAAGACGGACTACCAAGGCCCGCGGACGGGCCGGATCAAGATCCAGATCGAGCCAGTTCGTGTTACCGGGTCGATCGATGGCCGGGGGTAAAACCGGGTCGGCCCTGAGCCCGGCGCTCCAGAAGCTGGCGGCGCTCCCAATCCTGGCCACGGTTGCGACCAAGCGAGCCGACGCGTCCGTACAGTTGAATCCGGTGTGGTTCGAGCTCAAAGGCGGCTTCATCTGGTTGAACAGCAACACCAGTCGCGCCTGGCCGAAGAACCTTCAACGTGACCCCGAGGTCACGATGCTCCTCGTCGATCCGAAGGTGCCGGACCGCTACGCGCAAATCCACGGCCGCCTGGTCAGCCTGATCCCGGACCCGCAGCACGAATTCATCGACCACCTGGCGGAGCGCTACACGGGGAGGAAATTCCGTGACCTGGAGCCGGACGAACATCGCGTCACCCTCAAGATCCAGCCGGTCAAGGTGACCGGCGCGCTGATCTAGCCCCGGCATGGGAGTGATCGACTCGACCTTGCGCACGCCTGACGGGCGGAACCTTCGGGTTCAGGAAGGCGGCGATTCGAGCGGCCGTCCAGTTCTCGTGCACGGCGGCACCCCAAACTCGCGCCATCTCTTCGGCCCCCACCTTGAACTCGCACTCGAGCAAGGGATCCGCCTGATCAGCTACGACCGGCCCGGCTACGGTGGATCGACGCCCCATTCCGGGCGCACCATCTCCGACTGTGCCGCGGACGTGCGGACCATCGCTGACGCGCTCGACATGGATCGATTCGCCATTTGGGGGATTTCAGGAGGCGGTCCGCACGCGCTCGCCTGCGCGGCGCTGCTACCGGATCGCCTGGTAGCGGTGGCGTCGCTGGCGTCGCTCGCGCCCTACGGGGCGCCCGGCCTCGACTATTTCGCCGGCATGGGCGAGCTGAACGTCGACGACATAAAGCTCATGCTGGACGATCCGGCCGCCGCCAAAGCCAAGACCATCAACGACCGGGAGGGCATGCTGACGGCGACGGCGGAAGGCATGCGCGACTTCATGCAGACGCTGCTGACACCGACGGATGCCGCCGTGATGACAGGAGAGCTGGCTGCGCATCTGACGCAGAGCGGAAAGGACGGCCTCGCCCCGGGCATCGAGGGATGGTGGGATGACGGCTGGGCGATGCTTCATCCGTGGGGTTTTGATGTCACGGCCATCAGTGTCCCGATGATGCTGTGGCACGGTCGACAAGATAAGTTCGTGCCCTTCGAGCACGGCGAGTGGTTGGCTCAGCAGATTCCCGGCGTCGATGCGCACCTGACCGAGGAGGACGGCCACCTCACCCTCATCCAGCGACGGATCCCCGAGGTCCACCGCTGGCTGCTTGAGCACTTCTAACTAAGTCCGCGTACCCGTCGCGGCGTCATGGATCGCCGACCAGATTCGGTAGGGCGTGAGCGGCATCTCGAGCTGGTGGATCCCAAGCGGGCGCAGCGCGTCCATCACGGCATTCGCGACCGCCGGCGTTGATCCCGTCGTCCCGCCTTCTCCGATGCCTTTGACGCCCATCGGGTTATTGGGGCTAGGGGTGACCGTCCGCTCGGTTTCGAACATCGGCAGGTCGGCTGCGGTGGGGAGGAGGTAGGTCGTCAGGTTGCCGGTCAGGAGCTGGCCTTCTTCGTCGTAGATGACGCCTTCGTAGAGCGCCTGCGCGAGGCCTTGCGCGATCGCGCCGTGCACCTGCCCGTCGACGATCATCGGGTTGATCACCGGACCGCAGTCGTCGACCGCGACGTAGCGGAGGACTGTGACCGCGCCCGTTTCCCGGTCGACCTCGACCTGCGCCAGGTGCGCGCCAAAGGGAAATACCTCGGCGGGCGCAGCAAACTCCGTCTGGGCCGACAGCTCCTCCTCACGGCCCGCCTCGATCGCCCAGACGGCGAGCTGCTCGAGCGACATCGCCCGCGCCGGCACTCCGCGGACCTGCAGCCGGCCGGCCTCGAACACGATGTCGGCCGGCCCGGCCTCGAAGGCGGCGGCCGCCAGCGAACGTAGTTTGGTGGTCAGAGCTGTCACCGTCTGGTGAACCGCCGACCCCGACACGGCGGCGCTCCGACTCCCGAAGGTGCCCACCGCGTAGGCGGGAAAGTCGCTGTCACCGAAGACGACCTTGATCCGATCGAGCGGGACACCGAACTGGTCGGCTGCGATCTGGGCCCAGGTCGTCTGATGGCCCTGGCCATGCGGGGTCGAGCCGGTGATGACGGTGATGCTGCCATCGGACTCGAGGCGCACGGTGGCCTGATCGGCATCCGTCCCGGCGGCGATCTCGACGTAGGTGGCGATGCCGATCCCATGCAGTTTCCCGTCGTCGCGAGCCCGACTTTGCGCCTCGCGCAGTTGCTTATAGCCCGCTAGCTCGACCAGGCGGTGCAACGAGCGGGCGTAATCGCCACTGTCGTAGGTCAGCTTTCCCGCGTTGGTGTACGGAAATTCCGAGGGGCTGACGAAGTTGCGCAGGCGCAGCTCGACCGGGTCGATGCCCAGCTCCCCGGCGAGCCGGTCCATCATCCGCTCGATCAAGAACGCCGCTTCCGGACGGCCGGCGCCCCGATACGGGCCGGTCGGTGTCGTGTTCGTATAGACAGCCAGCAGGCTGCTCTCTGACGCCGGTATCCGGTAGCACCCCGTCTGCAGGTCGGGCGTGACGCCCGGAATCAAGGCGGTGTAGACCTCGAGGTGACCACCCATGTCGGCGAGGATGCGTGAGCGGACGGCGAGCACGGTCCCGTCCCGCCTGGCGGCGAGCTCAACCTCTTGCACTTGACCACGGCCATGCCAGGTCACGGCACAGTTCTCGGAGCGTTCCTCGATCCATTTGACAGGGCGTGCAAGCCGTCGGGCCGCCTCGGCGACCGCAATCTCCTCGCCCAGGCAGCCGCCCTTGCTGCCAAAGCCGCCTCCCACGTCCTCCACGATGACGCGAACCCCGTCCTCCTCGAGTCCAAGACACTCGGCGACGGTATCGCGGACGCCGTAGGTGGATTGGGATGAGACCTGCATGGTCAGGCGCTCGCCGTCCATCCACGCCACCGCGCCGCGCCCCTCGAGGGGCGCGGGGATCAGCCGCTGGTTGACGAGGCGCTCCCGGACGACGATGTCGGCCTGGTCGAAGGAACGTTTGACCGGGCCACGCTTCAGTTCCTTGCGGAAGGCGACGTTAGTGCCAAGCTCCGGATAAAGGATCGGCGCGTTCTCCTGCAGCGCACGCTCCATGTCGGTCACCACCGGCAGCGGGTCGAGGTCCAGCTCGATCAGCTCGAGGGCGTCGCGCGCCTCGGCCAGCGATTCGGCGACCAGCATCGCGACCGCCTCGCCGGCGTGTCGAACGCGCCCGCTCGAGAGCACGCGGCGCTCCGGGCGCGCCATTCCGACGACGTCGGCTTCGATGCGCAGCGGCTTCACGTTCTCCATGTCAGCCGCCGACCAGGCGGCCACGACGCCCTTGGCCGTGCGCGCCGCCGCGAGGTCGATCCGGGCGATGGTGGCGTGCGCGAGGTGACTTCGGAGAAACACGACATGCAGGCAGCCGTCGGGTTGCAGGTCGTCGACATAACGCCCGGCGCCCCGAATCAGGTGTGGATCTTCGACACGACGGATCGACGCACCGAAAACGGGTGTAGTCACAGCGATGAAGTCTAAGTCAGCTCGCGAGATATCGGGCCGCGCCAGCGGTGACGACGCGGGCGGCGCGCACGATCTCGTCGACCGCGATCCACTCATCGGTCGAGTGCGCCTGCTTGATGTCGCCCGGTCCGTAGAGGATCGCGGGCGTGTCCGCTTCGTGCACCAGCAGGCGCATGTCGGATCCGTAGGGCGCGCCGTCTGGCTCGGGCTCGACACCAAATTCCTCGGCGTGCGCGGCCTTGAGCGCCATGAACGCCGGGAGCCCAGGGTCAACCTCGACGGCATCGAACTGACCGCCGGCCCACTCGAGCTGCGGGGAATGATCCCGGAGCCACGCGTCGCGCTGCGCCAGGTCCGCGATCGCCGCGGCAAACTGGCGGCGGACTTCCGCGGAGGCCATGCCAACGGGAACCCCGACCCGTCCGTCGCATTCCAACTCGTCCGGGACGGTCGACGACCACGATCCGGCGCGCAGCCGTCCGATGCTCAAGGGGTAGGCAATCGGGTAATGCCTGAACAGTGGATGCGGTGCCTGGTTGAGCGAGCGCTCCAGTTGCCGGAGCCTGGTTTCGACCAGCTCGAATTTCTCGATCGCGCTGATGCCTTCGTAGCGAACCGAGGCGTGGGCCGATAATCCGCGGATACGCAACCGGAAGGACAGGGCGCCGGCCTGTGCTGGGATGAGGCGCAGTCGCGTGGGCTCCAGGACGTAGGCAGCATCTGCCCGGAAGCCGCGCTGCGCCATGGCGAACGTGCCGATGCCACCGTCCTCCTCGCCCACGACACTCTGGACGATCAGCCGGCCACGCAGCGGAAGGCCGCTCTTCTTCAATGCCGCCGCCGCGGTGATTCCGACCGCCAGCCCGGCCTTCATGTCGCAAGCCCCCCGGCCATAGAGGCGACCGGCCTGGATGTGCGCCGACCAGGGGGATGTATGCCAGGCTTGCCGGTCGCCGGGTGGGACGACGTCGACATGTCCATTGAGGATCAGCGAACGCTCGCCCTTTTCTCCCAGGATGCCGGCGACCAGCACGGCTTCGGTGCGCTCCACTTCCATGCCCGGAAAGCGCGGATGGGCTTTCAGCCGATCGACGTCGGCCTCGAAACGATCGACCGTAAGACCCGCCTCCTCGAGCACCAGCGCGACGAGATCCTGCACCGCGCGCTCGTTACCAGTGATGGACGGGACTCGCACGAGGTCCTGCGCCAGCCGGATGCAGGCATCGGTGTCGAGCGACTGGAGCGCCCTCGCCTCTGCCCGCTCCCCGATCACGCGCTGAGTGTAGTCGCGTCAGGCGGCGAGGTTGAGGGCACCGTCGCATTCGGGGTAGCGAACGCAACTCAAGAAGACGCCGTATTTCCCATGTTTCGGCTCGATCGACGCGCGGCACTTCGGGCAGTGCCCAAACATGACCAGAAGCTCCGCGCCGTCGATCAACTCGAGCTGCGGGATCTTCTCCGCAAACTCCGTAGCCTCTGGCGTAAAGACGCCCGACGTCACGAAGAAGCCTTTCATCAATTTGCCGGCGGTGATCACTCCCGCGAACTCACGGACCTCGCGCACGTCAACGTAGCCGCCGGGAAATCGCCGCTGCTTGCACTGGACGATCGCCCGTTGCTTTCCCTTGCGCAGCAAGAGATCGGTGCCACCGTCAGGGCCACGCTGGCCGACCAGCTCAGCTGACCAACCCTTGGCCGTGAAGCCGGCCGCGACGAGCCGCTCGAATTCACGCCAGGGCAACGAGCGGATCGTATCGAGCGATCGGTTTGAATCGAGCAGTCGCCACCAACCCGACCGCTTCATCTGTGCGGACACCGCCACGATTGCAACGAAATACCCCGGAATGAAGGCGAGGAGAGGCGCAACGATGGCCGACCATTCCCATCGCACGAATGAGCCGGTGCCGCCCCAGGCGCCGAGTGTGATTAGCTGGGTTGCCAGGTCTAGGACGAGGAAAACGGCGATGGGCATGGTGACGGCGACGACCAGCGGAACTCGAGCAACCCGCCGATCCAGCCAGGTGAAGACGCCCATGAGCGCCTTAACGCCGGCGGCGGTGAGAAGTTGCGGCGAGGCTCAGGGAAGGAACTGCTGGTGGCCGAGGGCGATGAGGTCCTGCGGGATGTTCAGCAGGCCGGACAGGGCGTAGACGGAATTCCAGAAGGTGGCACTCACCGGACCGCCCTGCCAGAGCAGGAAGAAGAGGACGAGGAGCGGCAGCATCCCCAGGCGGTTGGCGAGGATTCGTATTTCGATCGAAAGCCAGGGCGCGACGATCCCGAAACCGTCGAACGGCGGAATCGGGATCAGGTTGAGGACCACGGCACTGAGCTCCACGAAGACCAGGAACGCGAGCGCAGCCCAGAATTGCTCGGTTCCTCCTGGCGCTGAGTCCCGAAAGACGAGGAATGGCCAGCCGATCAGGATGGCGAACAGCAGGTTGGATAGTGGGCCGGCTGCCGATGCGAAGCTGCGCCACCGATTGTTCCGAATCGCTTGCTCGTTCAGGTAGACCGCGCCTCCCGGAATGCCGATACCGCCGAGCAGGAGGAACACCACGGGCAGGCCGATGCTCAGCAACGGATGGAGGTACTTGAGTGGGTTCAGCGACAGATACCCGGCGGAGGCCACCGACCGGTCGCCACCCAGGTAGGCGATGAACGCGTGGCCGAACTCGTGGATGCAGAGCGAGGTCACCCAGCCGCCGAGAATGAACAGGACCGTGAGCGGCAGCGTCAGGCTCGGCGCCGCTCCCGACCACAGGCCCGCGCCCCCAACCACCATCGCTCCCACTGGAATGCCAAAAACAGGGCTGACGTGCACCGCGCCGTCGAGCCTGGGGAGCGGTCGCCGTCGCGCATCCCTCGCTGTCGACCCAGGCGAGGCGAGGTACTGCCGGATGGCATAGATGCTCAATCCCGCTCCCTCGAGCCGCTGCGCGGTCGCGGTCGAATCCTTATAGAGAAGGGCCAGCAGCAGGTGCAGGGCGTCGACCCGGTAATGACCGATCTGCTCCGCCTCGCGGTGCGCGCTGATCAACAGGTAGCGGGTGGCAGGACTGATCGGCGCCGCAGCCGCCGGCCGCCCCGGGTCAAGTCCCTGCCACTCCGGCGCACTGCGAAGCGACTCCAGATTGACGTCGAGCGTGGCCAGCGCCTTGTAGGCCGGGTTGCGTGGTGACAGGACGATGGCCGCCAGCACGTGCGTCGGCTCGGTGCGCGCGGCGCCACTGAGGGTCGCCAACCGCTGGGCGAGCTCGATGATCTCCCGGGCGAACGCGGTCAGCGGGATGTCGTTCGCAAGCTGTTTGAGCGTCCAGCCCTCGGCTGCACTTCCGCCAACTGGTTGCGGCGACGTAGCCACGATGCTTAAAACGTCACGGCGCCGCGAATCCGGTAAGCCAGAGGCTCGCGCTCAGGTCTTGACAGTACCAATGCGCATCCGGAGGCGCCCTTCGATCTGGCCCAGCAGCCAGGCGGCGAACTGCTCATGCGTTGGGTGCTGCTCTTTGACCACCTCGAGAACCTCGTCGTGTATGCGGGTGAGCAGGTTCAGGAACTCGCTGTCGTCCATTCCCCACCTCCTGGCGGCCGGCAATATTGGCGCGGCCGGCTGGGGAAATTGTAGACGCCCTCAGCCCATAAAAAAAGCCGGCCCGAAGGCGCTTTTCCCTCCGCGACGCGCCCCGTTAGACGTCGTGATGCTCGGCTTCGGTGACCTCGGTCGTATCGTGGTGCTGGCCGCTGCCACGGTACATTCCGCCCGCCAGCAAGTTGTAGAGCACGCCCACGATTGCGAGCAGGAGCAACAGAAAGATCAGGTTGCCGCCGATCCCGCCGATCAACCCGAGCAGCCACAGGACGACGAGAATAGCGACGATCGCCCAGATCAGACTGGTCATGAGTTCACCTCCTTAATGGACAGATGCGATTTGAACTTGATACTAACGATATCATCTATCATGGAACGAAGGTGATGAGGCGTCAAGGGGTCGAATGGCCCTAGCCCTGCCCCAAACCTGGCAACCGCCCGCGGCGGCCGATGCGGCTGAACTGGTTGACCCGATCGAGTCGGCCCGGGCGGCCGGGCTCCGATACGTCTCCGATCTCACGCCGGGGATCCGGCGCACGCGGGCGGGGAAGGGGTTCCGCTACACGGGCAGCGACGGCCACCCCGTCCGTGACCCAGAGACCCTTGGGCGGATCAAGCGCCTGGCCATCCCGCCCGCCTGGACCGACGTTTGGATCTGTCCCGACCCGCGTGGCCACTTGCAGGCGACCGGTCGAGACGCGCGCGGGCGGAAGCAGTATCGCTATCACCCGAGGTGGCGGGAGGTCCGCGATGCCGTCAAGTACGATCGGATGCTCGCGTTCGCCGAAGCGCTGCCCAAGATTCGGCAGCGCACTGACCGGGACCTGGAGCGCCACGGGATGCCGCGGGAAAAGGTCCTGGCGACCGTCGTCCGGCTTCTAGAAGAGACGCGCATTCGAATCGGGAATGACGAATACCGGAAGGAAAACGGGTCCTACGGGCTGACCACGCTGCTCGACCGTCAGGTCAATGTCGTCGGCGCGGAGGTGCGCTTCAATTTCCGCGGCAAGAGTGGCAAGCACCACAATATTGACCTGCACGATCGCGGGATGGCGCGCCTCATCAAGCGTTTCCTCGAAATCCCGGGACAGGAGCTCTTCAAGTGCGTCGATGAGAATGGCGAGGTGAAGGCGATTGACTCGGCTGACGTCAACGAATATCTGCGCGAGATCACGGGCGAGGATTTCACCGCCAAGGATTTCCGCACCTGGGCGGGGACAATCCTTGCTGCCCGATTCCTACGAGAGGCGACCGCGGCGGCGGCAGCAGCAACCAATTCCCGGCGGGCGAAGACGCAGCTGGTTCGCGCCGTCGCCAGGGTCGCCGAGGAGCTGGGCAATACCCCCGCAGTCGCAAAGAAGAGCTACATCCACCCCGCGGTGATCGCCGCCTACCTTTCGGGTGCGCTGACGCCGATCAGCGAAAAAGATGACCCCGATCCCTACAAGCTGTCAGCGGAAGAGCGCAGCCTGCTGGCTTTGCTGGGGAAGGCTGCTTGAGCTAGCTCGCGCTCAGGATGAGATAGCCGGAGATCGACAGCAGCACGAAGAGTGTGATGATCCCGATCGCCGCGAAGGCGGGAAGGGTCCGCTGGCTGTTCTGCGCTTCCATGACTTCATACTGCGAGCTGAAGTTGAAGCCCTCATGAGGCTGTCATGTGAGTTCGCTAAGACGTTCAGTACCAGTAGTTGGAGCCTTCGGCGGAAGCTGAGCCGCTGGGAGCAGGCTCATCGCGTAGCAGACCCTTCGGCCCGGCGAGCGTACGGACCGCCTGCTCGACTCGGGCGATGAAGCCGTCGTAATCTTCGGCGGCTTGCGGGTAGAGCGGGTCGCCGAACGTGATGCTGGCGGCGTGCCGCCGAGGGATCCGCCGAAATCGTGGGAAGACCTCGTAGAGACCGTCGACATACGCGGGCACGATCGGCACGCCGGCGTCGATGGCCAGGATGGCCGCACCCTTCTTGAAGGTGCCGATGTTGCCGGTTCGCGACAGCGTGCCCTCGGGAAAGATCACCACCGACCAGCGATGGGCGAGATGTTGCTTCAACCGATCGAGGGCTGGTCGGGCGCCGCCCGCGCGCGGAATCGGAAAGGTGTTGATCAACAGCTGCGTCAGGATCGCCTCCCACTTTCGCTTGAAGATGGAGTCGGCGGCGGCGACCACGAAGGCGCGGAATCGGAAACGATTGGGGAGTGCCTGCAGCATCACCACGGCATCCAGCGCGCTGCTGTGGTTGGAAACGAAGACGGCGCCGCCTTTGACGGTTCTGACCCGGTAGCGGTCGACCACCGTCAGCGGCGAGAAGGCGCCCATCAGCGGAAAGATCAGGAAGGTCTGCATCACGGCCCGGATGCCGCGAATCGATCCCCATTGGGTCCAGGTTGGAACCGTTGCCGGCGGCGGGCTCGTGGTTTCCACTTCCCTCCCCTCCAGCGGCCGCCCCAGCTAAAGTAGCTGCGGGCGTGCCATGCCGGAACACCGCAAGCGTAGCAACCGCAGGTCCTCGGCGAAAGGTCCGTTGAGACTTTCCTGGACCCTCTGATGGCGCGGCCCCTTCGCGCCGAAGGCGTGTCGGCTGAGATCAGCCGCAACCTGGCGCTCGAGCTGGTCCGGGTGACCGAGGCGGGGGCGCTGGCCAGCGCTCGCTGGATGGGCCGCGGCGATAAGAATCCGGCCGACGGGGCGGCAGTCGATGCCATGCGGCGCGCGCTTGGCAGGATCCCAATGGACGGCGTGGTCGTCATCGGCGAAGGCGAGAAGGATGAAGCGCCGATGCTCTACATCGGGGAGAAGATCGGCACCGGCGAGCCGCCGCAGGTCGATGTGGCCGTCGACCCAATCGACGGGACGACGTTGCTCTCCAAGGGATTGCCCAACGCGATTTCCGTGGTCGCAATGGCAGCCGGGCGCGGCTCGCTCTACGACGCCAAGCATGTCCATTACATGCACAAGATCGCGACGGGTGCGGACGCCGCCGGCTCGCTGAACATCAATGATCCGGTCGCGGTGAACCTCCAACGGGTCGCGAGAGCGAAGCGCATGCGCGTCAGCAACCTGACCGTTATCATCCTCGACCGCCCGCGCCATGAGGGGCTGATCAAGGAAGTTCGTGACACCGGGGCCCGGATCAAGCTGATCAGTGACGGCGACGTGGCCGGCGCCGTGATGACCGCGATCGACGGCAGCGGGCTCGACCTCCTGATGGGGATTGGCGGATCACCGGAGGCTGTGCTCGCCGCCGCCGCGCTGAAATGCCTCGGGGGCGAGATCCAATGCAAGCTCTACGCCCGCAGCCCTGAAGAAAGGGAGAAGGCAGAAGCCGCTGGCGCCAAGTTCGATCGCGTCCTCGGCATCGACGACCTGGTCCGCAGCGACGACGTGTTCTTCGCCGCCACGGGAGTCACCGATGGCGAGGTGCTCCAGGGCGTCAAGTACCACATGAATTGGGCCGAGACCGAATCCCTGGTCACGCGTAGCCGCTCCGGGACGCTTCGACGGATCTACGCGCGTCACCACTGGGGCTACAAGCAGCGGGAGTGGCTGGGCCAGCCCGAGGAGGGCTAGACGAGGCCCTTCCCTCGCCGGCTTGTGGGGGAGGGTAAGGTGGCCCGCCACCGATAGATCAGGTAAGGACCCAGACTCAGGAAGCCGCAGGTGATGGCGGCGTGCACCAACACTGGCGCGAGTAACGACGGCGGCGAAGGCTGCAACAGATAAATCAGACCCAGGGTCAGGCCTGCCGCCGTAGCGCCGGCCACCGGACGCCAGCCCCAGCGGTCGAGAAAGTGATACCCGCCAAAGACAGCAGTCGCCACGAGCAGGGCGAGCACGGGTGCGTTCCACCATCGGGCCAGGCCACCCTGGAGGAATCCGCGAAAGAACCACTCCTCGATCGGGGCATTGAGAAATAGGTAGTACGCGGTTTGCACCACGAGGTCTGGCTTGGTGGGAACAAAGCGTCGCCCGCTGCGCCGGGAGAGGTAGGCGGCAAAAGCGGCGGCAATCGAGAACGCCGCAACGCCAAGGGGGATCGCCACCAGAAGATCGTGCAGTGGATGGGTGAGCGCTAACCCGAAGTTGTGCAGCGGCGTGCGCGTTAGCCAGCCGAACCCCACCGGAACCAGCGTGAGCGGCACCAATCGAAGCACGATGTCGAGTCGCATCCACGACCAGCTGCTGGCAACGGTCGTACGAACGACGCCGGAAATTCCCCTTTCCCCTGGTGGGGGAGGGTCAGGGTGGGGGGTCAATCCGAGTGATCGATGACGTACTGGATCGCTTCGCGCTGCGCCATGATCGGCCGGATCAACTTCTGCGGCACAGCGTTGCCGTCCTGGACGCCGACGTCGCGTCCGAAACGGTACGAGCGAATGCATGGGATCTTGTTGGGGAGTTGGTGCAGCGCGGCCTCGACCCTGGAGACGTCTGCCGCGGTGGTTTCCGGCTTCCAGCGGAAGAGGGCGACGTGACGCAACACGGCTAGGAGCGAATGGAGATCCCGGGTAGGACCGTTCGGTCCAGCTCGGTCTGCCCAGAGTCCTCCACGCCTTCGGTCTCCTTGGTGAACTCGACCTCCCGGTAGACATGCGCTTCGCGTGGACCCAGGCCGAGGATCTCGTCCCAGAGTCGAGCCATCAGCGCGACCATCAACGCGCTGACCGCGCCGAGAACCAGGAAACGACCGACGGTGCGTCCGCGACCCATCAATCCGAGCTTACCCCAAGGGCATGTCGCGCCCGAGTGGTTCGAGGGCCTCCGCGACCGCCTCGAGTTGCGCCGGCGAGAGGTGCCTGGAGAAGTGCTCGCGAATCCCACGGAGGTGGACCGGCGAGGCGCGGCGTAACCGGACTCTGCCGGCTGAGGTGAGGATCGCGTAGCTGCCCCGCCGGTCGGAGGCGCAGCGTCCTCGCTTGACGAGACCACCCTGGACCAGTCGGTCCACCAGGCGGGTAAGCCCGCTGGGGCTGAGCCGGACCCGGTCGGACAGCTCGTTCATCCGCAAGCGGCCATCGGGGGCGAAGCCCAGCTGGACCAGGACATCGTATTCAGGAAGGCTCATGGCCTCTTCTTTGATGAGGTCTGCCCCCAGGCGCCGCATCAGGGACGCCTGGGCATCGAGGAAGGCGCGCCAGGCCCGCAATTCGGCCGGTTTGAGCGTCGGTGCCACGTGGAATAGATCTTCGCATCAAACGGTTGGTATCAAGTAGTTGTATGCGCAACGAATTAGAGCATCGGGAGGAACTTAGATTGAAGTGGGCAGTTGACGTCTACCACAGCAGCGTTACATTTACGATCCGGCACATGATGTCGAAAGTACGCGGCCAGATGCAGATCAAGGAAGGTTGGATCGAGGTCGACAACGACAACCTGAGCACGGGGAAAGTCGACGTCGTTCTTGACGCGGCGACCATCGATACCGGGGTGGAGATGCGCGACAACCACCTGCGCAGCGCCGACGGTCATTTTGACGTCGCGAATTACCCCACCATCACCTTCAAGAGCAAGCGAGTCGAAGGGGAGGATCCCTCGAACTTCAGGGTGATCGGTGATCTGACCATCCACGGCACTACCAAGGAAGTGGCGCTCAACGCCAGCTTCAACGGCGAGGGCAAGGACCCGCGGGGCAATCGCCGAGTGAGTTTCGAGGCCGAGACCAAGTTGAACCGCAAGGACTATGACCTGACCTGGAACCAGGCCCTGGAGACCGGCGGCTTCATCCTCGGTGACGAGGTCAGGCTCGAGATTGGCATAGAGGCGGTTCCGGCGCCGACGCCGGCCGAGGCCGAGAAGGAAATCGAGACCGAGGTCGCGCTCGAGTCTCGCTAACCCGAACCCCCCCTTCATACCAGCCCGCCAGGATTCTGGCGGGCTTTTTTCTTTGGATGTCGCTCCCCCCTTTACGGGGCTCGAGGGCAGGGTGAGGGCTGTGATGGGATTCCCGCGACGGCCGCGTTGCTCCTGCCGGAGTCTCCCTTGAGCCGGGCTGTCTGCCGCACCTGCTGGACGTGGTACGCGAACGGCGAATCCGTCTGCCCCAAATGCCATACCCGACTCGTCGGAGCGGAGACCAGGGCGTCCGCGCCCAGCGCTAGTGACGATCCGGGCAGCCTTTCCAGACCGGGGCCGCCCGAAGCCCAGCCACCGGCGCTTACTCAACCAACCGTGGACGCCCCCTTTCCGGCGCCTGCGCAGTCGCGCTCCTCCGGCATTAGCTGGCCGATCTGGCTCCTGATCGGCGGCGGCGCCATTGCGCTCATCGCCGTGGTCGGCCTCATGGTGCTCGGCCTGAAGGTGACCGGGGCGCTCGGCCCGGTGACGTCCTCCGATGGCGCCATTTCGGTCAAGGTTCCAAAGGGCTGGGCGCAGGGCGCCGCGGTGACGACCACCATAGCGACGCCGGTGCTGGCGATGGCAAAGCTCGAATCGACCAACGGCGTGAAGCCGGAGTTCGTCGTTGCCGACCTGGGCCAGTCGGTTCCCCTCGCGACCATCGAGGCCGGCTGGGATCCAGTCCTGCGGAGCGGTCGGGTCACGGTGCCCGGCACCCTCGGCGCACTTACCCGGACTACCGTCGCCGGCGCGCCGGCGCTCAGCGTAGAGTTCCACGGATCGAAGTACACCGGCCAGCTTCTCTTCGTCGACTACGGCAGCAAGACATACATCGTCGAGATGGCGTCGGACCCGAGTGAGTTCGACCTCCTGCGCGATAGCGATTTCTCGGCCATCCTTTCGTCCTGGCAATGGCAGTAGAGTCGATACAGTTAACGGGTGATCGATGACGCCTGGGCATTCAAACCTGCGTTGCAGCAGGCGCGCGCGATTGCGCAGCGGCGCATCAAGCCAGGTGAGCTGGTTTCGCTCTACTACGAGCGCATCGCGCGCATCGATCCAGAACTCAGCGCCTACGTCCTGCTGACCCGCGACCTGGCCGAGAGCCAGGCGGCGGCTGCTGAAAAACGAATCAGTCGCGGTGAGCGGCTGGGCTTGCTGGAGGGCGTTCCAATTTCCATCAAAGAAACGGCCTCGCTTGCCGGTTATCGCAACAGCCTCGGGTCGCTTCTCTTCGAGAAATCGATGGCGCAGGTCGACGGCTTCGCCATTGGCCGGTTGAAGGACGAGGGCGCCGCCATTTTGGGAAAGACCAATGCCCCGGAATTCGGGACGCGGCCGGTGACCGAGGGCCCGATGTTCCCGCCCGCGCGAAACCCGACCGATACGACCAGGACCGCCGGCGGTTCTAGCGGCGGCGCCGCCGCGGCGGTCGCCGCCGGCCTCTGTGCGCTGAGTCACGGTGGCGACGGCGGCGGTTCGATCCGCATTCCCGCCTCCTGCTGCGGCGTGGTCGGGTTGAAGCCATCGCGCGGACGGATCTCGAGCGGCCCGATCTTTGGTGAGGACTGGGCGGGCCTTGCCACGAGCGGCGTGATCGCGAGGACGGTGTCCGACGCGGCGCTCGGGCTCGATGCGATGAGTGGACACCTGGCCGGCGATCCGTACTGGGCCGAGATTCTGGAGCCATTCCTGCCGGCGACACAGCGGGACGCGCCCAGTCTGCGGGTTGGCTGGACCATCGACGCGCCGGCGGCCGTCGACGCCGAGGTCGCGGCGGCGGTCGAGTCCGTCGCAGCGGAGCTCGCACGGCTCGGTCATCGCGTGAGCCGCGTCAAACCGGACCTCGGCGGATTTCGCCCGCTGATCCAGATCCTCGCGGTCACGTCGGTCGGCACTCTGCCGATCACGCACCCCGAACGGCTCGACCCTCTCAACCGGCGCATGTTCGAAGTCGCGCCGATGTCGACCGCCGTCGATTACCTGCGAGCGTTGACCGAACTGCATCAGCAGGCGCGAAAGTTGATCTCGACCTGGGACCGGATCGACGTACTGCTGACGCCGACCCTCACCTATCCGGCGCCGAAGATTGGCGAGCTCGGCCGGAACGTCAACACGGCGTCGGCCGAGTTCCTCGACTGGCTGAGCTTTACGCATCCGTTCAATTGCACCGGCCAGCCGGCGATCAGCCTTCCGCTCGCTACGTCGAAGGCGGGACTGCCGATCGGCATTCAGCTGGTCGGCCGGCCTCGCGATGAGTACAGCATCCTGTCGCTCGGCGCCCAGCTGGAGTCAGCGGTCAGGCCGCCGGCGGCCGTTACGACATCCGGGTAATTCAGATGGCAACGGACTGGCTGCTGATCGATGGGTCGAGCGTGATGTTCCGGGCCTTCTTCGGCATCCCGGTCACGGCCTTCAAGGCGCCCGATGGCCAGCCGGTTAACGCGGTGCGCGGCTTCCTCGACATGCTGGGGCGGCTCGTCACCGATCGCAAGCCCCGCGCCATCGTGGTGGCAACCGACAAGGACTGGCGCCCGAAGTTCCGTGTTGATGTGCTTCCAAGCTATAAGACGCACCGCCTGGTGCAGGGCAACATGCCAGCGGAGCTGGAACCGCAGGAACCGATCATCCTCGCGGTGCTCGCGGCGATCGGCGTCGAGGTCATCGGCGCCGATGGCTTCGAGGCCGAAGACGTCATCGCATCGCTGCTGCCGAAGATCACCGGCAGCGTCGAAATCGTCACGGGAGACCGCGACCTTTTTGCCCTGGTGCGCGATCCGGATGTCCGCGTCCTCTACACCCAGCAGGGAATCGGCCGTCTGCTCGTCGTCGACGAGGCGGAGGTCGAGCGCCGTTACGGGATCCCCGGCCGCTCGTACGGCGACTTCGCCGTCTTGCGCGGCGATCCGTCGGACGGTCTCCCGGGGGTGACGGGCGTGGGGGAGAAGACGGCCGCGCAGCTCGTTCGGCGGTTCAAGGATCTTGATGGCATCGTGGCCAGTGGAAAGCTTGGCGATGCGGCGAACGCGTACATCCAACGAGCGCGCCGTGTCGGCGTCCCCGTGAGTTTCGCGCCAGTGCCGACGCCGAAGGGCACGCGCCCGGCGACCGCACGCGATCCTGCCGCCCTGGCAAGACTGGATAAAACGTACGGCATCGGCAGCGTGACGGAGCGTCTGCTGCGGGCGCTGGCAGGTCCCAGCGCGGCCGTTCGCGCACCCTGAGCTCGATGCGCCGTCGGCATATCATTCCCACACCCCTCCCCCGCGCGCGGTGGGGGGTGCTCGTGCTCGCAATCAGCCTCGCGGGTTGCGTCGGATCCACGCCGGTTGCATCGCGCCCGCCAGCTCCCCAGGCGGGGTTCGTGAACCTACCCGACTTGCCCGGCGCAGCCGCCGCCGGCGGCGATCAGCTCTGGATCGCCGGATATGGCGTGGGGCGGCTTTATCGGGTCAGCCGCGCTCCTCGGCTGGACGTGCTAGCGATCCCAATTGGCGACCCGCACCTCTTGCAGCCCGCCTGTGAGCCGGGCACGGTCCACGATGCGCCGATGGGCTCCTTTCTGCCCCGACGCTGCGACCTTCCGAGCGGTGTGGCGGTCGGCGCCGGCAGTGTATGGACCGGCCGCAACGACCGTCAGGCGGTGCTTCGCCTCGACCCGGCATCCGGGCGGGTCGTCGCCACCATCCCGGTCGGATTTCACGTCTTCAACCTGGCGGCCGACGCCGCCTCGGTTTGGGTCGTATCGTTCGAGGACAATATGGTGGCCCGTATCGACCCGGCAACCAATACCGTGACCGTTCGCCAGTCCCTGCTCCATGCGCCGTCGGGTGTCGTGATCGCCGATGGGTCGGCTTGGATCTCCCGGTCAGGAAATGCGACCGTGGTTCGGCTCGACGCGATAACTGGCGCGCTGCAGGCCGAAATCCCGGTTGGACGACGCCCGCTCCCGTTAGCGGTGGGGAGTGGCAGCATCTGGGTTCGCTGCGAGCAGGACAGCGCGGTGTCACGCATCGATCCCTCTGCGAATCGTGTAGCGGCGACCATCCCGGTCGATCCCTTTTATGGCCTCGATGGGGTCGACAGCATGGTCGCCACCGCCGGCGGTGTGTGGATCAGCGGGCTAACAGTCCAATGGATCGATGCGTCCAGTAATCAGGTCACTCGCAATCTAACGCAGTCGGGACGGCCCTATCGAGCCGACGCCAGCCAGCTCTGGGTGCTCGGTCTTGCGGGACAGGTCTCCCAAGTCGCGCCATGAGCCGGCCCAACCGCGAGGCCCTTTCCGTCCTTACCGACCCCATCGCCCTGCAACGGCTCGAAGGTGGAATGATGCTCGCGCTTTCGCTGCTCCTGTTCTGGAAATATTCCGGCGCCTGGCTGTTGTATGCGCTGCTCATCCTTGCTCCAGACGTCTTCATGCTTGGCTACCTGCGCGGTCCGCGGGTGGGGGCCGCGATTTACAACCTCGGGCATACCTGGCTCCTGCCTGGGCTCATCGGAATCGTCGGGCTTCTAGCTGGCCCGGGCGCGGACGTGCCGATCGCGCTCATCTGGTTCAGCCACATCGGCGTGGATCGGCTCCTGGGATATGGCCTCAAGTTGCCAACCGGGTTTCAGCACACGCACCTGGGACGGATCGGCCGCAACCGCTGATACGCTTGGCTGATGCTTGATCCAAAGCATCGCGTCACGATCGAATACTGCGTGCCTTGAAACTACCTCGAGCAGGCCGTCGGTCTGGCGGCTGAGATCCTGGGAGACTGGGCGCCGATCATGATCGACGTATCCCTGCGCTCGGGAAGCAAGGGACGATTCGAAGTCACGCTCGACGATCGCCTCATCTTCAGCAAGGCGAAACTGGGGCGATTCCCAAAACCCGGCGAGATCCGCGAACTCGCTGAGCCGGCGCTCGGACCGCCCATCGCCTGGCGTTAGGGCAGACGGCGAGTCACGCTCGATGACCTGCCACCGATGCTTCCATCGGGATCGCGCGATGGAACCCTCTTCATCGAGGCTGGGTCGGATCGGGAGGAAGTCCCATTCGTGACGGCGGCCGCGATCAACGGTCCGGACGCCGCCTGGCG
>Ga0137395_10000128_pt1 | contig 25543 bp, 21 predicted proteins | sample czobulk216metaG_FD_108283 | JGI IMG/M metagenome (GOLD analysis project Ga0137395, IMG submission 108283) | Vadose zone soil microbial communities from Angelo Coast Range Reserve, California, USA - czobulk2.16 metaG | ecosystem: Environmental > Terrestrial > Soil > Vadose zone | place: USA...
CGCGCCGACATGCGCGCCAGTCATTACCCGGACGTGAAGAAGATCGACGACCTCGAAGCACGGATCCGCCGGCTCGATGCCGACGCGATCGCCGCCATCCGTTCGCCGCTCACCGGTGAGGAGCTGATGAAACGCTTCGGACGTCCACCCGGGCCGTGGATCAAGCGCGTCAAGTCGGCGCTCGAAGAGGCGATCATCGATGGCGCGCTCGCGTCGGACCCGCAGGCCGCGTGGGATTACCTCGACGCGCATCCCGAGCTGCTCGAAGACTAGTGTCCACCGGGGTTGCCCTGATCGTTTTCGCGGTAGGGCTGGTCGTGAGCCTCGGCGCGAGCGAGTTCCTGGTACGCGGATTCGGCCGGCTGGGTACGAATGTCGGACTGGCCGCCGGTCTGGTCGGGCTGCTGACGGCATTGGGCGCCGATGCCCCGGAGATTTCGTCGGCGATCACCGCCCTGCTCTCGGGCGCGAAAGACGTCGGTCTCGGCGTGATCCTCGGCTCGAATCTCTTCAACCTCGCGGCGCTGCTTGGATTCAGCGCGGTCGTCGCCGGCCGGGTCTCCTTTCGTCGGATACTGCTCGCGCTCGACGGTGGCGTTGCGTTGTGGGCGACCATGGTGGTCGGCGCGATGCTGCTGCTCGGGCTCCCGCCGATCGTCGCACTGGTGCTCCTGCTCGCCGTCTTCCTTTTCTATTTGTTCCTACTGGCGGCCGAGCCCGATCGCCTGGGCCACTTGCCGCTTCCGCGACACACGCGACACCGGCTGGCGGCGGCCGCCCGCGTCATTCACGGTGATCTCGAACGCACCGCACCCGCCCGAGATTCATGGGGCCCGGTCTGGTGGATCGGGCCGTCGATTGCCGCGATCGTCGCTGGGAGCTTCGCCATGGTCAGTGGCGCCCTGGTCCTAGGCGATCACTGGCACCTGTCGCGAATTTTCTTGGGCGCGGTCGCGCTGGCCGCGATTACGAGCCTTCCCAATGCCTACGCGGCCACCCGGATCGCGCTATCGGGTAACGGGACGGCCGTGGTGAGTCTCGCCTTCAACAGCAACACCCTCAACCTGCTGGCAGGTGTGAGCCTGCCAGCCGTCCTGATCGGCGGCCTGGCCTCGGCACCCGGCGCCCTGGCCGAGTTCGGCTGGCTAATGGCGCTTTCCCTGGTTGCTATCGCGCTTGGATATTGGGCGCGAGGATTCAGTCGATGGAGCGGCCTGGTACTGATCATCGGCTACCTGGTTTTCATCGTCGCGATCCTGCGCTGAGCCCCCTCGGGGCGGTTGTCCAAGGGCTATCCACAGGTGCCGAGTGGAAGTCGTGGAAGAGTCGCGACAGACAGCTGTCACAACGGTTCGTTAGCCTGTTGCTCTGATAAACTCTGCGTCGCCACGGACGCGTCGGAGCAGGCTCGACGCGACCGAAGGCTCGCGGACATAGGGGATCATGCTGCTCAGTCTTCGGCTGCTCCGGCGAATCGCGCGGGAACTTCCGCGCTACGGCAAGCTCGCCTATTGCCTGTACCGCGATTCGCGCGTCCCGCAGCGCAACAAGATCGCGCTGGCGGCGGCTATGGCGTTGATCCTCAACCCGGTGGTCGACGTGCCGCTGCGGTTGCCGATCTTTGGTGAGATGGACGCGGTGGCGCTGACGGTGCTGGCGGTGCGGGTTTTCGTCGAGAAGGCGCCCAAAGATGTGGTGGCTGAACACGAGGAGCAGATCGCACTGGGGACGAGCGTCTTCGACCAGGACCTTCGCAACGGCCGCGAAGGCTTACGGGCACGGCTGAATGATTTGCGTGGGCGAGGCCGAGTGGTCGTCGCCCGCGCTCGGAGGAATGCATCATGAAGGTGGTACTGATCCAGGACGTCAAAGGCACCGGGAAAGCCGGCGAGACGAAAGACGTCGCCAACGGGTATGCCCGTAACTTCCTGCTCCCGCAAAAGCTGGCCCAACAGGCGACCCGCGGCGCCCAGGACCAGGTCGATCGCCAGAAGGTCACCGAAACCAAGCGCGAGGAGCGCGAGTTGGCCGAGGCGAAGGCCTTAGCCGTGCGGCTCGAGGCCGCCCAGGTCGTGTTGAAGCTGCGAAGCGGGAAGGACGGCAAACTGTTCGGCGCCGTGACCAATGCCGATGTCGCGTCGGCGCTCAAGCAGCAGCATGGGATCACGCTTGACCGGCGCAAGATCGAGTTCGAGCAACCGGTCAAGGCGATGGGGCCGGGCAGCGCGCACGTCAAGCTGCACCGTGACGTCACGGCTCGCATCCCGTTGATGGTCGCCTCCGCTTGACGGTTGACCTGAGACGTTCGCCGGCCCCCCCGGCGGCCGGCGGCCGCGTGCCGCCGCACAACCTCGAGGCGGAAGCGTCGGTCCTGGGCTCCTTGATGCTGGACCGCAACGCGATCGTGCGGGTGGCCGACTTCCTCCGACCCGAAGACTTTTATCTCGACCATCACGCCCAGGTGTACCGGGCGGCGCTGAACCTCTACGACCGCGCCGATCCCATCGATCTGCTCACCCTCGCCGCCGAGCTGGAGACGATGCGGGTGCTGGAGCGGATCGGGGGCCAGGCCTTCCTCGCCGAATTGCAGAGCGGTGTCCCAACAGCGGCCAACGTCGAGTACTATGGCCACCTCGTCGAGGAAGGCGCCACCAAGAGAAAGCTGATCGGCGCCGGTGGACGAATCACGGCGCTCGGCTTCGACGAAAGCACGCCTGCGAGCCAGGCGCTCGATACCGCGGAAAGCGTCATCTTCAACATCGCGGAAGGCCGCATTACCCAGGACTTCGTCGCGCTCAAAGACATTCTCAAGACGACGTGGGATCAGATCGAGCAGATCCACAAGGATTCATCCGTCATCTCGGGCGTGCCAAGTGGCTTCAACGACCTCGATGCAAAAACCGGCGGCTTCCAGAAGTCAGACCTGATCATCATCGCAGCTAGGCCGGGCGTGGGTAAGTCGAGTATGACCTTGAATGTCGCGCAACACGCCTCGATCCAGTACAAGGTTCCGGTCGCCATTTTTTCGCTGGAAATGTCCGAGCAACAGCTCGTTACGCGACTGCTGTGTAGCGAGGCATCGGTTGATTCGTACCGCTTGAGAACCGGACTTCTCAAGGATGCCGAGTGGCCACGCATCGCGCAGGCAATGGGGGCTCTTTCGGAAGCGCCTATTTACATTGACGACTCCCCAAATGTGTCGGTAATGGAGATGCGAACCAAGGCGCGACGCTTGAAGTCGGCGAACAACCTTGGGCTGATCATTGTCGACTACCTTCAACTAATGCAGGGTCGCAATCAGGAAAATCGCGTTCAGGAAATATCGGAGATTTCGCGATCACTCAAAGGCCTGGCGCGCGAGCTACAGATCCCAATCATTGCCTGCTCGCAGCTCAGCCGCGAACCAGAGAAGCGGACTGACCATCGTCCTCAGCTTTCTGACCTTCGCGAATCGGGCTGTCTGACGGGAGACACTCCCGTTTACCTGCCTGACTTGGGTGTCTACCGGCCAATCGCTCAGCTCGTTGGGCAGGTCGGCTTCCGTGTTCTAGCCCTGAATACGAACACCTGGGAATTAGAACGATGCCGGGTTAAGAACGCTTTTAGCACGGGCAACAAGCCGGTATTTCGTTTGACGACTCAGCTCGGTCGTTGCGTCCGCACAACTGCAAACCACAAATTCCTGACCATCAACGGGTGGCGCCGACTGGACGAGTTGAGGCACGGTGATCGTGTGGCGATCCCCCGTCGGCTCATCGGGCCGACGGGCCAAACTATGAGTGACGACGAGCTTGCCTTACTCGGCCATCTAATCGGCGACGGCTGCACATTGCCCAGACATGCTCAGCAATACACGACAAATGATCTCGGTCTGGCACAAACGGTCGCGGAGTTGGCAGCCCGCGTGTTTCCTGGAACGATAAGCCCGCGTATCAACCGTGAACGAGACTGGTACCAGGTTTATCTTTCGTCGACGGGTCGTTTGACGCACCGGGTTCGCAATCCCATTGCAAAATGGCTCGACGAGTTGGGTGCATTTGGACTGCGCTCGTACGAGAAGTTCGTACCAGAGAAGGTCTTCAAACAACCGCGGCCGCAGATCGCTCGCTTCTTGAGGCATCTCTGGTCGACCGACGGATGCATCATCTTGTCCATGGGCGGAGATCACTCTGCCAACATCTATTACGCGTCGAGCAGCGCCCGGCTGGCCCGAGACGTCCAATCCCTACTGCTTCGATTGGAAATCAACGCCCGGATGACGCGGCACCCACAGGGTGTTAAAGGCCGGGACCAGTACCACGTCGAGGTGACCGGAAAAGCCGACGTCGAACGATTCGCCGCGCAGGTGGGCGGTCTCGGCGCCTCGAAATCGGTGCAGATGTCGGCGATCTCCAGATACGTGGCCTCTCGGGTAGCGAACACGAATCGTGACGTAATCCCCAGCGAAGTCTGGAGGACGATTGCTGTGCCGGCAATGCAAACGGCAGGCCTGACCAGTCGCGCTATGCAAGCCGAACTTGGAAATGCCTTCTGCGGTACAACGCTCTACAAGCAAAATCTGAGTCGGGAGAGGGCGGCCCGCCTCGCGACAGTCGTAGGCTCCGACGAGCTAATGACCATTGCATCGAGCGATGTCTATTGGGACTCGGTGGCCTCAGTCGAACCCGATGGCGAGGAGGAGGTTTATGACCTGACGGTCGACAATCTGCACAACTTTGTTGCGGGAAACGTGGTCGTCCATAACTCGATCGAGCAGGACGCCGATGTGGTCCTCTTCATTTATCGCGAGCGTTTTTACAACGACAACGTCGCAGAGGACAAGCGCAACATCGCGGAAATCATCATTGCCAAACATCGCAACGGTCCCACCGGAAAGATCGAGCTGATGTTCATCGACGAGCAAACGAGGTTCGTCAACCTCGACCGGAGGCGCGGGAGCTAGCTCATGGTCACGATCCTCGTAGGCGGCCAGTGGGGGGACGAGGGAAAGGGCAAGATCATCGACCTTCTCTCCGAGAACGCGAGCATGGTGATCCGCTCCCAGGGCGGCAACAATGCCGGACACACCGTCGTCAACGCCGGGCAGGAATTTCGCTTTCACCTGATTCCGTCGGGCATTCTCTATCCCCAGACGACCTGCGTCATCGGCAACGGCGTGGTGCTTGATCCGCGCGTGCTGCTCGAGGAAATGGAGCAGGTGCGCTCGCGCGGCATCAGCATCGACCGGCTCGTTATTTCCGACCGCGCCCACCTGATCATGCCTTGGCACCCAATCCTCGACAAACTCGAAGAGGAACAGCGCGGCGATGACCGGCTGGGCACGACCTGGCGCGGCATCGGTCCCGCGTATGCCGACAAGATCCGGCGCATCGGCTTCCGCGCCGGCGATCTGCTGAAGCCGCGCTTCCTCGAGAAGAAGCTCGGATTCGTCTTGAACAAGATCAAGAACCCGATCCTTCAGGAGCTCTATCACGTGCCCCCACTCGACCCGCAGGCGGTGCTTGCCGAGTACACCGCATACGGCGAACGCCTTGGCCCTCACATCAAGGACATCTTCCCGATCGTCCAGGAGGCCTTGTCGCGGCGCGATCGGGTCCTGCTGGAGGGCGCGCAGGGCAGCATGCTCGACCTCGATTTCGGCACCTATCCCTACGTGACCTCATCCTCGCCGACGGCTGGAGGCGCGCTCACCGGGTCCGGCATCCCGCCCACCGCCGTCGACCTCACGATGGGCGTCTTCAAGGCCTACACGACGCGAGTCGGGTATGGACCGATGCCGACCGAACTGAACAACGCGCTGGGCGAGCAGATCCGAGAGATCGGTGTCGAGTACGGGACGACGACCGGGCGGCCCCGCCGCGTCGGATGGTTCGACGCGGTCGTCGCTCGCTACAGTGTGGCGCTGAACGGGATCGGCTCGATCGCCCTGACCAAGCTGGATGTGCTCGGAGAGTTTGATCCGATTCGGATCTGCACCGGGTATCTCAACAAGGGCGAGTTGGTGTCGTATCCAATGTCGAACATCAGCCACCTCAAGCACGCCGAACCGGTCTACGAGGCGCTGTCGGGGTGGCGCTCATCGATCGCGGACGTGCGCCATCCCGATGATTTGCCGAAGGCGGCTCGCCGTTACATCGACCGGCTCGCAGAGCTCAGCGGCGCGCCTATCGACATCGTGTCGGTCGGCCCTTCCCGCGACCAGACGATCTGGATGCAGGGCGGGCCCGGAAACCTAGCGGTGCGTCAGCAGCAGGAAGGCCAACCCAGCCGCCGCTAGATACCAGATCAGCGAGATACCGGTGAGCAGCAGCCTGGTCGGGCGATTGAGCGATCGGGTGGTCCAGGTGAGGAGAAGGCCAACAGGGTTGATGATCGCGAGCGCGAGGCCGATGGCGAGCGGACTGCGGATGCCGCCCCGCGCTGGCCCGCCACGGGTAGCGGCGCGGCGCATCTGCCGCACGAGATCGTTGGAGTCCGTTTGCACGTCGAAGGTTCGGACCGGGCGGGTGTTCGCGGCGCGACTGTAGGCCCTTGCCACCGGCGACATCGCCATCACTGGTTGTCGCGCCTCCTGGCGCACCGGAGCCCAAAGCTTGTGCGGGTCCGGCGGCTCGCCGGACTCGACCGAAAGGGTACGGAGCGCCCGGCTCGGCCTGGCAAGTCGAAGGCGACCGTGCAGGACGTCCCTGGCCCGCAACGCGATGGTCGCCACCACGCCGACCAGTAACAGCCCTTGCCACCCAGCTTGTTGTCCTTCGCCGTACCAGCGAAGGATCATCGTTGCCATCCCTGCGGCGAGGCCAAAGGCGAAGGTCAACCGTTCCGGGATCAGTATGCGTCGACGATCCGCCGCTACATAGCCGGCGAGGAAGAGCGACGGTCCCGAGGCGAGCTGGAAGCCCACGTCCGATCGGATCACGAGCGCGACCGCGGCGATGCCACACAGGAATCCAGTAACGATTCCGAGGGAGATCTTTCGCGTGTACCACAGATAGATGACCCCAACCAGGACGACGCCGGCCGACGTGGCGCCGATCGGTCCCGGGACATTGCCAACGTACAACTTGACCGGGTCGATGACGAGCTGCAGCTTGTACCACAGCGTCAGCGGATCATCGAGATGCCGTCCGTCGAATGGATTGACGTAGCCGAATCCGAGCTGTCGCTGGATCAAGAACAGGATGCCAAACACGATCAGGGCCGGATGAAGCATCACGCGCTGGAGCTGTGGCCAGATGATGGTATCGATCACGATGAAGAGGATCACCATGGTGGCGGCGACCCAGGCCGGCGTCCGGGGCGGAAAGAAGCACGCGACCAGCACGCTCGCCACCAGCGGATGCGTTGCCTTGAAGCCAATCCACGCGGGAAGCCCGAAGGTGAGTCGCGCGAGCTGCAGCGCGAGCAGACACACGATGCCGGCGAGAAAGGAGATGGCGAAGAGCAGGAGAGCATCCTGCAGGAAGAAGATGATGCCGGCGATGACCAGCGGGAGGAGTACCAGCGCGTAGGCGAGGTCGTACTTGAGCTGCTCCGGCTGGACCAAGAGCAGCTGCGGGACACCATGCAGCGCTCGCCAGAGCTGTCGCACGTCGAGCATTGTAGTCGAGCTTCGAGCGAATTTGGCCCAGACTTGGACGCTCCGTCCAAAGTCACGGTGGAGATCCTCCGAAGAACGTCTGCTATCCTTACTCCGTTTTTCCGGGCACCCACGTGAAATTGCCGCGCCGCATTTCGCTGCTTACGCCCATCACGCTGGCCGCCGGGTTGCTCGCCACGGTTGTCGCCGTTTCCGCGTCGGACACTCGTTGGACGTCGACCGGCCCCCAGCAACCCGGGTCGCCCGACCGTCCCGCCTGGTCGATCGCGGTATCACCGGCGCATCCGACGGTTTTGCTCGCCGCCACGCAAGGCCGCGGGGTGCTGCGCAGCACGGACTCGGGCGCGACCTGGACATCAGCGATCGCGGGCATCGAGGGCGCGTGGGTGGTGCGATTCGATCCGCAACAGCCGGCGACCGCCTACGCGGGCACGCAGACCGCCGGCCTCTTTAAGTCGCTCGACGAGGGGAAGACGTGGACGGCGCAGAGCCAGGGACTCAACAACATGGATGTCCGGTCGATCGCCTTCGGCACTGGGCTGGTTCTCGCGGGGACCGCCCAGGGCGTCTACGACTCGACCGACGGCGCCGGCTCGTGGCATGCCCTCGGACTCGACACCGAGTCGATCGCCGCGGTCGGCGTGCTCCCAGGCACCAACGGCTTCACGCTCTTTGCCGGGATCGACAACGGCCCGGTGGGCGCCGCGTTCTTGATGAAAAGCGAAGGACTGGCCGGCGGTTGGGCAGTCGTCAAAGGGACCTTTCCAGCCGACGCTGTGGTCGCGGCGGTGGCGGTGGCGTCGGCTCCCTCGGGTGGCGCCGATCCGCCGGTTCTCGCCGGAACCTCGCAGGGTGTCTTTCGCAGCGACGATCGCGGTGTGACCTGGAACGTGTTAGCCGGCCTGCCGTCGACAGACTTCAACCTCGCCCTTTTCAACCCGGCCAACCCTGACCAAATCTACGTCGGCAGCGACGGCGACCAGGGCAATGGCGGCGTTTTTCGATCGCTTGATCGTGGCGCCAGCTGGAGCACCTTCGGAGCCGGTCTACCGTCGAAGCCCCGCGTCACTGCCCTGGCGCTGCAGCCGCTCAACCCCGCCCAGGTGGTGGCGGCAACTTGGAATCCGACGGATGGTTCGGCCGGGGCCTATCGGATCGAGGACCCCTCCGCCACGGTTGCTGGGGTGACACCGACGCCCGCTCCCTCCACCAGCGGCAGGGCCTCCGCGACGCCGCGCGTCATCGCGCCGGCCCCAGCCCCGCTCCGGCGCGCCGCCACCAACTCGCCAGCCTTCGCGACCTACGCCGTGGCCCTGGCCGTCTTGGTCGCCCTCGGCGGCGTGATCGCGGCCCGGCGCTGGCGGATGCGCCGAGAGGACCAGCGCATTTACCGCCCGTGACTCCGCGTCACAAGCAGGCCTCCCCCGTTAACCATCTCTTCACCGGTTCAGGCTGGCGGTGGGCGACCGACGCCGCTACCCTCATGGCTGCGGCCCGTCGAAGGCGGGCTCAGGAGGTCGATCCCGCTTGCTCACGACTCGGTCGAAGCGAGTCCTGCTGATGGATTCCGCTGAGGCGACGCTGCGGACGCTCGCGCTCGAGCTGCCGTCGCCGCCCAAGGCGCTCGCTTCCTACGTGCCCGTCCAGCAGGTCGGTGAGCTCCTCTACACGTCCGGCGTCATCCCGAGCTGGAATGGCGACGTCCAGTTCCGCGGCGTCGTCGGGGCCGACGTCAGCATCAAGGACGCCGCCCGCGCCGCCGAGATCTGCGCCCTCAACATCATGGCTTTGATTCGCCAGCATGCCGGGTCGCTCGACCGGGTCGAGCAGTTCATCCAGCTCAGCGGCTTCGTGCGTTCGGCCGCTGGGTTCGAAGAGCAGCCGAAGGTCCTCAACGGCGCCTCCGACCTGATCTACAAGGTGTTCGGCGAGCGCGGTCGCCATACCCGGCAGGCGCTGGGGACCAGCGAGCTGCCACTCGGCGTCCCAGTCGAGATTTCGGCAATCATCCGCCTCAAGCCCTAAGCCGCCAGCGGCAGCCAGGCGGTGAAGGTGGCCCCCTGGCCGGGCTCGCTGGACGCCTCGATGGTGCCCTGGTGGGCCTCGACGATCGACTTGGCGATGGCCAGTCCTAGCCCGGAGCCACCGGTCGACCGGTCGCGCGCCTTCTCCCCGCGGTAGAAGCGCTCGAAGATGTGGGGGAGGTCCTGCCGCGAAATCCCAGGGCCGGTGTCCTCCAGCCGGATGGCGGCTCGCCCGTCTTGCTGAAACACGCTCCAGTGCTGTCCCGCGCCCGGCGCGTACTTCAAGGCGTTCTGAGCCAGGTTGTTCACCACCTGCTTGAGCGCTTCCGGGTCGGCCCGCACCGTGACGCCCGGCTGCAGGTCGCGTGACTCCACAGCCCCACGGTCGCGCAGGCTCAACTCGTCGAGCGCCTGCGAGACGAACTGGTCGAGCACGACCGCCTGGCGGCTTGGCGCCTTGCCCGATTCGAAGCGCGTCAGCGTCAGCAGGTCGTTGACCAGCCGGGTCATCCGCGCGCTCTCCTGCTGCATGGCGGCGAGGGAGGTCTGGAGCGTCTCCGGGTCGACAACCTCCCGACGCCCAAGCACGTCGATGTAGCCGGCGATCGACGTCAGGGGCGTCCGCAGCTCGTGCGAGGCGTCGGCGACGAAGTGCCGCATCTGCGCCTCGGACTGCCGCCGCACTTCGAAGGCCTGGTCGATGCCCGCCGCCATCTGGTTGAAGGCGACCGCCAGGGTGCCGATCTCGTCGCTGGACTTCGGCACCGCGACCCGCTGCTTGTAATCGCCGGCCGCCAGCTTTCCTGCGGTATCGGACATCTGCTTGAGGGGGCGGAGCGCGCGGCCAATGATCAGCGGACTCAGCAGCAGAGCCACAAGGAGTACGAGCAGCGAGCCGACGATGGCCAACTGGCGGTCGGCCTGAAGCGTCTGATCGATCACCGCAGTGGGAATCGACAGTTGCACGACGCCGATCGGCTTATTGCCAACCCGAACGACATTGAGGACGGCGAGATGGGTGGAGCCATCGCTCGCGGCGGCCAGGTAGTAGACCTTCGGTTTAGTGCTGATGGCGATCAGGTAATCGGTGGTGGTCAGTGTCGGAGGCGCCTGATCCGGGCTGATCCCGGCATTCGCCGTGGTCACCAGTCCGCCGTTGGCGCCGAAGATCGCCGCCGACGTGTGGCCCGAGGCAAGCTCCTTGGCGAACTGCGCCGAGAGCATGAGGGCCCGAAGCGCGGCGGCCGGCCGCGTGGTCGTGCCGATCTGCCGGCGGAAGGCGAGAAGATCGGCGGCGTACTCGCTGCTCAGGGCCTCGGCGTTGGTTCGGAAGAGGACTTCGCGCGCCGCGAAGTACTGCGCGACGCCACCGGCCAGGAGGAGCACGGAGAGCAGGCCCAGGTAGAGAAACGTCAGTCGCCAGCGCAACGATCGAAAGCGAGCCATGACTAGCCGCGCCCGCCGCGGCGCGACTCACGGCTCATGCCTTGATGCGGTACCCGACGCTCCTTACGGTCTGGATCAACTTATGCCGCTCATCGCCGAGCTTCTGTCGAAGATATCGAATGTAGACCTCGACGTTGTTGGCGTCGCCGAAGAAGTTGTAGCCCCACACCTGGTCGAGAATGCGATCGCGGGCCAGCACCTGGTTGGGGTGCATCATCAGCAGCCGCAACAGGTCGAACTCGCGTGCCGAGAGCTCGATGGTGCGCCCATCCCGTCGCACCTCGCGCGTCGTTTCATCCATGGTGAGGTCCTGCACCTGGAGCAGCGGCCCGGCGCTGGGATTTCGGCGTCGCATCACCGCCCTGATTCGCGCCAGCAGCTCGCCGAAATCGAAGGGCTTGACCAAGTAGTCGTCGGCGCCGACCTCGAGGCCCTTGATGCGGTCGGCGACCTCATCTCTGGCTGACAGGATTATGACGCCGGTGTCCTTGTTGCCGCGGATCGCTTCGGCAACCGCCAGGCCGTCAAGCTTGGGCATCATGACATCCAGCACGACGACGTGGGGCTTGAACTCGCTGATCAGGCGCAGCGCGACCTGCCCGTCCGGGGCGGTCTGCACCTGGAAGCCTTCGTATTGCAGCCCCAACCGGATGAAGTCTACGATGCTGCGCTCGTCGTCGACGACGAGCACCCGTGGGCTGCGGGAGGGCGTTACCTCGGGGGCCGTCTCTGCCATGTCGAGTCTCAATATAACGGCGGTTTTGGTGAAATCCCATCTTCTGAGACGCTTCTCAGCGCGGTCTAAGGAAGGTTGTTTGCGCCGTCCTTGAGTAAGCTTTCCCGGTGCAGCCGGCAGACGCGCCACCGCGTCCAACTGTGAGCCGCCGGCGCTCGTGGCTCCTGCCGACGCTGGTCGGCGGCTACCTGGTGGTCGTCACCCTTTTCATGGTCTTCGTCCTCCACCTGTCGGTCTCGCCCGAGCGCCTGCTCCTGTTGATGCTGATTGCCGCCCTGATCCTTGGCCGGGCCAGGCTGTTCCTCGCGGACTGGATCCCGTTTCTGGTGCTCTTTTTGTCCTACGAGTACTTGCGTGGCCTCGGCGGGAAGCTCGGGATGCCGATTCACGACGTGACCTCGCTCGAAAGGCTGATCAGTTTCGGACACGTCCCCACCCTGGTCCTGCAGCAGGCGTTGTATCACCCGGGTCACGTGAGCTGGTATGACGTCGCGGGCACGATGTTCTATTTCCTCCACTTCGCGTTTCCGCTCGGGCTCGGGTACCTCTTCTGGATCGTCGATCGTCACAGCTTTCTGCGCTTCTCGCGAGCCCTGATCGCGATGTCATTTGCCGCCTTCGTCTTCTACCTGTTCCTACCGGTCGCCCCGCCCTGGAAGGCCGTGCCCGGGGTGGTCAAGATCATCGATCACACGTTGCCGAGCTTCACGGACATCCCGGGCCTGCCGGTGCCGGCCACCATCTACCACTGGCTGACGCCCAACCAGTACGCCGCCATGCCGTCCCTCCATGCCGCCTACCCCTTTCTCGGTGCGCTCTTCGCCCTGCGCCTTTGGGGCCGTCGCGCCTGGCTAACGCTGGTCTACACGGCCTGTGTCTGGCTCAGCATCGTCTACCTCGGCGAGCACTACATCGTCGACATCATCGGCGGTATCGTCTTCGCCCTGGCCGTCTTCTTCGGAGAAGAGGCCTTCACCACCTGGTGGCACAACCGAACTGTCAGGACCGCCAGATCTTTTTCATGATGGCGCGAGCCAGCTTGTCGGGATCGTGGTGCGTCGAGATCCGCGGGTTGACTACGTCGACGAGGACGGCGTGGATGCTGCGCTGGTTGATGGTCGCCGGATCGTAGACGACCCGCTTGATGCCGGCGGTCTGGGCCGACGACGGCAGCGGGAAGTTGTTATTGCTGTTAATCACGGCAAAATCGAAGATGTTCGTGCCCAGGTGGCTCTCGATCGCCTTCAGGTGGTCGCTCACGCGGAAGAAGTCGGTCTCACCCGGCTGGGTGGCGACGTTGCAGATGAAGACCTTGATCGCCGGCGATGCTTTAAGCGCCTCCGCCATCCCGTCGACCACCAGGTTGGGCAGGATGCTGGTGTAGAGGCTGCCCGGGCCGACGGTGATCATCTCGGCGTTGAGGATCGCCTCCTCGGCTTCCGGATTGATCGTCGATTCGGGTTGCAGAAAGACGCGCTTAATAGCGGTGGCGGCTGCGACCACGTCGTGGCCGTCGCCATCGCCGTTGCCGTTCACGTGGGGGATGCTCGACTCACCAATTCGCGTTTCGCCGTCGGCCATCTCGGCGATCAGCGTGACGTCTCGGAGCGTCGAGGGCACGATCTGGCCACGGACGGCAAGGACGCGGCCGGACTCCCTGATCGCGTGCTCGAAGTCACCCGTGATCTCGGCCATGGCCATTATGAACAGGTTGCCGAAGGAGTGCCCGTTCAGGCTGCCTTCCTTGAAGCGGTGCTGGAAAAGGGTTGTCATCAGCGGCTCGACGTCGGCCAGCGCCGTGATGCACTGCCGGAAGTCGCCGGGCGGCAGGATCCGGTATTCCTTGCGCAGGCGTCCTGAGCTCCCGCCGTCGTCCGCCACCGTTACGATCGCCGTCAGGTTACCGGTGTATTTCTTCAGCCCGCGGAGCAGGGTGGAAAGCCCGGTGCCGCCCCCCAGGGCGACTACGCGCGGGCCTTTTTGCAGGAACCGGTAGTTGTAGATGATCTCGGAGAGGGCCCGGTCGCGGCCGGGCAGGAAGGGCCCGAGCACCGACTGAGTGAGCTTGTATAGGGCGTAGCCAATCAGGCCGACACCGAGGGCGCCGAACAGGGCGGCTCGGTAAGGGCGAGGGATGAACTGGAGGGTCAGGGGCCCGACAAACTGCGGGAATTTGCCGTACTGGTAGAAGTCGCGGAGGAGGTACCCGATCCCGAGGCTAATAATGACCATGCCTAGGACCAAAAGACCAAGCCAACGTTTGACGTGGAGGCCCGGGGTGAACCAGCGGGCCACCCGGGGGTTCATGCGTAAGGGGGCCACCGGCGCCCCAAGCTTAGCACAGCATTTTTTGAACTCATTTCACGCCGGTTTCGTTACGTCCATTGGACTCTATTCGGGCTCCCGGAGGCGGGCATATAATTCGGCCCAGGGTCTTCGGAAGCGTCGGGCCCAGTTCACGCGGCCTTGCAACAAGGCAAAAGGAGGTCGTCGGCCGATGGCGATCAAGGCAGAAGGCGTTACCCGGGCATCCGAGGGGCGGCGGAAGGAGCAGGGGCAGTACTGGGTGTACCTCGACGGAGAGGTCAAGCGCTACGCCGACGCCAAGGTCGGCTTGATGACCCACGCGCTGCAATACGGGACCGGGGTCTTCGAGGGGATTCGTGCCTACTGGAGTCCCGAGCACGAGCAGCTCTTCGTCCTCAAGCTGCGGGAGCACTACCGCCGCATGCAGAACTCCGTGAAGGTGCTGAAGCTGAAGATCCCGATGAACCTCGACGAGCTCTGCGAAACCAGCGTCGAGCTCATTCGGCGCAACAACTTCCGCCAGGACGTCTACATCCGGCCGTTCGCCTTCAAGAGTTCCGAAGAGATCGGCGTCCGTCTCCATAACCTCAAGGACTCGTTCGCCATTTACGTGACGCCCTTTGGCAACTACGTCGAGGTGGACGGTGGCATCCGCTGCATGGTGTCGAGCTGGCGGCGCATCGACGACAACGCCGCGCCGGCTCGGGCCAAGATCACCGGCATCTACGTCAACTCGGCGCTCGCCAAGACCGAGGCGATGGAAAACGGCTTCGACGAGGCGATCATGCTGACCCATGATGGCCACGTCTGCGAAGGCAGTGCCGAAAACATCTTCCTGCTCCGTGACGGCAACGTCTTCACGCCGCCCACCAACGACAACATCCTGGAAGGCCTTACCCGGCTGGCGATGATCGAGCTGCTGCGCAAGGAGCTGGACATGGAGGTCGTTGAGCGCTCGATCGATCGCTCCGAGCTCTATGTCGCCGACGAGATCTTCCTCTGCGGAACCGGCGCCCAGATCTCACCGGTGATCGAAGTCGACCACCGGCCGATCGGCGATGGCCAGGTGGGGCCGGTGGTCGGTCAGCTCCAGAAGCTCTACTTCGATATCGTTCGTGGACGAAGCAACAAGTACCGCTCCTGGCTGACGCCCGTCTACTGACCGCCGCCGTACCGGTGCAGGCGAGGCGCTGATGCGCATCGTCATCGCGCCCAATGCCTTCAAAGGGTCGCTGTCGGCGCTCGAGGCTGCCGAAGCGATTGGCGAGGGGGTTCGAGTTGCCGCGCGCGATGCTGAGTTAGTGCTGGTGCCAATCGCAGATGGTGGCGACGGAACCGTCGACGCGCTGGTGGCGGCGACGCAGGGCGAGCGACGCATGCTGCGGGTACGTGGGCCGTTGACTGATCCCGTCGACGCCGAGTACGGACTGATCGATGCAGGATCGACCGCGGTGATCGAAATGGCAAAGGCGGCCGGGCTCGCGCTCGTGCCGAAGGAAAAACGCGATCCACGGATTACCACCACCTACGGCGTTGGCGAGCTCCTGCAGCACGCGTACGACGCCGGTGCGCGCCACTTCATCGTCGGCATCGGAGGCAGCGCAACCAACGATGGCGGCGCCGGCATGGCGCAGGCGCTTGGCTACCACCTGCTCGATCAAGATGGTCTCGAGCTGCCTCCCGGCGGACTGGCCCTGACGCGTTTGGCGCGGATCCACGTCGGTGGCGTCCACGCCAACTGGAAGGAAACGAAGGTCGACGTCGCCTGCGACGTCACCAACCCATTGACGGGGCCCCGCGGAGCAAGCGCCGTCTACGGCCCGCAGAAGGGCGCGACGCCCGAGATGGTGGCGGAACTCGACGCCGCGCTCCATCACTTCGCCGAGATCATCCGGCGTGACCTCGGCGTGGACGTCGAGCAATTGCCGGGGGCCGGCGCGGCGGGCGGCCTGGGGGCCGGGCTGGTCGCGTTCGCAGGCGCCCGGCTGCAACCCGGCGCCGAGATGGTAATGGAGGCGCTTCACCTCGACGAACGCCTGATGGATGCCCAGCTCGTGATCACCGGCGAGGGCCGCCTGGATTCGCAAACGGCTCGCTTCGGTAAGGGCCCGGCCGCGGTGGCCCGCCACGCGAAAAACGCCGGCATCCCGGTGGTCGCCATCGGCGGAAGCGTGGCCGACGAGACCGAGCTGCGGCTGCTGTTCGACGGCCTCGAGGCGACCGTCGTCGAACCCGCCTCCCTCGACGAGGTGATCGCCCAGGCGCGGCCCCGGCTGGTGCGGGCGGCGACCCGACTGATGTGGTTGGTGTTGACGGGTCGTCGCCTGCGGTAAGCGCCGGTCTGACCGCCTAAGATCGCACCATGCCGCACCGCCACGATGACGAGTACCTCCACCGTCACGCCTTCGACGCCGCGCCCCACCGGCACCGACTGATCGAGGTGATCGAGCATGCCCACGGGGCGCACGGCGACGATCGCCACGGTCACACGCACATCATCATGACCGCGCCGGCCGAGAAGACCGGAAAGACCTCGCAGCACCGTCATCGGTTGGAGGCGCCGTTCGAGCACGACCATCCCGCAGAGGATCCGCGCCACCGTCACCAGCTCGGGGAGATCGAGCATGAAGAACGTGATCGCCACTGGCACCCGATCGAGATCACGGAAATCGAGATGACAATCGAGCCCCCGAAACGCGCTCGGGATTAGTGCTTGCGGTAACCGCCCTGGACGCGTCCGTCCATGAAGGAGATCTTGGGGTGGCGCACCCTCGAGGTCAGGCGCCGCGTGACCACGCCGGTATTCAGCTGGACGATGACGTCGTTGCGCTGCAGATGCGGCGGGTTTGGGTAGCGCTCGGTGCAGGCAGCACACGTCTCGAGGTGCTGCGCCACCATCTTCCGTTGCTCCCGCCGCAGCGTTCCGGGTGGGAAGTTGTCGAGCAGGTAGGCGATCGTGGGGCAGCGCGTCTCCTCGGTCTGGGCCTTCCCCTCCATGAAGAGAAATTCCTCCTTGAAGCGGCGGCGGGCCCGGTGTAGCAAGGTCTCGACCGCGCTCTCGGAAACCTTCATCTTGCGGGCGATGTTGGCATAGCTGAGACCCTGCAGCTCGCGGAGAGTCAGGACCAGCCGGTATTTCTCGGGTAAGCGGCGCGCGACTGACCAGACGGCGTCACGCAGTTCGCTGATTTCGAGGGCAACTTCCGGGCTCTTGCGAGCGTCGCCATCCGGCACCTGGAGCACGGAGTCTTCGCTTTCCTCGTCGTCGATCTCCTGGGCTTCGGGGAACTTCTTGCGGCGGCGGAGCTCGTCGTAGCAGAGGTTGGTGGCGATCCGATGGATCCAGGCCGAGAAGTTGAAGCTGTCGTTGATGCGGTGAATGGTGCGGAGGATCTGGAAGAAGGTCTCCTGGGTTAGATCCTCGGCCAGCTGGCGGTCACGGAGAAGCCGGAAGGTCAGCCCGTAGATCGCCTTGTGGTACCGGCGGAAGAGTGTGTCGAAAGCGGCCACGTCGCCGCCGAGATAATCGCGTATCAGATCGAGATCCGAGGGCCCCTTGGCAACTCGCGTCACTCCTGTCTCCCACCCCGGACTCGGCAAAATCGTTCGACGAGAGGTCTCTCCCGCCGAGTCGCGCGGCGAATCATAGCACCCAGTCTTGCGCCAATTGCATGACTCAGTGACGCAATTTCCAACTTTGTCACACGGCCGCGACCTTTTCGCAGGAGTTCCGCAAAGGGCTCGTTATAATGCCCTGACGTCACCTTCACGAGGGCCACAAATGGGCAATCCCCCGGGTGGAAAGGCCACCACCGTTACCGTCCGGTTTCTTGACGACGAGATCATGGAGGGCCAGGTTGGCGCAATCGACCTGGACCAGCCGAGCATCGAGATCGAGATGCCAGACGAGGCGAGCAACAATGAGCGTGCGCTCATCCCGTTGCCGTCGATCAAGCGCATCACCCTGATCGCCGGGCAACCAACCCCCGACGAGCAGGCGCGGGCCGGCAAGAAGGTGGCCATCCGCTTCCAGGACGGAGAGGTGTTGCGCGGCTACCTCGATGGCGAGCTGCGGCACGCCAGCCACGGGGTGACCATGCGGCTGATGAACGTCGAGAAGGACCGGATCGAAACGCTAGGCATCCCCTACACCGCGTTGAAGGCGCTTTTCTACTTAAAGACCTGGGACACCAGGCCGATGGAGTTCGACGGGACGAAAGACCGGCATCTGAGCAAGCGGCTTTCCTCGCCTCTCGTGGACCTGATCTCCAACATGGGTCAGCTGGAAAAGCTCCGCAAGCGGGGCGCCATCACCGAGGGCGAATTCCAACGGAAGCGCCGCAAGATCCTCGATAACATCTAATACGCGGCCCTTTCCACGCCGGGGGCCGCTTAGAGCCTCGGTCGTTGCCCTGGCGCTGCTGCCTCTGCTTGGCAGCTGCACTTCACTACCCTCGGTTCCCGGGATCTCCCTGGGCACCGCGAGCCCTCCCGGGTCGCAGTACCAGCCGGAGGCCGCTCGCCACGAGGGCGGAACCCTGGTGGTGGGGGACTGGGAGAGCCCCACGAACTTTTCTCCGCTCTTCAACGAGGAAGTGCCCGCCGCGCAAGTCGACGCGCTGCTCTATGGCGGCCTGGTGAAGCTCGACAGCAGCCTGCAGCCGATCGCCGATCTCGCCGAGCGCGTACCCACGCTGCAAAACGGGGACGTGATATGGAACCGCGCCGCGGGAACGATGGACGTGTCCTACCGGTTGCGGGCCGGATTGCGCTGGTCCGATGGACAGCCGCTGACCTCGGCCGACGTGGCGTATACCTGGCAGCTGATCGTCAACCCGCAGGTCCAGGGCGTTCTCTCGCCGGACGGCTACCAGTCGATCTCGCATGTCGACATCCACGACGCGCAACGCTTCACGCTGCACTTCGATCGGATCTATCCGAAATATCTCAACCTCTTTCCGGCCATCCTGCCGCAGCATCGATTGGCTGCGATTGCCCCCGAGAAGCTGGGTGGTGATCCTTTCTGGGCCCGCCCGGATGTCGTCAGCGGTCCCTTCAAAATTTCCGAACTGGTCCCAGACGACCACATCACGCTGATCCGCAACGACGCGTGGTCACAGGGTCGGTCAGGACGGCGGCCCCACCTCGACAGCATCATCTACCGGCTCTACCCGGACTCGGGGCTGCTGGTCGATGCGGCGCGTGCGGGCCAGGTGTCGCTGGCGTTGGAAATCGCCGATGACCAGCTGGCGACGCTGGCCAACACCGGATCGGCGACGACGCAGCACCGATCGCAGCTTGCCTACGAGCAGGTCACGTTCAACCAGGCCGATCCGAACCCGGTAACCGGCCAGCCGCCGCCATGGAAGGACGATCCGGCGCTCCTCCAGGCGTTACGTATGGCGATCGACCGGCCCGCGATGGTCAAGAAATTCTTCCGGGGCCAGGCACAGCTGGCTGACTCGCCCATCCCGAACGCGCTCGCGTCCTTTCACGATCCCAACGTCTCCGTGAGCTATGACCTGGCCTCGGCGACCCGACTGCTTGACGGCGACGGCTGGGCGGTGGGTCCCGATGGCATTCGCACCAAGAAGGGACGCCGCCTGAGTTTTCACCTGGTGACGGCCCTGGGCAGCCCTTTGCGCAACGCGATCCGCGATCAGATGATCGGGGACTGGCGCAAACTTGGTGCCGAGGTGATCCCGACTGACGCTCACCCCAGCGAACTCTTCAGTGGCTACGCGGAGGGTGGGCTGCTGGAGCGCGGCCAGTACGAGGCCGGGTTGTGGACCTGGAGCATCGGTCCCGACCCAGACGGCGTTTATCCGCTCGAGCATTCATCCCAGATCCCGACTGATCAGAACCAGGGGCTGGGCTCGAACTTCGGCCGCTTCAACAACCAGGATCTCGATCGCAACCTCGATCGAGGCCGCAGCACACTCGTGACCATCGAGCGGGCCAGGGCTTACGCCGCCTTCGAGCGCGCCTACGCGCATCTGGGCTTCGAGCTACCGCTCTTCGAACGGGTACTCGTCGTCCTGGCGAGCCCGCACCTGCACAATTTGATGCCCAACCCCGCGCCCGATACCACGCTCTGGAACGCGGCCGACTGGTGGGTCGACTGAAATCAGCGCGCTCCGGTGTGTTGTTAGGGAACCTTAGAAAAGCCCGGGTTTGTTGACCCTCTCGCGTGGGCGCCCGTAGAATGCGCCCAGCATCAGGGCCACCAGAGGTCATATGACAGGAACCAGCCGACGCTGGTTGCGCCTGCTCGTGGTCGCAAGCGCTGGCACAGTCATGCTGGTTGCCTGCGCTCCGAGTTCGAGCACGACCACATCGTCACCGAAGGCGGGTGGGAAGCTCACCGTCGCCTCGTGGCAGGAGCAGGACAGCCTGCTGGCCTGCAACATCACCGCCGCCGCATCGCACGCGTGTGCCTACATCAACCCGGCGATGGAAGGGCTGCTGACCGTCAAGGCCAACCAGGATCCACTACCCACCAATCCGAAGCTGTCCGATTACTGGGTTCCGGAACTGGCCACGGAAGTCCCCACGCTCGAAAACGGGGACGTGAAAGTCAGCGTCAACAAAATGGACGTGACCTGGAAGCTGCGACACGGCGTCAACTGGCACGACGGGGTGGCCTTCACCTCCAGGGACGTCAAGGCGACCTTCGACTTCTGGTGGCTCAAGTACCGCGACAAGAACCCGACGCCGCTGCTATCGACCAGCGGCTGGGACCAGGTCGACAGCGTCGACACGCCCGACGAGTTCACCGCCATCGTTCATTTCAATACTGTCTACGCTGCCTACCTGACCCTGGGAACGGGCCCTTACGGCGTCCTGCCTGAGCACCTGCTGCAGCAGGTCTGGGCCAAGACCGGCGACATCACGCACGACAAGGTCACGGTCAGCATTCCAGGCGGCTACAGCGGCTCCGACACGCTCGACAAGGTCATGGTCGGCACGGGTCCCTTCATGTTCAAGGAATGGGTGACCGGGGACCACCTGACGTTGGTGAGAAATCCCCACTGGTGGGGTGGTGGTGGCCGCCCCTACCTCAACGAGATCCGGGTGAAATTCGACGCCGACGCGAACACGGAGCTCAACGACCTGCGCACCAACACCGTGGACATGGCGCTGGACCTGCGGCCGTCGTTGCTGCCATCGCTCTCGAGGCAGAGCGATGTCACCACGGTGACGATCCTCGACAGTGCCGCTGAGCACCTCGACATCAATCTGCACAACACCTTCCTCAAGGACGTCGCCCTGCGAAAAGCGATCCTGATGGCGATCGACCGGCAGCGGATCGTGGACACGTTGCTGCTCGGACGCACGGTGGTACCTCCGGACGCCTGGATGTGCATCCAGACCGGCGCCTGGTGCCTCGATCCGAACGCCAAACACACACCGTACGATCAGAAGGCGGCCAACGACCTGTTGAACACGGCCGGATACAAGCTCCAGACCTCCGGCCCTTGCAAGGGATTTCGCACCGACCCGCAGGGACGCTGCGTCCAACTGCACCTGATCACGACCACCTTGCCGCTGCGCGAGGAACAGGAAGTCGTGATCGCTTCCGACCTCGCGGGGATCGGGATCCAGATCATCAAGCCGTTCGCCAACGTCCCGGCGAGCCGGATGTTCGGATCCTGCACCGGCGGCGGGGTCATCTACAGCCACAACTTCGATCTCGCCATGTACACCAACAACTACAGCTACCCGGCGGAGCCTGATTCGCTGGCGTACACGGCCTACCACAGCTCCCAGATCCCTTCCGACGCCAATGGGTGCGCCGGGCAGAATACGACGTTTACGAGCGACCCGCAGCTCGATCAGGCGCTCGACCAGGCGCGGCTGTCGGTCAAGCTGTCGGACCGGAGGGACAAGTACATCGTGGCCCAGAGACGGCTGGCCGACGTCATCCCCGAGATTCCGCTCTACCAGGCGGTCGACGTCGAGGCCTACACCAAGAAGCTGGGCGGCTACAAGGGCAACGAATTCTGGTGGATGAACCAATCCGCCGATTGGTACATCAGCCAGTAATTTCTCCTCCCCCGCCTTCACGCTGCTGGCGCTAGTCTTGTCGCTATGAAAGATCTGGCCGAGGCCGCGCTCGACGCGGCACAGGTAAAGGGCGCCACCTATGCCGATGTCCGCCTCGACGAACATGTACAGCAAGACATCATCGTCAAGAATGGGCAGCTGGCCGCCGTGTCCGACGACGCCAGCGAGGGGTTTGGCGTTCGTGTCCTCGTCGACGGCGCCTGGGGCTTCGCCGGTAGCGCCCGGCTCGATCGGGCTGAGGTCGAGGAGGTCGTCGATCGTGCCATCCGGATCGCTCGAGCGAGTGCCCGTGTCCGTTCGGTGCCGGTCGATCTCGGGCCACCGGTCACCTCCCGCGGCCGCTACCGGACAGCGCTTGAGCGTGACCCATTCAGCGTGCCGCTCAGCGAAAAGGTCGACCTGTTGCTGCGAGCCGATGCGGCGATGGGCGCGGTCAAGGGCGTCAGCATTCGCGAGGGTTCGATGGAGTTCCTCAGGCAGCGCAAAGTGTTCGCCTCGACCGAGGGCGCATTCATCGAGCAGGAGCTGTACGAAAGCGGTGCGGGCATCGAGGCGACGGCGACGTCACCGGACGAAGTTCAGAACCGTTCCTACCCGAACTCCTTTGGCCGGCACCAGGGTTCCGGGGGATATGAGTACGTCGTCGCGATGCAGCTCGATCGCCACGGTCAGCGAATCGGTGAGGAGGCAGTGGCGTTGCTGACCGCACCGCAATGCCCCAGTGGTGTCAAGACCTTGATCCTCGACGCCAGCCAGACGGCGCTCCAGATCCACGAGTCATGCGGACATCCCACCGAGCTTGATCGCGTCTTCGGGATGGAGGCCGCGTACGCGGGAACCAGCTTCATGACGCCCGAAAAACTGAATCACCTCCAGTACGGCTCGCCACAGGTGACGATCACCGCTGATGCGCTGACCCCGACCGGTCTCGGCACCTTCGGCTGGGACGACGAGGGCGTGCCCGCCCAGCAATCGTTCCTGATCAAGGAAGGCCTATTCGTCGGCTACCTTACGTCTCGCGAAACCGCCAGCGTCCTGGGACAGCAGAGCAACGGCACGATGCGCGCGGATGGCTGGAACCGCATTCCATTGATCCGGATGACCAACGTCAGCCTGCAGCCGGGCGATTCGTCGCTCGAGCAGATGATCGCGGAGACCAAAGACGGCGTCTACATGGAGACCAACCGCAGCTGGAGCATCGACGATAAGCGGCTCAATTTCCAGTTCGGCACCCAGCTGGCCTACGAGATCGTCAACGGCACGCGAGGCCGGCTGCTCAAGAATGCGACCTATGCCGGCATCACCCCCGAGTTCTGGAATTCCTGCGACGCGGTCGCCGGTCGCAATGAATGGTCCGTCTGGGGCCTGGCCAACTGCGGCAAAGGCCAGCCTCCGCAGACAGCCCACGTCGCGCACGGTGCAGCGCCGGCGCGCTTCCAGCACGTCAAGGTCGGCATCCTGAAATGAAAAGCATGGAAACAGCGCGACTCACCGAACAGGCTGAGGTCAAGGCCTTTATCGACAGGCTGCTGCAGGCGTCGCCGGCGGCGCAGACCGAGGTCATGGTCACCGAGTGGGACAGTGCGCTCACGCGCTTCGCCAACAACGGCATTCACCAGAATGTCGCCGAGCGCGATGTCAGCGTCCGGGTCCGGGTGGTGAAGGACGGCAAGACCGGGGTGGCGTCGGTCAATCAGATGAACGAGGTGGCCGCCACCGATGTCCTCAAGCGAGCCATCGCCATCGCCGACCTGCAGTCAAAGGGCGAGGTCGTGCCCATGCCGGGGCCGGCGAACATCCATCCAGTCGAGGCCTGGTCAGACGCGACCGCGGGGGCGACTCCTGAAGAGCGCGCCGACTTCGTCGAGGCGATCTGTGCCAGAGCGAAGCGAGCCGGGCTCAACGCCTTCGGCGCCTTCAGCACCGGCGCCGAGCAGTTCGCCATCGCCAACTCGCTCGGCGTCTACCACCACCATCGCTCGACCGAGGCGACGATCAACTCGGTCGTGATGGGGGAAGCAGGCTCGGGCTATGCGGATCGCGGGGCGATCGACGTGACAGACATCAATAAGAACGAGGTGGCGGACGAAGTCATCGACAAGGCGCAACGCAACCAGAACGCGCAGCCCATTGAGCCGGGCGTCTACGAGGTCGTGCTCGAAGAGTATGCCGTGGCCGAGATGCTCGACTTCCTGAACTACACCGGGTTCAGCGCGCTGGCGGTGGAGGAGGAGCGCAGCTTCATGCGGCTAGGCGAGCGTATCACTGGGCAGGGCATCACGATCTGGGACGACGGGCTCGACCCCTCAGGCCTCCCATCACCTTTCGATTTCGAAGGCGTGCCCAAGCAACGTGTCGATCTGATCAAGAAGGGTGTCGCCACCGGAGTCGTATACGACATGATGACGGCGACCAACGAGGGCCGTCAATCCACGGGCCATGGTCTGCCGGCTCCCAATACGGAGGGGCCGTTCGCCGTCAACCTCTTCATGCAGCCGGGCTCGGCCGCCAAGCCGGATCTCGTATCCGGCATCAACCGTGGCATCTGGGTCACGCGGTTCTGGTACGTCCGGACCGTTCACCCCAAATTGTCGATCATCACGGGGATGACCCGCGACGGGACGTTCCTGATTGAAAATGGCAAGGTCACGCGACCCGTGAAGGATCTTCGCTTCACGCAGAGCATCCTGGAAGCGCTCGACGGAACGGTCGCCGTCGGCAAGACGACCAAGCTGCAGATCGGAGAGTTCATCGGCGCCTCCCGCGTGCCAGCCCTTCACCTGAAGGCCTTTACGTTCACGAGTTGAGCCGCTTCCCGCTCATCGGTCTGCCAACGTTGGCGATCCCGCCGGGGCCCAAGCCGCCGCGCTTCGGCATCAACCAGAGCTACGTGCGGGCCCTGACGGCAGCCGGCTGTGCGCCGGTGCTGATCCCGATCCTCGATGACGAGGACCGGCTACGCGCGATCTATGACCGTCTCGATGGCATCGTCTTTCCCGGAGGCGCCGATGTCGCCCCCGAGGAGTACGGCGAGGAGCCGATCGACAACCTCAATGTGGTCGAAGCACCGCGCGACCGCACCGAGCTGACACTCGCCCGCGGGGCGTTTGCCGATGACCTGCCGACGCTTGGCATTTGCCGTGGTCAGCAGCTGCTGAACGTTGCCCTCGGTGGCACGCTCTACCAGGACCTGCGCCACCAGGGGGTAACGACCGTGGAGCACTCGGACGCCGACGGTCGGGCGCGCAACGCGCTGATTCATCGAGTACGACTCGATCCAGGGTCGCGACTGGCGCAGCTGATCGATGGGACCAGCATCGGGGTCAACAGCATGAATTACCAGGCGGTGCAGCACGTTGCCCA
>Ga0137395_10000129_pt1 | contig 25526 bp, 22 predicted proteins | sample czobulk216metaG_FD_108283 | JGI IMG/M metagenome (GOLD analysis project Ga0137395, IMG submission 108283) | Vadose zone soil microbial communities from Angelo Coast Range Reserve, California, USA - czobulk2.16 metaG | ecosystem: Environmental > Terrestrial > Soil > Vadose zone | place: USA...
CGTGGCCACCGCCGCCATGCAATTGCACCTCCGCCCGGCGCAGTTTGACGTCATGCTCAGCAGCAATATGTTCGGCGATATTTTGAGCGACGCCGCTGCCGCCCTGGTCGGCTCGATTGGGCTGATTCCTTCCGCCAGCTTCGGTTCGTCCGCACCGCTCTTTGAACCCATTCATGGTTCTGCGCCGTCCCTCGCCGGGACCGACTCCGCCAACCCGATAGGCTCGATCCTCAGCGCCGCGATGATGCTCCGCGACGCCTTCGGCCTTTCGCTGGAAGCAGACTGGGTCGAGCAATCTCTCCAAAGAGTCCTCGGTGGCGGCTACCGCACGCCCGACATCACTGAACCCGGCGCCCGTGCCGTCGGAGGCTCCGTCTTCACGGAAATCCTGCGTGAGGAGATGCAGCGCACTTTCGAACATGCCGAGCGTTATGGCTGGGGCGTCTAGCGGAGCCTCTCCATCTCAGTACGCGACGCTTGTCCGTCAGCCTTCGGCCACCGCTTCGAGCCGCACTGTCGCCTTCAGCCCGGTTGCCCTGCGAGAACCCGCTGAGAATGCTACTTTTACACTTTCCGAAGCAGCCTGCGGCCGGCCATGGCCGGAGGGCCACACGGTGGTGTGGACACAAGCGCAGGCGGCGAATCCGTTACACGGTAGCTTGACCAAAAGGTGAGAAACATCATTACTCATCGTCATTTTCTTGAGCTATTCTCGCGGCGGATTGGCCGCCGTTTGTCGTAGGCCCGCTATGGCGCAACCCGGTTCCAATTCGAAGGGTGTCTTGCCGGCCGCCAAAACTGGCTCTGTTTCCTATTGGCGCGTGGAAGGCTCCCTTCTCGAACTTGGCGCCATGCGCCCGGTTGGCTTTTTCACCTGGAACTCGCAGAGTTTTGCCGAACGCTGGGCCAGGCGCGCGGGCATGGCTGGTATGGCGTTGGCCAGGCCTTTTGCTTATTTTACCAGCCGCACGTTTGCCACTCGCTTCCTTCACACTTTGCTTCGCGGCGTCAGCCGCGACCGCCTGGACCTCCTCGGCGAAGAGTATTTTCACTATGTCTTGAAGCCGCAGCTTCGCCGCGAAGCCGCCGACAAGTTGATCGAGGCCGTTCGCAGCGGCGAGCGCGTCGTCCTCGTCGGCCAGCTCCTTGCAAGCATTCTTCGTCCGCTGGCGCACCATTTCGGAGTCGAGTCCTTTGTTTCAAACCGCTTGGAATTTCGCGACGGCAAAGCTACGGGACGATTGCTGGATCCCATCGTGCGCCCCCGCGGGCCGCTGGCGTGGATCGCGAGCGGCGACACCGACGGCCGCATTACCCGCGAAAAGCTACTGACTCAGCTTGGCTGGACGGAGGAGCCGGAACGGCTCGAACGCGCGATACAGACAACCGCGCGCCCGCACGTTCCGCCTAGCAAGTCGGTCGCTCTCTTTGGGGAAACGCCGCGGGTCGAGCGTCTCTCGGTGCGCGAGAATCTGGCGCACCGGCACCTCATGCTGATAGGCGTCACGGGGTTCATCGGCAAGGTCTGGCTTGTCGATCTCCTCGAAAATGTTCCCAATATCGGCAAGATCACGCTTTTGATTCGCCGCAACCGCACCACCTCCGCGCGGCGCCGTTTCGAGAAAATCGTCGAGGAATCTCCCACGTTCGATACGCTTCAGGATCGCCATGGCCGCAAGCTCGGCGCATTTCTGAAGGAAAAAGTGGAAGTCGTCGAAGGCGACGTGAGCCTCCGCGGCCTCGGACTCGACGAGGCCACGCAGGCGCGGCTCGCAAAATCGCTTGATCTTATCGTGAACAGCGCCGGCTTGACCGATTTCAATCCCGATTTGCGCGATGCCGTCTCTTCCAATGTTGATTCAGCGATCTACCTTCTCGACTTTTTGCGCAAGTGCAGCAATGCGGGCCTCATGCATCTTTCCACCTGCTACGTCGTCGGCATGCGTGACGGCCGCGTTACTGAAGAGCTGCAGAACAATTACAATCCCGCCGGAGATTCTCAGTTTGAAGCCGAGCGCGAAGTCGAATCCCTCCGCGAAACCATCCGTCACATCGAAGAACGCTCCCAGAGTCCCGAACTGGATAAAGCCCTCCGCCGCCAAGCGCTCGGACGCACCGGCAATGAATCTGCCGCTCCCGCTGGTGAGCTCGACGGTGTTTTGAAACGCAATCGCGCACGCTGGGCACGCAACCGGCTCGTACGCGTCGGACTTCGCCGCGCGCAACATCTGGGCTGGCCGAATACTTACACGTTCACGAAGAGTCTCGGCGAGTCCATCCTCGCTCGCCGCGGCCGCGATTTGCCTATCGCCATTGTTCGCCCGTCGATCGTCGAAAGCTCGGAGCGTTCTCCCTTCACTGGCTGGAACGAAGGCATCAATACTTCCGGTCCGCTTTCCTATCTTCTCGGCACGAATTTCCGCCAGCTACCTTCGAATGAGCGGAAGTGTCTCGACGTAATCCCCGTGGATATGGTCTGCCGCGGCATGACGCTCATCGCTTCCGCTGTCATCGCGCGGCGCCACGCACGTCTGTACCAGCTTGCGACTTCTGCGATCAATCCCGTCAACATGGGCCGCAGCATCGAGCTCACCGGCCTTGCCCACCGCAAGCATTACCGCACTACGCAATCGATCGACAGTTGGCTCAAGGTGAAGTTCGAGACTATCCCCGTCTCGAAGCAGCGCTATGAGCGCCTCTCGATTCCGATGCAGAAGGCCGTTATCTCTCGCATCAATCGCGTCGCCATTTCCCTTAATATGAAAAAGCCGCCGCTCGCGCGCGCCGAACGCGACCTGATTCGTGCCGAAAAGCTCATTGAACTCTATGAGCCTTTTATTCTTCACAACGAGCACGTTTTCGAATGCGAAAACGCGCGTCTCCTCTCCGCTCTTCTGCCGCCGGAAGAACGTCCCCTCTTCGATTTCGCTCCGGAGTCCATCGACTGGTGGGATTACTGGATCAACGTGCACATCCCCGCGCTGCGCCGCTGGTGCTATCCACTGATGGAGGGCCGACCGCTCGAATCGCGCGAGCCGCGCCCACTGGATTGGTCCGGTGAACCCCCGCGCGAAGCGACGCTCTCCCCCGCCGCCGCGCCGTCAGACCCCTTATGGCGATCTTCGTAACCGGCTCGACCGGCTACCTGGGCAGCTACCTTGTCGCGGGACTCGTCACCGGGTACCGCGACACGCTGAACCTCCTGGTTCGCGCCAAGACTGAACAGGAAGCCCGGGAGCGGCTGTGGACTTCGCTGCAGCTTCATTTCGATTTTCCCCAATTCGCCGAATACTTGAATACCCGGGTGCGCGTTTTTCGCGGCGACTTGACCAGCGAGCGCTTTGGCCTCTCCGATGACGAATACCATGCGCTGGTGGACACCACTGACTCCCTGATTCACTGCGCTGCCTCGCTAAACCGCAAATCCGAAAAGCAGTGCCTGAACGTAAACCTTCGCGGCACGCTTGAAGTCATTCAACTTGCACGCCGCGCGCAAAATCGCAACGGCCTGCGCCGGTATTCCCACGTATCCACGGTGGCCGTTGCCGGAAAAAGAAAAAACGAGATCATCACCGAAGACGCCGCCATCGACTGGTCGCGCTCCGATTATGATCCCTACGCGCGCACCAAAAAATTCTGCGAGCACATGGCGAATCAGCTCCTGCCCGACGTAGCCAAGACAATCTTCCGTCCCGCCATCGTCATGGGCGACAGCCGCCGCCCGGAAACTTCGCAATTTGATATGGTTCAGGCGTTCCATGTTTTGGCGCAGATGCCTGTCCTTCCGCTGCGCCCTCAGGATAAAATCGACATCGTCCCGGCGAACTATGTCGGCAAGGCCATTGTGACCATTCATCAAAAAGAAGCGCCCGCGCACGGCATCTACCACTTGTCTTCCGGCACCGGCTCGCAGACCTATCAGGAGCTGACGGATGCGATTTCGCACGACGGCGGCATGCTTCGGCCCATGTATTTGCCGTCCCTCGGCGGACCTTTTTCCAGCACGGTGAATTGGGTCGCCAATCGGAGCGGCGCCGCCGGATACGGTGCCTCGCTGCTCAAGGTTTTCTGGCCTTATCTCGACTGGAACACGGTTTTCGACAATTCTCGTGTCGTCGCCGAACTCGGCGAAACCCCCGCAAAATTCTCGGCCTATGCGGCCCCGCTTCTGAAATACAGTCGCGAAAATAAGTTTCAGTTTCCGGCCAAGCCCTGGCCATCCGCTCCCGGTACGGAGAAAAACGCCGCCGCGGGGAGAGCCCGCGCATGACGGACTTCCTTCTCGTCGCCTGGGTCAGTGCGCTTATTGAAATCAAGCGCTTCGGCTGGATGCTCGGACTCGGTAAGCGCTGGACTCCGGGAGAAAAGCTGAAGCTGCTCTTCGCGGGCTATAACGGCACGCGCAACACCGGCAGCGATGTGCGCGTCCAGGAAATGCTGCGGCAAATACGTCATGTCCTCGGAGCGGACCAAACAGACTTCAGCGTGATGTCCTTCGATTTCGACCGCACCCGCGGATATTTTGAAGGTACGCGGCAGGTTTACCTGCCGAACGCTTTTCCACCCTTCCTCTACAGTGAGGTCCGGCAGAATCACGGCGTCATCGCTTGCGAAGGATCGATGTTTAAGAGCAAGTTTGCAAACGCGTTGACCACCATGATGATCGGTTCCCTGGGGCTCGCCTCGGCGGAGAATAAGCTGTCTCTGGCGTACGGGGGAGAAGCAGGCCACATGGACGGGATCATACAATCCATGTGTGCTCGCTACGTGCATGATTCATTGGTGATAACGCGGAATGTGGAATCGCGGACGCTTTTGAGCTCGATGGGAATTCCGACAGAGCTTGGCACTGATACGGCATGGACCTTCGAGCCGCATCCTCCCGAATACGCGCGCAAGGTGTTGCGGGAAGCCGGCTGGGATGAGAAGACTCCCATTCTTGTTCTTTGCCCGATTCATCCTTTCGTGTGGCCGGTGAAAGCATCGATTGCGAAGTATCTGGCCCGTGCCGCGACTGGCGCCTACAAAGATAGCCAGTACCGCTCCGTTTATTTTTTTGAAGGCGGCGATGAAGTTGATCGCAAATTCCAGCACTATATCTCCGGATTCACCAGGGCAACACAGGCATTCGTTCAGCGCCATCGCGTTTTTCCCATCCTAGTAGCGATGGAACGGCTTGACGCGGTAGCCTGCCGCGAAATCGCGGCGCGCATTCCCGGCACGCCTGTTTTCACATCGGACGACTATGATATGTTCCAGCTTGTCTCGATCCTTCGTGCGTGTTCCTACATGGTTTCTTCGCGCTACCACGGCATCGTGACCTGCATGCCCAGCTTGGTAGCATCTGCGGGCGTCACAATGGATGAGCGCATCCGCAACCTCATGCGCGAGCGTGGACACCAGCATCTCTTTCTTACCGTCGATGACCCTGATCTCGAACCCAAGCTTCTCCAGGTCATGGAGACGCTGGTCGCGGAAGCGGATTCCGTCCGCGAAGGCATCGGCCAAACGGTTGTCCGCAATCTCAAAGTCATGGCCCGCATGGGCACGTTCCTGGAAGACGTTGTCCGGCGCACCTATCCGGAATTTCTGCTGCGCTCCGGCGTTTTTTCCTGGGAAGAGTATCTGCCGCCGCTGAGCAAAGATTTGATCCATCTCGCCGAGCGTTATGATTCTTCGCCAGCAGCGCTCGCGGCCGTTCGCTGATTCTTCATGCCCAATTTTCTTGAAAGCATTCTTGCTCAACTGAACCGTGCGGATGGCCGCGTCGTTCTTCGAGAGATTCGCGGAGATCGCTTTGTCAGCGTGACGGGCAGGGAATTGCTGGATCAGGTTCAACTCGTCCGCGTTTTCATTCGAAACTCCGGCGTCCAGCCCGGGGATCGTTGCGCTCTTCTCGCGCCCAATTCCATTCACTGGGCCGCTTTCCATCTGGCGTTGATGGCCGAGGGCGTGATCGTGGTGCCCTTGTACTCGCGACAATCGCCCGCCGAATTAGCCGCCATGATGAAGGACTGCCAGCCGCGCTTGATCTTTGTGAGTGATACCACGCTTGGCGGTGGCGTGGCCCAAGCCTGGCCTCAGGCTCCGCGCTGCGTGCTTTTCGAGGAAGTCCTGCATGAGTCAACCCCGCAGCCTCGCCTTCCCGATGCACCCAATGCTCGTCAGGACAGAGATATCGTCACCATCATCTATACTTCTGGAACTTCCGGTGAGCCAAAGGGAGTTTGCCTGAACGTCGGAAACTTCTCTCACATGCTTTCTTGCACCACCGAACGCTTCGATCAGCTGATGGGTGCGACGCATGAACCGGACCGCGCCTTCCACTACCTGCCGTTCAATTTCGCAGCCTCCACGATTTTGATGTTGTCTTGTCTCACGCGCGAAAGCGTTCTCACACTCTCCACTGACCTCAACAACCTCGCCGACGAAATCCGTCTGGCTTCGCCGAACTATTTCCTGAATGTCCCAACTTTGCTGGAGCGCGTGCGGCGTGGCGTCGAAGAAGCCATTGCCAAGCGGCCCGCGGTCATCCGTTCCCTGTTTGCAAGAGCACGCACCAGTTGGCAGCGCAAACACGTGGGCCGTGGCCGTGCTCTCGATGCGTTCTGGCTCGCTCTAGGCCGTGCGCTCATCTTTAGAAAGATTCGCGAGCGGTTCGGCCCGCACATTCGCGCGCTTATCTGTGGTTCCGCGCCCCTCGCTCCGGAGACGCAGCAGTTTTTCCTCATGCTCGGCGTTCCCGTACTTCAAGCGTATGGGCTCACAGAAACCACCGGCATCTGCACGTTGGACGACCCGCGCGTGCCGGTTGAGCCAGGCTACGTCGGCACCGTGATCATCGGAACCGAAATGAAGCTCGCAGAAAATGAGGAAATTGTCGTGCGTGGGCCGCACATTTTTCCTGGCTACTGGAACCGCCCGGAGGAAACCGCGCGCGTACTGCAAGACGGCTGGTTTCATACAGGTGATCAAGGTGAAGTCAACGTTCGCGGGAATTGGCGTATCAGCGGCCGCATCAAGAACCTGATCATTCTAAATTCCGGGCACAATATTCCGCCCGAGCCCATCGAAGAAAAATTAGGCCGGCTGCTTCCCGCTGTGCAGCAAGTCGTGGTGGTCGGAAATGGCCGTGGCTATCTTTGCGCGCTCGTTACCGGAACGGTCGAGGCTGTGGCAGTTCAAGCGGCACTCGACGCGGTGAATCCCGAGCTTCCGCATTACCGCCAGATTCGGCGTTTCACAATCCTGCCCGATGTGTTTTCTCCGGAAAATGGCTTGCTCACCGTTAACGGCAAACTTCGCCGCGACGCCATCAATGCGCGCTATGCTTCCGAAATCAACGCCATGTACGATTCGAAAGGCGTACGCGAGGCGGCCAGCAGGCAGCACGCATGAAAAAATTCACAGGCAAAACGCTGCGTTGGGAATGGCGCGAAGGAGTGATCGAGCTGACGCTCGATCACGAGCCCGCCAACGAAATCGGCACCGCCATGGTTGCCGATCTGGAGAAATTCGTCGCCGCATTTGAATTGCTCTCACCGGAAACTTCCGTTTGCATCATAGCCAGCGCTCGCAAGTCCGTTTTTTCCGCTGGCGGAGATTTACGCGAGCTGTATGCGACCGCCGCAGCAGTTCCAGAGAAAGAACGCCCGGCAGGCGTGCGTGCCTTTCTCGAACGGATCCACGCTGTTCTGAACGCGATCGACGCCGCGCCCTTCGTCACCATTGCCGCCGTTCATGGCGCCTGTCTTGGCGGAGGACTTGAACTGGCCCTGGCTTGCGACATGATCATTGCTGACAAAATGGCGCGGTTTGCGTTTCCAGAACTGCGCCTCGGATTCATCCCCGGCTTCGGCGGCATCCCGCGCCTGAACCGTGATCTTGGCAATGCGTTCATAAGAGATCTGCTCTTCACCGGTCGAACGGTCAACGCAACTCGCGCGCAAGCTGTTGGCCTGGTGGCGCAACTGGCCGGTGAAGGCGAAGCTCTTCGAATCGCCCGCTCGACCGCCGCGCAAATTACCAAATACGACCCCACAACGCGAGCCGCCGCCAAGAAATTTATCAAGCCCATTCCACATGAGGAACTGCGGCGCGAGATCGACCTCTTCTGCGAACTCTTTACCCGCCCCTCGGTGATGGCTGCCCTCAAGAAATTCATCGAAGGCTCCGGCCCCATGCCCTACTTGCCGTAGTTGTTCAAATTGTGACCGCGTGAATTTTCTTTCTTCGCCCTGGGATGATAAATTGAGGTTTCCATGCGAACGCTTGAACAGACCACACAGGAAGTCCTGGACCTTGCCGCAAAGCATTTTCAATTGCCCGTGGGCTCCCTCGCGCCGGGCGACGATTTTTTCAAGAAACTTGGTATTGATAGCCTGCAGACCCTGGAGATGCTTTCGCGACTCGAAAACCATTTCGGCATCGAGCTGCCCGACTACGAAGTTCAAGGCGTCAGCGACTTCAAGACCCTCGCCGAACGGATTCAGTCCCGCCTGTAATGCTGGACCTTTCGAAATATCAATCCATCGGTGAAGCGCTGCGGGATGCGCTCGACCAGTATGCGAACGAAGTGTGCCTGATCGAAGCCGACCGCGACCGCGAGAAGGAGCGCCTCACCTACCGCGAATTCAAGGAGCGCGCGCATCCGCTGGCTAAAGCCTTGCAGGACGGGAGCTTCTCATCCGGTGATCGCGCCAGCATCATCATGACGAATCAGTCGAAGTGGCTGATTTCGGCTTACGCCATTTTTTTCACGGGCGGTGTTCTGGTGCCACTCGATTACAAACTGACGGCGGACGAGCAGTGGCAACTGCTCAAACATTCGAGCGCCTCCGTGCTGATCACGGAATATCCAATCTGGCGGCAACTCGGCGCCTCACCGGGTCGTGCCGCTGCGTCGAACGTACGAACCGTACTAGTCACCGAAGCGCCAGCAAATGCTGATCTCGACGGCGCACAGCGCTGGGAAGAATTTCGCGGAGCGGGCGAGCCCGTTTTCGTCGCGCGCAAACGCAGCGACACAGCCTGCATTGTCTACTCCTCCGGAACCGGCGGCCGCCCCAAGGGTTGCATGATGACGCACGAAAATTATCTGGAGCAGTGTGTCGCACTCACTTCGATCTATCCTTTCTGCCCGGGCGTGCGTTACCTCAGTATTTTGCCGACGAACCATGCCATCGATTTCATGGTCGGTTTTTTCGGCCCGCTCACGTGCGGCGCGGCCGTCGTGCACTTGCGCACCCTGCGGCCGGAATTTGTGCGCGAAGCTTTTCCAAAATACAAAATTACTTACGTAAGCCTGGTTCCGCTCGTTTTGAAAAACCTGCAGAAGGGACTGCAGACGCGCTTTGACGCACTGCCGCCGGGCAAACAAAAAGTATTCAACGCACTCGTGCGAGTCAACAAGGCGCTCACAAAGAGCCAACCCCTTCCGAGTATCAGCCGCCGATTGCTGAAGCAAGTTCATGAAGCGTTCGGCGGAGAGCTTCGAACGATCATTGTCGGCGGGGCTTTCACGGAACCGCAGACACTGCAATTCTTCTACGATCTAGGGATTCCCGTCGCCAACGGATATGGACTCACGGAAGCGGGGACCGCGATCACGGTCAACGACCTGAGACCGTTTCGCGCCGACACTGTCGGCAAGCCGCTGCCCGGGATGGAAGTGCGCATCGTGAATCCGGCCGAGGACGGCGTCGGCGAAGTCACCGTTCGAAGCAAAACGGTCATGGCCGGTTACTTGAACGAGCCGGAACTCACGGCGGAAACCATTATTGACGGCTGGCTCCAGACCGGCGACCTCGGACGCTTCGACGGGACGGGCCATTTACAACTAGCGGGCCGCAAGAAGAACATGATCGTTACAGAAGAAGGGAAAAATATTTACCCTGAAGACGTGGAAACTGTTTTTGAAAGTCTCCGGGTAGGAGAATTCTGCGTTTTCGCAGCCAACTACATTTGGCCGAAACGTTCGATGATTGGCGAAAAACTTGTGCTGGTCCTCCATCTCGAGCCGGGACAGCAGTACGGCGAAGAACTACGGCGGGAGATCAACGCGCGGAACAATCGCCTGCTAAACTACAAGCGTATCCACGGGGTCGTTCTGCTGGATGAGGACTTTCCCCGAACCGCTTCTCTCAAGATCAAACGCAACGTGCTGGCAGAACGTCTCGCGGTGCTGGACAGCGCTGCCGCGATTCTGCCCTTGTGAAAACCGTTTAAGAATGGCCTGAAAAGCAGGGGTTAGCATTTCGGATTCGTTCACGCTCCCAATGGATCGATTCTTCGCCATCGTCAACCCCGCCGCCGGTGGCGGCCGCTCCGCGAAACTCGCGGGGCCCGCTCTCACGCGCTTGCGCGAGAAGGGGCTGAGGATTGATGTCATCGCTTCGACCGGTCAAGGGCATGCGGTGCAGCTTGCCCGCGAGGCCTACGATCAAGGTTACCGGCATTTTCTTGCCGTCGGCGGTGACGGCACGGCTCATGAAATTCTCAACGGAGTATTTGCGCGGCGCCCTGCGGTTGAGCGCATCGCACTAGGATTTCTGCCGATGGGCACCGGCAATTCCTTCTTGCGCGATTTTGCAAAAGAGGGGGCGGTGGCTTCGCTGGAGGCGCTTGTCGAAGGCCGCACTCGCAGCGTCGACCTTTTGAAATTGACCCATGCCACCGGGGAAATTTATTCGTTCAATCTTTTGAGCGTGGGTTTTACGGCGGATGTGGCTGCGTTGACGAATCGCATGTTTAAGCCGTTTGGCGATCTCGGTTACTTGCTGGGTGTTTTCGTGCGCATGGTGCAACTGCGCCGGCGCGCTTTGGCCTTGCGTTGCGATGACGACCTGGAGTGGAATGAAGCACGGTCACTTTTTCTGACGTTCAACAACAGCAAATACACGGGCGGGACGATGCTCATCGCGCCGGATGCCGATCCCACGGATGGACTGATTGAGTTCGTGCGCTGGGGCCCGATCGGCCGGCTGGGCCTGCTGCGCACTTTGCCGCGGCTCTATGACGGCACTCATATCAAACATCCGCTGGCTTCGCGGCGCGCGGTGCGCCACGTGGAATTCAAAGAAGCCGCGCCAGTGGATGTGATGATTGATGGCGAAGTCGCCACGCTGGAATGCCGCTCGCTCGATGTCGTTCCCGCTGCCGTGGACGTCTTCATATGAGGAAGGCCTGGCTTGCGATCCGTTGCGCCATACTTTGGATTTTCAGCGGGCTGCATTTTTTCATCGTTGCACCGACGCTGGTGTTCCTGGGGATTTTTCTCGATTCCCGCAAGCACGATTGGCTGCAGCGAACGTTTTGTAGTCGGATCGCATTTCTGTCCGGCGCGCGCGTGGAAGTAGTTCGCGCGCCTGGTTTTGATGCCAGCCGGACGTGCTTCTTCATGGCCAACCACGTGAATCTTTTCGATCCTTTCATGCTGTACTGCGCGATTCCGCAATTTGTGCGGGGATGGGAGCTGGAATCGCACTTCAAGATTCCGGCGTACGGTTGGCTGATGAAGCGATTCGGAAACGTTCCGGTTCCGGACGTGCGGCGACCATCGGATTTAAAACGTATGTGGCGGCTTACGCAGGATGCTGTTGATGGCGGGACCAGCCTGATCATATTTCCGGAAGCGAAAAGGACGCGCGACGGGCACGTGGACCAATTTCAGGACGGCGGGTTCCGTGTGGCGCAGCAGCTCGGCATTCCGATCGTGCCGGTCAGCCTGGTGGGTTCCTTCGAGCATCATCGGACGGGGCACTGGATGCTGTGGCCGGCAAAAGTTACGGTTCATCTGCACGACACCATCGAGACCAAGGGGCTCGGCAAAGAAGATGTGCCGGCGCTGCGGGAGCGGGTTCGCGGAATCATTGCGAAACCCGTGGAAGAGAATTTGCCGCAGAGGCACGGAGACACTGAGCGAAATCGGGGCTAGTCGACTGACTTAGCTAAAGCGAGAGCCTGATTCCGGGGAGGACGCGGCCGGCTTTGGTTTCCTGCCAGGTGAAATAGATGCGGTGGATGACGGTGAGGGTGGAAACGACGGCAATCACCCAGAGAACGGGACCCATGCGATTGAAAATCCCACCGATGATGAGCAGGACGAGGCGCTCAGGGCGCTCCATAAAACCGACTTTACACAAGGGAATGAGAGACTCAGCGCGGGCGCGGGCGTAACTGACCATGACGGAGCCGGCGGTGGCCACCGCGGCAAGCACAACGTAGGGAGTTCGTCCGGTCACGGAGTAGTAGACCAAGAGGCCCATGTAGAGGGCCATGTCCGCGTAACGGTCGAGCGTGGAATCGTAGAAAGCGCCGAAGGCAGTGACGCGGTTCTGGCGCCGCGCCACCTGACCGTCCAAAATGTCTAGGAAGCCGGCGAAGAAAATAATCAGGGCGCCAGTAAAGAAACTACCGACGGCGAAAAAAGCGGCGGCTATAAAATTCACGACCAAGCCAAGAAATGTGAGGAGGTTGGGATTGATCCCCGTGGCGGCGATCACGCCAACAATCTTGTCGAGCAGCCATTTGCTGCCGTTTCCAATCCCCCCTGATAACGTAGCCATAAGCGCCTCATAGTGTCTCAGAAACTCGGCCGATTCGCGAAATCGAAAAATCCATCCCAATTTGGATCGAGAATCTAAATCGTGTGCATCCGCCAAATACTCTTGACGGAGAATCGGCTTCATCCTACAGTCGCAAGTCCGGGGATTCTTGACCAACCATCATGAATGAGCTCAACCGCCGCAATTTTCTACTGCGAGGAGCAGCAGGTTTAAGCGCCGCGTGGGTTACGGCCCACTGGCCCGCACTGCTCTCGGCCGCAACGCATGCGCATAACGCCGCGAAAGCGGCGACGCCGCCAAAACTTGAATTCTTTACGCCGGAAGAGGCCGTGGAGATCGAGTCCGTCACTGCACGAATCATTCCCTCGGACGGCACTCCCGGAGCACGAGAAGCCGGCGTTGTGTATTTCATCGATCGCGGGCTGGCCACGTTTGGCGTGGACGACCAGAAGACATACCGGGAGGGCTTGCCGGAACTGCAGGCGAGAGTGAGCGAACTGTTTGCCGGAGCGGCTAAATTTTCCGGCTTAACGACGGAACAGCAAGATGAAGTTTTGCATTCCTTCGATGCGACTACAGGTGCGACTCGGCGGGCATTCCGGGCGCGTCCGGGGGCACAGAATTTCTTTGAGACGGTCCGGCAGCATACAATTGCGGGATTCCTGATTGATCCCGAATTTGGCGGGAATCAGGATGGCATTGGGTGGAAAGTAATCGGGCGGGAGCGGGAGCATACGTTTCAAGCGCCGTTCGGATACTACGACAAGGACTATCCCGGCTGGCAACCGGCGACGAAGGAAGCGGACAAGAAATGACCGTGGACCAGCCTCGATACAAGACTTCCGACGAAGTGGACTTTGTGATCATCGGCTCCGGCGCGGCCGGAGGCATTCTGGCGAAAGAGCTTTCGACGAACGGTTTTCGAGTGGTTGTGCTGGAGCAGGGCCCGTACCTGACGGAAGCCGATTTCACCCACAACGAAATTGAAATCCTGGCGCAGGACAAGCTGACAAATCACCCGAAGTTGCAGCCGAACACGTTTCGAAAGACGCCTGACGAAAAAGCCAAGCCGCAACGAGCACTTGTTTACGGGCGATGCGTTGGCGGAACGAGCGTACACTTCACGGCGAACTTCTGGCGTTTCCATGAAATCGACTTCATCGAACGCAGCAAGGTCGGACCGGTGGCAGGCTCCGGGCTGATGGATTGGCCGATCACTTACGCTGATCTCGAACCGTACTATACGAAGGTGGAGTGGGAAATCGGAGTTTCCGGACTTGCAGGGGCGAGCCCGTTTGATCCGCCGCGGTCGAAACCTTATCCCATGCCGCCGCTGCCGGTGAAATCTTCGGGCGTGATTTTCGAGCGGGCGGCTCGAAAGCTGGGCTGGCATCCTTACCCGGCGCCCATGGCGATCAATTCGCAGGCGCGCGGAGGACGAAGCGGTTGCGTCAATTGCGGATTCTGTCTTGGATTTGGGTGCGAAGTCGGGGCGAAGTCGAGTTCGCTGGCCACGGCCATTCGGATGGCGGAGAAGACTGGCCGCTGCGAGATTCGACCGAATTCTTACGTTCACCGGATTGAGACGGACGCCAATGGGCGAGCGGTTGGCGCGGTGTACTTCGATGAGAAGCGAAACACGCACCTGCAGAAGGCCAAGGCAGTAGTGGTTTGCGCGAATGGAGCCGAGACGCCACGGCTGCTTTTGCTTTCGGCGAACAAACAATTCCCCAACGGGCTCGCGAATTCCAGCGGAATCGTCGGAAAATATCTGATGCTCAACAGCGGCGGCGTGGTCACCGGACAGTTCGAGCATCCGCTAAACGATTACAAGGGATTCGCAGTGAGCCGGGTGCTGCACGATTTCTACGAACTCGATCCGCAAAAGGTGGGTTTCTGCGGCGGGGGTGGGCTGGATGCACGGTTTGATTTCACGCCCATCACGTTTGCTTTCGGCGGTCTTCCCCCGGGAACCCCGCGGTGGGGCAAGGAATTCAAGGCCGCGCTGGCACAGGATTTCAACCGGACGATGTAGATTTTCTGCCATGTCACATCACTGCCCGTGGAAAACAACAGTTTCTCGCTGGACCCGGACCTGAAGGACGCATGGGGGCTGCCTGCACTGCGGCTGACCTACAAGGATCATCCGGACGATTTGAAGCTGGGAAATTGGTTGTTTGCGCGCGCACATGAAATTTTTGACGCTGCCGGGGCGACGAAGAAGTGGGGTTTTCCGGCATCGGAGCAACAGTTCGCAGTACATCTGCTGGGCAGCTGCCGGATGGGGAATGATCCGAAGACTTCCGTGATCAATGCGGATCACCGGACGCATGACGTGAAGAACCTTTTTCTTTGCGATGGCAGCAGCCTGGTGACTTCGGGACGCGGCCAGCCCACCATGACGATCGAAGCACTCGCTTTCCGCGCTGCCGACCGCATCACGGCGCTCGCGAAACGCCGTGAAATCAGCGCCTGAGCCTTGCGCTCCATTCCAGAGAATTTGCTTCCTGCTCGAAACCACGATGCGTGTGGTTTCGTCACATCAGGTGCGAGGGTCGAGTTCATGAAAAGCAATAACCGGAATTTCTCGTTTGCCGTTTGCGGAACGTCGCTTTGCTTCGTGCTGGCGACGGCTGGAGCGAGAGCGCAGTCCGCTGCGCCGCAGGCTCTATCTTCGAATGCCGCAGTGCCCAGACTCGCGGAAGAGGAGTTCAAGAATATTCAGGCGCTCAAGGGAATTCCGGCAGAGCAGGTGATTCCGTCTATGCAGTTTATTGCGGCTTCGCTCGGCGTGGAATGCGAGTACTGTCACGTGGCCCATGCGAATGAAAAGGACGACAAGAAGACGAAAGTCACGGCGCGGAAGATGATCAACATGATGATGGCGATCAACAAAGACAATTTCGAAGGGCATCGCGAAGTGACATGCTTTTCCTGTCACCGCGGATTGACGGAACTAGTGAGCACGCCGGTCATCACGGACGAGGAACCCAGGCCTCGGGCACAAGAAGGGAAAAAGCCGGGAGATGCGAAAGTGGCGTTACCATCGGCGGAAGAGCTTTTGGACAAGTATCTTGGCGCGATTGGTGGCGCTAATGCGCTGCAGAAAATCACGAGCCGGGTGCAAAGGGGAACGCTTACGGCGTTCGGCGGACAGCATTTTCCGATGGAGCTTTATGCAAAGGCGCCGGACAAGCGCGTTTCGATCATGCACCTGCAGAATGGGGACAGTGTGACGGCGTTCGATGGGAAACAGGGATGGCTGAGTGTTCCCGGGCGCTTGCACATGATGTCGTCGGCGGAAAATGATGCGGCGCGGATTGATGCGGACCTTTATTTCGCGGCACACGTGAAGATGTGGTATCAGAAATTTGATGTGAACCCCGGTGAAAAGATCGATGGCCGTGAAACTTACCTAGTGGAGGGGCACAGCGAAGGAAAGCCGCCGTTGCGCTTGTACCTGGATAAGGATTCGGGGCTGCTGTTACGGCTGATCCGGTATGCGGAGACTCCGCTGGGGCGCAACCCGACCCAGATTGATTACGCGGATTATCGGGATGCGAATGGAGTGAAGGTGCCTTTCCGGTGGACGCTGGCGCGGCCGGGGAACCGGTTCACGATCCAGGTGGAGCAGGTGCAGCAAAATATTGCGGTAGACGAGGCGAAATTCCTGCCGCCGCCACCTTTCGCCGCACCTCCGAAACCGACAAACCCCTGATTCTTCGGGCGAAGGCACGTAAATCATTTCGCTAAAGACCGACGTGTCACCGTGAATCGATGACTCGCGGACTCGTTTCTGCTGAAAATGGTGGGCCTGCGTGGACTTGAACCACCGACCTCGCCCTTATCAGGGGCTGAGGTGACCGAGGATTGGGTAATGACTCAAGAATCCGCGGGAAGAACGGTGGATAGAGTCGCAGGGCGCTCTGTACGATTGTGCACCGCTCAGCCCGTCTTGCTGCCAATCTCAAACACAACACTCAAGGCGGTTACTTCACCGCTGGGTAGGGATTAAGAATGCCCCGGGTATCCTTTTATCCAGCGTGGCAAGAATTGCGCTCTTCGCCTTGGCGAGTTGTGCGAGATGGCCGTCAGTAGTTTGCTTTGCAGTCTTGACCCAGGCTGGAATGTGCGAGACATCATGATCGTCGGGGATGAGGGTAAACTTCAGGGTATTTCATTCTTTGAGGCGGGGTAAAAGAGTGCGTGCGTGGGCGATGGTGAATCCATACTGCGGTGCCTGTGCGAGGACCCGGACGAAGCCAAGTTCTGTAATCGAACAGGTTGCCAGTTCCGGGACTCCCCTTGAGGCCAGAGTATGCACCCAGCCAGCGACGCGCTCGTGGAATTCGTGCTGGAGGAAACCCAAGGCAACGAGACCGTTCACGTCAAGGAGATATTTCATGGGAAGTCGGACAGAATCTCATGGACCTGTTTGCTGCTCAAGAGTTGAGCGTCTGGACCCGCACTCAGAACGGGAAGGCCGGTAATGGGGTCAACGACAATACCTACTTTTCGTGCGCGCGTGCTTCGTGGCGTCAACACGATGCGCCCACCTTCCACCTTTGCGTCGAGCGGGTCTCCCGTCCGCAGGCCAAGTTTGCGACGAATCGGACCGGGAAGGACGACTTGACCTTTCGTTGAAACCTTGGTTTCCATGGTAAGACAATCTTACCCTGATCTGTCTCCGGGAGCAATCTCTACATCTGATTGAGGCGACGTCGGACCAGCCCCAAATGCGCGCCTCTGATAAACACAAACGTTAAGCAGGCGCTAGAAAGCAGCCCATGGAAGAAATTCCCTGGGGCTCCCAGCTCGCCTTCCTCTCGAATGCTTGCATATCTGCATCACAGCGCCCGCAAGAAGTCCAGGATCGCCTGCTTCTCCTCCTTGGAGAGCGCGTTGAAACGGTTGATGACGCCGTTCGCTTCCGAGGGACCATAACAGGGTTGGCGTGAAGGATCCTCGCAGTCGCCAGCCTTCGAATGATGTGCCTCAATGGCCCTGAGCAGATCGCTAGTGCGCCCGTCGTGCAGGAAGAACGTCCGCTGACCAACCCCCCAAAGCGGCGTAGTACGAAACATATCTCCGGTCGCCAGTCCTTGCGTGATGTCATCAGCTAGGCCTTTGCCCAGATGGTGAATCAGCAGGTCCGAATAAGGATGTACGGTCAGATTCTGGAGTGCTTCGGTTTCGCTTCTTGCCGGCGTCGCCATCGTCGGCGTGTGGCAGCCAAAGCAGCCAATGCCGGGATTTTCCGGGCCCGTACCAAAGATTTGCTGCCCCCGCTGGGCGCTGGCGGAAAGCGGCGCGGGCTGTGGCGCATCAAGGAACCTCATAAAGATCGCGAACATCTGCCAGTCCGGAAGTTCATGAAGCGGATTGAAGAAACTCTGGTTGCGAACGTCGGTAGGTTCGCTCCGGAAAATGTCGTTTGGTTCGCTTTTGTCTGCCGTGCACGCCGGGCTTTCGTCCGTAGCTTGAGGAAATATGTCGTTTGTGACGCCCATTTCCACGTTGTAGGCTTCGCCGGCAAAAATCATGATGGATTTGTTCTGTGCCTTCCAACCAAACCTCGTGATCGTTCCGTCATTGCCGCTACGATTCGGCGTCCCTTGAATCCCCAGTTCCTCTCTGGCTGCCGCTGTTGCGTTATGGCGCGCCAGAATCTCGCGATCCTGAATTCCATCCAAAATTCCCAAGCCGTACAGTTGCAGAGGAATGCGAAATCGTGTATTGCCGTTCTTGAATTCCTTCTCAAAATCGGTGGGCGGCAGTGCCTCCGCAGTACACGTGTTCGGCTGCCCTGGAGGAAAGACATCGGAACGACCAACGACTGTAAATAGTTGATGGACTCCTCCGTCCGGTGATCCATCAGGCTTCCTAGCAAAGCGAACTTCGCGGATCGGCCCATACTGTTGGATGAAAGAAGGAACAGCGTTTGTCGCGCCCCGGCGGTGCGGAATGAGGTCGAACATGGGATTTTCTGGTGTGCGAAACTTGTTTGGAGGATCCTGCGGATTCGGTACCAGCAACCCACCTGACCCTCCCAGCGCTGGCTGATTGTGGCATACCGTGCACTGGTCTCCGTTGAACCGCACACCCAAACCAGACGAGTTTGTTTGTGTAACGAGATTGGCCTTAGTCAAATCCGTGAGTTCACCGAGCGTCAGGTCGCTGCAGTCGTCACACACGCCTTCGAGCTGCACGGCTCTCTCCAGTCCTTCGTTGAACATCTGCAGCTCAATGGGGGTGAGCCCTTTGAGTGGCGTGCCTGCTCCCGGAGGGCCTTTGCGAACCCCGGGGTCCTTTTGCGCAAGACACATCGAGGACATTGCAAAAAAAAGTGCAACTAGACTGCTGCCGCGCAACCACTGACTTGTTCCGGTTCTCATGTTCTCCCTTACCGGGCCGCAACCTGGGCCTGGACTGGTGCTCTATATAGAATTGCGGAAATCCGGCGGTAAAAGGTCCACAAAATATCCCGATTCCTCCAAAAGAGGAAGCGGTTCCTTACACGCGAGAAAGAACTGTTTGGGAATTGACTTGACCCAGCGGCAAAGCTATCGTTACGGCAAATCTCGTCCTGCGACGGACAATGTGTCGAAAGACCCTTCGCAAATTATTGGCGAACTCTTGGCCAAGTGGCGCACCGGCGACCACGAAGCGCTGCAAGTCCTGGTCCCTCTGGTTTATAAGGACCTCCGCGCCTTGGCTCATGGCTACCTGAAACGGGAGCGCCCGGGCCACACACTACAAACCACAGCCCTGGTTCACGAGGCGTATTTACGACTCGTGGGCCAGCGTCCGTTTGACGCTGAGAACCGCACCCATTTTGTCGGAGTTGCCGCGCGGCTGATGCGCCAGATCCTCGTCGACTACGCGCGAAGCCGGGGGGCAGCAAAGCGCGGAGCTGACCGCAGAGTTGAGCTGGACACAGAAGTAGCAATGCCTCAGACGCCCAACACGAACGTCTTGGCGCTTGATGATGCGCTGAATCTGCTCGCTCAAGTGGATGAGCAGCAAAGCCGGATTGTGGAGCTGCGGTTCTTTGGAGGATTAACAACGGAAGAAGCCGCGGAAGTGCTGGGCATTTCCCGCTCGACGGCCAAGCGGGATTGGAACGTAGCGAAGGCTTGGCTAGCCAGACAGATGAAGCGAGGTAGCCGTGAAGAAACCTGAGCATTGGGAAAAGATTAAGGAAATCGTCGGTGAGGCACTCGAGCGCGATCCGAGCCATCGTACGGCGTTCCTGGATGAGGTTTGCTCGGGGGACGACCAGCTGCGGGCGGAAGTTGAGTCGCTGCTGTCAGCCCATGCGGAGGCGGGAGACCTTTCCGAGTCTGCTTTCACAACGGAGATTCTTGACGCACCACCAGTATCGAGAGTTCTAGGTCCTTATCGCTTGTTGAAAAAACTTGGTGAAGGTGGCATGGGACAAGTGTGGCTTGCCGAACAGACTGTCCCGGTACGCCGAAATGTTGCGCTCAAGCTCATCAAGGCCGGAATGTACGACGATTCCTCCATCCGCCGCTTTCAGTCCGAGCGGCAGTCGCTTGCCATCATGGATCATCCGGCAATCGCCAAGGTCTTTGACGCGGGCGCAACACCGGATGGGCAGCCCTATTTCGCGATGGAATATGTGCCCGGGATAGCAATCACCAACTACTGCGATCAGAAAAAAATGAATATTCGGGATCGGCTCGAACTTTTTATTCGCGCTTGCGAAGGCGTGCAGCACGCGCACCAGAAGGCCATCATCCATCGCGATTTGAAGCCCGCGAATATTCTCGTGGTGGAAGTGGACGGCAAGCCCATGCCGCGCATTATCGACTTCGGGCTGGCAAAGACGATCACTCCGTACTTCTCGGGCGAGTCGCCAAACACACTGGCCGGAAGCTTCGTGGGCACGCCGGGCTACATGAGCCCCGAACAGGCCGACTCTGGTACTCAGGACGTTGACACGCGGACCGATGTTTATTCGCTGGGCGTAGTGCTGTATGAATTGCTAACCGGCTACCTGCCGTTTGACGCGGCGCAGTGGAAGAAGTTACCGCTGGAAGAGCTCCTGCGTCATTTGCGCGAAGAAGATCCTCCGCGGCCAAGCACCAAGGTCAGTACGACTCGCGATGCGTCCGCGTCCAACGCCCTGGCGAGGGGAACCCAACCCCCGCAACTCGTCAGCGCGCTGCGCGGCGATCTCGACTGGATCACCCTGAAGGCGTTGGACAAAGACCGCAACCGCCGTTACGGCTCACCGGCAGAAATTGGCGCGGACATCCACCGCTATCTGAAGAATGAGCCGATTCTGGCGCGTCCAGCCAGCGCTGGATATCGTTTGCGAAAGTACGTTCGCCGCCATCGTGTAGGAGTCACGGTAGCTGCAGGGCTTTTCCTGCTGCTCACCGGCTTTGCTGTGCTGCAGGCGGTTCAGTTGCGCCGGATCACGCGCGAGCGCGACCGCGCCGACCGCGTCGCACAATTCATGACCAACATGTTTACGGTTTCTAATCCCAGCGAATCGCGCGGAAACACGATTACTGCTCGCGAAATCCTCGATAAAGCCTCCAAGGATATCAACACCGGTCTTTCACGAGATCCCGAGTTGCAGGCCAACATGTTGGATCTGATGGGTAGGGTTTATAGCCATCTGGGCCTCTATGCGAGGGCGCAGGAACTCCTCTCACCCGCGGTGGAGATCCGCCGCCGCGTTTTAGGGCCGCGCAATCCGGATACACTGTGGTCGATGGTCAACCTGGCGAACGCCCTTTCCGATCAAGCCAAATTCCCCGAGGCTGACAAGCTCTATCAAGAGGTGATCGACACTGGCCGTAGCGTTGGCGCTCCCGCGCGTAGGCGCGTAATTGCCGCCATGAACAATATTGCCCTCAACCTAATGGACGAGGGACGCGTGGCCGACGCGGAGAAAATGCAGCGAGACGTCGTCGAGACGCAGCGCAGCTCGCTGGGGCCCGAAGCTCCGGACACTCTCACTTCGATTAGCAACCTTGCGTTGACCGTTCGTTCCCAAGGGCACTTTGCCGATGCCGTGAACCTGGACCGGCAAGTCTTGGAAGCGCGCCGACGCACTCTCGGTCCAGATCATCCAGACACTTTGCGTTCTGCCGCCAATCTCACTCTCGATCTTATAGATGAGCAGGGGCACGACAGTGAGGCCGAACAATTAATTCGACCGACTCTCGAAGCACAGCGGCGGATCGTTGGCCCCGAGCATCCGGACACCCTTGTATCCATGGATGCCCTTTCCAATGCCTTGTCGCAGCAAAAGAAGCTTGCCGAGGCTGAAGCCGTGACGCGGCAGGAACTCGAGATTCTTCATCGCACGAGAGGTCCGGAGCACCCTCGCACGCTCCGTGCCCTCAGCAATCTCGCTGCCCTGCTGGATCAAGAGGGGAATCACGCAGAAGCAGCGCGACAGTTCCGCGACCTTTGGGAAATCCAGCGTCGCCTTAGAGGACCTGAGCACCCCGATACGCTCCTTTCGCAAACCAATCTCGCTGCCGCTCTCCTGGGTGCAAAGCAATTGGCCGAAGCCGAAAGACTTGCTCGTAATGCTCTGGCAATCGAGCACCGCGCCCTCGGCGACGAAAACTCCCTGACCATGGATCAAATGTTTATTCTGTCAAACATTCTTCGGCAGCTCGAACGCACCAGCGAGGCAGAAACCCTTCTGCGTGAGACCAAAGAACATCAAGCTCATGTCTACGGCACCGATAACCCAAAAACCGCCCTTTCCACCTACACCTTAGGCGCTTGGGCGGCGCTCCGAGGGGATCATGAGAAAGCTCTCGGCCTTCTTCGCGAAGCAATCGATCATGGCCTTGATGCTGCGACCATCCAAGGCATTGAAAAAGACGCTGACCTGAAATCACTCCGCGGCGACCTACGGTTTGCTGCCATCGTGGCCGACGCCCGTCAGCATGTCGTCGAACAAAGACCAAAATGAGCATAGAGAATCGTTGTGTCCGCCAATCGAAGCTGGTTGAGGACACGAAAGATTCGCCGCCGACCCTGCTTATCCCTTGGATTGCTATTGGCCGGTGAACAAAGCGAAAGTCGAACCGAAAACCGTTCAGGAAATCCTGCGTCACGCAAGAATTCAGACGACGCTCGATCTGTATACGCAGGAAGACAGCGATGAAACACTGGCGGCGCCGGGAGAATACCTTACGGCACTAGGAGCGGGTAGTCTCAGTTGGTGCACTGAGGGGTGGGTTGGGAAATGAATAGTGGGCCTGGGTGGACTTGAACCACCGACCTCGCCCCTATCAGAATTGAGGCCGCTGATCACGGATCTACCGGTACCGGTTCTTTGGAGTTGACATAGCCATATCAGATAGCTATCATCTACGCTTATGAAAGTTAGCGTAGCGGATGCCAAGAACAAGCTTCCTGAGCTAATCAAGGCTGTCGAGAATGGCGAAACAGTGACCATCTACCGGCGTGGTGTCCCTGCCGTGGACATCATCCGGACAAAAAAGCCGAGTCGTAAAAAGCGGAAGCTCGGAACACTGAAAGGAAAAATTCACATTCGCGATGTCGACTGGTGGAAACCCATGTCGGACGATGAAGCCGACGCTTTCGTCGAAGGGCGTGACTAGGTGCGGTTGCTCCTGGACACGGTCGCTCTGATTTTCGCTGTTGAGTCACCGGAACGACTCACCAAGCGCGCGACGGGCATTTTGCAGAACACTGAAAACATCCTGGAACTGAGCGCGATTTCTCTTTCCGAAATCGCCATCAAAGCAGCCCGCGGCAAGCTGAAATTTTCCGCCGCTGACACGCGCCACGCGCTTGAGGATCTGGACATTCGCATATTGCCGTACACAGCGAACCATGCATTCTTTCTTTTCGATCTACCGCGCCTGCACGCGGACCCCTTCGACCGTCAGATCATCGCCCAGGCTTTGTGCGAAGAGATCCCGGTGATGACTTGCGACGAAAAATTCAACCTGTACAACGGTCTCAAGGTCCTTTGGTAATTCTTAGGAACCTCGCCTCGCGCAAGCACCGAATCGCTGGCACCCGAGAGTTTTACGAAGTCCTCATACGGCACATGTCCGGTGTGCGACTCGTCGGGATTTAGCCCCCAGCTTGGAGGCAAACCTTCCACTGTCCTTAACGTGCAGGCCAATGCCAGCCTGGAAGATCCATTTGCTTCGCGCCTCGTATCGTTGTCTCACCGAAGTTTTTTTCAAGCGTGACGGAGTGGCAATCCGCTTCTTTTTCCAGGGCGGTTATCAGCGGCGCTGCATGCGTCACAACAATGACTTGTGATTTTGCAGCCGCCCGCCCTACTAGCCGCGCGAGCGCGGGAAGTAGGCTCGGATGCAAACTGGTCTCGGGTTCATTCAGGACCATGAGCGCAGGCGGTCGCGGCGTCAGGAGCGCAGCGATCCAGAGGATATATCGCAGCGTACCGTCTGATAGTTCCGCCGCACCCAAAGACCTGAGCAGGCCGTGTTGCTTCATTAGCAGCGTGAAACGTCCCGAGTTCTCTTCAACCGAGAGATGGCCCCCTGGAAAAGCGTCATCCACGGTTGAGTTGAGGGCCTCGCCGTCACCGAATTTTCGGATGGTTTCAATGGCTGCTGCTATGTCGGAGCCGTCGTCAGAGAGAACCGGAGTGTAGGTACCAATCTGAGGCGAGCGAGCCGGTGCGTCCGCATCGGTTCTGAAGTGATCGTAGAAACGCCATGCACGAATCGATTCCCGCAGGGTGAGCATTTCCGGTGCGTTCCGCGGATCGGCAACTTGCATCATCATCGTATCGAATGGAGAGAGCGCCTCGGTGACGACATTCCAGCCATCGTCTTGCGTTCGGAGCCGAACAACCGGCCCGCGACGCTCCGCTACGATTGTCGACGGACGGGGAAGCGGTCCATGCCAGACGCACTCTTGCTTGACCACGGGGTCAAGCTGAAACGCAGTAGTGCCCGCCGCCGGAAGGCCGAGGTCAATCAAATAGCCAAATTCGTCGCTCGCGAATCCGAGGGAAAGGCTGACCGGTTTATCTCGCGTAGTGCCCTGAACTGGGAAGTCTCCTTGCTTTACGGAGCGGGAAATGGACTCTGGGCCCGCCCACAGCGTGGATTGTAGTCCGCCCTCGCGAGCCAGAGAAGGTATCAGGCTACCCTGTGCAGTGTCGGCAAGAAGTCGGAGCGCACGATAGAGGCTGGATTTTCCACTTCCGTTCGCGCCGGTAATTACATTGAGCCCTCGCATCGGCACAATGACCTTCCGCAATGACCGATAGTTGGAAATGGCTAGGACTGTAAGCATGGGTGCATTGTAGTCGCATCGGTGAAACACGACTATCGGCGGTACCGGCAGCCCGAATTGTACAGAAGCTTCGAAAGCCGCACTCACCAACCCGGAACCAAGGCAGTGTCAACCGGCTGGAACTTTTGGCAAATTTCTGGCAAATCACTTTTTCGGAGACGGCGTCAGGAAGCGAAAAAGCGAGCGCGCAAACACACCGTGCGTGTCTGTGCAGCTTGCTCACTCGCGCTTCCGATACAACACTAAGACTTATCGGGACTTGGCCCGACTGCTGCTTGACCGACGATTTGTTGTGGCGTAGTTTGTGAAAACGCGACGATCATCCGCACACAGCCCAGGAGGCAGCATGGGCACCAAACCAGTCCGTAGTATCGACGCGATCAGCGACACGAGCGTCGCAGGGGTCGACATGAAAGTCGAGGTCGTTGTCATCCCCGTCTCGGATGTCGACGACGCGAAGGAGTTCTACAGGAGGCTCGGGTGGAGGCTGGACCAAACGCCGCCCGGCGTTGTCCAGTTCACGCCGCACGGCTCCAGGTGCTCAGTCCAATTCGGCACGAACGACCGACTCCAACGTGTGGGGAGGCGCGTCGGGCCACACCTACACCTTCACGCGTCAGCCCAACGGCACGACCGACATTGACGTCATCGTCGTGC
>Ga0137395_10000131_pt1 | contig 25485 bp, 29 predicted proteins | sample czobulk216metaG_FD_108283 | JGI IMG/M metagenome (GOLD analysis project Ga0137395, IMG submission 108283) | Vadose zone soil microbial communities from Angelo Coast Range Reserve, California, USA - czobulk2.16 metaG | ecosystem: Environmental > Terrestrial > Soil > Vadose zone | place: USA...
GGCGAAGAACTGGAGTCGCTCAGCGCCAACTTCAACGCCGGCGCCAACCTTGACTGGGCGCTGGTCAACCTCAACACGCTCAAGCTCACCATGGACAAGGCGCTCGATATTTACGCTGACCTGGTCCTGCATCCGGCATTCCCGCAGAAGGAGTTTACCCGTCTTCAGCAGGACCGTATCGCCGCCATCAAGCGTGAAAAAGTCCAGCCACAGACCATGGCGCTGCGCGTGGTCCCGCAGCTGCTCTATGGCAAAGGACATCCCTACGCGCTGCCTTTCACCGGCACCGGCACTGAAGCGAGTGTGAGCAAGCTGACGAGTGAAGATCTGGCTAGGTGGCATGACACATGGTTCAAGCCAAACAATGCCACGCTGCTGATCGTCGGCGACACCACGCTGGCTGAAATCACGCCCAAGCTGGAAAAACTCTTTGCCGGATGGAAGGCCGGCGCCGTCCCCAAAAAGAACGTCACCAGCGTGGCGCAGCCGGAAAAGAATACGGTCTATCTCATCGACCGTCCTGGGTCCGGCCAGAGCCTGATCTTTGGCGCGCAACTGGGCCCGCCGCGCAATGATCCTGATGCCATTCCACTGCAGCTGGTGAATGACATCTTCGGCGGCAATTTCAGCTCGCGCATCAACATGAACCTGCGCGAAGACAAACACTGGTCGTACGGTGTGTTCAGCTTTCTTGCCGCCGCGCGCGGACAGCGGCCCTACCTGAGCCTGTCACCCGTGCAGACTGACAAGACCAAGGAGTCGCTGTCCGAGATGGTCAAGGAATACAAGAACATGAGCGGCGCCAAGCCCATCTCAGAAAAAGAGCTCAAAGACGAGCAGAGCAACTCCACGCTGGCCCTGCCAGGGCAGTTTGAAACCGTGCAGCAACTCGCCGGCGCGTATAGCCAGATCCTCCAGTACAGCCTGCCGGAAGACTACTTCAACACCTTCACCGAGCGGGCCATGGCGCTCACGCCGGACTCCGCCAATGCCACGGCCAAAAAGTTCATCCTGCCGGAACATCTGGTCTGGGTGGTGGTCGGCGACATGAGCAAGGTGGAAGCCGGCATCAAAGAGCTGAACCTGGGCGAGATCCATAAGATCGATGCCGACGGGAACGCTGTGCAGTAGGGACCGCCGAACTAGTGATTTGAAGGGGGCCGGAGACGGCCCCCTGATTTTTTTCTGAAGCGTTTTCGTTTGAATTTTTATCAGCAGAACAAGAATTCTTACTACTGCACACTCGCGACAGCTTGCATGCGGAAACTGTACTGGTCTCCGGGTTCGCTGACGTTGATGGTTACGGTGAACTTCCCTTTGTTCGCGTACGTATGGCTGCCGCGCACCTTGAACTCATTCGGGTTGCCGGTAAGCACGCGGGTCACCGTGCCTTTTGACGACGTGCCATCGCCCCAATGGATCGTCGCGTTGAAGAAGCCGCCATTAATCGTCTCGAAGTCGGCAAAGCTTGCCACCGAACCGGAAAACAACGCGCCATGCGTCGGATAGATATTGGTCCCCACAGCGTGCTCGGGCACCGCGAGCGGAATCTTGCCCACCACAGGCAGGTACCCGGCTACCGGGTCAGTCCTCACGCCGGTGAAATACAGATTGCCGTCGGAAGCGGAAGAGAGGGCGCGCAGCACGGAAAACTGGCCCTGGCCCACCGGCTCGAAATAGGTGATCACGCCCGTCGCCGGGCTGATGCGCGCCATTCGCCGGTCGTCAGAATCAGTAAACCAGATGCCGCCATCGTGCACCCACGCAATATCCATTGCGCCCTGGCCCTGGATGGGAAAGTACGTGGTCTGCCCGGACATGGTGATGCGCCCAATCTGCGGAAAGCTAGTGTTCTGGGTGAACCACATGTTGCCGTCAGGCCCGGCAGTGATGCCTGCGCACGTCAGGCCGCAACTCGGCGTGTGCGGGTCGGTCAGGGTAAAGATGTTCAGGATCTGGCCGGCGGTGTTCATGTGAAAAATGCGGCGGCCGAAGGTTTCCATGATCCACATGTTGCCGTCAGGTCCGGGACGCAACATCGATCCCGTATCCCGCCCGCCGAGTGAGAACGCCGTAAAGGCCCCCGCCGTGGAGATGCGGTACACCGAAGCGCCCGCCGTCGCCCACATGTTGCCGTCGGGCCCGCGCGTCAGGTCGAATACCGGGCCCTCGGGCAACTGGTAGCGCGTGACCGCCCCGGTCGCCGGATTCAGTTTGCCCACGATCCCGGAAAACGTCCCGTACCACACGTTGTTGTCCGTCCCCCAGTAAATTGACCACAGCGAGGCGCCGCCGTTGGGGGCGTCCAGCGGTTCAACTGTGTAGTTTTTGAGTGCTCCGGTCAGTGACAGCCGTCCAATCAGGCCGCGGTTTCCGGCGAACCAGACCGCGCCGTCATTGCCGCGCGTGATCTTCCCCGCGTCAAAGGTCTTCCAGAACGGATAACCCGCAGCCGTAGGTGATGGAGAGATGGTTTGCGCCTGCCCGGTGGCGGCGAAGCTGGTGATGATTAGGAAAAACAGAGCAGCGATAAAAGATGTGCGGATCTTGCTGACGCGCATGGGGGCCCCTTACGTTTTTGGGGAACAACAGCTCTGATGCAGGAACTCTGCCACGGGATCGCCCCAGGTCAAGTTTCTCCGCCACGCTCTTGAGATCGATCTCCGACAAGGAACTCAAAGACGAGTAGGCTTCCCGAGGGGAGCAGGTTTGACACATTCAGCAAACCCTTTAAAATAGATGTGTATTTCCCGTCGCAGCGCCGGGTTGGTCTGGCGCATCATTAAATGCCGAAGTGGCGGAATTGGCAGACGCGCATGGTTCAGGTCCATGTACTCGCAAGGGTGTGGGGGTTCGAGTCCCTTCTTCGGCACCAATCCATTAAAGTCAGTGGTTTAGGACGCGGCTACCGTCACCGGCTACCGTTTTAAATTCTTGGGTCATTCAAAAACTCAGTATTGGCTCTGCGGAGACGCCAATGCCAAGAGTTCGCATCTACACGCGACCAACCGTTAACGGGCAGCGCAAATATGTTCCCGCCGACCCCAAACGCAAGAACAACCAAGGCACCTTCTATCTGCGATACACCCTCCACGGGAAGCGGTTTTGGGAGACCACGCACACCGAGACTTACACCTTCGCCCTGGCTGCTGCTCGGCATAAGGAATCCACACTTCTGCTACACGAAGCCAAAGCAACACCGGAGTTGCCCCGGCCCAAGGCGCGACTCACCTTGGAAGACCAACGCGACAAATTCTTGGAGCAAAAAGAGCTGACCAAGAAGCCAGACGGCACCCGGCTGGACAAGGAAACTCTCTCGGCCTATCGGCAGGAGACGGCGGTGTTTCTCTCGGTATCCAAGAAGCTCTATGCAGACGAGATCGACGGCATGGACTTACGTCGCTACATGGCGGCTCTCGAAGAAAACGGCGATGCTCACCGGACAATCGTGAACAAGTACACGTCGGTCGGTTCCTTCTTGAAGTTCTGCGGCATAGACCATAAGGATCTGTTGCCCAAGGGCGAGCGGCCTCGGGCACAGGACGAAGACCCGGAAGCCTACACGCTGGAAGAGATTCTCCGGTTCCTGCCAGCCGTGAAGCGGTATCGCGACCGCCTGTACTTCGAGTTCCTGTTAAAGACCGGAGCCAGGATGAAAGAAGGAACTCACGCCCGGTGGACAGACCTTGTCGGTGGTAACGAACCGATGTTCCGCATACAGAATCATCCCGAGACGGGCTTCCGCACCAAGACCGGAAAGTCCCGCGCTGTACCCTTGGAAAAGAGCCTGTACGAGAAGTTGATTATGTGGAAAGAACAGAACCCTGGCACCAAGCTAATCTTCGGGACGAAGGGCGACAAGCCGGACACACACTTCTTGGAGGTCTGCAAGGAAACGGCACGGCGGGCCGGGTTAAATTGTGGCGAGTGCGAGGGCTGTCAGGGCAAAGCGAACGAATGCGGGCGCTGGTTCGTGCATAAGTTCCGACACACGTTCGGAACATGGTCAGTACGTGCCGGAGTTGATCTTCGAACCGTCCAAGGCTGGATGGGCCACTACTCCATTCAACAGACGGAGAAGTACGTCGAGAAGGGAAAGGGAGCGTATGCGCAACGCGGCATCAACATGGCGTTCGGAATAGACCTCTCGGTGGAAGTTCCCGAGGGCAGGGCGACGGTTTGAGTACAAATAAAATCGGCCCGAATCGTTTGCGCGAATCGGGCCGTTTTTATTTTGCTCATCACCTGTTCTGAGCGGCAAGCCACTTTTCACTTGCCGAGGGAACGTAGTTGGGGATTCTGATAACAAAAGCAATTATATGGAGCGTGTCCTTAGGCCACAGTTCACCGACCAGAGCAATCCCGCATCGGCAGCCGGGTAGAGTGCACTCCGACCCCCGTAGCTGGTATTCAAATTTGGTAACGGTATCCTTGACGAGCACCGGGCGACCGTTTGCTGCCCGGATACAGTCGTAATCCTCTGGCGTGAGATTGATTTCCAACCGTACACATGGGTCTTGGGTGTCAACGTAGATCTTCATCACGCATTACCCCCACTTGCAGGGAGCTGGAGACTGTCCATAGTTTCGGGTGCAGAGGCCTGATAGACGATGTCTTTTACTGTGGACAGAATGGCTTCATCGACACCGCACCCTTCCGTCTGTGCATTTTCGAGAATATCGTCCTTCACGAGCTCGACATGAACTCGTTGAATCTGGTTGCTGTGGTGTTCTTTGAGGAGTTCCGCCGATGCGACGAGAGCCTCCATTAACGTGGCTTTGAAGTACATTTCTCAGGAGCCTCCATGCTCCGCATAGAAATACCAAGGCGACACAATTTGTCTTCGGAATAAAATTCGGGGGAGACCCGAAGCCTTTTACGGCTTCGGGTAGTTTGCGGAGAGCCACTGCCAAAAAGCAGCACGGTCCGCCAGTGAAGGTCTTCGCTTTCGCGGAACCCGCCAAGCCAACAAGAGCTCCCTGTAACAAGGCAGCCCAAGGACTCTGATGCGGAGGCGCACCTACAGCCGGGGAACCCGGAGGATTGCCAGCCGCTTCGAAAGTCGGACTGGTTCCCATACCAACAATAGGACCGGAAGGAGGAGCAGGAGTGCCGCCCGAAAGAATGTCGGACATTCCCGGTGCGGTTCCGCCGTTTGGATCGGAATAGAGATTTTCGTCAGCCATTAGTTGGCCCTCGCTTTATCCAGTGCAAGCATGAAGGCAGGCTTCAGCATTGCGACAAGCACCGGCTGTTCTGAGACCCACTCACCGTGCTTCATGTAGAGACGTGACAGAACGCCACCGATTGGCGTCTTAGCGAACTCCCCGTGGATGTATTCACGAACCGCCAGAGTCCGCGGATCAAGTTTGCCGTTGAAGATCTTCGCCGCAATCCAGCAACCGAACAACGCTTTGAAGCCGCCAGCTTGACCAGCCGCTCCGAGCACACCACCCGCGACACCGCCGAGGATGCTTCCCCAGCCTGGGCCTTGCGATGCGGTGAAGGCATTCGACAAGTTGGCGACTGCGCCTGCGCCAGCGGTCGCCGAGCTTGGCCGCTGGCGCTGAGGCATCACTGGCAAACGCTCGGAACACCGAACAAGTCAACATGCAGAAAACGGAGCTGGCCTCGCGGATTAAATTCCAAGATGCTCAGTCCGCAAACCTCGCGGCGGAAGCGGCCATCCATGACAAACAGCTTCACAACATGGATCAGGAAGCGCAGGACGCTCACAACGCAGCCTCCTTGGAACAATTCAAGGGTCTTCAAGCACTCGGGCTGACGCCAACCCTCGTTGTGGGCAACAACCACGGCGGTGCGGAAGCTAAAGCGGGTCTTGAGCAGTTGACAGCCAATCAAGGCGCTGTCCCGCCCATGTTCACAATCAATCTCGGTCACCAGATTGTGGGCTTCGATTTGAACCAGCTGACACAGGCACCGCAAGGATTGGACGCTGTCAACAAAATGCGTCAAGTCACCAACCCCGGTGCGACTCCTATCGACCAGAAGACCTGGGCGACGATGCCGAAGCAGATGCAGGTTGACCAGCTGAATGCTGCGCTCAATTTCACAAACCCGACGCCCAATGAACAGAACCTCGCCACATACAAGAACTATGTGACGACTCTGCAAGCCCAGCCGGATTCTCCGGACAAGGCTGCGAAGGTCGCGCAGTTCCAAGGCATCGTAGACCGTATGCAGAAGGGTCTGGATTCCATGAACACTCGCGCTAATGCCCAGAATGCGGCCAAAGAAGGCGCTGTGGAACAGGCGAAGGTTGCGGCTGATAACAGCCCGACTGCTATCGCTGGAGCCAGGGCGAAGGCCGAGGCTGAAGCAGCCGGCAAGAATGCCGCAGACAAGGCAGCTTTCGGAAACATCACCGACCCATTCGGCGTAGGGACGTTCACTGCGGGCAACGACGTTGGAACCATCGCATATAAATGGAATGTCGTGCCCAGTGGCGGGTCAGTGGGCACGACCAATCAGATGTCTGCTTCGGTCACCCCGGCGTTGCAGAGTGGCGTAGGCATCGCCACCAGCCAGACTCTCACCGGATTCACAATGGGAGCCGGGGACTTCATTAGTGTGAATGCATCCGCCAGCACGTCTAACCAAATCGCTTTCGTGACCGTGGTTGAAATCTAAAAGAGAAAGCGGGTGACCCTGAAAGGCCACCCGCTCGTTGCTTCTGTGGAGAGTCTTACAGGCCGAGATACAGCCTGTTCTTGATCGCTCCGACCGCGTTCACGACACTGTTGTCGATGACGACAAACTCGCCGGTAACGCCCGGATCATTCACCAGCATGACCGTGATGTTCTTGTACGAGTCGATCTTCACCAGCAACACCTGACCAGCGGGGATGCCCGAGAACAACTTGTTCTCGATAGCCGTGGCCGTGGTGGAAAGCTGGCTGGAATAGGAAAGCCATGTTCCGGTTACACCGGGGTCAGCGACATCCACGACGGTGATCACTTTGTTTGTGCTCTGCGAAATCAGGAGAACGTTGGAGGTTTGCGCCTGGGCTGAAGTGGAAATTCCCAAAGCAAGGGCGAGTGTTGCGAGCAGCGTCAAAAGTAGTTTCATGATTGAACCTTTCGTAGTTTGAATACTGATAATCGGGGTCTCATCAGCGGACGCATTACGCCCGGACCCGGCTAACGGGTTTCGACCTCTTTAAATGGTTTTCACCTTGACGCCCTCGGTTTCCCATACCGCTGTCTCTTCCTCGGACAACAGATAGACCCGACCTTGTCCACACCCAAGCGCAAAGCAAATCTTCGCGATAGCTTCCGCCCCACTCTCGGCTTCCACGCGATAGAGGGAGCCGGTTACTCCACCAGTGCGAGTGAGCAACTCAATGACAAGTGCGTTATAGGTCGTCATTGTTTGTCCTCTACACAGCGTTGGGCTGCTCCTAATAGGTCGTCCGAAAGTGCGACCTCGGGGTGTACTCCGAAGACATTGGCCGCGTCACGAGCAAGCAACACCGGGTCGGTGTAGTCGTCTGCGCGCTGCTGCATCCAATCGATAACTTTGTTTCTGTGGTAGCTCATTGGGTCTCATCAGGCACCGCGTTACGGTGCGACCCGGCGAGGGCCGGGTTTCGACCTATTTCTTCTCTTTGGTATCGGGCACCAGACAGGACTGCGCGGGTTTCGCGAGCATCGCTTGGAACTGCGCAGCAGCCTCTTCGGCAGTCGCCAGCCCAACGGCCTTGGCGCGAGCTACCCAAGTCCAGGCCACACCGGGCTTGCCGTACACGTGAATGAAGTCGTCTTTCTTCGGCTTACCCGCGAGTTTGAACAGGCGGATACCTTCCGAGCGAGCCTTACCAGCATCGGTCTGGGGCTTCGGCGGTTCAGGAGTTGTCGCTTTCGCAGGAGCCGTAACCGGGGCCGGGGGAGCTACCTGCGTGTCATCGTTAGCGGCAAGTCTCTTGTAGTCAGCGGCAACTTCGGGCTTGAGTGCCGATTCCTGATTCAGAGCGATGGCCGCGTTACGCGGGGTTACGGTCAGAACGGCGAGTTCCTTCGGGGTCATCTTGCCGAGTTTCTTCAGGGCTGATTTGCGGGTAATTCCGCTTTTCTCCATCACTACTTGAATCTGTTCGCTGCTAAATGTGTTTTTCATTTGCTTCTCTCCAAAGAAGTAATTTTGTTCAACGAGGCTAATCATAGGGAGTTATAGAGAGAGGTAAATGGCTTTTGGGCTGGTCTATAGGAAGAGTAGGAAAGGTCTTACTGGAGTTTTATAGTTTTGTTTAAAAAGTATCTTGCCTACTAAATAGTCATTTTCTACACAACACACGACCAGCTAAATTAGGGCCGTAGCTACTAAAACGGAGGCCACTCGTGGCAAAGAATGGACACACACTAATCAAAGGTGTACGAGGTAAGGTGATAGACAAGATAGTCATTGACAACGACGGCGAATACATCGAGGTAGACATTCGATTCAAGGACAGCGATTCATTGGGGATACAGTTGAGCGCTCAGATGACAGTTGAGCGGGCAGACCTCTTGGGTTGGAAGAAAGGCAACAGCCGGGTCAAAAAGGAATTGCTGTGACCCGGCGACTCGATTCCCTCTTTGTTCTGGGAAGACTTTTCGCTACGCCCGGAGCCATAGTCGCTGCGAAGGAAGCAGATGACAACCTCATCGTTTACCTGTATCGTCACGCTGCGGGAGACTGGGGCGATCTGAGTCGAGAGGATCTGCTGGCGAACGCGGCTGCGCTGAGGGAGGGAGCCCGGCTCCTGTCGGCCTATCACATGAAGGATGGAAGGAAGGTCTGGGTGATCACAGAGGCAGACCGATCGGCAACGACGATTTTGCTGCCCGACGAATACTGAAAACTGCAAAATGTTTTCACTGAAAACAATCCAGTATCGCTTCTCCGCAGATTGCGGCATAATCGGAACGGGACGCTCTCTTCGCTAATGGCTGACAAAAATATTCTTCTGATCGAGCCGGGATACCGGAACAAATATCCGCCACTGGGATTGATGAAAATCGCCCAATACCATGGGCCGCGTGGAAAACGTGACAACGTCCAATTCATCAAAGGCGAAGACCGCAGAGCCTTGATGAAAGCGTGGGATAGAATCTACGTCACCACACTGTTTTCATTTGAATTCCAGCGGATTTCCCAGAGCATTGACTTCGCCCTTTACGTCGCCAACGGTCATGCGGACAAGGTGTTCGTCGGGGGCATTGCTGCGTCTCTGATGCACGAGAGGTTCGTCTCGGAGCCAAGATGGCGCGGTATTCGTTTCATCAAGGGGCTGCTGGGGCAACCTCCAGCCATCGCATTGCAGCTGGACGATTTTGCCGAGGAACTGTATGCGGACGATAGATTCGGCACGCCGATTGAAGATCTCATCCCCGACTACGACATCCTTAAGCAAATCGACTACCCGTACCCGGTGAATGATGCATATTTCGCATACGCTTCCCGAGGCTGCATTCGGAAATGTAGTTTCTGCGGAGTCCCGAAGCTGGAGGGTGAGCAGCGAGACATGGCTCCCCTCTCTTTACTTGTGCGTGGAGTAGATGAGTTGTACGGACCGAAGAAGGATTTGACGTTGATGGATAACAACGTCGTTGCTTCCCCACGGTTCAAGGAGATTGTTGCCGAGATTCGTGACCTGGGCTTCGGGCGTGAAGCTAAACTCACGCGACCGGGCCGCGTCCCTGTTCAACGGCGAGTGGATTTCAATCAGGGCGTTGACGCCCGTATCCTCTGTAAAGACCCAATGTACCTCCGGGAGCTTTCGACAATCTGCCTGAAGCCACTACGCATCGCGTTTGACCATTGGGGTCTCCGGAAGCCTTACGAGCAGGCCATCCGGTATTCGCACGAATTTGGACTACACCAGCTCTCCAACTACATGCTCTACAACTTTCACGATACACCTGCGGATTTGTACGCTCGGATGAGGTTGAACGTGGAACTGAACGAGGAGCTTGGCATTCGCATTTGGTCGTTCCCGATGCGATACCAGCCAACCGACCTTCCCGTTCGCTCACACATCGGTGAGAAGTGGACGCGGTATCAGTTGCGGTCCTTGCAGATCATCTTGCAGGCAACACACGGCGTGGTCAGTGGAGCACCGCAATTTTTCAAGCGGGCGTTTGGAGAAACGGAAGCAGGCTTCCACGATCTGCTGTTGTGGCCACACAAATTCATCTTCAACCGCGATTACTACGAGAAAATGGAAGGCCGCCCAGAACTGGACGAATTCACCACGACATTCTCCCAGCTGTCGGAAATTGACAGGGCGGAGTTGCTTTGGCTCCTCTCTTCTACCGGCCCCAAGGATTTCAAAGATCTTCCGGAGAGGACCAAAAACAAACAGCTCCGCGAGGTCCTTGGGTTCTATGTCCCCCCAGCCAAGGGAGAGGAAGCTGCCATCTGGGAGCGGCAACGGAAAAAGTCCGAAGGCGATGCCGTCGAAGTGCCGGACGATGAGAGAGTGGAGGATGCGGGCTTGAATGACAACGTGCTTGAATTCCCGGCCCCTGAACAGAAACCCCATGTTATTGCGGGCCGAGGATAATAAATGAGCGCAGGACTGGTGAATCTACACACCCCCGAAACCCCGTGGGCATACCGCGAAGAATCAATCGTCGTTGGCAAGGACATTCTGGAAGTCCTCAGCAGCGCGATGTACGTGGAACCGCTTGCGATCTACCGTGAATACATTCAAAACGCGGCGGACGCGATAGACGACGCCCGCCGAAACGGCGTCCTTGCTCCACAGGAACCCGGCAGCGTTGAAATCGACATTGATCTCGACAAGCGGACAGTCACAATCCGTGACAACGGCACGGGCATACCCGCAGCGGAATTTGGATCGCGTATGACTTCGTTTGGTGCGAGCGCGAAGCGGGGTACAACTGCCCGAGGGTTTCGCGGAGTCGGTCGGCTATCCGGACTCGCTTATTGCCAGGAGCTTATATTCCGCTCCCGTGCGGCGGGAGAATCTGAGGGGTCGGAGTTGAAATGGGACTGCCGCAAGGCAAAGACATTGCTTCGCTCCGCGGATTTCTCCGGTGATCTGGCCGCCGTAGTTGCTCAGTCAATACAGTCCCGTAAGATCAAAAGTAAGGACGGGCCGGAACACTTTTTTGAAGTGGAGCTACGGGGCGTCCCACGATACCGGAACGATTGGCTGCTCAATCCGGGAATGATTGAGGACTATCTGTCCCAGGTTGCCCCCTTGCCGTTCGCACCGCAGTTTAAATATGCCGATGAAATTGCGGCTATGCTGGAGAAACAGGTCGGGCTCACGAACATTGGTTTGCGCATTGCCCGAAACAGCGACTCCAGCTTCCGCCCTCACCGCGATTCCTTTGATGTTTCAGGCGGGAGTGACACTTTTCAAGGGCTGCAACCGATTCAAATCCCCGGTTCGGATGGCGGAACCGCAGCAATCGGGTGGGTTCTTCACCACGGATATAAAGGAGCTGTGCAGAATCCCAATCTGAAGGGCTTGCGGTTGCGGTCAGGCAATATTCAGGTCGGCGGGAACGACATATTGGAAGATTTGTTCCCTGAAGTGCGATTCAACTCTTGGTGCATCGGCGAGATTCATGTCATAGACCAGCGGATCATACCCAACGGTCGCCGCGACCATTACGAACAGAACGCCCACTACACAAACTTGGTAAACCACCTGACGCCAATTGCGCGGGACATCAGCACCCGGTGCCGGCAGAGTTCCATTCGCCGGAACTGGCTGCGCCAAGTGGAACGTCAGCAAGACCAGGTACGTCGCGACTTGGAAATTGTGAAGCAGGGTTCACTCAGCGCGCCAGAGCGTAAGCTGATTGCGACGCAAATTCAGCAGACCCTCGACTCCATGGAGAAGGCACTGGCGAAAGAAGTGCTGAAGGTGGATGCGCCGGTGGTGCTGCCGAAGTTGGCAAAGTTACGGCGCGAATTTGAGAAGGTGCGCTCTACCAACTACCGGGCCAAGGCTCTCGCCGGTATTGTGTCAACCATTCAGCGGAACGCTTACGAGCAGGCCTTTGCGCTGGTGTACGAATGCTCGACCGACAAATCCCATGCGAAGCTGCTGGTGGACAAAATGCTTGTCCACCTGTCTCGGTTAACGAAGAAGAAAAAGTCTTAGGAAAGTCTCCGAAGAATATGCGGGGCCGTCATCTGGCGGGCAAGGTCAGCTTGCAGCTCGTCCAGCTGTGCGGTGAGGGCGGCGTTCTCGGCCTTGGTCTCCACCAGTTCTGCGTCCTTGGTTTCCAGTTCTTTTGCCAGAGCATTCTTTTCTCTGGTCAGCTCATCCACGCGCTCGAACATTTTAACCATGTCCCGCATCGTGTAAGTAGATTGAAAATCCTTCACATTCATGCGCTTTCTATCACTCCCTCGCGGTTGGTGGGGAAGGGCCGGGTGACCCCGATCCTTCCCCGTGGTTCATTATTGCTGCGGATGCAGCAGCTCGGTGATGTCAGACACTTCCTTGTCACCGAACACCACCTTGATGAATGCCTTCGCCGCAGCCCTCGCGCCTTTCTGGCCGCCCACCAACGCCAGCGGGCTGGTCTTGTTGCCCCAGTCGAAGCCCTCGAGTTTGCCCAGATGCTCGGACATGGCCGCTACCGTGGTGTCGTCCTTTCCCAAGGTATCTTCAAGAACCCAGGTGCCCAACTCGGCCAGCGCGGCGATGCCCACGCCTTTCGTGAGAAGGTGCTTCCGGCTGTCATCCCAGGCGTCCGGGAATACCTGTTTCACGGCCTTCCAGAAACTGTTGGCGACGTTGTACTTGGTTTCAAAGTCAGCGGTCTGGCAACGAGCTCCTGAAATCAACACCCGGTTCGCCTCCTGGAACGTGCGCAGCGTTATGATGCGCTTCGCGCCCGGTGTGCTCTTCGAGATGCCGCCTGTGTTCACCGCATCGTGCCAGGGCGAATCCGAGTCCTTATTCAGCTTGGCCGCGATGGCGATATGCGGAAGCTCCTCTTCAGGAGCCTTGGACAGCGTCAGGCTGTGGGAATCGACCAGCGATTTAGTCAAACCCATGTGCTTATCGTTGATCGTGGTGAAAATGGACGTCTCTTCCGGTTTACTCAGGCCCATGTAAATCACAAACGGCAAAGAGACATTGACGTCGTCGGTGTACTCAAGGCGGTGCTGGCAGTCCACGCGGGCCAGCAACTTCTCGTCGCCCGGCAGAACCAAGTGCCCGTTCTGCACCTTGGCCTCTTTGCGCATGCTGAAAATCAGCGGCGGTGCGGTTACTTTGCTGCCATTCTCGCCTTTCTCGATGTACTTCTTGAACTCCTTGGCGTGCGCTTTGTTGAGCGGTCTCTGAACGCCTTCGTCAGAGTCCATGTTGTACGGGTCGGTGAAAGACACGCTGTGTAGCGTTGCCAGAGTGGCCGAGCCGAGCAGGACGGAATAGCTGCCCGCTTGGCCCTTGTGAACTGGAATCTTGGTCTCAGTCATTGCTGTCATTGCGGTTGATCCTTTCAAAAATTGCAGTTTCAAGACTGCAATTTGACTCTGTGATCCTACCAGAGTCTCCGAAGATTTTCAAACCAGAGAACTGCAAAATGCAGTTTATTGAACTGCAATTTCTTGTTAGCCAAATGTAAACCATTGAATAAACAGGGAGTTGCTTTGGACTTCACCGTCGCGCTCCCAGCAACTTGGAAATCGAACAGGCTTGAACAGTTTTTCGCAGCTACCCGGCCCCTTAGTAGACCCCTACTTTGGAGCCGAAATGGACGCACCCCCACTCATCGAACAGATCTTCACTTGGATTAACAACCTGTCACTCCCAGCCCTACTCTTTGGTGCCTTGGGCCTTGGCCGTTGGATGACCAAGAAACAGCAGGAGGCGCAGCTCGCCGTCACCACCGTGGTCGCTTCGGTTGAGAACCTGAAAACCAATCATCTCCACCACATTCAGGGAACCCTGAATGAGATCAAGTCCGGTCAGGACAAGGTAGTCGAGCAGATGGGGGAGAACACGCGGGACATTATCGCGGCGCAGAACTCTTCCAAGGACGCAATCGTCAACGCCATTCTGGCGACGAGGAAGTAATGAAGTTTGATTTTGTAGACAAGGTGTTAAGCGCGGCCAAGGATTGGCACATCGCCTCGTGTCTATTTGTGTTCCTCATCGGCTCCGTGCTTCAGTGGTTTCATCGTTTAGACCCCACGTTCGTGATGTTCGCAGGAACGGTCCTCGGCGCAATCACCGGCCATGCCTTCTCTCCGGCACAATCGGCTCCAGACCCGGCCCCGGCTGCGGGTTCCGACCAGCCGAAGGGCTAATCTTCTCGTTTAAAATTTAGCTTTTCTTCCCAAGACTCCGCAGGGTATAAAAAGGCTACCGACGGCCTACCGTTTTTAATCGGGAAGAGCCATCGGGAATCCCAGTAGCACTGGGAAATTTTGTTCAGGGCAATAGTGGGTCTTTGATAACCAAGGATTTAGCCATTGTTTCCAATGGCTTCTCGCGACCGCTGCCGAGTCCCTTCTTCGGCACCAATTTTCTCTTCCCTGGTAACGCTAAACCTCGATCTCCAAGTCTCGATCTCCAAGTGATGACTCGCCCCGGTTCGGGAGGCTGGTGAATACACTGAATCCTGCGACAGTCTGGCGCCATCCTAAGAAGCGGCTTATGGACAACAAAGCAGGGAAATTATTGGTGGTGGAGTCTGACGATAATCTCAGGCAACACATCGTCACGGTATTGACCGATGCGGGATTTGAAGTCTCCACCGATTACCGCGGAGGAATGAAGGCCGTTCTTGCCTTTGATCCCGACGTAGTGGTTTTAGGCGCTGATCCGCCCCAGCTCGATTGCTGTGATCTTCTTTCCGAAATCAAGGGTTCCAGGCACACTCACAACATACGCGTCGTCATGCTGGCTCCGGGAGGGGCCGCTGAGCGTACTCGCGGGCTGGATCTCGGGGCCGACGATGTGCTGTCACTGCCCTTCGAACCACACGAATTGCTATCGCGGATTCGCTCCCAGCTTCAGAACAAATACCTCGCGGACGAGTTTCGCGAACGGTTGCGCCTGGCTGAGGAAAATCGAAGCACCACCCAGCAGGTGGTGACCGCGGTCAATGAAGGACGCCGGACGCTTCGGGTCGGCCGGTTGGCGACTATTGCCGTGCTTATCGTTGCCGCCGTGGTCTTTTTCTTACTCTACCGCCGCACTCAGGACCAGAACACCCGGGTCTATGCAGCGATCACTCGATTACAAACTGGCGTGCTGACGCAGCAGCAGTTAATGGAGCGCTCGCGTCGCGCTGTGGAAGACGGGGCACGCAGTCCATCGCCGGTGAGCGATCGACAAAGAGTTCAACTTCAGAAGAAGAGCGAAGACCTGAGGTCGCAAATTGCCATCAGTAAAACGGAAAACGTTTCTGATCTGCAAAATCAATTAACCGCGGTGCAAACTCGCCTCCAGAAGCTGGAAACCGAAGGCAAGGTTGCGCAGACAATTATCCAGTCCTATGAGCCGAGCGTCTGCCTCATCCACGTTGTGCTTGCCTTCCGCGACCGCGCCAGCGGATTGAGACTGCACTACGCTGGCTTGACCAGCAGTGGCGAGCCAACCACCGACGAACACAACAACCCACTCTTGAGCCTTACCGGCAGCGGTCCGGAGGTACACCTGGATGTTTTTGGCACGGGATTTCTCGTCTCCGCCAGCGGACAAATCCTCACCAATCATCACGTGGCCGAGCCTTGGTGGCAGAATGATGATCTGAAGGAAATGCTGGATCAAGGCCTTGAGCCGGTGGTTGCAGAGATGGCCGCTTATTTCCCTGGCGTTCCGCGCGGCATCGCCATCAACACCGAAAAGATTTCTTCTGCCGCGGACGTTGCTGTGGTGAAAGGAAATGTTTCTGAACTGGGAATCAAGCAAATAGCCCTGGCCGACGGCCGCCGTTCGACCGTCAGCGGCGGTCCCGTCGTGCTGCTGGGGTATCCTACTGCTCTCGGTGCAATTCTGGCTCGGGCCGGCGCGGAGACCCTTCAGTCCATCGCCACTGCGACCAAGGGCGATCCAAAGCAGGTGATGGAAGAACTCGCCCGCCGCAACCTGATCAGGCCTGTCATAACCCAGGGACATATCGGCGATGTGCTACCGGACAAGATTGTCTATGACGCCCAGACCAGTTCGGGCGGCTCTGGCGGTCCGCTTTTCAATCACGAGGGCAAAGTTATAGGAATTAACTTTGCTATGGTGCGTGAATTCGGCGGATCGAACTTCGCCATTCCTGTTGACTTTGGAAAGTCACTTCTGAAACCTTAAGCCCCGCCTCCGATGCCCGACAAGGCCCGATGGCCTTAGCTCTCTTTGCCCATTAAATCCTTTGCACGCAATGGCTTACGGGAGCATCGATTCCCGTCCTTGGGGCATCACATTATAAAAGGACAATTACTGTAAAAGTCAACCAGAACTCAATTCCTGGCTAAGACAGAAAGGGGGAATTATGTGTCGGTTTACGAAGACATTAACGTCCATGATTATAGGGGGGCTTCTTCTGAGTTCAGCTTCGATAGCAGCTGCGCAGCAGCCCCCGCCGCCGCCGAAGCAAAAGCCTTCGGCACAAATGGCGCCAGCCCCAAGGTCAACGGCACAGGCTGCACCTGCGACGAAGCCAAGGCAGCGCGTGGTGATTGTTGAGCCAATCCGTGTTTTTGACCCGTTCTTTGACTATCCGTATCCGTACGCATATGCGCCGGACTACATGGCGGAAAACTTCGGCTACGTGAAGATCAAGACGGAGTCTAAGGATGCCTCGGTCTATGTGGACGGTGGATTTGCCGATAAGGTCGAGAAGGCCAAGAAGTTTGCCCTTCGACCTGGTAACCACGACATTGAGTTGCGCGATTCTGACGGCCGTACGTTGTTCAAAGAACGCGTTTACGTGCTCGTTGGCAAAACCACTGAACTTAAAGTTGGCTAGAGGGTTTTCTTAGGTTGGGAGGGCGGTTTACGGGGAAATTTCTTCAACCGTGATGCCGCCCTCCAACCGCCTCACTTGTAAAACCGGTGCGCAGGGTTTTTTGCTGCCCCGCGCCTGCTGCCCCGCGCCCAAGCCGGAACGGTATCTTTCATCGATTACACGCCACACTTAAGCGGCTGACCTGAACTCAGACCCAACTACATTCCTCTTGCCGATCACGCCGATTGCCAGCGGAATCGTGGTGAGACCTCCAACCAAAGCCAGAGCCAGACCAGCAGCTTTCTTTTGATCGCGGCTTAGCCGGCCGGAAAGCAGCAGCCCGATTCCCACGCCGAGCGCTACGCGAGTGCCTGCGATGAGGATGATTTCTGCGATGGTAAGCTTCCGTTCAATCACTGTGCACCTTCCTTTCCCGCGATTACGCGCGGGAACACAAACCGGTTTGATGTGCCGGCGCGCCCCTGAGATAGCTTTGGCGCGATTCATCACTGGATTCGCCCGCATCAGCTCTCAAAACTTCGTTACGACTTCATTCTCAAGGAGATAAACGTGAGCACGCCGGACTTCAGGCCAAGGCTCGCCAGCATCAAATTAAGTAAATCTCCAGCAGTCTCTGAGGTGTTTATGAAACGCATCATTTACGTGTGCGTTGTGCTCGTCTTCCTTGCTGCTTCAGCCTGGGCAACACAGCACGGTCAATCGCCGCCAACGTTCCCGCAAGGGCAGCCGCCAGGCCCAACTCAAAGACAGCCGCAGGATTTCCCGCCAGACACCGCCGCACCGGAGAGACATCCGATGTCGGCCACAGAAATTCAGCGGCAAATACAGGATCGATTCAGCAATGAGCCCGCATTGGCCAATACGAACCTGACCGCCACGGCCGACGAGAATTCCGTTGTTCTTACCGGGACTGTGAACAGCACGCAGCAACATGATATTGCGGTGCATATTGCGCGGTCATACGCCGGCAGCCGGCAGATCATCGACAAAATCAAAATTGCAGGATAGATAAGAAGACACGAGGAGGTCAGTCTGATGAAAGTCAGAGAAATCATGAGTTCTAACCCGGTCTGTTGCGTTCCGGGCGATACTACCCAGCACGCCGCAAGTATGATGAGAGACAACAATATTGGGTCGCTGCCCGTGGTGCTCGATCAACAATCGCGGCAATTGATCGGCATCATCACCGATCGCGATTTGTGCTGTTCCGTTGTCGCGGACGGTTTGGACCCCAAACATACCCGCATCGAGAAATTCATCACGCAAAATCCCGTCACTTGCCGAGACGGCGAGAACGTAGAACGATGTGAGCACGCCATGCAGGAACATCAGCTTCGCCGGATTCCGGTCGTGGATGGCGAGGGCCACTGCATTGGAATCGTCGCGCAGGCGGACCTGGCGTTGAGGGATAAACCAGAAAGGCTATCGAAGACCGTGATGGAGATCTCGAAGCCGAAGCGCCCGGGGATGGCAGCTTAACCCAACGGTACGCAATAGGCCCCCGTGCGCTGGGAATGGACTGCCACAATGTGATTCTGTCCTGTGAGCGGCAGACCCCACAGGATGGGGGTTGGCGTAGAGGCTGACGGACTTGTTTACTGCTTATCGCTTGCGGCGCTAGCGTCGTGAGAGGCAGCTGCTCTGGCAATACCGCTGGGACTGGACTTGGCTGGGCTGTTAAGTAGCTCGGATGAATAATTTGGGCCTAGGCCGAGTTTGATCAGTGCGCGGGAATCGGGTACCACTTTGGTTTGCCAGCCGTGGTCGGCCTGGTACTTCACTAGCGCCGCCTGGGTGCGGGAATCCCATACGCCGCTGGGTTGGCCGGCGAGGTACTTCTCCCGGATCAGGGCCTGCTGGATCTCCGTGGTCCGCTCTGGTTTGATGGCCTGCTGGCCTTTCTTCTTCCATGAGGCTTTGCGCTTGCCGTGGCGATGACCATGCTTTGTAGCCGGTGCTTTGGGTGGCTTGGCCGGAGCATAGCCGGCGCAGAGCACCAGAATGGTGCTTACGATCACGAGTTTTCTTAAAGCCAAACGCAAAAAATTACTCCAAGGGAAAAACGCTTTTGGTGCAATTCCGGCCCTGCCCAAAATGCCGGAACATCATCCCATGTTTGGATGCTGCTGCGCCAGCAGTTTGTTATCCCGCTCTGGATTACGGAAGGCCAATAGAATCAAGCCCTTCCGTATATTTAAGTTCCCCCGGCCCAGGCCGACGCACGCCTTGCGGGAGAAACCCTGCTGTTATAACTCGCTATAAAACGCATTCGCCGGAGCATCGTGAAGCAAGTGATGCCCCGGCGAAACTGGCTGCTTATTACGGAAGCGTGCCGGAAATAAAGGCGTTTCCGCCGTTTGCGCCGCGCCCCGTATGGACCAGGAACACCACATCCTGGCCGCTCTTAAGCTGCGAGGTGATCTTGCGGAACTCCTCTTCGCTGTTTACCGACTGCTTGTTGACCTTCAGAATGATCATGCCAGGCTGGAGCTGCAGATCGTCTGCGAAGGAGTCAGGTTTAACGTCAACCACCTGCACGCCTTTGCCTTCAGGAGTGCCCATGCGCTCGGCCATCTCCGGCGAAACCGGCTTCACCGTGACTCCCAGCTTGGTCGGCTGCGGCTTGCTCTCTTCCGGAGCATCCTCGGGAGCTTGATCAGCGTTGCGATCGACGAACAGCTTCGCGCGATCAGCCACCGCCACGCTGGCTTCTTTCTGCTGGCCGTTGCGGACGAAGGTCAGATTGATCTTGTTGCCGGGCTTGGTGGCCGAGATCAGGTTTACCAGCTCGTCGCCACTTTTGATGGGCTTGCCGTTGACAGCGGTGATGGTGTCTTCACCCTGCAGGCCGGCTTTGGCTGCCGGGCTGTCAGGACGCACGTTGGATATGGTCACACCATTCTTTACGCCGTACATGCGCAAGACTGCGGGGTTCGGCACGGCGCTGAATTCCACGCCAATGGAGCCGCGCGCCACACGATGGTCGCCCGTAGTCAGTTGCTCATAAACGTCGCGCACCACGTTAGAGGGCATGGCGAAACCTACGCCCTGGTATCCGAACGATTGCGTGTAAATAGCGGTGTTGATGCCAATCACCTCGGCGTTCATGCTTACCAGCGGCCCGCCGGAATTGCCGGGATTAATGGCTGCGTCAGTCTGAATAAACGACTGGAACTGGCGTCCGCCGGGAAGGTTGCGGCCCTTGGCGGAGACAATTCCCGCCGTGACCGTGGCTTCCAGGTCAAACGGGCTGCCCACAGCCAGCACCCAATCGCCGACGCTCATCTTGTCGGAATCGCCCAGCCTCGCCGGCGTGAGCTGATGGTCCTTGGGAGGCTCAATCTTGATCACGGCCAGATCGGTTTCGCGGTCCACGCCCACAACCTTGGCATCGTGCAGCGTGCCCACGGGTTCATCGAATAGCTTCACGCGGATTCGGTCTGCCTTATCGACCACATGGAAGTTGGTAACGATATAGCCGTTGGCGCTCAGAATCACGCCCGAACCCAGCGAACGCTGGCGTCCGCCGCCTGGCCCGCCTTGAAAGGGATTCGCGCCCTGGTCGTCATCGCCGCCGCCCGGTCCCTGCTGCTGCCCGCCGAAGAAGCGGTCAAAGAAATCCTGAAACGGATCGTCGCCACCATTGGGCTGCTGGCCGCGATTCGGATTACGATTTCTTCCGCGAGTGCGTGGCTTGGGGTTGGATTCCGTGCTCACGTTCACCACAGCAGGTTCAATCGCTTTGGCCACCTGGCCGAATGTGTTGCTCAGCTGTTGCGGGCTCTGCATGGCCGGCAGCAGCGTGGCATCAGACGGGGTTGAATTTCCTTTTACGCCGCTCCGGCTCAACACTGTCCCAATCAGGATGCCGACCGCCAGCGTAAACAGTATCGCCAACGCAGAGAGCATCCGCTGGGCACGTATGCGTGCTACTAAAGCGGCAAAACGCGAGTTCATACTCAATCTTCCTCCGAAACGTGTCTCTCAGGATTATAAATCGAACACTGCTGCGGAAGGCAGGTGGGATCGGGTTTGGGTCCTGGAGCGCATTCGTTTAGACGCATAAACCCAGGGTAGCGTTATCCGCGTGAGCTCGCCCGGAGCTCACCCGCGGATTCCGGATCCGGCTGGCCCACTTGTCCCAATAGCTCTGAAACCAGCACTCCCGCCAGGATCAGCAGGGCGCCGGCACCCGCCCGAACTCCAAGCCGCTCTTTGAGATAGATGAACGACGTCAGCCAGGCAAAAACCGGCTCCAGATTGAAAATCAGGGCGGTGTGCGTGGCTGGGGTAAACTGCTGCGCCCATGCCTGGACGGTAAACGCCACCGCGGTTCCCAGAATCCCCGTGATCAAAACCGTGACAATCACAGTGTTCGAAGGCTGCAAATGCGGCCGTTCCAGCAATGGCGCGGTGAGGGCCATAAGGATTGCCGCCGTTGCAATCTGCAGGACCGCGATCTGCTCAAAAGGGAAGCGCTGGCTGGCGCGGCCCAGGAAAATGATCTGAAACGCGAAGCCGAAAGCGCAGCCAATGCTGAGAATGTCGCCCAGGTTCACATTGGCAAAGTCAGCCAGTCCGGCGCGCCCCGCCGGGACCGTCATCAGAAAGAGCCCAAGAAATGCCAGCGCGATTCCCACCACGCGCCAGATATGGATTCGCGTTCTCCAGAACAGGACCAGCACCAGCGGCACCAGCACTGTGGAAGTTCCGGTGAGAAACGCCGACTTCGACGGCGTGGTCAGATTCAGCCCGCTGGTCTGGAAGGCGTAGCCAAGGTAGAGAAAAATTCCCACTACCACGCCCGCGATCAGGGATTGCCGGGTCATGGTGGCCAGATGCTTGCGGTAGTAGAGCGCCAGCAGCACAGCAGCCAGCGCTATCCGCACCGCGTTTAAAACCAGAGGTGACGAATCCTTGAGCGCCTCCTTGATCAGCACAAACGTGCTGCCCCAGATCAGGGTCATCAGCACCAGCAGCAGATGCGCTTTGATGGAACGGGACACTTAAGTTAGTTGGCGGCTTCCTTCTCCGCTTTGCGAACTTCCGTCTGCGTGCGCCGGGGAAATTCAAAGACACATTCGCGCGGCTTTTTGTCGAACCGTAAACCCTGGAAGATCGGCGCTCTCATTTTAAAGCCGCCGCGCTCGCCCTCATGTGTCCATTCCGAGAATTTAATCTCTGCCACCAATTCCGGCTTTACCCAATGCGGTTTCCGCGTGCTCTCAATCTTCTCGCCGAACGGATTCTTATCTGTCTCAAGTTCCTTAAGCCGTTTCCACAGCGCCGCATGCGTCCTTTCAGTGAATCCACTGCCGGCATTGCCCACGTGGACCAGCTTGCCATTTTGATCGTACAGTCCCAGCACAACCGAGCCAAAATTCTCGCGCGATCCCCGGGGATCGGTATAGCCGGCAATCACGCACTCCTGCCGGCGCGTGATCTTGATCTTCAGCCACTCGCGCGAGCGCTTCTGCACGTACGGGCCGGTGCGCAGCTTGGCCACAATGCCTTCCAGTCCCTTATCGCGCGCCACTGCGTAGAGCGCCGTCCCATGCTCAAGGTAATGATCGGAGTAGCGCACAAAGCCTTTATCGGCGGGAATGATTTGTTGCAGCAATTGTTTGCGCTGTTCGAGGTCCGCCGCCATCAAGTTGTAGCCGTCAAGGTAGAGCAGGTCAAACGCGTAATAGACGATCGGCACTGCGCGGTTGCGCGCGCCACGATTGCCCGGGCTCGTCATGCCCGTGCGTTGTTGCATCAGGCTGAAGGAGGGCTGCCCCTCTTCGTCCAGCGCCACCACTTCGCCATCCAGGATTGCGCTTTGCACCGGCAGAGATTGCAGCTTCTGTGCGATCTCGGGAAATTCTCCGGTCAGATCATTCTGATTGCGCGAAACCAGCCGCGCCTTGCCATCGTGCAAAAACGCTACCGCGCGATAGCCGTCCCATTTGACTTCATAGAGCCACTGCGGATCGTCAAATGGCTCTTCCACCAGCGTGGCCAGCATAGGATGGATTTCGCGAGGCATGGCCCCGCGACGAGCATTGGGAATCTGCGCCAGACGTTCTGCCAGCGCTGGTTCAGCCGGTGCGCCGCTTACGCCGCCCGCCTGGACTTTTTTTTTACGCTTGATTTCTTCGGGCGTCCATCCTTTCCTGGTTTTTTACGGAAAGGGGGGTGGGATCCGATTACATTTACGTCAAGGTTTTGGCCTTGGGTTTTCGGATCTCCCGATCTCCCGATCTCCCGATCCCCCGATTTCATCAGCCACTCCGCTCCCTTGCGAACCGGCGCCTTGCGATTGCTCTCCCATTCGGCCGAGCCCTTATCGCCGGCGATCTCGCTCAGGCTGCGCTGCGTCAACACCGAGTAATCCAGCTTGTCGATGTTGAAGCCGGGCTGCATGTCCTCATCTTTTTTCTTGATCAGCAGCCACTCCGTGCCCTTTGACCCGGGCCGGCGTGAGCGCATCTTGGCCAGCACAAACTCACCCTTCAGTTTTTCTCCGTGCAGGCGGAACTTCAGGTCGCCCTTTTGCAGCATTTCGTGTGGATCGCCAAGAGGCTCCCAGGTGCCGGTGTCCCACACCATCACTGTGCCCGCGCCGTAATTTCCCTCGGGAATTTTGCCTTCAAAATGGAAGTACGAAACCGGATGGTCTTCCACCTGCATCGCCAGCCGCTTGTCCCCCGGATTGAGCGATGGCCCCTTGGGCACGGCCCACGATTTCAGCACGCCATCCATCTCCAGGCGGAAGTCATAGTGCAGGCGTGACGCATGGTGTTTCTGCACCACAAAGTGATGCTGCTCACCCCGCTCCACCTTGCCCTTGGGTTCGGGCGTCTGGTCAAATCGGCGCTTCTTGTTGTATTGCTCGAGTGCCACAGTAATGTGATGCCGCGTCCGCGGCCCTTTCTGGCTATCTCTGAATCCGTGTGCAACAATTGCCCTCTAATTGTACGGGAGCATCCATGGCAAAAATCGCCGCTGAGAAACCTCTGAGCCAGGCGGTCAAGGAACGCCGCGCCACGCCCAGCTTTGAAGATGTCCCCATTCATTCAGCAGATCTTGAAAAAATCATTCGCGCCGGACTGGAAGCGCCCAGCGGGTACAACCTGCAGCCCTGGCGATTTGTGGTGGTGCGCGATCGCGAGCAGAAGAAAAAGCTGCGCCAGGCCGCCTTCGGACAGGCCAAAGTGGAAGAGGCCAGTGCCGTAATTGTCGCCTGCGGCGATCCGCAAGGCTGGAAAGATGGCGACCTGGAAGAGATGCTTCGCATCAGCGCCGAGCACGGCTTCAGCGATTCCGCTGAGCAGCAGCGCGTACGCCAGGCGGTCACCGGATTTCTAGGCAGCCCACCGGGAAAGGCCGGTGGCGTGGAACCGACATTTGATTTATGGGCTAATCGCCATACCATGATTGCCCTGACCACGATGATGTGGGCTGCGGAAACGCTTGGCTATGACACCGCGCCTATGGAAGGCTTCATGGAAGACCAGGTGAAAGCGCTGCTGAAGATTCCCGCTCGCGTGCGCGTGGTCGCGCTTTTGGGCATCGGACGCCTCAAAGGCCCGGATAAACTCTATGCGGGAAGATTCAGCCCTGCCCGCACGGTGTTCGCGGAAACGTGGGGCGAGAGCATTGAATTTTGATGCACAAGAAAACCTTACCGCGGATGAACGCGGATCTGCGCGGATCAGACTGAGCGCCGCAGGCGCGAAATAATGGTAGCCCAGCGTGAGAACGCTGGGTAAGCTTTGTGAAGGAAACAGATCGACACAAAAAATGGAATTCTCCACCGCACGCAACATTAAGCTAACAGACGCGCAAAACGCCATCCCGACCCGCGACGGCAAGCTCTACGCCGAACTCTTCCGCCACGGCACTTTGACGGTCGAGATCTACGCTCCCAAAGGAACGGACCTGCAACAACCGCACACACGCGACGAACTCTACATAGTCGCTTCTGGCCGCGGCTGGTTTTTCGTCGAGAGCAAGCGCCTGGAATTCGCTCCCGGTGACGCGCTGTTCGCAGCCGCAGGCGAGGTCCACCGGTTTGAGAATTTCACTGACGACCTTTTAGTCTGGGTGGTTTTCTACGGTCCCGAAGGCGGTGAGCGTGCGCGCTAAACTGCAAATCGCATTTTTACTCTTGGTTGCGATCGGCGTCTCAACAGCGCAAGCCGCGCCGCCGCAAGCACCTGCTGAAAACGCCTTCACCGACCACACCGCCTCCGTATTGCTCCGGCAACTGAGTGAATCTCTGCAGGGGCATAGTCAGAAACAATTCCTCGCGCTCTTCGACCTGAGCAGAATGAAAGATGGCCCGATTTTCAAACAGCAGATTGCGTCTTTCTTTTCGCAGACCGAATCCATTCGCGTCCACCTCAACCTGGTGGAGACATCGGCTGAGGCGGATAAAGCCACCATCGGCGTTGACGCAGAGATGGAAGTCGAGCCGCGCAATGGCGCGCCGGTGTCGCGCCGCAATGAGCGCTTGACCTTCACCGCCGCCAA
>Ga0137395_10000132_pt1 | contig 25385 bp, 29 predicted proteins | sample czobulk216metaG_FD_108283 | JGI IMG/M metagenome (GOLD analysis project Ga0137395, IMG submission 108283) | Vadose zone soil microbial communities from Angelo Coast Range Reserve, California, USA - czobulk2.16 metaG | ecosystem: Environmental > Terrestrial > Soil > Vadose zone | place: USA...
CACTCCCCGCCAGAAACGGCAGCGCGAGCGCGCCAGCTCGACGCCGGCGGCGAGATGGCTGTCGACATTCATGTCGTCAACTGCCGCTGCAGCCGCAGCCGCGCCCAGCACGCTTGTGGCTTCGTCCAGTCGACCAAGATCGACGAGGGCAACGCCAGACAATGTGGCGACCGACAACATCGCGCCGGCATTCGCGGTGCATTTGCAGTAGTCGCGCGCGGCGTCGAGGACGCCGACCGCATCACGTAGTTGTCCGCGCTTCAGCAACGACGCCGCCAGCGCCAGCGAACCATCGGCTGCACTCGACCAGATGCCGCGGCGCGCCATCCCGCCAATCGCCTGTCGGAGCGCGCGATCGCCTGGCGCGTGGCGTCCAGCTCCGAGCAGGACGAGCGCGGCGTCCATCTGTCGCCGCAAGGCCGCCAGTTCGCCGGGTGCAGGCCAGGTCGTTCGCACGGCTGATATTGCTGTGCGGCCGTAAACCGGGCTGGCCGCGTCCTCGCTGCCGTAGGCCGGAGTCTGCTCTGCCGCTCTCGATGCCGTTGGCTTCCGCCGTAGCCGCTCAACTCGGGTCCCGTGCAACAGCTCAAGGAACGCGCCCGGGACGCCGTTCGCCCGGATGGCAGCCTGACGAACGCGTGGAGCGTCGGCCATCGCGGTCGGCAGAACGGCCGCCGCAAGAGTCGCCGGCGGCAGGCCACGCAACGTGATGGCTGACGGTCCGTGTGTGGCTTCGCGGGATGTCGTGAGCAGAATGTGGCGACGCGGCGATCGTAGAGCGACGTCGAGTAAACCATTGGCACCCGTCGCGTCGTCGTCGATGATGAGCGCCGATCGGCCCTCCAGCGCCTCGACAAAGAGGGTGTCGAGCAAGCGAGCGCTGAAGGGAATGTAGCCCTGCATGCGCGCGACGCGCGCAAGCTGAACGGCCGTCGTCGTCTTGCCCGAGCCGCGCGCCCCGCAAATCCTGACGATCTGCGGCTGACGGCCGTACAGATCGAACAGTTCGGCAACCGCCCGGACGCCTCGTCGTTCAACGGACAACACCCCGCAGTGGTCGAGCGGCAGCAGGGCCCCATCGTTGGCACACGAAGCCTCGCGTCGATAGCCGGCCGCAGCGGCGGGAATCACGATCGGCAGCGAGCCATGGCGATGAACTCGACCCGGGCCTTCCTCGTCCATCGTCAGCCCGCAGGCTTCGAAGAACGACGTCGCCACGCGCGAGACCGATGCGGCGGCAGCGTCTGCGCCACACCACGACCCCGAGCTGCGCCACGCTTCGAATCGGCGGGATTCGCCAATCAATCCGTAGTCGAGGAGGTTCGCAATTACGGGATGATGCAGTTTCTGAAACAGATCGCAGCGGATCATCCATCGCCGCTGATCTGTGTCACCGCCGGCTGACGTGATCGTCAACAACACACGCTCGCCGGTTGCGAGGTCGACGACTTCTCCGTCTGTCGTTTCAACAAACCGATCTGCCACACATTCCATCGGGCACCTTCGCCGCAGTTGTGACTGCGCAACAGCGTCTGTGCAAGAAGCCGGCCCTGGTGATGCGCGCCGCTATGAGAGGCGCAGAGCGCTCGCAGCCGCCGGAGGCGCGCAAATATTTCGGTTAGAATGACTCTCCGATGCTGCGTTTTCTCACTGCCGGCGAGTCACACGGCAAGGCGCTCGTGATGATCGTCGAAGGCGTGCCTGCGGGGCTGTCGATCGATTTCGACGCCCTCACCGCGCAGCTGCGGCGGCGTCAAGGCGGCTACGGACGCGGCCGGCGCATGGCCATCGAGTCGGATCGGGCCGAAGCGCTGAGCGGCATTCGTCACGGCATCACGACCGGCGCGCCCATCGCGCTGATGATCTCCAACAAAGACTGGGAGAACTGGCAGCGCACCATGCACGTCGAGCACGAACAGCCTGCCGACGCGTCCGGCGCGGATCGACCGGCTGTCACGAGACCTCGCCCTGGTCACGCGGATCTGGCCGGCGCCGTCAAGTACGGGCACGACGACATTCGCAACGTTCTCGAGCGCGCCAGCGCGCGCGAAACCGCCTCGCGCGTCGCCATCGGCGCCATTGCCCGACAGCTCCTGGCCGTCGTCGGCACTGAAATCGCCAGCCATGTCTTTTCAATCGGCGCGATCGCGCTTCCCGATCCGTTGGCGGTGTCGTTCGGCGATGCGCATGCCATCAATGTCGATGCGCCGCTGCACTGCGTCGATTCAGGGCTGGAGCGCGACATGATCGCGGAGATCGACCGGGCGCGCGAAGCCGGCGACACCGTCGGCGGTGCGTTCGAGGTCATCGCGCACGGGGTTCCGGCGGGGCTTGGCAGCTACGTCCAGTGGGATCGCAAACTTGACGGCCGTCTTGCACAGGCGCTGATGTCGATTCCTGCCATCAAGGCCGTCGGGATCGGCCGCGGGCCGGACGCGGCGTCGTTGCCCGGGTCCCGGCTTCACGACGAGATTCTGCCGTTGACCGGATCGCGACCCGCGAGCGGCGTCGACGTCACGCGTCCCACCAACAACGCGGGCGGCCTCGAAGGCGGCGTCACGAACGGCGAAGATCTGCGCGTATCGGTCTATATGAAACCGATCGCGACGCTGATGAAGCCGCTCCGTTCGATCGACCTCACCACGATGGCCGAAAGCCCCGCCGCAATCGAACGCAGCGACGTTTGTGCCGTACCGGCGGCTGCCGTTGTCGCCGAGGCGATGGTGGCCTTCGTCCTCGCCGACGCCCTCACCGACAAATTCGGCGGCGACTCGGTCGAAGAGCTCCAGACGAACTGGAAGGCGTTCAGGGACAGAACGTCCGCGCGCTTTGTGCGGTCCTGAGCTCGCCTATTTGGGCAGGACAGGCGGGAGAGGCAGGATAGGCAGGCTCCCGTGATCCGTCCCATTCTCAAATACGGCGACAGCAGCCTGCACCAGACGGCCGTGGACGTTCCAGCGATCACGGCGGACATCGAGCGGCTGATCGACGACATGATCGACACGATGTATGCCGCGCCCGGCGTGGGGCTGGCCGCGCCGCAGATTGGCGTGCCGTTCAGAGTCTTTGTCGTTGACGTCTCGCTCGGGCGCGATCCACTGGGCCTGATCATCATGGTGAACCCGGAGTTCGTCTCTCGCGACGGCATGCAGCTCGAAGAGGAGGGATGCCTGAGTGTTCCCGGCTTCGAGGCCACGGTCGTGCGGCCGATGCACGCGATCATCAAGGGGCTCGATCGAAACGGCCACGAGCATCAGCACGAGGGAACCGGGCTGCTGGCGCGCGCCTTCCAGCACGAGATGGACCACCTCGACGGCCGGCTGTTCATCGATCATCTGCGCGGTATCAAGCGAGACGTCATCGTCCGGCGAATCCGTAAGCTGACGCGTGCCGGCAAATGGTAGCGCGTCGTCCCCTTCGAGTCGTGTTCTTTGGCACGCCGGCATTTGCGGTGCCCACGCTCGACGCCCTCCTGGAGTCTCCGTACGAGGTCGTCGGCGTCGTCACGCAGCCCGATCGACCGCGTGGCCGCGGCCACAAGACCTCCGCGTCGCCCGTCAAGACGGGAGCTCTGGTGGCCGGTAAGCCGGTGCTGCAACCAGCTTCTGTCAGAGACGCTGGATTCCTCGCCGACCTGTCGAGTCTGGCCGCCGACATCGGCGTCGTCGCAGCCTACGGCCAGATTCTGCCGGAGCCCGCGCTGGCATCACCGAGGCTCGGAATGATCAACGTACATGCGTCGATCCTCCCGCGGTATCGCGGCGCCGCGCCCGTGCATCGCGCCGTCATCAATGGGGACGCGGAAACAGGCGTCACCATCATGCGGGTGGTGAAAGCGCTCGACGCCGGCGCCATGCTCGCTGTCGCCAGACGGCCGATTGGTTCGGACGAAACCAGCGACGAGGTGGAGCGCGATCTTGCGAACATTGGCGCCAGCCTTCTGGTGTCGACGATTCCGGCCCTGGTCGACGGACGTCTTGCTGAAACGCCCCAGGATGATGCGGTGGCAACCTACGCACCGCGCCTTGTCAAAGACGACGGCCGGATCGACTGGACGTGGCCGGCTGATCGCATTCACAACCTGATCCGCGGGCTGCACCCGTGGCCGCACGCCTTTACTTCGCTTGGCCAAGAACGATTCATCCTTCATCGATCGCGCCCTCTTCACCAGCCGCCGCGCGGGAACCCAGGCGCTATCGTCGAAGCGGCCGGCGACCGGCTTCTCGTCGCCGCCGGCACGGGAAGCCTGGACATCCTGGAGATTCAGCCGGAAGGCAAGAGGCCGATGTCGGCCAGGGAATTTCTCTCGGGTCATCCGGTCGCGCCTGGCGCGATCTTCCACGCGCCTTCATGATCGCCGCGGCGAGGGTTGCCGTGTTCGACGTCCTGAACGCAGTATCCACGGGACGGTCGGATCTGCCTTCCGCACTCGCGCACGCGCGGGAACGCCTGACCGACAACCGCGATCGGGCTCTCTGCTCGGAAATCGCCACTGGCGTCGAGCGTCATCGATCGGCCATCGATCATGTCATCGAGGCATTTGCCAGACGCCCTCTCGATCGGCTCGACGAAGAGGTGCTGACCATTCTTCGCCTCAGTGCCTACCAGCTCCTTCACCTGACACGCGTGCCGGCCGCCGCCGTCGTCGACGACGCGGTGGACCTGACGCGCCGAGTGAAGAAGCGCAGCGCTTCGGGGTTCGTCAACGCGGTGCTCCGATCGATCTCGCGGTCGCGCGACGCATTACCACTTCCGCCCCGGCCTGCCGATCCCTCGAATCGAGAAGCCGCGCTCGAGTACCTGTCGACGACGCTGTCGCATCCGCGGTGGCTCGCCGCTCGCTGGTACGAGCGGTTCGGCTTCGAGGCGACCGAACGCTGGCTGCAATTCAACAACGCGCCCGCTCCGCTGACGCTGCGAGCGAATCGTTTGAAGACGACTCCAGAGGCTCTCCTCGCGCGACTAGCGTCGGAGGATGTTCACGCCGCGCCGGGACGGTTCGCATCGGACGCATTGATCGTCAACGCGACCGGCATTGAGGGTCACCCGCTGCATGGCCAGAGCTGGCTGGACGGCTGGTTTGTCGTGCAGGACGAGGCGTCGCAACTCATATCCACGCTCGCCGGGCAGCAGCCTGGCCATCGTGTACTCGACGCCTGCGCTTCACCGGGTGGCAAGACAATCGCGCTGGCCGCCGCGATGGGCGACCGAGGCCTGCTCGTCGCCTGCGACGTCCGCGTCAAACGTATCGCCCTTCTGCGGCGGACGGTGGCAGCCTCGGGCGCGTCGATCGTCCGCATCGTTCAAGCCGACGCCGCCATGCCACTCCCCTTCACCACGCCATTCGACTGCGTGCTGGTGGACGCGCCGTGTTCAGGACTTGGCACGCTGCGCCGTGATCCCGACATCCGGTGGCGCCGGCACCCGGAGGATCTGCCTGCGCTCGCCGAGACTCAACGACGGCTGCTCCACCGTGCGGCCGATGCCGTCGCTCCCGGCGGACGGCTGATCTACGCGACCTGCTCGAGCGAGCCCGAGGAGAACGAAGGCGTCGCGGATGCGTTCGCAGCTGCGGCTCCAGGCTTCACCCCCGTGGACGCCCGCGCGATCTCCGGCGTGCCGGCAGCCGTCGTCGATCCGCGCGGTCACTTTCGAACGGCTCCGCACCAGCACGGCCTCGAGGCGTTTTTTGGCGCTGTGTTCGAGCGAGCGCGTTAGCCACTACAGCCATGCCGACTGTAGTACGATCACGTCATTCATGGCTCTTCGAAAGCGCGTCTGGGGAGCGGGCAAGCTGCTCGTGATCGCCGGCGCTTTGGTCCTGACGTATCTGGTGTCCGCCGTGGCCGCCATGCGGATCGCGCTTCGCACGCGCGAGGTGCAGGTGCCCGACCTGATCAGCCACACGACCAGTGAAGCCAGCGGGCTGGTCGCCCCTCTCGAGATGAACCTCAGAGTCGACGAGGTTCAGCGCGCCGATTTGAAGGTTCCGGCCGGACGCGTCCTCGGACAGGATCCTGCGCCCGGTGCGACATCGCGCCGGCAGCGGACCGTGCGAGTCTGGCTCAGTGGCGGACCGCGCGAGACGACCGTGCCTGGCGTGACGGGCGAGAGCCAGCGAGCGGCTGAACTCCGCCTGGCGGAAGGTGGCTTCGCGATCAAAGCCCTTTCCGAAATCCGGTCACAGGACTACGCGGCCGACGCAGTCGTCGCGCAGCAGCCACCTGCAAAGTCGTCCGCGGCAGCGGTCGCCCTCCTCGTCAATCGGCGCGATCGAGGCGCGACATACGTGATGCCCGATCTGATTGGCCTCAACGGCGACCGCGCGTCCGAAGTATTGAGACAGCGAGGCTTCAGGGCCGCCGTCGTGGGAACGTCACCCTATCCCGGCGTGCCGGCTGGAGCGGTGCTGCGACAGAACCCGCAAGCCGGCTTTCAGATCGAGCCGGGCGAGCCCATCTCGCTCGAGGTAAGCCGGTGAAGCTCCGCATCGCGCCTTCGATTCTCTCCGCCGACTTCGCGGCCCTCGGCCAGGCCGTGGCAAGCGTCGAGCGAGGCGGTGCTGACATGATCCACGTCGACGTGATGGACGGCCACTTCGTCCCCAATCTGACGATGGGGCCGCCGGTCGTGAAATCGTTGAGGCGTGTGACGAACGTGCCGCTCGATGTCCATCTGATGATCACGGATCCGGATAAATACATCGGCCTGTTTGCCGAGGCCGGCGCCGCGATGATTTCGGTGCACGTCGAAGTGCTTCCGCACGTCGATCGCACGATCGCGGCCATCAAGGCGCTGGGCGTTCAGGCGGGCGTCGTCATCAACCCGGGAACGCCTCCCAACGCCATTCTGAAGGTCGCCGCCGACGTCGACTACGTCGTCGTGATGTCGGTCAATCCTGGCTTCGGGGGCCAGACCTTCATCCCGCACAGCGAGTCTAAGGTGGCTGAAGTGCGTGTGCTTCTGGACAACGCCGGGAATGCCGCGCCCGTTGAAATCGACGGCGGCGTCGATTTGACGACCGTCGGCCGTGCGGTGGCCGCGGGCGCTCGTATTCTGGTCGCGGGGTCGGCCATTTTCCACACGCCCGATCCCGCGCGCGCCACGGCCGAACTGCGGGCGGCCGCCGAGGCGGCCCTCTCGTCGGCTGCTGCTCGGTGAGCGCGCCGCAGAGCCTTTCCCGGGTCCGCGTACGCTACGCCGAAACCGATCAGATGGGCGTCGTCTATCACGCGAATTTCTTCATCTGGTTCGAGGTCGCGCGCACCGATCTGTTGCGGGGCGCGGGCTGGACGTATCGAGAAATGGAAGCTGAGGGCCTTTCGTTGCCGGTCATCGAAGCTCACTGCAGCTACAAGCAGCCGGCGCGCTACGACGACGAGCTCGAGATTCGGACGGTTGGAGAGCTGATGTCGCCCGTTCGGGTGGCCTTCAGCTACGAGATCGTGCGGCCGGCGGACGGTCAGTCTCTGGCCACCGGCCGAACGGTGCACGCGACGATCGACCGCGACGGCCGGCCCTCCAGGCTTCCCGACCGCGTCAAAGGTCTGTTCGCATGAAGGCTCTTGTCACCGGCGCGGCGGGCTTCATTGGCTCAACGCTCTCCGAACGGCTCCTCGCCGACGGCTCAGACGTCGTGGGCATCGACTGCTTTACCGATTATTATCCCCGTCCGATCAAGGAGCGGAACCTCAGCGCGCTCGTCGGACATCCGCGTTTTCGTTTCGTCGAGTCCACGATCCGGGACGCGAACCTCAAAACGCTGTTGAGCGATCGCACGCATGTCTTTCATCTGGCGGCGCAAGCCGGCGTCCGGAAAAGCTGGGGACGCGACTTCGCCATTTATACCGTCAACAACATCGAAGCGACCCAGTTGCTGCTCGAGGCGGTGTCGGGCCTCTCGACGATCGAGCGGCTCGTGTACGCATCGAGCTCGTCTGTCTATGGCGACAACGTCGCGATTCCGATGCGCGAGGATGCGCTGCCGCAGCCCGTATCGCCCTACGGCGTGACCAAACTCGCCGCTGAGCAATTGTGTTACCTGTACCACACGAATTACAGCGTGCCGGCTGTCTCATTGCGGTACTTCACCGTTTATGGGCCCCGGCAACGGCCGGATATGGGTTTCCACAAATTCCTACGCGCGACGATTCGCGCGGAGCCGATAAGACTGTACGGGGACGGCGAGCAGACACGCGACTTCACGTACGTGCACGATGCGGTCAACGCGACCGTGGCAGCGGCGGTCAGGGGCGTTCCGGGGCGTGTGTACAATATTGGAGGCGGTTCTCGCGTGACGGTGAATCGAGTCGTTGAGCTGATCGGCCGCGTGGCCGGTCGCCAGCCGCTCGTCGAAGCAGATGCCGCGCAGCCGGGAGACATGCGGCACACCTACGCAGATACATCGTTGGCGCGCACGGATCTGGGTTTTCAGCCGCAAGTCGGCCTCGAGGAAGGGCTGAAGGCGGAATATCAATGGCTGGCGGGAGTGTTGTGAACGCACTGATGTCTTTCAATCGTACGTTTCGGCTCGGCGGCGCTGTCGCGGCGCTCGCCGCCTGTGTTGCGTGCGCGCCGCAGACGAGAAACATCGTCCCCGCGGGCACGTCCGAGCCCGACAAGTTTCTGTTCGACAAGGGCGAGACCGCGCTGAAGGCCAAGAAGTGGATCACGTCCCGCGAGTACTTCAAGCAGGTCGTCGAAACCTACACGCAGAGCCCGTACCGGCCGGACGCCAAGCTCGGCGTCGCCGATACGTACCTCGAAGAAGGCGGAGCCGACAACCTCGTATTCGCGATCAGCGAGTTCCGCGAGTTCCTCTCGTTCTATCCGTTGAATCCCCGGGCCGATTACGCACAGTACAAACTCGGCGTCGCGCACTTTCGCCAGATGCGGGCCGCTCCACGGGATCAGTCGGAGACCCGCGACGCCATCAAGGAATTTCAGACTTTCGTCACGCGCTACCCGAACAGTTCGCTGATGCCTGACGCCAAAGCGAAACTGCGCGAATCCCAGGACCGCCTGGCCGAAGCCGACTATCTCGTCGGGATGTTTTACTACCGGCAGAAGTGGTATCCGGGATCCATCGAGCGCTTCAAATCGCTGCTCAAGAGCGATCCCGACTACACCAAACGCGACAACGTGTACTTCTATCTTGCCGAGTCGTACGTGAAGGGCACCAATGCTCAGGCGCAAGCCCAGGCGCGGGCCCAAGCGCTCCCCCTATATGAAAAGCTCGTGAACGAATTCCAGAAAAGCGAGCACCTGCAGGACGCCCAGAAACGGATCGCCGAATTGAAGGCGCAGGCAGCGAACAAGTCTTAGGAGGATCGATGGCTTCCGCACGCACCATCACATTGACGTTCAGCATCGCGCTCGCGGCATCGAGCGCCATTGCGCAGACGCCCGCACCCACAACGGAGCTGACGACCGAGCAGGTGGCGGTGTCCTGCGCGCCGTCACCGGTTCTGGGTGTCGTGCCGGCCGACGCGCCCCGGATCAAGGGCAGTCAGGACACGGTGACGCGGTCGCTGTTCGGCGACCCCGGCCATCTCGTCATCAACGCCGGCACCGACAGAGGCGTCCAGTTCAACCAGATGTATTTCGTCCGCCGGATCTACCGCGGCGCCGAAAGCCACAACGACAAGCTGCCCCACCTGGTTGTCACCGCCGGCTGGGTTCGCATCACCGCGGCCAACAAGCTGATGGCGCTCGCCACGCCGGAACATGCGTGCGCCGACATCCTCGAGGGCGACTTCCTCGAGCCATTCCTCCCGCCGACCCTGCCCGCGGACCTGTTCGTCGCGGATACGAGCGGCGAACTCGACTTCGCGTCGTATGGACGCATTCTGTATGGACAGTCGGAGCGCCGGAGCGCGGGCACGGGCGAGTTCGTGTTGATCGACCGTGGGGCCGACAAGAACGTCTCGGTCGGCTCTCACTTCGGGATCTATCGCGATCGCGAGGTCACCGGTCTGCCGCTGACGCCAATGGGCGAAGCGACGGCCGTCGCGGTCGGGCCGACGATGTCAGTCGTCCGGATCACGCAGGCCCGCGACGCCATCTTGAGCCGCGACGTCGTCGTGCCGCGAGCACAGACGGCTTCGTCATCGCCGACTGTGGCCGCGCCACCGCAAGCGTCCGACGTCTTTGCGCTGGTGGCGTCGGCGATTCGCGAGTTGACGGAATACGGGAGCTTGATAGCCGACGGCGCGACGACCGAAGCGTCCGAGCGTCTTAAGGCCGCCAGGCAGACCGTGGACCAGTTGCAGCGCCGGCAGCACTGACCGGCTTTTCGTTCCGGCGCTGTTCCCGGGCCGAGGCAAAGTCGGCCACGCGGGGGTTGAGCACGACATTGAAGCGGCGGAAGTAGTCCGCCGCCGAGGCCAGCGCGGTGACGAGGACGGCCCATAGCGCCGTCTGGCCGATCAGCAGGAAGGGCTGGCGCGTGCCGTCGGCGCCGTGCGCCAGGATCAGCGCCAGAATCGCCACGACCTCCCCCACCATCTTGAACTTCCCCAGGCGCGACGCGGGAATCGCCACGCCCCGCGCATAGGCGACGCTGCGCAGCGTCGTGACGGCAAACTCCCGCCCGATGATCACCGTCGCCATCCACGGCGGCGCGAGATTCATGCGCACGAGGGAAATCAGGGCCGCGCAGGTGAGCAGTTTGTCGGCCAGCGGATCGATCACCTGTCCGAGCGCGGTGATCTGCTTGCGGCGTCGCGCCAGATAACCGTCGAGCCAGTCAGTAATGGAGGCGATGCCGAAGATCGCGGCGCCGACCAGTTCGGTCGGGACGCCAAAGATGGCCCTTCCCTGAAAGTCCGTCAGCAGAACGACGACCAGCAGCGGGACGAAGATGATCCGGCTGACCGTCAGAGAGTTCGGAAGGTTCATCGACCGCTCGTGAGCACATGATATCATCGGTGGTTGGAATGAAGGCGATCCTCCTGGCCGGGGGCAAGGGCACGCGACTCCGTCCGCTCACCATCCACACACCCAAACCCATCGTTCCGATCTTCGATCGCCCGTTTCTGCAGCTTCAGCTGGACCTCATAAAGAAAGTGCCGGAGATCGACGAGGTCATTCTGAGCCTCAACTACCAGCCGCGGCGCATCGAGGAAATCTACGGCGACGGCGGCGACAGCGGTCTGGCGCTCCGTTACATGATCGAGCCGGCGCCGCTCGGCACGGCCGGCGCCATTCGCTTTGCCGCGGACGCGCTCCGGGACTCCGTTGTCGTCTTCAACGGCGACGTCCTGACGGAAATCGATCTGCAGGCGGTCATCGCATTGCACCGTGAACGCAGGGCCCGAGCGACCATCGTCCTGACCCCTGTGGAGAACCCCAGCGCCTACGGGCTGGTCGAGACCGACGGAGACTCGAACATCCTCCGTTTTCTCGAGAAGCCGGATGCGAATCAGATCACGACCGACACGATCAACGCCGGCATTTACGTCCTCGAGCCGGAGACATTCGACCGGATTCCCTCCGATCAGCCGTGGTCGATCGAGCGGAGCTTTTTTCCTTCGCTCATCGAGCGGCGGGAGACCTTCGTCGCGTACGTCTACCGCGGCTACTGGATCGACATCGGCACGCCTGAAAAGTACATGCAGGTGCATCGCGACATCATGGCCCGCCGCTATCGGACGGCGCCGTTCACCGGCGAGCGATCGGGCGCCTGCGTCGCGCCATCGGCGCGCATCGAAGACGGTGCGATCATCGAGGCGCCCTGTTTCATCGACGAGGACGTCGTCGTCAAGGCCGGCGCGCGGATCGGAGCGAACAGCGTGATCGGGCGGCACTGTCACATCGAGGAGCGCGCGTCGATCGAGGGCTCGATTGTGTGGGCGAACACGCGAATCAGCCAGGAAGCGGTTGTTCGCGATGCGATTCTGGGGCGCCACTGCCACATCGGCCGGAACGCCGTTGTCGAGGGCGGGACCGTTCTTGGCGACAAATCAGTCATCACCGACTACACCCGGTTGTAGATGAATCCAGAGATTTTCAAGGCTTACGACATCCGCGGGGTCTACCCTGGCGAGATCGATGAAGCCGGCGCCAAGGCGATCGGCACCGCCTTCGCCGCCTACCTCGGCGCCGACGAAATCGCCGTCGGCCACGACATGCGGCTCTCGTCGCCGTCGCTCGTCGCGGCGTTTATCGACGGCGTCACCGAACAGGGCGTCAACGTGTCGGACTACGGCATGCTGTCGACCGACATGATGTATTTCGCGGTGGCGAGCGGCAATCACGCCGGTGGCGCGCAGATCACGGCGTCGCACAACCCGAAGCAGTACAACGGCGCGAAGCTGGTGCGTGAGGGGGCGTTTCCACTGAGCGGTGACGCCGGCATCAACGACATCCGCGACATGATCGTCGGCGGCGAGCTGCCGGGGCCGTCCGCGCGTCGCGGGACCGTTGCAGGCAAGACCGTGCTCGATCGCTATGTCGAGCACGTCATGTCATTCATCGATCCGTCGATCGTCAAGCCGTTCAACGTCGTCCTCGACGCTGGGAGCGGGACCGGCGCGATTGCGGCCCCGAAGATATTCGACCGGCTGGCCTGCAGGACCACGCGCCTCTGCTTCGAGATCGACGGCAACTTCCCCAATCACGAAGCCAACCCGCTGATCGAGGAAAACCGCCGCGATATCACCGAGGCGGTGATCAGGCAGAAGGCCGACATCGGCATCGCGTGGGACGGCGACGCCGACCGCTGCTTCTTCATCGACGGCGCCGGGGAATTCATCTCGGGGGACTTCATCACGGCCCTCCTCGCTCAGGCGTTTCTGCTCAAGCAGCCGGGGTCGACGGTCATCTACGACCTTCGCGCCAGCTACGCCGTCCGCGACATCGTCGCCGCGCACGGGGGCAAGGCGTTGATGAATCGCGTCGGCCACGCGTTCATCAAGCGCCGCATGCGCGAAACGAATGCCGTCTTCGGCGGCGAGGTCACCGGCCACTACTACTTCCGCGACAACTATTTCGCCGACAACGGCATGATCCCGGCGCTGCTGATTCTCGAGCTCATGTCGAAGCACGGCAAGACCCTGCATGAGCTCCTCGCGCCGCTGCGGGCGAAGTACTTCATTTCTGGCGAGATCAACACGAAGCTCGCGCACATGGATCTCGTCGCGGCAAAACTGGACGCCATCGCGAAGAAATACGCCGACGGCAAGCAGGAGCGGCTGGATGGGCTGTCGGTCGAGTATAGCGACTGGCATTTCAACGTGCGGCCGTCGAATACGGAGCCGCTGCTGCGGCTCAATCTCGAAGCCACGACCGCGGCGAAGATGGCCGCCACACGAGACGAGGTGCTCGCGCTGATTCGCTCGTAGGCTAGAATGAACGACTCGCCAGGGCGGGCTTAGTACAATGGTAGTACAGAGGCTTCCCAAGCCTCGGACACGGGTTCGATCCCCGTAGCCCGCTCCAGTCTTCGCCAACCCCGCTGACCCCGCGATATACTGCGCCGGTTTTCCAACCAGGAAGTGAAAGCGAGACGACGATGAGCAGATCGCCAGGCCGCGCGCAACTGCAAGTGTGACGTCCCGCGCTCGCGTCAAAGCCGGTTTCATCGAGCCGATGCTCCTCCTGCGCACCGACGCGTTGCCCGACGTTCGGGATCGCTGGGAATACGAGCTCAAGTTCGACGGTTATCGCGCGATCGCGTTCAAGACCAACGGGAAGGTTTCGCTCCGCTCGCGGAACAACAACGACTTCAATCGGCGATATCCACGCCTCCTCAGCGGACTGGCGAAACTGCCGGATGAGACAGTCGTCGACGGCGAGGTGATTGCGTTCGATGAAGACGGCCGTCCCTCGTTCGCCGCCCTGCAGAACTTCGGCGGCGCAGGCACCCCAATCGCCTACTACGTCTTCGACGTCATGGTGCTCGAGGGTCGCGACCTCAGGCGCGAGCCTCTCGCCGTGAGGCGTGAACTGCTGGAGCAACACGTCGTGCCGGCGCTGGCCGAGCCGGCGCGCTATTCGGGCAGCCTCGACGCCAGTCTGGACGAGGTGGTCGAGGCGGTGAAGGCGCAGGGCCTCGAGGGCGTCGTGGCGAAGCGTCGCGACAGCCGCTATGAACCCGGGCTGCGCTCGGGCGCGTGGATGAAGATGCGCATCAACCGCGGCCAGGAGCTGGTGATTGGCGGTTACACAATCGGAACGAAGACGTTCGATGCACTGGTCGTCGGGTACTACGAGGACGGGCAGCTCGTCTACGTCGGACGCACGCGCAACGGCTTCACGCCCGCCATGCGCGGTCGCCTGTTCAGGCAGCTGCGATCGCTTGAGATTGCCGATTGCCCCTTCGTGAATCTGCCTGAAGCGCGAAGCGGGCGCTGGGGGGAAGGACTGACGCAAGCAAAGATGGCGCAGTGCCGATGGGTGAAGCCGGCGCTCGTGGCCCAGATCGAGTTCCTCGAGTGGACGCCTGACAACCACCTGCGACACCCGAGGTTCGCCGGCCTGCGCGAGGACAAACACGCGCTCGATGTCACGCGGGAGACGCCTATCTGATCCGTCGCGAACTCCTCCGTTTCCCGTCGACACAAGATGGCCGACGGTTTGCTCGATGAGGAAACAATGTCGGCGGATTCCTTTCGGGTCGAGCTCGATCGTCTGCGATTTGAGTTCCGGCAGCTCCAGCGAGAGCACCGGAAGGGCCATCCCGACAGCGACAGCCTGAGACTCCATCTCGACCATTTGCGCGAGTGGATCGCCCACGTCGAGACGTTCCGGCGGAGATTCCTCGTCGTGGAACCGGAACCGGGGATGTTCAAGGCCGGTGGGAAGGCCTGATGCCGCGACCGAGCGCCCGCGTTGTCGTCGCAACCGTCGTGGCCGCTCTGCTGTCGCTGTCGACGGTGCGGTCGTCGTCCGCGTACTCGGTGCTGGCGCACGAATCGAACATCGACGTCGCGTGGGACAGCGCGATCGTGCCCGTGTTGCGCCGGCGCTTTCCGCGCACATCGCGTGAGGCGCTGGCCGAGGCTCGCGCCTACGCGTACGGCGGCTGCGTGATCCAGGATCTGGGCTATTACCCCTTCGGCAGCCACTTCTTCAGCGACCTGCTGCACTACGTGCGAACCGGCGATTTCGTCACGACGCTCATTCGCGACGCGCGCGACGTCAACGAGCTGGCGTTCGCGCTCGGTGCGCTCGCTCACTACACGGCGGACACGAACGGACATCCGATCGCCGTGAACCGGACGGTGGCCATCGCGTACCCCAAGTTGCGCGCCAGGTTCGGCGACCGTGTGACTTATGCGGATTCGCCGTCGCGTCACGTCATGGTGGAGTTCGCGTTCGATGTCGTGCAGACGGCAACCGGCAAGTACGCGCCGGACAGGTATCACGATTACATCGGCTTCCAGGTGGCGACGCCGGCTCTCGAGCGCGCCTTCCGTGCGATCTACGGGCTCGACATGGCGGATCTGTTCAACGTGGATCTCGCCATCAGCACGTATCGCCACGCAGTCAGCGGCTTGATTCCCGAGATGACGAAAGTCGCGTGGCGCGACAAACGGAACGACATCCTCAAGGCGTCGCCGCAGATCCGGGAAGCGGCGTTCGTGTACAGCTATTCCCAGCAGCAGTACGACGAGGAATTCGGCAGGAACTACATGAAGCCGCGTTGGTACGCGCGCCTCCTCGGCCTCGTCTTCAAGGTGCTGCCGAAGTTCGGGCCGCTGAAACCGCTGGCCTTCAAGGCGCCGACGCCGGAAACGGAACGTCTCTTTCTGCAGAGCCTCGACAAAACACGGGAGGACTACCGGGCCTCGCTCACGGCTTCACGGGAGAACCGGCTTCGGCTGCCGGACAGAGATCTCGACACGGGAGCACAGACCTCGCTGGGCGAGTACTCCCTGGCGGACAAGACCTACGAGAAGCTGCTGGACAAGCTCGCCGACCGGAAGTTCGCGAGCGTGCCGCAGGCGCTCGCCAGGAACATCACTTCGTATTTCGGCAACGTTCAGGTGCTGCCCGGCGACACATCTCGCCACCACAAACGGTCGGCAGAAGTGCGAACCGATCTGGAGCTGCTGGCGCAGACCGCGCTGCACGCTTCGGTTCGCGTGCAGGACTAGTCGAGCGGAGGCTGCTCGCGCAGCGAGCGCTGGAACCAGGCGACGTCGTGCCACCGGCCGAACTTCCAGCCCACTGCCTTGAACACGCCGACCGGCTCAAAACCGACGGCGCGATGCAGGGCGACGCTGCTGTCGTTGGGCAACGCGATCCCTGCATAGGCGTTGCAGAATCCCTTGCCCGCCAGATCTTCGAAGAGTTGCCGATATAGCGCGCGGCCGATGCCATGCCTGTGATGATCCGGGTGGACGTACGCGGATACTTCGACAGACCACCTGTACGCCGCGCGCGCCCGATGCGCTGATCCATACGCATAGCCGACGCATTGGCCGTCGCGTTCGGCCGTCAGCCATTGCCAACCGGCGGCGTACTTCGTGATGCGGGCCGCGAACTCCCAAACTGCCGGAGGCGCCTCCTCAAACGACACGGCCGTCGTCTCGACGAAAGGCGTGTAGATCTCCAGGAGTGCAGCGGCGTCGCTTTCGACGGCCGGCCTGATGACGAGCGAGCCAGGCAACCAGGTCGTCCGTCAGCCCTGCGGATTGAATTTGTAGCCGACCCAGGGCTCCGTTACGAGGTACTTCGGATTCGACGGGTCGGGCTCGAGCTTCTTGCGCAGCTGCCCCATGAACACCCGAAGGTACTCCGGCTGCTCCTGCGACGCTTCTCCCCAGACCGCCTCGAGCAGCGTCCGGTGTCCGAGGACGCGGTTCGGGTGGCGCGCCATGTAGACGAACAGCTCGAACTCCTTCGGCGTCAGCCGGACCTCGGTGCCGCGGACATGGACGCGCCGCGCCTCGATGTCGACACGGAAATCGCCGGCGTCGAACGATGCGACATCGGCTTCTCCACCCGCCCGCCGGAGCGTCGCGCGAACGCGCGCGAGCAGTTCGTCGATGCCGAATGGCTTCGTGACGTAGTCGTCGGCGCCCGAATCGAGCGCTTCGACTTTCGTCCCTTCCTCGCCCTTCACCGACAGCACGATGATCGGCACGTTCGACTGCGCGCGGATCCGCCGGCACAGCTCGAGACCATCCATCCGCGGCATGTACAAATCCGTGATAACGAGCTCCGGGCGCCACTCGTTGAAGTTCGCAAGCGCCGCTTCGCCCTCCGCCGCCGTGCGCACCTGATATCCGTGGCTGGTCAGAACCGTTCTCAGCACTCGCGTGATCTGGGGCTCGTCGTCCACGACGAGCACGCGTGATTTGTCGGCGACGGGCGTGACTGCTGTAGCCATTATGTTGATTCCCCTCTGCACGAGTTAGACGACTGCGACCGGCGGCGTGGCCGTCTCTCCGTTTGTGACATGTGTTTGACTGGCGGCGAGCGGCAGCGTGAACCGCACCACCGTACCCGCGCCTGTCGCCGGCGATTCCACCCAGATTCGTCCGCCCTGCGCTTCGATCAGCCGCCTGGCAATCGGCAGCCCGAGGCCGATCCCCTTTCGCCGCGGATCGTATGACTGCCGTCCCGGAATCCGATAGAACTTGTGAAATACCTGCTCGCGCGCGTCCGGCGGGATGCCCGGCCCTTCGTCGGCGACGGAAACTTCGACACCCGAGTCCGCCGGCACGCTGCCGATGCGAATGGTCGAGCCTGGCGGAGCGTACTTGGTGGCGTTGTCGAGCAGGATGTAGAGCACTTCGACGATCGACGGCGGATCCACCAGAACGAAGGGCCTTCCCGCAAGATCGCACTCGACGCGGTAGTCCCGCGTCAACGTCTCCGCTCGAGACAAGCCTGTGCGCATGACTTCGTCAACGGCCACCGTCCGCGGCGTCAAGGCCTGCGGGTCGGTCCCGGCCACCGACAACCCCTCGATGAACCGGTTCAGCCGATCCGACTCTTCGTCGATCACGGCCAGCAGCTCGCCCTGCCCTTCGCGCGAGAGTGTGGCGTCCTTCTTCAACGCCGCCGCGGCAATCAGGGCCGTCACCGATGCTTTTATGGCGGTCAGGGGGGTGCGCAAGTTGTGCGACAGCGCATCAAGGAGCGCGGCCTTGAGCTGTTCGTTCCGCCGCAAGGCCTCCGCCTCGCTTGCGCGATCGAACGCCGCCTCGAGCTCCTGGTAGAGCCGCGCGATTTCCTGGCGTCCCGCGTGGGCCTCGCGTGCCCGTCGTTCGGCCCGGGAGGCCAGCTCGCCCACGACAACAGCGAGAATGATGAACGAAATGAGCTGGGCCCAGTCGAAGCGGTCGCCGAACGCGAACCCCGTCGACGTCACAAAGTATCGCGAGAAGCCCGCCGCCGCACAAAGCGAGGCGACGACCGCTGGGCCCGTGCCGAAGAACCAGCCGTCGATGATCAGCACCAGCAGGAGCATCTGCGCAGCGGTCGGCCCGTTGACCGGCGGCCCGAGCAGCTCGAGCACCAGTACCGCGACCGCTACCGACGACACCGCGAAGGTGTATCGGCGCAGGGCTCCCGACGAGCGATGGAACGACTCGCTGGTGGGAACGACCGTCGCGCCGCTTCGAAGCTTGCTGTTCACGTCTTCGCCTCGTCTGTCGATCGTACTTTACGACGCTTGCGACGCTGGCATTTAAGTCATACGACTGTCATCAATTAGTTGTGAGGATCGACCGCGCGCGCCTGCTGGACGATCTTGACGCCCGCGCTGGCGCCGACTCGCGTGGCGCCGGCGGCGATCATCTGCTTGACGCTGTCGAGATCGCGCACACCGCCGGCCGCCTTGACCCCCATCTCGGCGCCAACGACGCGACGCATCAGCGCCACGTCGGCGGCCGTGGCGCCGCCGGGCCCGAAGCCGGTCGATGTCTTGACGTAATCTGCTCCGGCCGCCTTGGCGAGCGTACACGCTGTCACCTTCTCGTCGTCGGTCAGCAGTGCGGCCTCGATGATCACTTTGCTGAGCACGCGGCAGTCGCGGCAGGGCGCAACCACCGCCTCGATGTCGCGCTCGACCGTCCGCAGATCGCCCGACTTGAGCGCCCCGACGTTGATCACGGTGTCGATCTCGCGCGCGCCGTCGAAGATCGCCCGCTGCGTTTCATATCCTTTGACATCCGCCATCGTCGCGCCCAGCGGAAAACCGACGACGGAACACACCAGGACGCCACTCCCCTGGAGGAGCCTCGCGCATGTCGCCACCCAGGTCGGGTTGACACACACCGTCGCGAACTTGAACTGCGCGGCCTCGCGACAGAGATCCTCGATGTTCTGCCGCGTGGCGTCGGGCTTGAGCAGCGTGTGATCGATCATGCCCGCCACGCCCGAGGGCGCACCGCCGCTCGCGTGGACGCCGACGCGGCTGGCGCCGGCGTCGATCACGCCGCTGAGGCGGTCGGGACAGCAGTCCTCGAGCACGCCGTGACAGCCACAGCGGCCGCCCGGCCGGCTCGTGGCCGCCAGCAGCTCCTTTACGACCGCGTCGATGACGCGTTGAAGTTCGTCTCTGGTCATCTACCTCGTCTCGAGCGCCTTGATCTTCGCCAACCGCGCGATGTACCGCGGCTCACGCATCGACGTCGTCAGCCATGTCGTGACGATGGCGCGCGCCTCGTCACCGCTGACGAGCGTGGCGCCAAGCGTAAGGACGTTGGCGCCGTTGTGTTCCCGTGAGTATCGCGCGATCGTCTCCGTCGTGGCCATCACGGCCCGGATGCCCTTGACCTTGTTCGCGGCGATGGCCGAGCCGATACCGGCGCCGTCAATCACGATTCCGGCATCGGCCTCGCCACGCGCCACGAGATCGGCAACCGAAGCGGCGACATCCGGATAGTCCACCGGGTCAGTCCCATGTGTGCCGAGGTCGTTGACCGCGAGGCCGCGGCCGCGCAAGAACGCGATGAGCGCCTTGCGGAGGGCCACTCCTGTGTGATCGCTCGCGATGGCGACGGATCGCACGTCGGCCCGCGGCGCCAGCGCCGCGTCGGCTTCCGACGCCTGCCCCTCACGCACCACCGTTACTCGGAGCTCTTTCAGCGTATCTGCCGCCAGCGGCGTGATGAGGCCGCCCGTGGCCAGCGTCACCGTCTCGCCCCGCGTCAACACACGCGCGTCGGTTTCGGTAATAATCTCGAATCGTTTCAACGGAACCTTTATTATGAGAATCCTACTCTCGGAGCAGCAGATTCAGAAGCGCGTCGCGGAAATGGCCGCGGACATCCGGCGCGACTTTCCCGACGACATCCATCTGATCGCCGTTCTGAAAGGCGCGTTCATTTTCCTGTCGGATCTCGTCCGGCAGATGAGCGGCAAAGTCTCCCTCGACTTCATGGCCGTCTCGAGCTACGCCAAGGGGACGACGACCTCGGGCGAGGTACGGATGATGAAGGACCTCGATTTCGGGCTCGACGGACGCAACGTCATTATCGTCGAGGACATCGTGGACTCGGGGCTCACGCTCAACTACCTCCACGAGATTTTGCGCGCCCGGAACCCGAAGTCTCTGCGCACGGCGTGCCTGCTGAGCAAACCATCGCGGCGACAGGTCGAGGTGCCCGTCGAGTACATCGGCTTCCCCATCGAGGATCATTTCGTTGTCGGCTACGGCCTTGATTACGCGGAGCAATACCGCAATCTCTCGCACATCGCGATCCTGCAGCCCTGACCATCCTGCCCTTCCTGCCTCTGCCGCCTGTCCTGCCATCCTGTATAGTGAGGGCCCGTGCCGGTACACCTCGTCGATCACCCGCTCGTTCACGACGCCCTCGCCATTCTTCGCGATAAACAGACAGCGCCGGATGAATTCCGCCGCGTCGCCACGCGTATCAGCGTGCTGCTGGCCGCCGAGGCGCTTCGTGATGTGCCGACGGCCACCACTTCTATTGAAACACCGCTCGGCCCTGCGGAAGCACGCCGCATCGCCTCGGAAGTGGTGGTTGTGCCTGTCCTGCGCGCCGGCCTCGGCATGCTCGACGCCGTCCTCGAACTCGTGCCGTCCGCGCGCGTCGGCTACATCGGCCTGCAGCGCGACGAGCAGACGGCCATCGCGTCGCAGTACTACACCAAGCTGCCCAGCCATCTCGATCGCGCCTACGTGCTGATGATCGATCCGATGCTCGCCACGGGCGGCAGCGCGTCGGCCGCTCTCGACCTCCTGCGCCGCGCCGGCGCGCACCGCGTCCGCATCGTCTGCATTGTCGCGGCGCCCGAGGGCGTCGCGGTTGTCGAGCGCGATCATCCGGAGGTCGTCGTCTATACGCCCGTCGTGGACAGCCATCTCAACGCCCAGAAATATATCGTTCCGGGTCTCGGCGATTTCGGCGACCGCCTGTACGGAACGCTCTAAGGATCTCCATGGCCCGAGATGCTCGCTGGCAGACCGCGCTGACTTCCATCGCGTCCAACAAGATTCTCGTTCGCGGCTATCCGCTCGACGAGATGATGGGGCGTCTCACGTTCGCCGAGGCGGCGTATCTCCTGATGATGGGTGAGCTGCCGTCGCCGGCGATCGGCCGGATGTTCGATGCGATTCTCGTTTCGTCGCTCGACCACGGCGTGACGCCGCCCTCGACGCTGGCGGCGCGCAATGTCGCGACGACGGGTGCGCCGCTCAAAGACTCCGTGTCGGCGGGCGTGCTCGCGTTCGGACCGCGGCATGGCGGCGACATCGAGTCGTGCATGCGATATCTCGACTCGGGCCTCGCGATGGTTCGCTCGGGCCAGTCACTGCAGCAGGCCGCCGAAGCGCTCGTCGACGAATGCATCCGTGTCAACGAAGTACCGCCCGGCTTCGGGCATCGGATTCACAGCCGCGACCCGCGGGCGGCGCGGCTGTTTCAAATGGCGCTGGAACTGGAGCTCGAGGGCGAGCATGTTCGCCTGCTGCGCGTCATCGAGCAGGTCATCGGCACGCGGTCGGCGCTCTTCGGGCGTCCGCTGCCCGTCAACGTCGACGGCGCCATAGCCGCGGTCACGGCCGATCTCGGGTTCGCGTACGAGCTCGGCAATGCGGTCTTTCTAATTTCCCGCCTGCCGGGCCTGATCGCGCACGCGCATGAAGAGCGCATGCGCCAGCCGGCGATGCGGCAGATCGATCCGAAGGATCACGACTACGACGGGGCGCGCGAACGGCGGCTGCCGGAGCGAAGGAAATAGGTTACTTGGCCGGAGTTGTCAGCAACTCGCCCGTCTTGACGATAAACGTGACGAGTATCTTCACGGGGACGTCGCCGTTGTTGCTGCCTTCGTGAACGTTGCCCGCATCCACGAAGTACGAGTCTCCGGCGTTGTAGACGACCGACTGCTTGCCCTCGTCGTCGAGCAACACCGATCCTTGCTCGACGCGAGCAAACATCGTCCCTGGATGTACGTGGCGGCCTTCACGGCCGCCGACGGGCATTTCAGTTTCAACCATGACCTCTTCGTAGCCGGGCACGCTGATGGCGTGACGCAACAACACGGTGCGCTTTGCACCGGGATGTTCGGCGTGTGTCGAGGCGCTGGCGGTGACGAGCGACAACGATGCGACAATGAAGCAAAGACTTCTGCTCATGGCGTCTCCGATGGCGCAATCTGAACGCGCCCGCTCCGACGATTGCGGCGAAATGCTCGTCTACGAGACGATGCCGTTGCGAACGAGAAGTGAGTCCAGATCGTGCGCGGTCCGCTGATCGGTGGCCGCCAGCTTCCGCAGGTCAGGCACCCGACTGACCGACTGGTCTTCACCGAGCGCCGGGTTGGGTCGCCACCCGTCAAGGATCAGCGAACGAATGCCGGCAATCACGACTTTCAATGAGCGAGCAAACACAGCGATACCCTCCTTGGCTTTCGACGGAGCGTATACGACGCAATAGGACACAAGAGAAGCCTAACGGACATATAGGCAGCTTGTCAACCTCTGGCACGAACAAAGGGCAACCGCCCGGAGCATTGGGCGAATATTTAGCGAATCGGAGGGTTCGGCGGCTTCGACATCGAGCCGGAGCGAAGGAAATGGGAATAAGATTCAGGTGTTCCGAGGGCGCTTAGCTCAGTTGGTTAGAGCGCGTGCTTCACACGCACGAGGTCACAGGTTCGAGTCCTGTAGCGCCCACCATCAGCCTTCGACGAAGCGGACGAGAATCCGACTCCGGACTAAGAGGAGGCCAGCGACTTCTCAAACAGCGTGTACCGCTTCGATGCCACGGCGCCGAAGCGAGCGCTCATGCGGATGACGGGCTGATTGGTTTCAAGGACCCATCCAAGATCGCAGTACTCGTAGCCGCGGGCCCGCGCCACTTCCTTCTGACGCAACAGCGCGACCGCGTCGAGACCGAGCCGCCGGAAGCGTGGCCTCACGCCCAGATACCCGAGACGAAACCCTCGAATCCGGGACTTCTTGAGCAACAATCGCGCGGCGCGCCAGAGTTCCACGCCGCGCGGCGCTCCGCCGGTCGCGAGCAGCTCGAACAGGTTCGGGACGCCGCCAAAAAACGCAGCGAGCTCGCCTTTCACGTAGAGAAAGAGAAACAGCTGCGTGTCCATGACGAGCCGCATGTCGTCGACGATCTTGAAGAACTCGTCCTGCGTGAACGGCACGAATCCAAAGTTGTCGTGCCACGCCTCGTTGTAGAGCTCGAACATCTCCGCTCGCCGGGTCTGGAAGGATCGGCCGTCCCATTGCTCGACGGTGACCCCGTACCGCTCGACGATCTGCTGACACGAGGCGATGAAACGAGGCTCGAGTGAATGCTGGACGGAGCATTCCCACGACAGGTACTGCATGACGGGCGCATAGCCACAGGCGTGCGCGAGGCTGGCGTAGCAGGGCTTGTTGAAATGGTAGTAGACGACCGGACGGGAATCGAACCCGTCGACCATGAAGCCTGGCGTGGCTTCATTCACAGGAAAATTCTGCGGGCCGCGGATGCGGTCCATGCCGCACGCTTGAAGCCACCCTTCGGCTTCCGACAACAACGCCTGCGCAACCACCACGTCGTCGATGCACTCGAAGTTCCCGAAGAAGCCCGTGCGGTCGCCGGTGTGCGCGTTGTGCCGGTCGTTCACGAACGCATTGCACCGGCCCACGACCTGGCCGTCCTGCTGCGCCAGAAAGAATCGTATCTGGCCGTGCGTGAAAAACAGATTGCGCGGCTCGAAGAACCCGGTGATCCCGAGTAGCCGCGATCCCAGGTATTCGTAATCGAGGAGCGGAACGTACCGCGGCTCATCGCGGTAGTGCGTCCAATGAAAGGCTACAAACTGGTCGAGGCGTTTACGGTCGGCAGGCGATCGGTTTCCGAACGAGACGATGTCCGTCATGGAGCAGTCGCGCGCCGGCGTGACACGCGAACGGCGCGCGCGCCGCTCACCGCATCATCGATCAGCTCGAACGCAACCACGTCGCCTATCTGGAGCTTGTTGAATGCCGTCGCATCCTGAAGATCGGAGCGATGGAAAAACACTTCACGCCCGTTGCGCAGGCGGATAAAGCCGTACGCCTGTCCGACAAACAGCCGGGCAATTTTGCCGCTCGCCGGGGGGCCGACGGGACCCTTGTGCGGACCGATAATGGCGGGTCTACGACGCTGCTTCATCTGAGACGGAAGCATCGAGGCAGGACATGCGCCTGCCTCGGTGCTCAGCATGCTCCTACCAGCGGGGCTCGGACCGGCGACGCTGGCCGCCGGCGCCACCGCCGCCGCCATTCCATCCGCCGCCGCCACCCGCTGACGCCTTCGGACGCGCTTCGTTGACCGTGAGGCTCCGCCCGCCGAGCTGGAATTCGTTCAGCTCGCTGATGGCTTTCTGCGCCTCATCATCCGAGCTCATTTCGACGAACCCGAACCCGCGAGCCCGCCCCGTAGCCATATCGCGCATGACCGTGACTTTTTCCACTTCGCCTGCGCGTGCGAACAGCTCCTGGAGCTCGGCTTCCCCGGTTTCGTACGGCAGATTTCCGACATACAACTTGCGACTCATGTAACTAACTCCTCCGTCGCGCCTGCGACGTCCGTGCCGTGACTAGCGACACAGAGTACCGAATCCGACATGGACCTCGGCGGGATGTCGTCTCGTAGCCAGGCAGGACTTCAGGAGGAGCGAGTCAGGAAGGCTCGATACCCTATAGGCGGCACAGCACGGGGCAAAATCCGACTGGCGATCGTAACACACAAGCTGTAGAAAGCCGACTACTTACAGGGCCTTGGGTTCCAACCGCCGGCGTCCCGTTGCTTCTTGAACTCGTAGGTCTTGATGTAGGCCGGCTGGAAATACGCCGGGTCATCCAGCATCTGTGTTACGACGAGGTATTCCTGCCCGTTGCCGTCCGCAAGGCGCACGAAGTACTCAGTCAGCGTCGCGTTCGGGCTATAGGGCACGCCGTTGCGCCGCACGTA
>Ga0137395_10000133_pt1 | contig 25117 bp, 28 predicted proteins | sample czobulk216metaG_FD_108283 | JGI IMG/M metagenome (GOLD analysis project Ga0137395, IMG submission 108283) | Vadose zone soil microbial communities from Angelo Coast Range Reserve, California, USA - czobulk2.16 metaG | ecosystem: Environmental > Terrestrial > Soil > Vadose zone | place: USA...
AGCCACGATCAAGATGTTGTGGAGAAAGTGGTGTTCTCGAATATTGAGTTGAAGGCCCCAGCGCCAACGGCGGCTACAGCTTCCACGCTGTACAGCACGCTAGAAATCATCACGGTGGCATCCACGGACCGGCGCGCGATTTACGTCGCACCGGAGCGGTTTGAAGCGCCCAACTGGATGCCGGACGGAAAGAACCTGCTCTTCAACCGGAACGGGCGCATCGAGAGGATTCCCGCGGCGGGAGGAACTCCGCAGATTTTGGACACGGGATTCGCAACAGGCTGCAACAACGATCACGGGATTTCGCCGGACGGAACACAACTGGTGCTCAGCGACAATTCACAGGAAGGGCACCAGTCGCTTGTATACATCGTGCCGATTGGCGGCGGCGCGCCGCGGCGCATCACGCAGAAATCGCCTTCGTACTGGCATGGCTGGTCTCCGGACGGGAAGACGCTGGCGTTCGTCGGCGAAAGGAACGGCGACTTCGATATCTATGCGATTCCGACAGCGGGCGGCGAAGAGAAGCAATTAACGACGGCGAAGGGACTGGACGATGGGCCGGAATATTCGCCCGACGGCAAATACATTTACTTCAATTCCGAACGCACCGGACACATGCAGATCTGGCGGATGCGCGCGGATGGGAGCGAGCAGGAGCAGATCACTTTTGGCGAAGAGAACGATTGGTTTCCGCACCTCTCGCCGGACGGGCGGCAGATGGTGTTCGTTACTTACGACGCGAGCGTGAAGGGTCATCCGGAAAATAAAGACGTCATGCTGCGCATGATGACGCTGGAAGACAAGAAGATCACCGTGCTGGCGAAACTGTTTGGCGGACAGGGAACGATGAACGTGCCGTCATGGTCGCCGGACGGCAAGCAGTTTGCGTTTGTGAGCTACCACTTGGTGCCGAAGGAAGCAGGGACAGGCCGCGTCCCCTGAGTCGTGTTCCGTGGATGAAAGAAGAGCGGCGGCAAGCCGCCGCACTGCAAAGTCTAGTTAACCATAACTGGAGCCCTCCCCCTCTGTTTTTGTAATGCGGCGCTCTACTCAGGAATCGGAGCGCCGGTTGTCGGCCTCCGGAAAAGACAGATTGACCCACTGTAGATATCCTAAAGGGCGTCTGCTGACGCCTTCCGGAGGCGCCGGTTTTACCCCCGTGGCAGATTGGGAACGCGGGCTGGACGGGGCGTTGTGCGGGCGAAAGGCGCGGACTACTCTCAAGGAGGCACTCATTCTGGTGTTCCGGCTCAGGGGAAATGCTGCGCGGAGGCAGCGGCCGGGTCACGGAGAACAGGACTGGTCATGTCGGAACCCTTTCGGCCTTATGAAAAGCTGGTAGAGATCACGGTCTTCGGGAAGAAGTTTCAGGTCCCGGAGCGGAATTCGCTTTTGAGGTGCTTCCAGTTCATCAGCCCGGAAACGATTCCTTATGGGCGCTTCTGCTGGAACCAGGATTGCCAGTATTGCCGGGTGACGTGCCAACTGCCGGATGAAGACGAACCGCACGAGATGCTCAGCTGCAAGTTCATCGTGATGCCGGGGATGGAAATCACCGAGATGAGCCAGGAATTGAAGTGGTGCTTGCGGGCAAAGATGCCGGCGGATACGCCGGTTTCTTCCTGAATTTTCAGTTTTGAGTTGTTAGGCTCAAGTTGTCAGTTTTTGGATGAAATACACTTGGCTTTGGGTTTGCCTTCACTCTCAGTCCGCAGAGTTGGATTTTTTCGGATCCACAGATAACACGGCGAGCTTTGTGCGGGCGCCATTCCCCACGCAGTCTCCAGGCACCTGGAACCGGTGGCGGCGTAAAGCCTCTAGAAGCGCTGCTTGATTTGCAGTCGTCTGCACATTCCACTACATTCTAAATGAGGGCCGGAGTAGAGCCCGTCCTGTACTGGATTGGCAAGAACGGCCCGCCTCCCCGCGAAGCGCGGGGCCGGCGTCTGGCGGGCCCTATCGGTTATAGCCCCGAGATTTATGGCAAGTTCAAGCGAATTGGCATGTGACGGGTGCGGGCAAGTCGCGTCGACGGAACATATTGCGCGGCGGCTGAAGCGGCTGGAATGGGCGACGCGGTACCGGCCGGTGCACATCCACACGCTGTTGCTGGGGGCTTTTTCGCCAATGGATGAGAGAGATTTTCTCTACGCTCCGGGTGGAGAGTTTCGAGGGGAGGCGGCGCTCCTGCTGGAGGCGGCGGGAATCTCCACCGCAGGAAAAACTGCGGAGGTGGTGCATGGAGAGTTTCAACGGGCCGGATTTTTTCTGACGCATGTCCTGGAGTGCCCGATGGAGGGTGGGGGGAGCTTGCCGGTGGACGCGAAAGCCGCGCTGAAGGGGCGGCTGCCGGCCTTGGCGACCCGGATCCGGCGGTCGCTTAAACCAAAGCGTGTGATGGCCATCACTGAGGAACTGACGCCGGTCGTGGAAGATATTCTTGCGCTCGGTTTGGGCTGCCCAGTGATGTTGGATCATGGGAAACCGTTTCGACTGGATAGCGCTGTCGGAAAGAATGGCGCCGTGCTGTTGCGCGAAGCGCTCGCCATTTCCGCGGGCGGCTGAACTGATGGCCAGGGAAGTTTGCCCGCCGGGAAGGTCTGAATCGGCACTCGCGACCGGTAGACGACCCTTTTAGTATGGTAGAATCAGGCGGATCGGCGGGTTGAGGGCGCAGTAGGAGTACCATCGTGAGGAAACAAGCAAAGTTTGGCGTGGGAGTTTTTGTAATTGTGGCGTCGATGGGTTTTCTCGCGTGGCTTGGCTATGGAGAGAGCAAAACCTATTACCACACCATTGCTGAACTTGAGACATTGAAGGGCTCGGCGATGAGTCAGAGGATGCGCATCGGCGGAACCGTAGCTGTCGGGAGTATCCGACATCTTGCCGGGCGTGTTGATTTTGTGCTGGAGGGAGAAGGGAAGACGCTTCCCATCAGCTACATTGGCACCGACCCGCTGCCGGATACGTTCATTGACAAGTCCCAAGCCCTCGTGGAAGGCCACCCCGGTCCGGAAGGACGATTTGTCGCCGAGGTGGTGCAGGCGAAATGCGCTTCCAAGTATGAAGCAGCGCCCGGAGGCAAGGGTGGCGCCGCTCCTAGCCCCACCGAACCTAGCCGGATGTAGGTGCGGTAGGTAGGGCGCCCGGGATCGCCGGGGGATAGGCGGGTTTGCCGTGGATGTATTTGGTTCCTTTGCACTCGTCTTAGCGTTTGTTTGCGCGGTCTACGCGTTCGGCGGGGGCATTGCGGCGATTATCACGCGCCACCCGCTGCTGATCAAAAGTACGCGGCAGGCGGGGATAACCACGTGCTGCCTGATTTTCCTCGCGACATTCAGCCTCGAATACCTTTTCTTCAGTGATAATTTTTCCGCCGCCTACGTGGTGTCGCACAGCAATCGCGACCTGTCGACTTTTTACAAGATAGCCGCATTGTGGTCGGGCCAGGAAGGCTCGCTGCTGTTCTGGAGCTTCCTGCTTTCCATTTATGTTTTTTCCGTCCTGCTGACCTACCGGAACAAGAACGGCGAGCTGATGCCGTACGTCGGCGTGGTGATGGCCGGCGTGCAGATTTTTTTTCTGACGCTGAATAATTTCATCGAAAATCCGTTCAAGGCGCTGGCGGTACCGGGAGCGGATGGGCTGATGAATTACGTCGCGCGCGCCGATGGCAACGGTTTGACGCCGCTCCTGCAATACCCGGAAATGGTGATTCATCCGCCGAACTTGTATTCGGGTTATACCGGGTTCACGATCCCATTTGCGTTTGCGCTTGGCGCGCTGCTGGCGCGTTATCCGGGAGAGAAGTGGATTCACCTGACGCGCAAGTGGACGATGATCGCGTGGATGTTTCAGTCCATGGGAATTTTGCTTGGCGCTCACTGGGCCTATGCAGTGCTCGGCTGGGGCGGTTACTGGGGCTGGGACCCGGTCGAGAATGCATCGCTGCTGCCCTGGCTGACAGGCACGGCATTTCTGCACTCAGTGATGATGCAGGAAAAGCGCGGCATGATGAAGGTCTGGAACGTGTGGCTGGTGTTCTGCACTTTCCTGCTGTGCATTCTTGGGACGTTTCTAACGCGCAGCGGTGTGGTCAGTTCGGTTCATGCGTTCGCGAATTCCAAAATTGGCAACTGGTTCGTGGGCTTCATGGCGATCACTGTGCTCGTGTGCCTCGGCGCGTATTTGAAGAATCGCGACTACCTGGCAAGCGAAAACCAGCTTGACTCGATTGTTTCCCGCGAATCGAGCTTTTTGTTCAACAACCTGATCCTGCTGGTCGCCTGCGTAGCGGTTTTGTCCGGAACGCTCTTTCCCGTATTTTCCGAGCTGTTGACCGGGAACCGGATCAGCGTGGGCGCACCGTTCTTTAACAAGGTGAACATACCCCTTGGCCTGCTGCTACTGTTTTTGACAGGAGTGGGGCCGTTGCTGGCGTGGCGGAAGACTTCGACGGAAAGCCTGAAGCGGAATTTTGGGTGGCCGCTGGCGATGGGACTGGTCGCCGGCGTAATTGCGCTGGTGTTTGGGTTCCGGCAGTTCTATTCGTGGATCTGCCTGATTTTGTGTGTGTTCGTCGCATCCACGGTGCTGCTGGAATTCTATCGCGGAGCGAAGGTGATTCGAGCGCGGTCTGGCGCTTCGTTTGTGGCATCGGCGGTGGAGCTGACGATGCGCAATACGCGGCGGTACGGCGGGTACATCGTTCATATGGGGATGGTCTTTGTATTTATCGGATTGGCGGGCGCCGCTTTCAATCGTGATATTCAGAAGGATATGCGACAGGGCGATACCATGCAGATCGGGCCGTACAATTTGGTTCTGCAAGGCTTCGATACCAAACCGGAGAAGAACTACACCGCGCAGCGCCTGCTCGTCGAAGTGCTGCAGGACAACAAACCGACGATGATGCTTTATCCGGAGAAGCGGCGTTTCTCCACCACCGAAGAGAATGGCACGATGGTGGCGATTCGTTCGACATTGAAAGAAGATTTGTACGTGGTCTATGCGGGCACAAGTCCTGATAGCGGGCTTCCGGTGCTGCACACCTATCTGAATCCGCTGGTGAAATGGATCTGGTTCGGCGGAGTGGTAGTCGTGTTTGGAACGCTGGTGGCGTTGCTGCCAAACCGGAGAACGGTGCTGGTCCTATCCGGCGCGCAGCAGCCGGCGGCGCAACCTTTCGTACCTGGGCTGACCCCGTCGGCTACGATGCGAGAGGGCCATGACTAAAGCTCGCCCGATTGCCGCGATCACCGTGCTGGCGATATTTGCGATGGCGGCGCTGCTGATTACGCCGCTTGGGGCGCAGCAACTTTCCGATCGCGCGAAACAGATCGGCGGCAAATTCATGTGCATGTGCAGTTGCAACCAGGTGCTGACGGAGTGCAACCACGTGGGTTGCAGCACGTCCGCCGCAATGCTAAAGGAATTGAACCAGTCGTTATCGCGAGGCAATTCCGAGGATGCCATCACACAAATGTTTGTCCAGGAATTCGGGACGAAGGTTTATGCGGAACCGCCGAAATCGGGATTCAGCCTGGTAGCCTGGGCCTTGCCGAGCATTTATCTGTTCGTGGGAACGGGAGTAGTGATTTTTGTGATTTCGCGCTGGCGTAAGCGCCCGGTGCAACAAGCGGCGTCCGCGAGTGGCGTCCCCGGGATTTCCGCGGAGATGTTGGAGCGCGCCAGGGCCCAGGCCTCACGCGAGACGCAGGATTAAATGGCGACCACTTCCAGCATGCTTGCGGCTCTCGAGATTGGCTCTGGAGACTGGGCAGTGCTGGGCGCGTGTGTGGCCTTAGCCGCCGCGGTCCTGCTATTCATATTCTATATTCAGCCGGATGCTTCGGATCTTGCGCCGCACCGGACCAAGCTCGATCAACTGTTGGAGCGGCGCGACACCATCTACGATAATTTGCGCGACTTGCGATTTGAGTATCGCTCTGGAAAATACTCGGAAGGCGACTTCGAAGCGATGAAGACGGCCCTTGAGAATGAGGCGGCGCTGGTGCTGGCGGAGATCGATCAGGTTACCGACGCGCAGGTGCGCCGGCCGCGTGGAACGCGTCCGGCGGACGGGAGCGTGCAATGAAGCGCTTTTCCTTGGCGCGCATGGCCCTGTTTGGGGCGCTCGCTTTCGCTCTGTTGCCCACTGCGCGCGGAGGAACCGTTCACGGCACGGTGATGAACGGTACCACCGGCAAAGCGGCGGCAGGAATTGAACTCGTGTTGATACAGCTTCAGGCTGGAATGCAGGAAGTGGCGCATTCCAAGAGCGGCGCTTCAGGAGAATTTACGTTTGACCATCCGGGACTCGGTGCTCAGCCGATGCTTGTCCGCGCGGTATATCACGGCATCAATTTCAATCACGCGCTTCCACCCGGCACGAACACCGCGCAAGTGGATATTTATGAGGCGTCCAAGGACGCGAAGACAATCAATGTTCCTTCGCATGTGGTGATCTTTCAGCCGAACGGCGCGACGATGATCGTTGGCGAGGAATATCAGATCGAGAACAAGTCTCAGCCGCCGATGGCTTTCTATCGAGCTGAAGGCAGTTTCGATTTCGCACTGCCGCAGAAGGGCCAATTGCAGCAAGTCGCAGCAGCCGGACCGGCGGGAATGCCGGTAGTGCAGCTTCCGATTGATAAGAAAAACAATCGATATTCGATCGCGTTCGCGTTCCGGCCGGGCGACAGTTCGGTGCGGTTTTCGTACGAGTTGCCGTATCCGGGAAACGCGGCGACGGTAAAGATTCCGACGATTTATCCGGGTGGACGGTTGCTGGTTGCTGCCCCGCCCAGTGTGCAGGTTAGCGGCGATGGTCTGGCTCCTGGCGGACAAGAGCAAGGAATGAATCTGTACGGGCGGCAGGATGTTCCCGCGGGAACGGTCATCGCTGTGAACGTGTCCGGCACGGCCCCCTCGCCGGACGTGAATCGCGGAGCGGAACAGAGTCAACAGGGCAGAGACGCACAGCAGGGCGGTGCGGAAGGGCCTGGGGTAAGCATCCAACAGGTGCCTGGACGGCTGGACGTTTTGAAATGGCCGTTGATCGGCGGATTCGTTTGCCTATTTGCGCTGGGCGCGATTCTTCTGGCACGCAAGCCCGTTGTGGCAGTGGCCGGAGCAGCGCCGGCGGAAGAGGAAGTCCAGAGCGCGAAGCAAAAGAAATCGAGGACCAGCCCTCCGCTCGCGTCGAGTGCGGCAATCGCTCCAACGAATGGGGCTGCGAGTCTTGCCGAAATCGATGCGGCCATCGGCACGAGCATGGATGCGCTGAAAGAACGGCTGTTCCGGCTAGAGCTGCGCCGCCAGGCTGGCGCCATCTCCGATGAGGAATATGCACAGGAACGCGCGCGCGCGGAAAAAGTCTTGCGCGATCTCGTGCGAGGCTGAGCGTTGAAGACCGCGAGCGATGCGCCCATCTCCGAGGCCGTCCGGTGACGTCCCCTGGCTTTTCTCCCACAGGAATCCGGTTCGAAAAAATCGACAAACGCTTTGGCGGACTTTACGCGCTGCGGCGCGTCTCGCTGGAAATTGGCGCGGGGGAATGTGTGGTGTTCGCAGGGCGGAACGGGTCGGGCAAGACTACGCTGCTGCGGATCGCGGCGCGGCTCTCGCGGCCTTCGGCGGGCACGGTGAGCTTTCTGAGTGGCAGCGGCGAGAGAAACGAGACACAGCCGGCGGCCGGATTTGTGGCACACGCCACGATGGTGTATGACGAGCTGACGGCGGAAGAGAACCTTCTGCTCTTTGCACGATTGCAAGGAATCGCAGAGCCCGCTGCGCGGGCTGAAGCGCTTCTCCGGGAAGTGGGACTTCTGGAGCGCCGGAATTCCCTGGTGCGCACGTTTTCTCGCGGGATGCGGCAACGCATCGCCATCGCGCGTGCGCTGCTGAACGAACCGGCCGTGATTCTTTTCGACGAACCGGCGACCGGGCTAGATCCACAGGGTGTCAGCTGGTTCGCGGAGACGTTGCGCGGATTGCGGGAGTCTGGTCGGACCATCCTGATGAGTCTGCACGGCGAGTCCGAAGTTTCGAGCCTAGCGACGCGTGCGATCCGGCTGGATGCGGGAGCGGTGGTCGCGGACACGCGTACCGGCGCAGATTTCGGCTCGATTCTTAACTTTGCGAACGCGTGAATGGCGCTGCTCTCCAATACCGTGGCGTTGCTCGGCAAGGAACTTCGCACGGAATTTCGCTCGCGTGAGCTTCTCACCACGACGGTGGTTTTCATTCTCACGATTGTAGTGCTCTTCAGTTTCACGTTTGATCCGTCGGTCACGGAATCACGCCGTTTCGGGCCCGGATTGCTGTGGCTGGCGTTTCTTTTTGCGGCTTCGCTGATGCTGCAACCCTGCTTCTTGCGCGAACAGAATAACGACACGCTGAGCGCGCTGCGCCTATCCGTGAGCGATCCGTTTGCCATTTTTCTTGCCAAGCTGGCGGCCAACACTCTTTTTCTACTGTTCACCCAGGTTCTCCTTCTGCCCGCGTTCTCCATTTTGTACAACGTGCCCGTTCTGGCGGCATTTCCGCAGCTGGTGCTGGTCATGTTCATGGGAAGCCTGGGCCTTTCCGTCACGGGCACGGCTCTCTCTGCGATTTCCGCGCAGGCCAGAATGCGCGAACTGCTCCTGCCGCTGCTTCTCTTGCCGCTGCTGACTCCGGTGCTGATCGCCAGCACTGAAGCGACCGCGGCCCTGCTGGTGCCGAGTCCGGCGATGCGCTGGGACTGGCTGGGTTTCCTGCTGGCCTTCGACGTGGTTTTTTTGACGGCGCTATGGCTTTTCGGAGAATATCTTCTGGAAGAATAGCGTGACGATATGCTGCCTGATTTGACGGGGGTAATGGATTGAAGAAAAGAATCCTGATTGCCGCGGTAGTGGTCGTGCTGATGAGCTTTGCGGCGTATGCCGCTCTCTTCATTGCGCCTACCGAGAGCAAGATGGGGACGATCCAGAGAATCTTTTACCTCCATGCACCCTCGGGCATGGTGGCGCTGCTCTCGTTCTTCGTCTGCTTTGTGGGAAATTTGGGATATGTGTTCACGCGGCGCGCCAAGTGGGATTGGCTTGGTGTTTCCGCCGCGGAAGTGGGCATGGCGTTCTGCACCGTGCTGATTCTCACCGGGCCCATCTGGGCTCATCCGGTCTGGGGCATCTGGTGGACGTGGGACGCAAGGCTGACGCTTACTTTTGTGCTGTGGCTCCTGTACACGTCGTATCTGCTGCTGCGGACGCTGGTCGAAGATCCTGATCGGCGAGCATTGATCAGCGCGATTTACGGCATTTTTGCTTTTCTGGACGTGCCGCTGGTCTACGGCTCCATCCGGTGGTGGCGCACACAGCACCCGCAGCCGGTGATCATGGGCGGCGCGGGGTCAGGGCTGGAGCCGACCATGCGGAAAGTTTTCTGGTTCTGGTTCTTGAACCTGGTGATCCTCATGATTTTTCTTATTCGTGAACGTTATGCGCTCGAAGCCATGCGTGACGATGTGCAGTCCCTTGAACGTGATGCGGAGGCAGCATGAAGAACCTGGGTAGCGTGTTCGCAGCTTATGTGATCGGGTGGGGAATCTTTTTCATTTACTACGTCACAGTGGCGCGGCGAACGGCGGCACTGGGCGATCAAATTGAGCGCTTGAAGAATTCGTTGAGCCGGAGCAAGTAGCTTGGCAGGGAAGAAGAGAGTCGGGATTGTACTGTTCCAGCTTGGCGGGCCGGATTCACTGGAAGCCGTCGAGCCGTTCCTGCTGAATCTGTTTTTGGATCCCGACATCATTCCTCTCGGGCCGTTCGGATTGCTGCGCCGGCCGATTGCGAAACTTATTTCCTCGCGGCGGTCGATCCCGGTGGCCGGGCGTTACGCCGAGATCGGCCGGCGTTCGCCGATAGGGGTGTTGACCGAGCGGCAACGGGTCCGCCTGCTGGCAGCCGTCTCGCCATACATTGATGCCGTGGTGGTCACGGCGATGCGTTACTGGCATCCGTTCACGGCGGAGGCCGTGGATGCGCTGCGCAATGCCGCGCCCCTGGATGAAATCGTTCTGCTGCCGCTCTATCCACACTATTCCTACGCTACGACACTGAGCAGTTTGAAGGAATGGCGACGGGTCGCGGAGCAAGCAGCGTGGACACGGCCGGGCGGAAAACCACCAGAACGCACGATCAACAATTTTCACGACCATCCGCTCTATATTCAGGCGCTGGTTCAACGGATAGGTCCCGTCCTGCGGCAGTTTCCGGACAGTTCGCGGATTCATCTGGTGTTCAGCGCGCATGGCCTGCCGATGAGTTTGGTGGAGAAGGGCGATCCGTATCCGAAACAGATCGAGAAAACGGTGCGACTGGTTTGCGAGTTGGGGGCCAAGCAATGTCCCGGCTGGCCGCAGACGCACTTACTGTGCTACCAGAGCCGCGTGGGCCCCGCAAAGTGGCTGCAACCTCCACTGACTGAAACGATCGAGCAGTTGGGCCACGAAGGTGTGAAGGAGATGCTCGTGGTGCCGATTTCGTTCGTCACGGAGCACATCGAAACGCTCCACGAAATCAACATCGAAGCACGCGAGGAAGCAGAGAAGCTGGGCATCGAGACATTTCGTATGATGCCTGCGGTGGGGGACTCGCCGTTATTTATCGCCGCGCTGAAGGACCTTGTTTTGCAAGCAACGGGGATCGGTACGGGCGAGCCATCCGGAAAGCTTTCCAGCGTGGCGACTTAACTGTATAATCCGGCGCTGAGACAGGGAATGACGACGACATACAATCCAGGTGTGCACAAATTCGCTGTATTTACGGTCTGTTGGACCGTCCTCCTCTTCGTAGCCGGCGCGCTGGTCACCTCCAAAGATGCAGCCCTCTCGGTACCGGACTGGCCAAAGTCTTTTGGAACATGGTTCCCATCTTTGAGAATGCTGGCTGGAGGTGCGTTCTTCGAGCACTCTCACAGGGTGATTGCAGCCGTGATGGGTAGCCTGGTGCTGATTCTGGCGATTTGGCTTTGGAAGAGTGATTCTCGGCCGTGGCTGCGATGGTTTGGGATGATTGCTGTCGGCGGAGTGCTGGCGCAAGCCCTTCTCGGTGGCCAGGTTGTTCGGCAGTTGCTGCATTACTGGCTGCCAGTTCTCCACGCGAGTTTCGCGCAAATCGTTTTCGCAGCGGTCTTGGGTATTGCGGTGTTCACCAGCGAGTGGTGGATATCCGAGCGGCCGCAACTGGAAGACAGGGGGACTCCTTCGATTCATTCTCTGGCAATCCTCAATGCCGCTGTAATCTATTTGCAGGTGATTCTTGGCGCTGGATTCCGCCACAAAGAAATTCCGATCTGGCCGCACATGGCCGGGGCGATGCTGGTGCTTGGAATGGTGATCTGGACAGCAGTCGTACTGCGCAAGCGGTTTTCGCAATCGCGGGAACTGTCCAAGGCGCGTATGCTGCTGCACGCGATTTTCGGAACGCAGTTCCTGCTGGGTCTTGGCGCTTACTGGTCGCGGCTCAGTACCGCGGACGCGCCGCAGCCGATGCCCGTCATGGTGTGGCTAACTGTAATCCATACGGTCGTAGGCGCGATTCTCTTCGCGTTTTCTGTGCTGGTGGTATTGACGTGTTATCGTCTGGTTCCGCGCGGCAGGCAAGTAGTGGCAACGGCTCCGGGACAGGTGACCACCGGATGAGCACGGCACCCACAGTGGAACTGACGCTTTTGGCGCGCGCAAATGGCTACGTCGCGCTGACAAAGCCGGATGTTTCCTTCCTCGTGCTGATGACGACGGCTGCCGGGTATTATATGGGCGCGCGCGGCCCCATCGCGTGGTTGCACATGATCCACGCGGTTTTCGGCACGATGCTCATTGCCGGAGGCACGGCGGCCTTGAATCATTACATCGAGCGTGAGTCCGACGCGTACATGCGGCGCACAGCTTTGCGGCCGTTGCCGAGCGGTTTGTTACAGCCGCGGGAAGCGCTGGTCTTCGGTGTAGTGCTGGCGATTGCCGGAGCTGTGGATTTATATTTTGCGGCGGGCGCGTTGGCCGCGGGGCTCGGCATCGTTACGTGCCTCAGCTATTTGCTGGCATACACGCCGTTGAAAAAGCGTACGGTGTGGGCGACATTCGTCGGCGCGTTTCCCGGGGCTATTCCGCCGATGATCGGGTGGGTAGCGGCGACGGGTTCGCTTGATCGCGGCGCGTGGCTGCTCTTCGGAATACTGTTTCTTTGGCAGTTCCCACATTTCCACGCCATCGCGTGGATGTACCGCGAAGATTATGCGCGCGCAGGAATCCTGATGCTGCCGGTGGTGGACCGCGAGGGTACACGCACGTTCCGGCAAATTATTCTTTACGCGATCGCGCTGGTAGGCGCGAGCCTACTCCCGGCAATCCTGGGGCTGGCCGGCGTGCTCTATTTCTTTGGAGCGCTGGTCACTAGCACGGCGCTGGTGCAAGTATGCCTGTGGGCCGCAAGCAACAAGACGAACACGCGCGCCAAGTGGCTTATGCATGCCACGGTCCTGCACATTCCACTGTTGCTGGGCTTGATGATTTACGACAAGCTTCCGCGCTGATCAGACCAATTCCAAGAAGAGCCGTTTCAGAAAGGACAATTTCACAGACATGTTTTCACATGCTGCCTTCAATGCCTCTCTGAACGGGATCAGCGCCGTGCTGCTCGCAGGAGGCTATGTGGCGATTCGCGCAGGCAAGCGGGATGTACATAAGAAGTTCATGATTTCCGCGTTCGCCGTTTCAACCGTTTTTCTGGCTTCGTATTTGCTGTATCACTACCGCGTCGGACATGTCGTTTTTCAAGGGCAGGGATGGATCAGGCCGGTTTACTTCACGTTGCTGACCTCACACACGATTCTGGCGATCGCGATTGTGCCCTTGATTCTGATCACGCTGCGACGCGCGTGGCTGGAAAAATTCGACAAGCATAAGCTAATCGCGCGATGGACGCTGCCGTTGTGGTTCTACGTAAGCGTGACGGGCGTAATCGTTTATCTGATGGTTTATCAGATCTACGCGGGGAAGAGCGGTTGAGGCAGGGGAAGTACCGGTGGCGGAAAATCCCGCTAGAATTGCGGAGAGTTTTCCTGCCGAAATCCTGGGGGCACCAGCGCTCCGGTGAGTGAGGAACGGATTGCCTGGCGAGTGCCGGACTTCGGAAAAACGATGTGCCAGAAGTCGATACTGGGATTGACGAAGGCGATGCCCACAAACCGCCTTTCCCTTTTCTCCCGCAGAGAAGTCACGACACAATCCACGGACTTGGCCGTGTGCTCGTTGAATACTTTTACTGTTTGGCCGGGGATCAGCGGGGTATCCATGAGAACCAAGGCACCGTGAGCCGTAACGATGTAAGTGGAGGCCTTGAGGTCAATGGTTTCGCCTTCAGGCAAGCGGCAGCGCACCGTCAAAGGAATCTGAAGAGACAGGCGCGTGGTTCGCCGACGCTCGGGATAACGTGTTCTTTGCATATAGCCGCCCTGGAAGGACTCTCGAGGCTACAATGCGAAATGATGTCACGATCGCTATGAAAAGACAAGCATTTTAACGATTTGGGACTGCTAGTACTTTTGCTCGCCCGAGAGGATCAGAATCACTTTAGCTGAGTGCTGCGATCACTGCGTCCGCGAACTCTTCGGTGCCCGCTTTGCCGCCGACATCCCTGGTGGTGTGTTTTGCCTCGCGGTAGACCGTTTCGAGGGCATTCTGGATGCGTTCGGCAGTGGTGCGTTCACCGAGGTGGTCAAGCATCAGAGCGCTGCTCATCAGCAGAGCGGTGGGATTGGCGAAACCCTTGCCTGCGATGTCGGGGGCGGTGCCGTGTACGGCCTCGAACATGGCGGACTCGTCGCCAATGTTGGCGCTAGGCACGACACCCAAGCCGCCGACGAGGCCCGCCGCGAGATCGCTCATCACGTCGCCATACAAATTCGGGAGCAGGAGCATGTCAAATTGCTGGGGATCCATCACGATTTGCATGCAGGCGTTATCGACGATGAGTTCTTTGTATTCGATGGCAGGGAACTGCGCTGCTACCGCGCGGACAGACTTGAGGAACAAGCCGTCGGAGAGCTTCATGATATTGGCTTTGTGGATGGCGTGAATCTTTTTTCGATTGTGGCGCTTGGCATACTCAAAGGCGAATTTGGCGATGCGCGTGGAGGCCTTTTCCGTGATGATTTTGAGGCTCTCGACCACGCCGGGCACGACTTCGTGCTCGAGGCCGGAGTACAAATCTTCGGTATTTTCGCGCACGAGGATGAGGTCGACATTTTCGAAACGCGATTTCACGCCCGGGACATTTTTTACCGGGCGCAAATTGGCGTAGAGCTCCAGTTTTTTGCGCAGCGCCACATTGACGCTCGGCGCGCCACCGGCGATGGCCGTGGCCATCGGACCTTTCAAGGCCACGCGGTTGCGGCGAACGGATTCGACGGCGGCCTGATTGACGCTTTTTCCCTGATCGGCAGAGCTGTCCGAACGGCCCGCGATCTCTTCCCAATCAATTTGCACGCCCGCGGCTTCCAGGATGCGGCGCGTCGCCGCAGCCACTTCCGGACCGATACCTTCGCCGGGAATGAGGGTAACTTTGTGTCGGATCATTGCATCTTATTGTAAGCGAAGCCGCTAGGCTTGTCGAAACGCGGTAAACAAGGCGTTTCGTGGCAGGAACAGGGAGTTGCAAAGCAGTTTGCGACTTCTGGTATACTGTAGCTGTTGATAGCTTTGCGGGTGCGCCCGCGAGCGGAGGCCAAGAGGATTTATGATTAATTTGACGCCCGTTGCAAGCAGCAAGGTAAAGGAAATCATGAGCATGCAGAGCCCGGTGCCGGTGGCACTACGGGTGGCCGTGGTTGGCGGCGGCTGCTCCGGTTTCCAATACCACATGGCGTTTGAAAACCAGACCAGCGATGCGGACCAGGTGTTTGACTTTGATGGTCTGAAGGTCGCGGTCGACCAGATGAGTTCCATGTATCTGGACGGGATTGAGATCGATTACATCGAGACGATTGAAGGCGCGGGATTCAAGTTCAACAATCCCAACGTGAAGAGCACCTGTGGGTGCGGCAGCTCCTTCAGCGTTTAACCCCAGGCAGGGAAGCGACCTGCGCGTTTTCAAGTATTCTTAGGGCTCCTGAGCGGTAAGTTCAGGAGCCTTTTTTATGCCCGCTAGCCAATCCGACTGGGATGCCAAGCATAGGCTCGCCGCCGAGAGGCCTCTCTCCGAACCGGCGAGCATTGTCCGCGAACTCCTGCCGCTCCTGCCGGCAGGTCCGGCGCTGGATATCGCCTGCGGCACAGGGAGGCATTCGCTGCTTCTTGCAGGACGCGGGCAACATGTCACAGCGGTGGATTTTTCCAGCGTGGCTTTGGACCTTTTGGAAGTTCGCGCGCGGAGTATGCACATCCAGGCGCATCGAAGCGACAGGTTTCCTGAACCCCGGCGACACTTGCACGGCGGTCTGGAATTGTTGCGGGCGGATCTGGAGCACGCTCAGCTTCCCGAGCACGGCTATGATCTGATCTTGTGCATTCAATATCTCCAACGTTCCCTTTTCGCGCAAATGGCGCGTGCTCTTCGCCCCAATGGCGTTTTGCTGATAGAAACTTTCACGCGTGCGCAGCCTGAATTTGCCGGTGGACCGCGGAATCCGGCTTATCTACTGGACACAGGCGAGCTTCGAGAAGCCTTCCCGGGATTGTGCGTGCTGTTTTACCGGGAGCTGCGCGCCGGACAGGGGATTGCCAGCTTGGTCGCGAAGAAAGGGGGCAAGCATCGCTAAAGGCAATTTCACGCTGGCAAGTCGCGCCGCGACGCGACCACGTTTGCAATCTTGGGGTTCCGACCGTATCCTAAAGTCCGGGCATGAAAATAGCGCTCGCGCAGTTCAATCCCACCATCGGCGATTTTTCGGGGAATGCCGCTCGCATCCTGGACTTGGCGGGGCAAGCCAAGCTGCGAGGGGCGGACCTTGCCGTTTTTACCGAGCTCTGCCTATGCGGTTACCCCCCTCAGGATCTTCTGGAGCGTCCCGCTTTTCTCGACCGCAACATTGATGAACTGAAGTCCCTCGCGGCCAAAGTCCCGCTCCCGGCTCTCGTCGGCTATGCGGGGCGCGTGAAGAATAGCTCGGGCAAATCGGTAGCCAATAAAGCCGCGCTGTTGTGCGGGGGCCGGGTTGTTTTTGAGCAAAGCAAAATGCTTCTGCCAACCTACGACGTGTTTGACGAGTCCCGCTACTTTCAGCCCGCCGACAAGCAAGTGGTTTACAGCTTCCATGATGAAAAGCTGGGCATCACCATCTGCGAGGACGTGTGGAATGATCCAAATTTCTGGCCGACGCGCTTGTACGAGCGCGATCCGGTGGTGGAACTCAGCAAGCAGGGAACCAGTGTTTTGCTGAATATCTCAGCTTCTCCTTACGCGATCGACAAGCGAAATCTGCGCTTTGACATGCTGCGTGCGATCGCCATGAAGCAGAAGCTTCCCGTGGTCTACGTTAATCAGGTGGGCGGCGACGACAATCTGATATTTGACGGCGCAAGCATGGCGATCAACGCCGATGGGCGCGTGGCCGCGCAAGCGCTGGCGTTCCAGGAAGATTTGGTCCTTTTTGATACCGCCACGGGCCAAGGCGAGATTCACAAGCAGCCACCGACGGAAATCGCGTATGCCTACGAGGCGCTGCTGACGGGCACTGCGGATTACGTGCGCAAATGCGGGTTTAAGAAAGTGTTGATCGGGCTGAGCGGTGGCATCGATTCCTCTGTGGTCGCCTGCATTGCAGTGCATGCGCTCGGAGCCGAGAATGTCCTGGGAGTTTCCATGCCGGGGCCCTTTTCTTCGGCAGGAAGCAAGAATGACGCGGCAGCTCTGGCGAAGAATCTTGGAATCCAGTTCATCACCTTGCCGATTACGGATGTTTTTGAACAATACAAGCTTGCCCTGGCGCCGGCCTTTGGCGAGCGGCCTGTGGGCGTGACGGAAGAGAATATTCAGGCGCGCATCCGCGGCAATTATCTGATGGCGCTGTCCAATAAGTTTGGCTCAATGGTTCTCAGCACCGGAAACAAATCGGAACTCGCCGTCGGATACTGCACGCTTTACGGAGACATGGCAGGCGGACTTGCCGTTATTTCCGACGTACCGAAATTGATGGTGTACGAGCTGGCAAACTGGATTAACCGCGAGAGGGAACTGATTCCCCTTTCGACGATCGAAAAGCCGCCTTCGGCAGAGTTGCGCCCGGACCAGAAGGACGAAGACAGCTTGCCGCCCTATGACGTCCTAGACCGCATCCTCAAGGCCTACATCGAAGACTTGCACAGCCCGCAGGAGATCGCCGACCACTACGGCTTTGACCTGAAGCTGGTTCGCGAAATCGCGCTGCTTGTGGACCGGAACGAGTACAAACGCAAGCAAGCGGCCCCGGGACTGAAAATTACGTCGCGCGCTTTTGGCTTTGGCAGACCGTTTCCCATTGCGCAGAGATTTGTACCCTAAACTCATGAGGACCTTGTGAAAACAACACTTTGTCTTTCACTCATCCTAGCCCAAGGCATGCTGGTGCCCGGAGCGGGAGCGCAGCAGGCGCAATCGACGGCAACTCCAGCACCAAGTGCGGCAATATCGCCAACGCAAAAGAATATTGAGGCATACCTGCGGCATTTGTATGCCTTCGGACCAGACGTTTTGTTGGTGGTGGGTGCGCCAAAGCCGACGGGCGTTGAAGGCTTGCTGGAAACCACGGTCGACCTGACGATCAACGGCAGCAAACAAGCGGTTAAGTTTTACGTCAGCAAGGACGGCAAGTTCCTTTTCAATGGTGAACTGTCTGACATGACCAAAGACCCGCTCGCTGACAATCGGGCACGAATTGAGATGAAAGACGCGCCCTCAACGGGCGACGCCCGGGCCACGGTTACGCTAGTGGAGTATTCCGACTTCGAGTGCCCCGTCTGCCGCAATCTTCACGACGCTCTGCGCGGAATGCTGCCCAATTATGCCGGTAAGTTGCGCCTGGTTTTCAAGGACTATCCGATCGAGCAACTCCATCCCTGGGCGAGAACCGCGGCCATCGCAGGTCGTTGCGCCTACCAGCAAGACCCCAAAGCCTTCTGGAAGATGTACGATTTCATTTACGACAATCAGGAGATCATTTCGGCCGCAAACGCCTGGACCAAGATGATGGACTACGCCGGTCAGTCCGGGCTGGATGCCGATACCTTCAAGACCTGTATGGCCAGTCCGGAAGCCGGCGCAGCCGTCAACGCCAGCCGCGAGAACGGCCAGAAACTCGATGTCAACAGCACGCCGACAGTCTTCGTTAATGGTCGCCGCATGGTGGGAGCCGATCCGCATCTGCTAGAGCAATACATCAACTACGAACTCGCGCAGCAAAAAACCACGAAACCCGCCGACAAGAAGTAGAAGAGGAGGGGCCCGGAATGGGCGTGATGGAGGCCAGAAACCGGATGAAAACCCAGCCCGATTTCTTAGTTAACATAATATTACTTATAGGACGCACTGTCAGGAGGAATCTTTCGCCCTCCCTGGGGCTTTCCCGTGGAATCGGGCTGTCCTTAATAAGGGGGATGCGAACCTCTCCCTGGCGTGCAAGTCCGGCCGGCGCGGTGGGTGAGCCAGCCGGACTTGCCGGCGTTCGATGCGGGATTTCGCTCGAAGCGTTCCGCCTCGCAGCGCGCCGGGCCCAGCGAGGAATTGGGATACGTCCGCCTGACATTTTTGCGCCGGGCTAAGTTCCGGCAATTGAACGTTCGCGTTTGTGCAAACCCGGTGAGGCAAATCCAGCTTTTGCTTTTAGCAGGGAAGCCACTTCCCTGCTGACACATTTCATACGGCCCCGGCTGGTAACGGCCGACCTGGCGACATCGGACGACATCCGGCTTAGGAGTTGTTTCTGAATTCGTCTCAATCGATATCCCGCGTGCAACTCTCTTAGCGAGGGCAAGCACCGCTGGGGAGTAGCGACCTGACTCAGGCCTACTCCCCTGTTCACATCCGACTCTACCGCGGCCGCCTCGTATGAGGTTTCTAGCGAGGACTAGTGCAAGCCGACCTTGGTCATGAGTTGGGCGAAGCGGGGATCGGAACGCAAGGGATCAGCCATGGGATCGGCATTCAGGTAAACGAGACGGTCGATTTTTTCGTCGTAGGCGAGGTTGAGCATACGGAAGGCTTCGTCGGTTTCGCCCAGACCGACGTGAATGGCCGCGGGGTACAGATTCGGGACGAACCGCGTGCCCACGAGTTGCTGGAGCTTGTGGAGAACCGTTCTCGCTTCGGCAGCATTCCCTGCCAGAGCTTGTGTGTGGCCGTAAGCCATGAGCATGGCGGGATTGTCACCCGAGAGCTTGCGCGCTTGCTGGAAAGTCTCGATTGCTTGCGGATACATTTTCTTTTCGCGGTAAGCGGAGCCGAGCCAGAACTGCGCCAGCACGAAATCAGGATGAAGCTTTACAACTTGTTCGGCTTCCTCAATGGCAGCGTCAAACGAACGCCCGTAGTAGTACGTTTCGGCAAGCACGGTGTGGAAGAGCGGCGAAACGGGATCGAGATCAAGGGCTTGGCGCGCTTCGGCCAGCGCCTCTGGATTGCGACCTTCTACAATCAGCAGATGACAATACCATTCATGGGCCGTGGGGTCGTTGGGATTGAGCTCGATGCCCTTGCGCAATTCCTTTTCGGCCGTAGCGAGATCCCATTCGTAACTCATGGCCACGTTGCCGAGGACAGCATGTGCTTCGGAGAGCCGGGGATTGAGCTGCAAAGCGTGCTCGGCGGCTTCCTTGGCTTTGGGCTTGGCCTCGCGGGGCGGAATGCCGTCGTTGGGCGTCTGTCCGAGGAGAGCGGTAGCAGCGGCGAGCCCAGCGTAGGCTTCCGCGTATTTCGGATCGTCATGAATGGCCTGCTCAAAAAACTTGATGCTGCTGCGAAAGTCGCCTCGGCTTCCCCAGGCAAATTTCCCCTGGTGGTACTCATGCCGAGAGTTGGCTATCTCGGGCGTGCTGGCGTGAACGGTTCCGGCGCCCAGCGACAATTTAGGTTGCGGAGCGGATGGCACTGGCAGCGTGTCGAGAATCTTTTTGGCGATCGTGGCAGAAACGTCCGATTCTACTTGCAGGACGTCGGAAAGTTCGCGCGTGAAAGAGTCGGCCCACAGATGGGTCTGATCGCTGACCTGAATCAACTGCACGTCAATGATCACCTTTTCACCGGCGCGCTGCACGCTGCCTTCGAGCACATATTTCACATTGAGCAGGCGGCCGATTTCCGGAATGGGCTGCCCGGAGACAATTCTTGAAGAGGTTGCGGCAATCACGCCGAGATGCTGAGGATCGATTTGGCCGAGTTTGGTGCGAATCACATCGGTGAGTCCGGCGGTAATATAATCCGGCTTGGCATCGCCACTCACGTAATTGAAAGGGAGGACGGCGATGCGAACTTTTTCCGGTGTTGAATCCGCGGACTGCAGCCAGCGGTAGACACCGAGTGAGAGTGCGCAAAGTATCCCGAGTGCGATGAGGGCGATGACGACGCGCTTCCCTGCCGGGGAACGTGGATTGATAGGATCCGGTGTGGGACCGGGAATCGGAGGCACGACCGCAGGATCTGGCGCTTCGATCGGAGAATCCGTTCCGGCTAATGCCTGCTGCCGCGCAAAAACGTCGTCGGCTACGGGGTCGTCCTTCGGCTGGCGATTCTTGATCCACGCGTCGAGTTCGCCAGTGTAGGCGTAGACGGTGGATTTCTTCTTGTGCTCGTGGCGATGAACCGGAAGGTCTTCCGTTCCTTCCCACCGCTGCACGGTGCGCACTTCGCGGCCGAGATAGGAAGCGATCTCACCCCAGGAATCAAGCTTCTTACCGGGAGGGTTTGACCCTTCGGGACCTGGCGTGGCTCCGCTTGGCGGTATCTCGGGACGCGACATTAAAGCGATTCAGTGCGCGGATTATACCTCAAGAGTTGTGCAGGAAATGTGAAAAGCGTATCCCCTTAGCTCATATTAATGAGCGGCTTTGACGGCGACGGCACCGGCGGCGGCGCGCGACGACGCCTTCCTGGCGGTATTGACGCACCAGTTCGCGCAAGGCTACGGTCTGGCGCCAGGCATGGAGATGGTGCCGGGAGCGTTTTCTTAAGCGCGGCAACGGCTGCGGCTTGACCGAGTCGGGGAATTCCAGTGGTGGAAATCCCGCTGCGCCAAGAAGCGAGTTCATCAGCGCACGATTCTCGCCGCGCAGGCGCGCTACTTCTTCTTCGAGCCGCTGGACGTAGTTCGATCGCCAGAGTTGTTTCAGTTGTTCAACCATGAGTTTGCGCACACCACGGCCAGGAAGGCGGACAGTTCCGACAAATTTGTGGGTAATAACGGACTCTGTCGCCGATACAGCGGTGTTACGCGCGGACGGCGGTGCGCCGATAGCTCCGGTAAGCGTTGATCCCGAATACGATGGCGCTCATGCCCAAAAGCACAACCAGCCACTGGAATTCAGAGCCGTAGAAGAACGTCGCAAACTTCGTGCCCATCCACTGCTCCCAGGCCGAGAAGACCCGCACCAGGTCGAGGATTGTGATGATCGTCACAACAAAGTGGATGCGATTCATCGAGTCTTCAAAGATCAGATTGTGCGCATCCATCAAATACTTATACAGCATCGCAAAAATGGCGAACGGCGAGGCTGCTGCCAGCCACAAGCAACCGAAGGGTAGAAAGTGCAATTGGCCCGACCATGGCACTGGAAACTTGTACGACGGAAAATCCAGAATGAGTGAGATAAGCCCGCCACCGGCAAAAACAGCCGCTCCGATTCCAAACAGTTTCGCGGGAGATTTCGGCCAGCCCATGTTCTTGGGGCCGTCATCTCGAACGTACTCCGAAGTGGTCTTCACGCTGGGCGCTACCGGCAGAAACGGCACCGTTGGCTCGCCTTTCACGTACGACCAAATGACATTTCCGATGAACACCCCCTCGCCAAGCAACATCATCCAGAAGAGCAAGCTGCTGGGAACATCCGACTTCCCGTGGGGGAACAGCGCGTTCAGCGCTCCGATTATCAAGAGTGCCAGGCTTCCGCCCGCATGCCACAATCCAACGCGACGATCGAGATTGCGATGAATGAATCGCGGAACGAGGCGATATTGCGCGTAGAAAAAAACGAAAATCCAGGCAGCGGTGAAGAGAAACGACGCCAGATCGCGGGTTCGAGTGGGCGGCTCTTCTAGCGGGCCGATGTGGCTCGCGATGTAAATAACGGAAATTCCCCAGCCCACAATGCACAAGAGAACAATGAGCCTGAAGAGTTTCTCCGGGAAGCTTTGTTGCTCCCAAAGTGGTTTCTCCACCAGAGCGTCCTCCTTGCTTTTACCGTAACATTTCCCCGGTTCCTCCTGACCGCAAACCGCGCGAGCTGCCGCGAATTCACTACCTTGGCCGTCTAGGTAGTCTCGATGGACGAAACGCCTCCTTGGCTTCGCCGAGTCAAAATTTCTTGACGCCCCATGTTTTCAAGAGCATAGTCCGGCCATCCCCCAGAACTTTTCCCCTCGAAAGGAGACTTGCCATGCCGTTTTTCCTTCATCAAGTCGGTTACACCTCGCAAGCCATCGCACGGCTTATCGCCAATCCTCAGGACCGCTTCGAGGCCGTACATGGCCCCATCGAAAAACTCGGTGGAAAGATTAAGGACTCGTACTTCGCGTTCGGCGAGCACGACGCCATTGTTATCACGGAGATGCCGGACAACATATCCGCGGCGGCGATTGCCTTGGCGTTTGCGGCTGGCGGCGCCTTGCGGAGTTGCCAGACCACCCCGCTGATGACCGCAGCCGAAGCGCTCGACGCCATGCGCAAAGCTGCTTCGTGCGGGTACAACCCCGTCGCCGCGCAGGCCGGCGCCGCTGCCGCGCGCCCATAATTGAAAGCGTCCCAGAAACGGCGGCCTTACTTTCGAGCGCGGCATCGCCCAGCGGGTCTAACCTGCTGAGAGTCCAAGGGATGTGTGCGCTAGCACTGTACGCGCTGCGCCCGGTGACAGACTTCGCACGAAGGAGGGTTTGATGCGCCCCAACTATCCGTTTTCCGCGTACCTCTCGTTGCTTGCCCTTGCCATCGTCATGCTCGCGGCCATCTCTTTCGCGAATCAGTCCGCGGATGGCCAATCTTCGCAACCGCCTTTCCCAGCACAGTCGCAACGCCCCGACCAGACGAAACCCCTGGAGGACAAGGACTCCCCGAACGGGCATGAGCCTACCGCCGCCGAAATGAGCCAGAAAGAAACCGTCGCGTCCGCCTTGCTGCGCGGCCTGCATTATCAGGAATACGAAGTACGCTCCGCTGCCGAAGCCATGCCGGAGGGAAAATACGGCTATCGCCCCGCCGAAGGCAGATTTAAGAATGAACAACCACAATTTGGTCCTGCCGAAGTTCGCACGTTCGCCGAACAGATCAAGCACGTGGCCTGCAGCAATTTTGCGTTTGCCGCGGAATTCGAGAGCCAAAAGCCGCCCGAAGGCTGCGACAAGGGCGGTCCCAGCCCTGCGAAAACCAAGAAAGAATTGCTGATTTATCTGCGCGACTCGTTTGCAGCAATCCGCAAGTCGCTCGGTGCTATCGACGCCAAGAACATGTTCGACCCCATTGAAGGGCCGTATGCCGGACCGAACACGCGCCTCGGATTGGCCACTGTGGTCGTTTGGCACGCCGCGGACCACTACGGGCAGCTGCTCCTCTATTTGCGGCTGAACGGCATCGTTCCACCAGCCAGCCGCGCGAAACCTCCCGAGCTGCACGAAACCTACTGAATTTAATGGCACTTTCCTGTCTTGTACAGGGATATACAATATTTGTGACTTGTACAGAACTGTACAAGAACTATTTCTTGTACGTTTTCGTACAAGCTGGTATTCTTGACGAGGGTTGCTATATGCCTTCCACGACTTATGCGGTATTGATTGCCGATGTAATGGGATCGCGCGCGCGAAGAGATCTTCGCGGCATGCTTGGAAAGAAACTTGCCGCCATTTCCCGCCGCCACCTGCGCCGGAAGCTTATTCAGCTGCCGTATTCCATCACCGCCGGCGATGAATTTCAAACGGTAACCCGCGACCTGCCATCAGTTCCCGCCATCATTCAGGATCTTCGCTCCGCGCTCAGGCCACTATCCCTGCGGATCGGAGTGGGTTTCGGCAGTGTTTCCGGCCGCATTCAGGCGCCCGTAAACCGCCTGGGCGGCGAAGCGTTTCTATCCGCTCGCCAGGCCATCGAAAACATCAAGACCGGCAATCTTTACAAATTCAAGGTTCTGACCGCTTTTGTCTCCCGCCATGAACACTTCGACAGAACCATCAATCTGATATACGGACTTCACGACACCCTGGTGCTCAGGATCACCGCAAGACAATGGGAGACTATCGCGGAATTCAAGGACAATCCGACACTTGAACAAACCGCCAGAAGCCTCCATCTGGACGAATCCACCGTTTCTAGAAATCTCAAACGAGGTTATTATTGGCAATTGTCGGAAACGGTCAAGGTAGGTGGGTCGTTAGTCCGGCATACTTTCTGCTAGTTGTACGAAAACGTACAAATTGGGAGACTTGTACAGAATCATGCAACTCTTCTTTCGCGCCCTTTTGGCGATCTACCTGGGTCATTTGCTCACGGATTTCGTATTTCAGTCCCACCACTTGCTCGAACAAAAGCGGCGCGGAAAAATTGCCTCCTATGGACTCCACGGCCTCATCCACTATCTTTCGACGATCGCCGTTCTCGGCTTTGTCTTGCACGGCTCACTCTTGTCTCTGCGCACACACCTGGTCGTCGCGGCACTGTCGCTCGTCCACCTGCTGATCGACTTTGGGAAAACAAAACTAGCCGCAGATTATTCCGCTTGCGAAGGAGCCCGAGCGTACATAACCGACCAGATTGTTCATTTTCTGACTGTCGTTTTCGCGGCATGGCTGCTGACGCCCGCCGTTCCATTCGGCGAGCTCGGCGCTCTGGTACAAAATGCGCGGTCCATCCCGAACCGGTTTCTCGCGGTGCCCGTGATTTACGCGGCGGTGATTTTCGG
>Ga0137395_10000134_pt1 | contig 25016 bp, 17 predicted proteins | sample czobulk216metaG_FD_108283 | JGI IMG/M metagenome (GOLD analysis project Ga0137395, IMG submission 108283) | Vadose zone soil microbial communities from Angelo Coast Range Reserve, California, USA - czobulk2.16 metaG | ecosystem: Environmental > Terrestrial > Soil > Vadose zone | place: USA...
ACGCCGGCAGGATCATCGCCGAGGGCCCGCCCGAGGCAGTCGTGTCGCGGGCCGCGGTCATCGACGCCTACCTTGGCAATCGCGAATGAGCCTGCTTGCCGTGGAGGACCTCGACTGTCGCTACGGATTGCTGCAAGCGGTGCGTGGCGTCAGTCTCCAGGTCGCCGAAGGCGAGACCGTCGCGCTGATCGGCGCGAACGGTGCCGGCAAATCGACGCTCCTGCGGGCGATCGCGGGCGCGCACCGGCCGCATGCGGGTCGGGTGAAGCTCGACGGCATCGACATCACGAGCCTGCCGCCGCACACCAGGGTTCGGCGTGGCATCGCGCTGGTGCCCGAAGGCAGGCGGCTGTTCGCGGGACTCACGGTGGACGAGAACCTGCGCGTCGCGGCAGCGTCCAGGGCGGGCGGCCGGTGGACTGTTCAGACGGTGCTCGAGGTCTTTCCTTTCCTGAAGTCAAAGCTGCACATGCCTGCCGCAACCCTGTCGGGCGGTGAGCAGCAGGCGGTCGCGATTGGCCGCGCGCTGATGACCAACCCTCGCCTGCTGTTGCTGGACGAGGCGTCGCTCGGGCTTGCACCGGTGGCAGTCGACGCGGTCTACCGGTCGCTCGCCGACGTGATCCGCGAGGGCACCACCGTCCTGCTCGTCGAGCAGGACCTCGCGCGGGCCCTCAAGGTCGCCGACCGAGTCATATGCATGCTCGAAGGACGCGTCGTCCTGGAGGGTGAGGCGCGATCGTTGGACCGCGATCGCATCGTCAACGCTTACTTCGGGCTGCGGCGCGCGTCGGCGGGAGGTGCCGGCGCATGACCCTCGCCAACGCGGTCCTGCAGGGCATCTTTCTCGGCGCCTTCTACGCGGTGCTCGCCTGCGGCCTGTCGCTGATGTTCGGGGTCATGCGCATCATCAACCTCGCGCACGGCGACATCGCCGTTCTAGGCGCATACATCGTGCTGGTCATCGTGCAGAGCACGGGCCTGTCGCCGCTGATCGCGTTTGTGATCGCGCTGCCGGCGATGATCGCGCTCGGCTATGCGCTGCAGCTCACGGTCCTGCAGCGCGCCCTGAGGGGCGGACTCCTCACGCCGCTGCTGGCCACGTTCGGCCTGTCGATCGTGATCCAGAACCTTCTCTTGCTGAAGTTCTCGCCCGACGTCCACTCGCTCGGCGTGAGCTCAGGCGCTCTGACCACCGAGAGCTGGAACGTGTTCGGCAGCATCACGATCCCGGCGCTCGGCCTGGTGGTGCTTGCGGTAGCCGTTGTCGCCTTCGCGGTGCTCCAAGTGTTTCTGTCGAGGACGCGGCCGGGCTGGCGCATGAGGGCCACCGCGGAAGACCCTGACGCTGCCGAGCTCATCGGGATCGACAGCCGGAACGTCTACGCGACGGCCACCGCCATCGCGGTCGCCATCGCGGGGCTGGGTGGTCTGTTCCTCGCGATCCGGTCGGTTTTCGACCCCGTCAGCGGCCCGACGCAGCTGATCTTTGCGTTCGAGGCTGTCGTCATCGGAGGGATGGGCTCGTTGTGGGGCACGCTCCTGGGAGGCCTCGCCCTCGGCGTGGCGCAGACGCTCGGCGCGCAGCTCAACCCCGAGTACGCAGCGCTTTCGGGACACCTGCTGTTCCTGGCCGTGCTGATCCTCAGGTTCGGTGGCGTCCGTCTCGCGCGATTCGGTGCACGTGCATGACGGTTCGGCGCTGGACTCGCACCTCGAAGTTGTTCACCGGCGGCACTGGCGTGGTCGCGCTCCTGCTCGCGAGCGTGCCGCTGGTCTTCGGCCCTGACATCGTCCAGAAGACGACCACGCTCCTCATCCTCATCCTGCTGGCCGCGATGTGGAATGCGCTGGCCGGCTACGGTGGGCTTCTGTCCGTCGGCCAGCAGGCGTTCATCGGCCTTGGCGCGTACGGCACGGTGTTCTTCGCCGGTCTGGGCATACCTCCCTACCTCGCGATGGTCCTGGCGCTCGTGGTGGCCGGATCGCTTTCGATCCCCATCTCGCTGTTCGCGCTGCGACTGCGCGCCGCGCAGTTCGCCATCGGCATGTGGGTCATCGCTGAGGTGGCCTCGATTGCGGTTCGCCTCGACCAGAACCTCGGCGCAGGCACGGGCATCTCGCTGAGCCAGCTCTACCAGTACGACCCCAACTACCGGCAGGCGTACACGTTCTGGCTGGCCCTTGCCCTCACCGTCGTTTTTCTCGCCGCCATCTTTTTCCTGCTTCGCTCGCCACTTGGCGCGTCGCTCCAGGCGATCCGCGACGACGAGGACGCGGCTCGCTCGCTGGGCGTGCGCGTGGCGGCGCGTAAGCGGCTGCTGTTCGTGCTCGCCGGGTTCGGCTGCGCCGCCGCCGGCGTCCTGATCGTGGCCAACACGCTTTTCATCGAACCCGGCTCCGTCTTCAGCGTGCAGTGGTCCGCGTACATGATCTTCATGGTCCTGGTCGGCGGCCTCGGCACGTTCGAAGGCCCCATCCTCGGCGCCATCCTGCTGTTCGCGATCCAGACCACGTTCACGCAAGGGGGACCGTGGTACCTGGTCGGCCTGGGCGCGACGGCCGCGCTGTTCGCGCTGGTGCTGCCGAGGGGCCTGTGGGGCACGATCGAAGAGCGCTTCGGCCTGCGCCTGCTGCCGGTCGGCTATCAGGTGGTCGAGAAGAAATGACGAAGCGGAAGAAGAAGGCTGACTCCATGCTGCCTCCCGAGGACCTGATGCTTCACCCGGGGCACCTGCTCAGGCGCGCGCTTCAGGCGATGAACCTGCTCTGGGGCGAAGAGGTTTCGCGCACTGTGACGTCCCCGCAGTTCGCGACGCTCAACGCGCTGTATCGCGAGCCGCTCGGCGTCGACCAGCGCACCCTGGGCAGCCGCGTCTCGCTCGACCGGTCGACGATTGCAGAGGTCGTTTCCCGGCTCAGCACCAAAGGCCTGATCAGCACCGAAAGAGACGCGCGGGACGGCCGCCGCAAGACCATCACGCTCACGGCCAAGGGCGCGGGCGTGCTGCAGCACCTGATCCCGCGCACTCACACCATGAGCGGCCGTCTCGTTCGCGCGCTCGACCAGCGTGAGCGGTCTGAGCTGCTCAGGCTGTTGAAGGTCATCGTCGGCACGAACGAACGGGTCTAGGGAATGGCTCCCGGTTTCGCGTTCACCTCGTACCAGCGCAGGACTCCGGCGAGGATGGCCAGCGAGTACGGGATCGTGAACAGGATCCCGACGTAGCAGAGGTACGAGCCAAGCCCGGAGATGAAGTAGCTCACCAGCGCCAATCCCGCGGCGGCCAGGGACTCCTTGGGGCTGATGCGGATCGCGTGTACGAAGCCGGCCACGTTGAAGGCACCGGCGAGGCCGTTGCGGTCGGTGAACAGGATCAGCGGCGGGATGAACACGTACAGCCCGATGATGATCAGCCCGAACGCCGCGGTGATCCCGAACATCAGCGGGAAGAACAGGAACGGGAACACGGCTGAGCTGTTGCCGTCGCCCGAGTTTGGCGTCACAGAGAGCAGCGCGAAGATGGCAACGCCCATCGATCCGTACACGAGCACCGCCGCGGCCAGGCCCCAGATCAGGCTGGCTGCGAACAGGTTGATGCCGCGGGTGGCGTAGCGGAAGTCGGCCGGCGGCAGAACCTGCAACCCGTGACGCAGGTTGTCGAGGGCGGAAAGCATCCAGCCGAGGAGCTGCAGCCAGCCGACGATGGGGATCAGTGCGATCAACCCCATCAGGACGATCTTGTTGAACCACTGTGGGTCCCGGAACGGCCACGCAAATGAGTCGCCGAGGCTGCGGTCAGGGGACGTCATGGCGGCGCCGGCGGGTACATCCATCAACTGAAGCCTAAATCGGTCGAAAAAGAATTTGAGTCGACCAGCTTTACCTTTTCAGCCGTTGCTAAGTCTGAACATATACTTTGGAATCCGCTAGCGGATTTGCCTCGGGGCGAGGCGATAGGCGTCACATCAAGGAGTGGAGATGGTTTTGGCCCTTCGGTTTTCGGACGTGAAGGCGCCGGTCGCCTCGACGAACGGCGCCCACCCTCCGGCGGCGGCCATCGCCCTCTCGAGCCTTGAGATCAATGTCCTGAGCCAGGTGGCGCGCGGGCTCTCCAACAAACAGATCGCCACGAAGCTCGGCATCAGTGACAAGACGGTGCGCAACCACCTGAGCCGCATCTTCCGCAAGCTGGACGCGGGCAACCGGACCCAGGCGGTGATGAACGCGATGAGGGTCGGGCTGCTCTCGATCTAAGCGGTTGGCGACTTCGTTCCCAGCCGTTTCTCGAACCAGTGGTGCGCGTATGGCTCGTCGTTGAACGACTTCACCTCGCGGTAGCCGCTGCTGCGATACAGCTGAATCGCCTCTTTGAGCGATTGGTTGGTCTCGAGGCGAACGATGCTCGCGCCTGCCTCGCGCGCGCGTCGCTCGAGGTCGATCAAGAGGCGCCGGCCGACGCCCAGTCCGCGCGAGTCGGGCGAGACCCACATGCGCTTCAGCTCGGTCGGAGCGCGTCGGTGGAACTTGAGCGCGCCGCAGCCGATCGCCCGGCCGCGCAGACGCGCGATCACGAGCAGGCCGGAGGGCGGCACGAGCTCGCGCTCGGTGGCGGAGATGCTGCGTGAAGGATCGAAGCCTGCTTCGAAGCGTGTGTTCAACTCGTCGATGTACTGCTCGATGCACCACCTGGCATCCGGCGTGGCCGGGTCCTCTACCTCTATGGTCACCATGGAGGCTCGCAGAAGCCTCTCGAGCTGCGTCGCCGCGGACACGAGCTCGCCGCGCTGTCGGTCGCTAAGCGGCTCGAGAAAGCTCCAGGCCACACCGTCCGCGCGGCGATCGAGCTCGGCGCGCTCGGCCTGGCCGGCCGCCGTGAGCTTGACGAGCCGCACGCGGCCATCTTCCGGGCTGGGCGCGATCGTGATGAGCCGTTCGCGCTGGAGCGACTGCAGCACGCGGCTGGCGTAGCCGGAGTCGATCCCAAGCCGTGCACGCAACGTCCGCATTTCGACGCCTTCCGGGCCGATCTCCCAGAGAGTTCTCGAGTTGCCCATCGGCCGGCGGCGGCCGAGGAACTCGTCGGTCAGTGCACCGATGCGCTCCGCCACCGTCCGGTTGAAGCTCCTTACCTGGGTGACGGCCTCGCGATCCATTCTCTGACTCTAGTCAGAGACTTGCGCGTCGTCAATCGCGGATCCGTTAGCAGGGATCATGGGATCGGGTACAGCGCGATGACGGCGCCGGCGGCCAGGTAGGGACCAAGCGCGATTTGCCCGCCCAGGGAGCGGTGCCAGACGGCTATGCCCATGGCTGCCAGGCCTGCTCCGAAGAACCCGATGACCATGGCTTCCGCCCCTCTTTGCGGCCCCAACATGAGGCCGATGAGGGCCGCGAGCTTCACATCGCCGAGCCCGAGCGCGTCACGACGCGCGAGCAGCGACCCGACGCCACCGAGCAGCAACAGGGCAGCCCCGGCTACCAACCCCGCCGCCACACCGGCCCACCAAGGCTGCCGCAGGAGACTGACCGCAAGAGCGAACACGGCCGCCGGGAGCATCACGCGGTCGAGGATCAGCCCGTGCTCAAGGTCGAAGAAGATCACCTGGACGAGCACGAGCACAAATACTCCTTGCAACACCATGGTGGTCGGATCACTCGAGGGCCTCGCGGCGAAGGCCGCGAACACGATCGCCGACAGCACCGCCGGGCCGAGCGTGGAGACAGCCGACTGAGCGCTGTCGAGCTCTTCAGCGGCGGCCAACCTGATGGATGCCCAGCGGACCGCTGCCCCAGCCGCGCCGCCAGCAAGCGCCCATGCGGCCACGACCGCCACCGCGATCAGCCGGTTGTGAAAACGAGAATCACCCGGACCGGATGGCCCCGGTTACTCGAGATAAGTCCGTCTGTCGGCCACCTGGCGTCGCTGTACAACGCGCCTCTGAGCGCTCCGGCGCTGAGAGCTGCGCAGGTCCTCGATCTTGTCTGCGACAACGACCCGGCGCTCTTGCTCCGTCCTGCGCTCGGCCGTCCGGCGGTCGGCGTCAGTCCGCCGCGGTCCGGGAGCTCTCTTGTCTGAGTCCACCTATCGCCATCCTGCCCTGCGGGCATCCCGATCTTTATGAGTCAAATGTCCCTTGTGGTGGCACCCGCCCCGCCCTAGCTTAGTGAAGCCTGCGATCGGTGTTGCGGCGGAGGTTAGTGCGCTTTCGGGTCAATGTCATCGCCCACGAACCTGAGGACCGGAAGGCCGCCCCCCTGTAGGCGCAAACCATGATGCGCCAGCTCATACCGCGGTTCCGGCTCGCGGCGGCCTTTGCCGTTTCGCTGGCTATGGTGGCCGCCTCTGCGGCGACCCTACCGGTCGTGCTTGCTGCGAGCGGGAGCCTGTACGTAAACAGCGCCGCGACGAACTGCAGCGACGCAGGCTCGGGCTCGTCCACTCAGCCCTACTGCTCGATCGTCAAGGCCGCGCAGGTCGCGACGGCCGGAACGACAGTCTTCGTAACGGGCGGCACCTACACCGGGTCAGCAATCAACCCCAGCTCCGGCCTGGCAGGAAGCCCCATAACGTTCACCGCAACTCCTGGAGTGACCATCAGCGGCGGCACGAACGCCTTTGCGATCTCGGGCCGCAGCTACGTCGTGCTCGACGGATTCACCATCACATCGACCTCCGATTACGCAATCAGCGTGTCGTCTTCGAGCAACATCACCATCTCCAACAACACGATGAGCGGCGCCGGCCACCGCGCCAACGGACAGACTGCGGGCGGCGTTCGGCTGACGGGGACCACTTCCTCTCTGATCACGCACAACAGGAGCGACAACAACTCCGATCACGGCTTCCTGATCTCGTCCGCCAGCACCAACAACACGGTGTCGTTCAACGAAGCGTCGCTCAACGCCGAAGGATGGCAGCGCAACGCCAACGGCATCAATGTCATCGACACCGGAAGCACCGGCAACACGTTGCTCGGAAATATCGTCCATGACAACGAAGACTCAGGGCTCCAGTTCTACCCCGGCGCCAACAACGGACTGGCCATCAACAACGTGAGCTACAACAACGGCGATCACGGCATCGACGACCTCAACGTCACCGGCGGTCGCCTGATCGGCAACACGATCTTCCACAACTGCACGTCCGGCATCAATGTCGAAGGCACGTCGGGCAACTACACGGTCATGAACAACGTCTCGGTCGACAATGCCGTCTACCCCGCCTACAACGGCATCGCCTGCGGCCGGCGCACTGGAAATATCGGCATATACGACTCGGCTCCCGCCTCCACGACGGTGGACTACAACCTGGTCAACCTGACGACCAGCGGCAACATGTACGTCTGGAACAACAATTCATATTCGAGCCCAACGGCCTTCTTCAATGCCACCGGGCAAGAGCAGCACGGCATCCTGGCCGACCCCAAGTGGGTGAGCACGGCAACTCCAGACTTCCATCTGCTGGGCGGATCGAAGGCCATCGACTCCGCCAACTCGGGTGCTTCAGGGGAATCGTCACTCGACGCTGACAACAACCCGCGCGTCGATGACCCAGCCACCGCCAACACAGGTGTAGGGCCACGAACGTATGACGATCGGGGGCCTTACGAGTACCAGACCGGCGTCACTGACACCCAACCACCTACGGTTCCGGCCGGGCTCGCCGGCTCTGCCACCAGCCCCACCAGCGTCATGCTCACGTGGAACGCATCGACGGACAACGTCGGGGTGGCGGGCTACACGGTCTACCGCAACAACGCAGCCATTGCGACGGTGACGAGCCCAGGCTACTCCGACACTTCGGTGGCCGCCGCCACGACGTACTCATATGGAGTCGACGCGTACGACGCCGCCGGCAATCATTCGGCGAGCTCGGCGTCGGTGCAGGTGACAACGCCACCGCCAGATACGCAGGCTCCCTCCCTTCCGTCTGGCCTGACGGCGGCGGGCGTCACAGCCAGCACGGTCACACTCTCATGGAGCCCCTCGATCGACAACGTGGCCGTGACCGGGTACACGATCTACCGCGGCGGCGTGTCGGTGGGGACATCTGCTAGCACGGCATTCACCGACAGCGGTCTGGCTGCTTCCACGACCTACACGTACACGGTCGACGCGTTCGACGCGGCCGGCAACCACTCGACGCAATCGGCGGCAATTACCGCCACCACCGCGATCCGGCCGGTCACGTTCGTTCAGGGCGCCAGCAGATCGAGCGGCAGCCGCCACACGAGCACCACTTTCACCCTGACGCAGCCGGTGGCCGCCGGGGACCTGCTGACAGGGCTGTTCGCCCAGCTCGACGCCGCCGGCCAGGTGACCGTCTCGGACAACGTGAACGGCGGGTGGACTCGCGCGGCAGGCATGACCTACACGACGGGCAAGGGCGACATCGCGGTGTTCTACCGGCCCAGCTCCAGGGCAGCGCCTTCGGGGCTGAGTATCACGATCTCCGCCACCGCTTCGACCCTGCTGTACGGCACAGCTGCCGAATACGCGGGGATCGCGGCCACTGCGCCCCTCGATCAGGTGACGCTCAGGTCCGGTACCGGGCTCAGCGTCGACTCAGGGCCCACCCCGGCGGTGGCCGCGGGCGAGCTCGTCTTTGGATCGCTGACCTCGAACAACAGCCTCGGCACGATCACCGCCGGCAGCAGCCAGGGGCGGACGTTCACGATGCGATCCACGTCGAGCAACATCGCCCAAGCCGACATCTTGTCCGGCAGCGGAGGCGCGCAGGACGCACGCTTCACCATCACCAAGTCGGTGACGTGGTACGCCGCAGCCGCGGACTTCAAGCCGGCGTCATCAGCGGCCGACACGACCGCGCCGTCCGTCCCGGCCGGGCTGACGGCAGCCAGCGGCTCCGGCAGCGTCGCCCTGGGCTGGGGCGCATCCAGTGACAACGTCGGCGTCGCCGGCTACACGGTTTACCGCAACGGTTCGGCCCTCGCGACTGTCGGAGGCTCGACCCTGTCCTACACCGACGCCGCGGTCAGCTCGGCCACTCAATACGCGTATGCGATCGACGCCTTTGACTCGGCCGGCAATCACTCGGCGCAGTCGTCTTCGGTTTCGATCACAACCCCCGACTGGACCCCGCCGGCGAGCCCCACCGGTGTAACCGCGACGAACGGCTCGGGCTCAGTCACATTGAGTTGGAGCGCGTCCACGGACAATGTCGGCGTCACCGGCTACACCATCTACCGCAACGGCGCTTCACTGGCCACGGTAGGTGGAGCGGTCCTCGGCTACACCGATGCGTCGGTCAGCCCGGTGACCGCGTACACCTACAGGGTCGATGCGTTCGACGCGGCGGGCAACCATTCGGCTCAGTCGACTGCTGTTGCCATCACGACGCTCGACTGGGTTCCGCCGTCCGCCCCTAGTGGGCTGAGCGCCACCAACGGATCGACCACCGTCGGCCTGGGCTGGAACGCCGCGGCCGACAACGTGGCCGTCAGTGGTTACACGGTGTACCGCAACGGTTCGGCTTTTGCGACCGTGGGTGGATCGGTCCTCTCCTACACGGACAGCACAGTGAGCCCCTCGACCACCTACACGTACACGGTCGACGCTTTTGACGCGGCGGGCAATCACTCTGGGCTGTCGCAACCCGTCACCGTCACCACGCTGGGCCAGGCCGACACGACTCCGCCCAGTGTGCCCGCGGGGCTGGCCGCCACCGCCGGCCCGGCTGGCGAGGTCGACCTCTCATGGACCGCCTCGACTGACAACGTCGGTGTGGCCGGCTACACCGTCTACCGCAACGGCTCCTCGATCGGAAGCGCAAGCGGATCGGCAACCACGTTCGCCGACAGGTCGGTGTCGAGCGCGACCGACTACGCGTACACCGTCGACGCGTATGACGCCGCCGGCAACCACTCCGGCCAGTCGAATGCGGCCGCGATCACGACGACCGACTGGACGCCGCCGACGGCTCCCACCGGGCTCTCGGCCTCGGCGGTGACCTCCAGCGAGGTCGACCTGTCATGGCAGGCGGCCACCGACAACGTCGGGGTCGCCGGCTACACCGTGTACCGCGGTGGATCGGCGGTTGCCACGCTCGGGTCAGGCGTGCTTGCCTACGCAGACACCGGGCTCGGCCACGGAGTCACGTACTCCTACACCGTGACCGCCTTCGACGCCACGGGCAACACATCGCCGCAGTCAAGCCCAGCCTCCGCAACCACGCCCGACGATGTTGCCCCAACCACGCCCGGTGGTTTGAGCGCGACCGCGACCTCTTCGACCTCCGTGAGCGTCAGCTGGTCGGCCTCCTCAGACAACGTGGCGGTCACCGGCTACAACGTGTACCGCGACGGCGCGCTGCTCGCCACTGTCGGAGCCGGCACGCTCACGTACGCCGACACCGTGGCCGTGGGCAGCAGTCACAGCTACACCGTCGACGCGTTCGACGCGGCCGGCAACCACTCGGCCACGCCTGCGGCGGTGACGGTGACAACTCCGACCTCAGACACCACGCCGCCTACGACCCCGACCGGCCTGACGGCGACGGCGCCCAACTGGACCCAGGTCAATCTGAGCTGGGCGGCCGCGACTGACAACGTCGGGGTTGCGGGTTATACCGTGTATCGCAACGGAGCGGCCATCACCACCGTGGGCGGCGGAACCCTCTCCTACGCCGACACCGCGGTGACGCCGGCGACAAGCTACAGCTACTCAGTCGACGCGTTCGACGCAGCGGGCAACCACTCGAATGCCTCTGCGCCGGCCACCGTGCACGTTCCGGCCCAGATCAAGTTTGTGCAGGGCAAAGCGGTCACCACGGGCGGCCGCGTCTCGAGTTTCACAATTTCGTTCGGCGCGGTGGGACAGGGCGACCTCCTAGTGGGCTGGTTCGGGGAATACGACTCCGCCGGCCAGGTGAGCGTGGCCGACAACGTGAACGGAGCATGGACGCGTTCGCCCGCATCGACGACCTGGAACGGTTCGACCGGCGACATCGCCCTGTACTACTTCGCGAACTCCGCGGCGGCGGGGAGCCTGACCATCACGGTCTCTGCCGCCAACCCCACCTATCTCCAGGGGAGCCCGGCAGACTACTCAGGCGTCGCGGCGACCAACCCGCTGGACCAGGTGGTGCTGGCCAAGGGCAGCGGCACAACGGCCGACTCCGGACTCACGGCCGCGACCGCTGCGGGTGAGCTCGTGTACGGCGCAATGCTCGCCACCAACGGCGGCGGCACGCTGGTGGCCGGCGCGAGCGCGGGAGTGCCTTTCGCCAAGCGGGCTCAGTCGACATCGGGCAGTCAGGGGCTGGAGGACATCACGTCCAGCGCCGCCGGTCAGCAGCGCGCCGGGTTCACCTTCACGAACTCGGTGTCGTGGTTCATGGTCTGCGCGGTCTTCAGGCCTGCCTGACGACAGGCCGCGCGTCAGAATCCGACCAGGTGCGGCTGCTCGCGAGCCCCGTCTTGCTCAGCGTGCGCGAGAGTGCGTCGGGTCAACAACGGATTGCACCTGGCGTTCAGGCAAGTCCCCGTCTTGAGGTCGAACTCCAGGTTGTGGCCGAGGCAGCGAAGGACGTTACCCTCGAGAACGACGCCACCGATCGCTAGATCTTCGCCGGCATGAGGGCAGTAGCGCGAGATCTCGTAAGCGCCATCGGCACCCTGCACCACGAGCCGCTCGTCGGAGGCGCGGTTGACCTCGTAGCGCTCGATAGCGTCGAGAGCATGCGGCTCCGCATGTTTCAAGAGGCCCACCAGATAGTCGTTGTAGATATCGGGGTCCCGCCATGCCTTGAATCGCAGGGACAGGAACAGGTCCTCCCACCCAATGTCGCCCTTGATCACCGGTGCGAGCCATCGCGAGTCCAGAGTGAATCGGTACTGACAGTCACGGGAGCCGCCACCGAGGTCCACGCTGACACCTTCCGGCCGGATGTCGACGTCCCACCGGCCCTCCACCGCGCCCGTCACGTCGAACCGCACGGTCATGTCGATCCGCTCGCGAAAGTAAGGGCTGATCTCTCCGAGTCGGTGGAAGTGCTCCACGAACTGATCGGCCAGCTCCGGTCCAGGCGCGGGGTGGTCGTTGTATGTCTTGGCAATCTGAGACTCGCGAGCTGATCCATACGCATGCAGGTACTCGCTGATGTCCCCGTACGAAAAGTCACGCCAGTGCGGATCCCGTCGATGCACGCCCGATAGAACGTCGTACGTGTCCCCTGGCATCCACGTCGCGACATCGACGCGCGGCGCCTTCTTGGCCAGGTACTGGGCGGCCTGCGACTGGTCGGGAAAGATGCCGTTAGGCTCGGTCAGCCACCGGTTGTGCTCCCGCAACGTCGGGTCGAGGAAGCACATCGGCCCGGCGAACGGAATGGCGACTTTCGGCGAAGCGAGCTTGATGAGGCGGCCCACAGCCTCGAACTTGCCGGCCCGCTTCTCGCCGCTGATCCGCTCCTTCTCCGAGTCGGGGTATTCGTAGCAAATGGGATGCCATGACGCCCCTGACATCTGCACGGCCACGATATCCAGCTCGCCGCCGCACTCAATCGCGGCCCGGCGCATCTGGCCGACCGTCAGCCGAGCGTCGTTGCAGTGAAGGAATGACGCGCCACCAGCGTGCACCAGGACAGCAGAGTCGGAGCACATCGGTGACTGCTCTGGAATGAAACAGACCCAATCCCCACGCTCGTTGAGATGGAATTTCTCCCATGCATCGAGCTCGACCACATTCCGTGCTCCGATTCGTCGCAACCTGTTGCGGAGATTTGGCGACGGGTAGCGATGGACGAGCAGCGTGGTGCGGGAGGGCAACCTGGTGAGCACGTCGGCATCCATGTGGTCCAGGTGCTCGTGCGAGAGGGTCGCGAAGTCGACGTCCAGTACCCGCGCCTGGTCGAGGTGCGAGTTGCTTGGGAACTGGTACCAGGAGCCCTGGAACGCGCCTCTGTCGGAGAGCCAGCAGTCCATGACCATGCTGAGGTCCTCGCCATCGATGCGCATGCCGGCGTGCCCGAGGAAGGTCAGCTGGATCGACGTTGCCGTCACATGGCGAGTTTGAATTCCGGCCGCCTCAGACCCAATAGGGAATTGCGGCATTGGCCCGGGACGGAACTTTCAGGGTCGAGGTGGGCGCCAGTCCCAGGGCTTGGGGTGGCCCACGATCAGGACCGTTCGGGCAAGCCCGGGGCCTTCCGAATACGATCCACTGCTGGATCACCCATGCGTGCGATCGCTGCGCTGGCAGCCAACACCCTCCGCCGCTCGCTGACAGCTTGCATCGTGCTCGTTGTCGCCTATTCGCTATCTCCAGCGGCTGTCACACAGCTTCGCGTGAATCCCGTCGCGTCCGGATCGGTGCGTGGCATCTATCGCTTCTCATCGACGGCGTGGAGCACGATCGCTGGGCTCGGATTCAACTGGGTCACGGACGGCGGCACCAACACCAACTACTACCAGGGACAGAGGGCGGCAGGCCTCACCGGTATGGTGTGGCTCCCTGCCTACGACAACTCGAGCTGCGCACAGACCATGTCGGACGCGCAGATCACTCAGGTCGTGCAGACCAATGTCTCCGGAGGCAATGCCGGGGCGGTGTACCAGGTCGGGGACGAGCCGACAGCGAACGGATGCGCTGCCAGTGCGAAGTATGTACACATGACCTCAGTGATCCACGCTGCTGACCACGCGGCGAGGACGTGGGTCGCCGACGATCAGTTCAACGACCCTTCCACCTCGAACTGGCCCGCCGGCCTCCCGATGAAAGGCTCGGTCGACATCCTGGCCTTCGACATATATCCATGTCAGTCCGGACCATGCCAGCTGAACATGATCGATCTCGCGATCCAGCGTATCCATTCGGTCGGGCTCACAAACTGGGAGTTCATCCTCCAGGACTTCGGCCCATGCCAGTCGTGGAGAGCGCCAAATGCGACGGAGGTGCTGCAGCAGTTCCAGCACTGGCAGGGCGCCGGGGCGATCGGTTACTGGGTCTATACGTACGACGCGGACAGTTCATGTCCCGGCAACGTGGCCGGAAGCAGTGTGTTGAAGCAGATCAATGCCCTGGCATTGACTCCGGGATCCGCCCCGCCACCGCCGCCGCCGGCATCACCGCCACCAGCCGGCACGCCGGCCGCGACGCCTGCGGCGCACACTCCGGGCCCGAGCTCATCGCCTCATGCGACCTCGCTCCCCAAGGCGTCGGGCAAGCAATCACCTGGGACTGCGCACTCGACTGCGGGCGCGAGCCCGGGAAGCTCTGCGGCGGACCCGTTGAAACCAACGTTGACCGCCGTCGAGTCGTCGAGCCTGCCGCTTGCTGTCGTCGGGATCGGTGTACTGCTGGCGGGGATCGGATTTGCTCTGAGCTACGTGAGACGGCGCACGAAGTAGGCGCTCAGGCCGGGCTCGTCGACTCCGTCGACGCGGGCGCAACCGCGAAGGCAGGCGCGACTTCGAGCGCCACCTTCTCAGGAAGCCTGCTCTGGCGATCTGACAGTCGCGCAAACAGCTCTAAGTGAAGACGCGCGAATGCGTCGTGGTCGGCAGTGGCTGCGACTTCGGCGATTCCCGCCAGAGCCGCATCGCGCCATCGCGCAGGATCCGCACCAAGCCTCAACAGGGCGCCCGCGATGAATTCGCGGAAGAGGACTGAGAACCATCCGCTCCCGTCGAGAGCGAACTCGATCCCGGAGCCCCAGACTCCGCTGCGCAGCCCGCGGTGCCCCGCCACCCGTCCGCCCGCGGGAGAGTGTCGGTCCAGGTACAGCGCATACGTGATTGCGAATCGAACGACGTCGCGCAGTGGCTCACCGGAGATCGCACCCGACTCCCAATCGATCACACCGGAGATGTGCTCACCGACCGCAAGGAGATTGCCGAACCAGAAGTCCCCGTGGACCGCGGTGCGTGCGGTGGTCGATGTGCGCAACCGCGTGTGCGTGGCCCGAAGCCGAGTCAGCGCTCCTTCAATCGCGGGGTCGTGCGCGAATCGCCTGTTCAGGGTGTCCACCACGCCACCATCCATGTCAATCGGTCGCTGCTCTCCGGAGGTGGCGGCCTGGAAGCGCGCGAGCCAGGAGCCGGCCATCTTGAAGTCGGCCTCGACTGCGCTCCTTGTAGCCACATGGCGCCACCCGTGGTAGCGAGTGCTCATGGGCGAGCCAGGAAGCGCCGAAACGACCAGGATCGGACTGCCTTCCGCTCCGACGACATCAGTCGACCGGGGTATCGTCACCAGCAGCTGTGGAGACAGGCGCATCTGCAGCTCCACGAGGAGCCGGCGCTCAGCGACGACGCTGCCTTCCGCCACCTCTGTAGTGGGAACCTTGACCGCAAGGGAGGGCTTCGACTGCCCTTGCGGGACGAGGAGTACGGTCAGCTTGGCATTCGGGTCCTTGGACATTGCGAGGACGATCGCCTCCATGTCGTGCACATCTAGTAGCCGCGACGCCTCGAGAGCGCCGTTGGTGGCAGGCGACACCGAAAGCGCGGTCGTCGGTGAGGAGACACGCCCCACCATGAGGCGAGTTGGCGCCAGGGCGCCGATCAGCGCGGCCGGGAACACGAATCGCGCAGCTTGCTTGGCAGCGGCGAGCAGCGCCGAGATGGTGGGGCCGCCTCCAGGCAGCACGGATACCTCCGTGAAGAAGTGGCGCAGCGTCAGCGGCGTGTTCTCGACGTAGCTGGTCGGCGGGGCCAGCCTGGGTATGGCCACGTATTCCCTCACCATGTCGATTCCTGCTTCGCGCGCGAACCTGCGGGTTCGCCAGTGGGACGTGAGCGCTGTACAGCAGACAACCACTTCGGTACCGGGAGAAAGCTCGCGGACCTGCCGCTGCAGCTCGTGGCGAGAGGCAGATGACCCGGGCAGATCGATCTGGATTGCGCTGGGAGACGTCAGCAGCTGCCAGGGACTTCTGTGCGCGTAGCTCGAACGTGGCCCCGAGGGAGTGTGCAGAAGCCCGGGCATCTTGACACTGCGCTTACCAAGCAGGCTGCCGGCGACGTAGGCCGCCGTGCCCGCGATCCAGGCCACAGTGCGCGCCGGCGTTGGCCTCGACAGGTAGTCCATGTCCTCCGCCACTCGCCACGGCACCTGCACCTCGAGATAATCGCTTTCGACGTCGTCGCTTGCCGCCATGCCTCCGCCCTGCCGCATACCAAGCTGCGCGGGGCCCGTCAGACCGGGACGGTGCCTGAACACCGTCTGCAGCTCTTTCGGGTAGCGCTGCGCAAGCCCGACCGTCTCAGGGCGCGCGCCGACGAGCGTCATTTCGCCTCGTAGCACGTTGACGAGCTGAGGCAGCTCGTCGATGCTCGTAGCCCTGAGGATGTGCCCGAGCCTGGTCACTCGTCGGTCGCCTGACACCGTGACCTCCGGGCCCTCACTCGGCCGCATGCTCCGGAACTTCAGCATCGTGAAAGCCGTGCCACCTTCGCCAACCCTGACCTGGCGGTAGACACCCGGCGCGCCGGTGGAGAGACGCGCTCCGATCCAGGCGGCGAGCATCAGCGGGCTCAGCAGGACCAGTGACAAGCCCGAGACGACGATATCAAGCGAACGTCTGAACCTCCCAGGCGGGACGGGGTCGCCAACGTCCATGACTCGATCGGCCGACCTGGGTTGCATCAGCAGGAAACAAAGGCCGAGCAGAGAGGTGGTCGTGAGGTAGGCGGCCGTGGACGCGAGCGCGGCACCGACGAGCTCGTAGCGAGGGATGAGCAAGAAGTCCAGCAGCACAGTCACGATCACGCCGCCGAGAGTGGCGAGCGAGTTGAGTCCGGGCCGGCCGCGGCCGAAGAGGTAGGCGGTCACGACGCCTGACGCGCCCTCGACCGAAAGTCCGATCAACAGCAGTCTCGTCGGCTCGACTGCGCCCACGAAGGCGCTGCCGTAGAAGAGAGGGATCACGGGGCTGGCCAGGACCGCCAGTGGCAGAGCTGCCAGCGCGGTGGCCGCGGCGGCGCGGGGCGCCAGCCACGCAGCCCACGACCAGGCGTCAGTGGCCGTCTTGCCCGCGAAGCGCGGATAGAGCACCCATTCAAACGAGATTGGAAGCAGTCGAACCAGCTCCGCGAACTTGGAAGCGACCGCGTAGATTCCGAGAATGGCGGGCCCGGCGAGCAGGTCGACGATCATGAAGTCCAGGCGCAGGTTGACGAGGTACATGATGCTGCCGACCTGGCCGCGCAGCCCGAAGAGGTAGATTCGCTTTGCAAGCTCAAATGACGGCCGGCCTGCGCCCGCGAAGTAGTGACGTCCGAGCAGCCGCCTCCATGCGATGGCACCCGTGACGACATCGGCGGCGATGAGCGCCGCCACCACGGCCGCGCCTCCGCTCGCACCGAACAGCAAAGCCACCACGTATCCAGGTATGAACAGCAGCTCCTCCAGGGCGATCGCGTTGTTCGTGCCGCGCAGGTCTCCGGTTCCTTGTGAGGCGGCCTTGGCCGTGATGACGAACAGCCTGCTCAGAGTCTTCAAGCCGGCCCACGCGACGATCAGGGTGGTGAGATCGCGGAGGAATACGTCCCTCAAGAGCGGCGCGGCGGCAAGCCAGATGAGCAGTGATGCGACCGACGACGCGGCGCCAATGACGAGCAGCGTCGTCTTCACGTGCGGGTCGTCCCTGGTCGGCCCCGCGAGGAACCACGGCGTTGCGGCGGCAAGGCCGCCGGACACCATCACTGCCAGTAGCCACGGCATGACGCGCAGGAGCGCGTAGTCCCCTACCGCGGAGGGCCCGCCAATCCTGGCCACCATGAGTGTGGCCAGGGAAAGCGAGATCAGAGCCACGATCAAGGCGGCCACATTGCCGGTCAGGGCAGTGCGGCGGAGGCTCAGGAGACGGCGCGCTTCGTCGACCAATCCCGCCCCCATATCTGAACCGCCGCGATTACTGCGAGCAGCGCCCATGCGTGCCGGAAGTGCAGCACCTGGTAGTAGGCCGCGGCCACTGCGAGTCCGAGGAGTGCACCGATCAGCGCGTCGCGCCTGGGTACAACAGCGGCGAAGTCCGGTTTGAGCTGTCCTGCAACTGCGTTGCGGGCGCGCCACATGATCGCGCAGATCAGAACGATCAGGGCGATTCCGCCCTCAACCCCGCGTTCGACGACGGCGGCCACGTAGTCGTCGTGAGCCTGGTGCGGAAACGGAGCGAGGCTGTCAGTGAGGATCGGCTGCGTCGCGCCGGGCCCGGCGCCGAGCGGTCCTGCCTTCTGAAAGAGCGCCCAGGCTTCTTTCACGATCGTGACGCGCTGGCTTGCGCTCGCGTCGCTCCGTCCGATCCAGTCGCGAAGTACCGGCACCCCGCTGTCGCGAGCCCACACCTGTATGTCAACGGGGTGGATCACTTTGGTTGCCCCCGCTCCGACCAAGAGGGCGAGGCACACCGCAGCAATGGCGACCAGGAAGCCGAAGCGGCGCCGGATGGCAGCCAGGATCACAAAGGCTGTGCCCACGCCGAGGCTTAGGACGCCGCCGTTGGATCCTGTGAAAACCATGGCCGTGAGCAGCACAGCGGCAAGAGCGGCGCGCGCCCACCAGCGGCGCGGGACGGCTGTGGACCACAGGACCATGAGCGAGATCGCGAAGTAGCCCGACGCCATATTGGGATCACCAAACTGGCCGTCAGCCCTGACCCCGTTGTTGATCTCGATTCCGGAAAGGGCTCGAACGCCGGTGAAGACTCCGACCACCAGGAGGCCCGCCCAGAACACAGACGCATACACCCAGGCGGCGAGCAGAACCCGAAGTGCATCTGCGGTGCGGGCCAGGTTCACGATCGCCAGGCACCAGACGAACAGGTAGATGTCCTGGACGACCGCGATCAGCGGCGCTTCGGGATAGCCCACCGTCACAAGAGCGCCTCTGAGATACGGGCCGATGGCGCCGGAGATGCAACCGGCGAGGACGACCAGGCCAATGGATATGCCGTAGGGCGTCCGAATTCGCTCGGCTGAAAGGTAGATCCACAGGGCGACGGCACCCATCGCCGGCAGCATCGCAAGGTCCGTTGGTGAGCTGTTGCCGGGACCGGATGGATGCAGCCACGCCAGGGAGCCGATGGCAACCGCCGTGAGCACCAGAGCCACTCGCTGTGCGCGGGCGATGTCACGAACGTGTGCGATCGTCCGTGGCCGCATGGGCAGCAATCCGCTGCCAAGGGCGATCGAAGTCGTTGCCAAATTACGCCCTGCCGACGGCGGCGACGAGCTCGGTCGCTACGACCGCCCCGAGTGCGAGGACGATTACGATCCACATTACGTTGTCGGTCAGGCGCTGAACGGTCAGCCGCCGGCGCGACCTCCGCAACATCCGCATGCGGGCGTCGAAAGGCAGCTCCTGAAGAGTTCCGCGGACCACCCGATTCATCCTCGCCGCCTCCCTGTTCCGAACCCGCGCATATGGCGTGAATGGCATCAGCCGGTCCTCGCGATGGCCATCAGTTGAGGACCGCCATCGGCCGCAGCCGCGCCACCGGCCTGACGATGTCGTTGCGTTCCAGGATCGCGACCCCCTCGTCAACACCGCGGTTGTCGAGGTGATGGACGACTGTCGGCTCGGTTTGCTTGTAGCTGAACCGCAGCGTCGTGTGGCCTTCCGGGTCGGCCTCCGATAGTCCCCGATGCGCAAAGTCATCGATGATGCTGCCAGTGCCGTGGCACGCGGAAGAAAGGGCCTGATCCGATCCGTCGGAGCCGACGCATAGGTAGGAGCAAGTCCGGTTCGTCCCCGGCACAAGAACCGGTTGCCCCGTCTGACTGAAGACCGGGTGGCCGGCCATTCGCGATGCTGGATAAGCGCGAACGCTGTTGTGGCGGTGGACGATCGCTTTCTGCCCGCCGACCATCTCCTCGTAGATCGAGTTGTGAGGGGAGTCGACGATCAACCGGCTCGAGGTGCCGAAGGCATCGGCCGCCATCTTGCGCAGCGCCGAGTATGCGCACAGGCGGAAGGCGAAGCCGTAGTTCATCGCTGCCGCGTTCGCAATCATCAAGCGCTCGCCCTCGGCGCTATCCCGCGGGATGGGTGGGCAGTCGTTGGAGAAATAAAGCGCGTAGCGATTGCGCAACTCCGCCAGCGACCGCGCGCCGGCGAGGTGATGCAGCGGCTTCTGGAGCTGCATGATCCGCTTGAGCATCCCGTTCCCGCCCTTGCGTGCTCCGTACAGCGCCCCGACTGCACCGGTGAGAACGCCACCCCCCGCGTGAAACTGAAGTGTGATCTGGCCCTTCTGGATGCCGAGGCGAGCGGCGCGATCGGAGTCGAGGACCTCCTCGACCTCCTGCAGCTCCACGAAGTGGTTGCTCGGCCCGATCGTCCCGAACCGCATCCGACTCAGGTGGAAAAGCAGCCACGGGATCTCTTCGCGCACCCTCTGGCGGCCGCCGAACGCGTCGAGGTCGAGCTTGCCTCCCTCTTCGATGCCCAGGAGCTCATCCGGATCGAGATCCCATCGATCGACTGCGAACTCGGCGCCGTCGACCGCGCAATTCACGGCCTCGTCAAAGGTGAGGTCGCGCCTCTTGGTGGGCGGATACGGGTGTGCGTTCTTCACCGATGCATAGAAGCGCGCAATCTGGTCCTCGCTCGGCCGGCCTGCATCGAAGGCGATCAGCGCCATGCCGCAGTTGACCGAGGCGCTCGTCAGGGTCGGCCGGATGCTGTTGAGCGTCGCCACGGCGATGCTGGACGGCATCTCCATGTTGTGCTTGTGGTAGAAGTCCGGCAGCACGACGGGGGGCGCCGCGAGGTCGGCGTCCTTCAGCTCCGCGCCGAGTACCTCGAGCATCCGGTCGCTCGCCCGGTGCTCAGCGCTGCCGAAGATGCGAGGGTGGTGATCAACATGCAGGTGGTGATCTCCAGCTTCGTGATCATGGTGTTCATGGCCGTTGTGGCCGTTGTGGTTAGGGCTCGTGATCAACCCACGACGTGGATCGTCGAAATGCGCAGGGCTGCTCGGGTCCGCGGCGATGAACTTGAGATTCACGCGATCGCCTCCGCCTGCATCACCATTTCGCTCAGTCGCGCCCCCGGTGTCCGGGCCAGGCGCAGCTCGAAACAGTCCAGCCTCGACGCGAACGCTCGGGCGATCTCCACGACCTGCGGGTGCACCGGGCCAACGCCCGTGCCCGCCGCGAGCGTTGCCGCGTAGGCCCAGAAGCGGCTGAGCTCGCCGGCCGCGTAGGTGCCGGTGACGAGCGAGCGGATCGCTTCCTCCGGATCGCACGGATGCATCGCCGGCGCATCGGCTTCGCCCCGGCGGACGACCACCACCTGGTCCGGCGTCAGACAGGGGACGCGTCCGCGCAGCGTGACCTCGACGCGCCCGTGCGTCGTGCGAGCGCCACCATCGCCCTCGACTCGCATCGGCTCGACCAGGCCCCACACGGACCTGCCGTCCGCGACAGACATGTTGTCGCTGGTCGCCCTGCCCCCATCGGCAAGCTCGCGCTGGAGCAGCGTCGACTTGCCGACACCCCCCGGCCCCGCGAGCAGCACCACGGAGCCGCCGACCGTGCACGCGATCGCGTGGAGGGGCGCCTTGCCGTGGACCGAGGCCCACCAGAGCGCCGGATAGTGCACGAGGGCTTCGCGGGTCAGCAGCCTGAACCGGTTCGGCAGCCCAAACCGCGCCGCGCTCCGCGACGCGCTTGGTCGCCATCGCACAGTGAAGTCGGCGCGCGAGCCGGATTGCTTCATCCGGACGTCAAATCCGCTGCCACAAACATCGCCGATCACGACCTCGCCGGACCCACTCCATGCGGTCCGCGTCAGCGGCGTGAGGCCGCGCAGTGGAAAAGAGTTGCCAGTCGCCTCGACGTGGATTGACACGGTCGAGCCGCTGTGTCCGGCAACAGCTGCTCCGTCATTGCCTTCCTGCAGGAGCGCATCAACCCAGTCGATATCGCTGTGCATCGCCAGGGTCTCGCCGCAGCTCTCGATGACAGCCTGCTTCGTCATGCGGTCCACGCCATGGGGGCCACGCTGGTGACGCGAGCAGCGCTGCGCAGAGCGGACAGGTACGTCTCCGTCAGGTCACCGCCGAGGACTCGCACATCGAACCGATCGCCCAGGTTCTCGCGCGCGGCGGTAGACAAGCGCTGTCGAAGGTCGGGGTGGTCGAGAAGGTGCTGGATGGCAGTGCCCAGCTGGCTTGGACTTGCAGGCGGCACCAGCAGTCCCGTGCGCCCAGGCACCACGACCTCGGGCACGGAGTTGACTGCCGTCGCCACCACCGGTATTCCGCACTCCATCGCCTCGACCACGGAGCAGGGGATGCCCTCGTACAGGCTGGCCATGGCAAAGACGTCCAGCGCGGGCAACAGGTCGGCAACGTCGCGCCGTTCGCCGAGCAGATGGAACCGATCGCCGGCGCCCAGCGCGGCGATCTTGCGGCTCATCGCTGCCTGCATCGGTCCGCCGCCGATCCACACGAAATGGACGTCACGCGAGAGCTTTCCAAACGCGGCCAGCATGTCGGCCGGCGCTTTCTGGAAGTCGAGGCGGCCAACAGTGCCGACGACTCGCGCCGACGTGGGCAGGTCGAGCTTTCTACGAGCCTCGAATCGGGTGTCTGTAGTTGCATGGGGCACGTGATCGATCGCGCTGCCAATGGCGCGAATGCGCTCCGCCGGCGCGATGCCCAGCCGAATCGCCTCGGCCGCGACTGCAGAACCGACGGCCAGGAACCGGTCGGTGAGGCGCCCCAGGGCTCTCTCGATCGCGATGTAGGCCGCTCTCCGTGCGCGCGATTGATAGGGGTGAAACGGAAAGCCGTGGAAGGTGTGGACGATCGCCGGCACACGCTGCCACCGCGCCGCAACGCGTCCGATGAGCCCGGCCTTGGCGCTGTGCGTGTGGATCACGTCATAGGCCGCCTCCTCCATGTGCTCAGCCAGTTCGCGAATGGCCGCCAGGTCAGACCGCGGCGCTATGTCCGGCCTCATGTGCCGCAGCCGCACGACACCAAAGCCGGCCTGGGCCGCGTCATCCAGCAGGTTTCCTTCGTGACCCGCCAGGATCGTCACCTCGAATCGATCGGGATCGAGCGCGAGTGCACCGCGCAGCGCCACGCCTCCCGCACCTGCGATGAACCGGGTCACCACGACCCCGACTCGGATACGACCCTGGGTCCCGGGCATGACTAGAAGTCGTCCGGGTACGGGTACGCGAAAGAGCCGTTGGCGATGGCGGGCTCGGCTGCGGCGTGGTAGTCGGGGAGCACGAACGAGAGAAAGCGCTTGATCTCGTGCGGCGGCCGGTTGGCGCCCGCGGCGAACAGCAGGGCGTCGATACGGTCAGCGAAATCGGCGGGAAGCGGCCTGGGAACGGTGGCCGTGATCTTCGGGTGCCCCGTCGCGACGCGCTCCTCGGTCTTGCTGAAAAGATCCTCGTCCAGCTTCTCGCCGGGCCGCAGGCCGGTGAATCGGATCTCCACACGCTCGGGCCGCACGTGCATCTGTGCCGCATACGTGTGGACCAGGTCGACAATCCGCACGGGATCGCCCATGTCGAGCACGAAGGTTTCGCCAGCCTCTGCCATGCTTGCCGCCTCGATGACGAGGCCGACGGCCTCCTCGACGGTCATGAAGAAGCGCGTCACCTCCGGATGTGTCACCGTCACTGCCTCACCGTTCTCGATCTGCTCCGACAGGACATGTAGAAACGACCCACGGCTGCCAAGCACGTTGCCGAATCGCACCGACGCAAATCGTGTCGACGCCCCGGCCCGCGACTGGACGACCATCTCTGCGATCCGCTTGGTCGCTCCGAGGATCGACACCGGGTCGGCCGCCTTGTCGGTGGAGATGAGGATGAAGCGCTCGACGCCTGTCTCCAGCGCCGCCCCCACGAGGGTCTTCGTCCCGAGCACGTTCGACTTGACACCCTCCGCCGGGTGCCGCTCGAGGAGCGGTAGGTGCTTGTGTGCTGCGGCATGGAACACAACCTCAGGCTTCACCGATCGGAAGATCTGGTGAATCCTGCCGGCGTCGCGGATGTCCGCGATGATCAGCTCATCGTTGTCGAGCAGCGCCTGTCCTTCGAGCTGCATCTGCAGGCGGTGCAAGTTCGACTCGTCGTGATCCAGCAAGTACAGCGCCGACGGACCGAAGTGCTTTATCTGCCGGCACAGCTCGCTGCCGATCGAGCCGCCCGCGCCTGTGACGAGTACCCTCTTGCCCGCCACCACCGCCTGCGACGCCGAGCGGACGACTCGCAGCTCGTCCCGGCCCAGCAAGCTCGAGATGCGCAGGTTGCGAAGCTCGCTGATCAACGTGTCCCGCTCCAGGGCCGCCGTGAAGGACGGTAGGTAGCGGACATGGACGCCAACCTCTGCCGCAGCTTCGGCCAGCTTGCGAATACGCGCCGCGGGGAGCGAGGGGATCGCGATGATCACGGCGTCGATCGCGTGTTTCCGGCACGCCTCCGGCAGCTGCTCGAGCGTGCCGAACACAGGCAGCCCATAGACGATTGGCTTGGTCGGCGTGTCGTCGATGAACCCGACCGGTAGCAGACCAAACCCAGGCTCGCTCCGAAGGTCGCGGGCGATGATGCGCCCGGCCTGTCCCGCGCCCACGATGAGGCAACGCATCCGGATTGGAGTGGTGTTGCTCGTGTGGCCGTTCTGCCCGTTCTGATGCCCGTTCCGGCCGTTGACCTCGACCTCACTCACTGCGCTCATGCGACCACCTCCGCCTTGTGGATCGAACCTCTGTGGTGCACGGGCGCGGGTGATGCTGCTCGGATCGCGTCACAGACGCGTTCGACCTCGGCGGTCGTCAGCGAGTGGTAGAACGGCAGGGAGAGGATCTCCTCGAACGCCCGATCAGCGACCGGGAACCGTGCGTGGACGTCGAGGAAACGCCCGAAATACGGCTGCGTGTGGTTGGGGATGAAGTGAACCGAGCAGTGGATGCCTTGCTCGGCCAGTCGGGCCATCAGCGCATCGCGGCTCATTCCGTACTCGCGCTGCACCCGGATGACGTACAGGTGCCACGCGTGACGGCTGTCGCCTTCCGGCCGCGCC
>Ga0137395_10000136_pt1 | contig 24881 bp, 21 predicted proteins | sample czobulk216metaG_FD_108283 | JGI IMG/M metagenome (GOLD analysis project Ga0137395, IMG submission 108283) | Vadose zone soil microbial communities from Angelo Coast Range Reserve, California, USA - czobulk2.16 metaG | ecosystem: Environmental > Terrestrial > Soil > Vadose zone | place: USA...
CCTGCGCGAGCAGGCGCGTGTTCAGGCCGTCGCGCGACGGAGGCGCGAAGCCGAGACCGAGCGGCTCGATCGTCTCGCGAGGCACCTCGCGCTGCGTGAGCTGCTGGCGCGCGCGCGAGCCCGCGGGGCTCGCCAGCTGCTCGCGAAAGTACTCCGCGGCGATCTCGTGGATCTTCTGAAGCGCCTCGCGTAATTGAGTGTCGCGCCGGGCGTCGACGGCGTCACCCTCGACCGTTTCCGGAATCGACATCCCGACTTTCTGAGCGAGCATTCGAACGGCTTCGGGGAACGACACTTTTTCGTGGAGCTCGAGAAACTTGAAGACGTTGCCGCCCAGGCTGCAGCCGAAACAGTGAAAGAATCCCTTGTCGGGATTGACATGAAACGACGGCGTCTTTTCGGAATGAAACGGGCAGAGCCCCTTGTACGTGCTGCCGGCCTTCTTGAGCGGCACATACTCCTGCACCACCTGCACGATGTTGGCCTGGAGCCGCAGGTCGTCTATGAACGTTTGCGGGAAGAGGCCCACGTCAGTCTTTCAGCTCCACCACCGTAACGCCACCGCCGCCCTGTTCCGGCGGCGCCTGATCGAAGCGCGCTACGAGCGGGTGTTGCTGCAGAAACCCTGCCAGCGCGCGCTTGAGTTGACCAGTACCGTAACCGTGAATCAGGCGCACCGTCCGCTGATCTGTCAATAACGACTCATCGAGAAACCGTTCCGCCCGCGAGATCGCCTCGTCGACGGTGCAGCCGACGACATTGAGATCGGTGGTTGAGGTTTCGCGCGGTTGCAACTCGAGATGAACCTTGACGCTGCCCGCCGTCGCAGGCGCGCCTCCGACGACGCGCAGATCGCGAACGCTGGCACGCATTCGCTTCCCGCGAACGTCGAGCTCCGCCGTGCCATCGTGAATTCCAGTGACGACAGCCTCGAGGCCGAGGCCGCCGACTATCACGCGATCCCCCACGGCGGGCGCCGCGCCCGCCGGCTGTGATCCCTGTTCTTTTCCGCCGTCGCGCGCTGCCGGTTCCGTAAGCGTCTTGACAATCGTGTCGATGGCGGCGCGCGCTCCAGCGCGCATGCCGCCGGTATCTCCGGTGGTGATCACCGCCTGCCGCGCCGCATCGTGCGCGATGACCGCCGTCTTCGTTTTCAACTCGGCGATCACATCGTCAATCTGGCGGCGCGCCTGGCGAACCTCAGCCTCGAGCTCTTCGTTGAGCCGCCGACGGTAGGTCTCCTCGCGTTGACGCAGCGCGTCTTCGCGTTCACGCATCCGCCCCTCGGTGGCGCTCAGGGCCTCGCGCTCGTGCGCCACGAGCCGGCGCTCGTGTTCGAGCGTACGCATGTCCTTGTCGATCTTTGCCAGATGCTCGGCGAGCTGCGCCTCGCGCGCGGTCAGGTTCTGGCGCGCGGCGCCGACGATGGCGCTTGCCAGACCAAGACGCCCGGCGATCTCGAGCGCAAGACTCCTGCCGGGCGATCCGTAGATCAACTGGTACGTCGGCGCGAACGTCTCGGGGTCAAATCCGAATGCCGCGCACGCAACGCCGTCCGTCGTGGACGCATAGCTCTTGAGCGCGTCGTAGTGGCTCGTCGCGATGACCGTCGCGCCGCGCTGGCGGAAGTGGTCGACGACAGCGACGCCGAGCGCGCCCCCCTCGATCGGATCGGTGCCGGAGCCGACTTCGTCGAGCAGGACCAGCGCCGGCGTGTGGAGGGCGCGATCCATCCCGGCGATGTTCGCGATGTGTCCGGAGAACGTGCTCAGGTTCGCGTCGATCGACTGCTCGTCGCCGATGTCTGCAAACACCGATCGAAAGACCGGCAGACGCGACCCGTGCGTGGCGGGGATACGCAAGCCGGACTGGGCCATCAGCGACAAAAGCCCCGCCGTCTTCAGCGCGACCGTCTTTCCTCCAGTGTTCGGACCAGTGACGAGCAGACACGTCGCCGGTGGAATCACCTTGATCGTCACCGGGACCGCGCTTTTCACCAGCGGGTGCTTCGCCGCCTGCAGTTCGACCGCTCCGTCGTTCGACAGCGCGGGCTCCTCGCCGTCAACGGATTCGGAAAACCGGGCGCGGGCCTGCAGGACGTCGAGTTCCGTCGCGGCTTCGATAGTGCGCGCGAGGTCGGCGGCACGCGAACGGAAGACGTTTGACAGCGCCAGCAGGATCCTGCGGACCTCTTCGTTTTCCTGCTCTTCGAGCGCGACGATATCGTTGTTGATCTCGACCGTGCTCAACGGTTCGAGAAACAGGCTCGCTCCGCTCGTCGACGCGCCGTGGACGATCCCCGGGATCGACGAACGGTGCTCCGCTTTGACGACGAGCACGTAGCGGCCGTTGCGTTCGGTGACGACTTGATCCTGCAGGTACTTCGCCGTCTCCTTGCCGCGCAAATACGATTCGAGCGTTCCTCGAAGCCGCGCGCGCTGTTTCCGCAGCCGCTCGCGGATCGACTTCAGCTCGGGGCTCGCGCTGTCGACGACCTCGCCCGCTTCGTCGATCTTCTCGCGGACTTGCGCGGTTTCACTCTTGAACGAGGCGGCGCCGCCTGTCGCGGCTTCCAGATGCGCGAACGAGCCCGGCGAGCGCCGAATTGCGGCCTTCGCTTCGTCGGTGGAATCGAGGAACGTCGCAAGACCAAGGAGGCGGGCGGCTTCAAGCGCACGGCCTTCCACTGCCAGCGCCGACAGGATCTGCGGCAGATCGCTCGTCGCGCGAAGCGGAAAGAGCGAATTCGACGAGAGGTACTTGACCGTTTCGGTCGTCGCCGCGAGGAGCTGCGCCACCTTCTGAGGGTCGGACGAGGGCGTGATCCGGGCGAGGCGCTCGTCCCCCATCGGGGTCAGCGCGAAGCCGCGGACCATCTCAACAATGCGATCGAATTCGAGAGCCTTCAGAGCAGCCGGCTGCATAACAAGGGCGGGAACCCTTAATCCTATCGTACATATGGCGATGGAGTGACTAATTCACCTCACAAATGATTGATCAGACTCGCGATATTCGCCGCGCCAAACCCATTGTCGATATTGACGACCGATACGCCTGAGGCGCAACTGTTGAGCATGCCGAGGAGGGCCGCGATGCCGCCGAAGCTGGCGCCATAGCCCACGCTGGTCGGGACGGCGATCACCGGCACGCTCACGAGTCCGGACACGACGCTGGGTAGCGCTCCTTCCATGCCCGCAACCACGACGATCGCGCGGGCGGCCGCCAGGCGGTCTCGGTGGCTGAGCAGCCGGTGCAGTCCCGCGACGCCGACGTCGTAGATGCGCTCGACCGTGTTTCCCATCAGTTCGGCGGTGAGCGCGGCTTCCTCCGCAACAGGCTGATCGGAGGTTCCGGCCGAGGCGACCACAATCGTGCCCTTGCCGGGCGCGACGTCCTGCTGGCGCAGCGTAATCATCGCCGCTTCAGGGTGATACGTGACCGCCGGTACGGTAGCGCTGACGGCGTCGTACGCGTCGCGGCCGGCTCTTGTGATGAGCAGCGTCGAGCCGCGGCCAACGATCTCCCGTGCAATAGCGGCAATCTGGCCCGGCGTCTTTCCCAGACCGAGGACCACTTCCGGAAAGCCCTGCCGTATCGAGCGATGGTGGTCGATTTTGGCGAACCCCAGGTCCTCGAACGGTTGGGCTCGAAACGCTTCGACAAGATGCTCGAGCGCCTCGCCGGTTTTGACGTCGCCGCGCGCAACGCGTTCGAGCAGTTCCTGAAGCAGTTTGTTTGACGTCATCAGACCCCGACAGTAATATAAATTGCTCTACTCGCGCATATGACGGTCACAGAGACGCTGACGCTCGCCGCATACTTCTTCGTCCTGATCATTCTGGCCGTCTACGGCTGGCACCGGTACTACCTCGTTTATCTGTATTTGCGTTACCGCGATCAGGAACCGAAGGCCGGCGCGGCGCTTGATCCGCTGCCGGTCGTGACGATTCAATTGCCGTTGTACAACGAGATGTACGTGGCGGATCGTCTGATCGCCGCGGTCTGCGCGATCGACTATCCGCGTGAACTGCTCGAAATCCAGGTTCTGGACGACTCAGTCGACGAAACGCGCGGCGTGGCCGAACTCGCCGTCCGGCGGTTCGCGGCTCAGGGCCACGACATCAAATACATTCACCGCACCAACCGCATCGGCTTCAAAGCGGGCGCCCTCGAAGAAGGCCTCAAGGTTTCCCGCGGCGAGTTTGTCGGGATCTTCGACGCCGACTTCATTCCGACCGCCGATTTTCTGACGCGGCTGATGCCGCACTTCGCGGAGGCGCGCGTCGGCATGGTGCAGGCGCGGTGGGGCCACATCAACCAGGACTACTCGCTGCTGACGAAGATCCAGTCTATCCTGCTCGACGGTCACTTCGTCCTCGAACACGGCGGCCGCAATCGCGCCGGACGATTCTTCAACTTCAACGGTACCGCCGGTGTCTGGCGGCGCACGGCCATCGACGATGCGGGCGGCTGGCAGCACGACACGCTGACAGAAGACCTCGACCTCAGTTATCGCGCGCAGTTGCGCGGCTGGCGCTTCGTCTTCGTGTCCAGCGTCATCGCGCCGGCGGAAGTGCCGGTGGAGATGAACGCGTTCAAGTCGCAGCAGCACCGGTGGGCCAAGGGCTCCATTCAGACATGTCGGAAGCTGCTGCCGCAGATTCTCCGGGCGCCCGTGCCGCTCAGTGTGAAGGCGGAAGCCTTCTTCCACCTGACCGCCAACTTCAACTACCCGTTGATGTGCGTGATGTCGATTCTCATCTTCCCGTCCATGGTGATCCGCTACAACATGGGCTGGTACGAGATGCTGCTGATCGACGTCCCGCTGTTTTTTGCCGCGACGTTCTCCGTCTGCAACTTCTACATGGTGTGTCAGCGCGAGATTCACCGCGACTGGGTCACGCGCATCAAGTACCTGCCGTTCCTGATGTCGATTGGCATCGGCCTGTCCATCAACAACACGCGCGCCGTGTTCGAAGCGATCTTCAACCAGCATTCCGAATTTGCGCGGACGCCGAAGTACCGCATCGAGGGCGACTCGGACGAATGGCTCGGCAAGAAGTATCACCAGTCTGTCGCCGTCCAGCCGCTGATCGAGCTGGCGCTCGGGCTCTACTTCACGTGGACGGTCTTCTATGCGATGGCCAATCAGATCTACGGAACGCTGCCGTTCCTGGTCCTCTTCCAGATTGGTTTCCTCTACACCGGACTGCTGTCGATCGTTCAGCAATACGCAGGCGAAGGCGACGTGGCCGTCGACGGCGTCGAGCTGCAGCCGGGCCGCCAGGGCTGATCACCAGCGGCCTCCGGCAGACGTCTCTCGCACGCCTGTTTCCACTCGCATTCGGTACTAAAGCCGCGTAGTATTCGGGCGCACAATTCCAGCCGCCACACCTGATTCACGAGGAGTGCGCCCATGAATTACGCGCGCATCGTCATCGCAGCGATTGCTGCGACCGTCGTCGACGGCATTTACGGAATTGCCGTCTGGGGTCAGGTCCTGAGCGGCCAGTTTGGGCGATATCCCGGCATTTACAGGTCGAGCGCGGATCAGACGGCGTACCTGCCACTGATGTTTGTCGGCATCTTCGTGGGAATGTTCTTCGCGAGCTGGATCTACGCAAAAGGCTACGAGGGCGGAAGCGGGCTGATGGAAGGCGTGCGATTCGGCGCCGTGATGGGGCTGCTCATCGGCGCGTACATCGCGGGCGTGAACTACGGCATCATGCGCATCGGAAGACGGATGGCGCTGACCTACGGAGTGGGCTCGCTGGGTGAGTGGATTCTCGTGGGCATAGCAATCGGCCTCGTCTACAAGCCCGTGGCCGGCGCGGCACGGCGCGCGGCGGGAGTATGATTGCTCTGATATGACAACGGCCGAGAAGCTAAAGTCGGGGCTCGAAGACACAGTCGCTACGTCGTCGGCGATTTGCTATCTCGACGGCGATCGCGGCGTGCTCGCGTATTGCGGATACGACATCCACGAGCTGGCCCGCCACGCGACGTTTGAAGAAGTCTGTTTCCTGCTGTGGCATCGGCGTCTGCCAACACGAGCCGAGTTCGGCGACCTGCAGTCGCAGCTCGCTGCCGGCCGGGCGTTGCCCGAGCCGGTTCTTCGGCTGCTGCGATCCCTTCCCGCCGGAAACGGCATGGATCTGCTTCGCACGCTGACGTCGGCGCTGGGCCAGTACGACGTCGACGCCGCGGACCAGTCTCCCGACGCGAACTATCGCAAGGCCGTCAGGCTCACCGCACAGATCGGATCCCTCGTCGCGACGATGGGGCGAGTGGCAGGGGGCGGGGGACCAATCGAGCCGGACCCGGTGCTCGGACACGCCGCGAATTTTCTCTACATGCTGACCGGACAGCGGCCGGGCGGTCTCGAAACACGCGCATTCGACGTCGCGCTCATCCTGCACGCCGACCACGAGCTCAACGCGTCGACGTTCGCCGCTCGCGTCGCGGCCGCGACGCTCACAGACATCCATTCGGCCATCGTCGCCGCGATTGGCACGCTCAAGGGGCCGCTGCACGGTGGCGCCAACGCCGACGTCATGCGGATGCTGCTCGAGATCGGTCCCACCGCGAGCCTCGACAAGGCCGAAGAGGTCGTCCGGGCCAAGCTCGCTCGCAAGGAAAAGATTCCCGGTTTCGGACATCGCGTGTATCACACGGAAGATCCGCGCGCCACGCACCTCAGGCAGATGTCGCGCGATCTCGGCCAGCGGACCGGTGAGCCGATCTGGTTCGAGATGTCGCAGCGCATCGAAGCGCTCGTGAAGAACGAAAAAAAGCTGAACGCCAACGTCGACTTTTACTCGGCGTCCACGTATCACGCGCTCGGCATCGACGCCGACCTGTTCACGCCAATCTTCGCGGTCAGTCGCATCTCCGGCTGGACCGCGCACGTACTCGAGCAGTACAGCAACAACCGCCTGATCCGCCCGCGCGCCGAGTACATCGGGCCGGAATACCCACAGCGCTACGTTCCCGTCGAAGCCCGATAAATTCGCCATCCGCGGCTAGGCCACTCGCCGGCTTCCCCAAGACTGCGCGCTTGTTTTGCAATTGCATAGGACAAAAGAGTCCTTTAAATGACATTGGAGTACTGTTAGACTGGCGTCGTCAGCCTTTGCAGAGGCGCCCTTGGGTCGGGATGCGGCGTTTTTCTTGAGGTGATTCATGACGACGCAGATTCTTCGGCGCGGCGGCGCGTTCGGCCAATGGTGGCGATCCATGGGGTTGCACCGGGCCGGCTGGGAACTGGACCTTCGGATGTGGCTCGTGACCGTTCCGGCGGTCGCTCTCGCCATAACGACGGTGCCTGCGCTGCAGGTGTCGACTACGCACAACTACCTTAACGGTGTGTGGAGATTCGTGGCGATGTTCGGGATGGCCACGCTCTGCTCGCTGGTGATGACAGCGCTGGTCCGGCGTGCCTCCTCGCGCGGCCGTCGATCGGACGTCCTGCTCTCAGGCTGGTGGATTTGTGCGGGCGCCGCCATCTGGATGTCGGCGGGATGGACGGCAGCGATCGCGGGTGCTGCAGGCGCCGCCGTACTGCTCCATCTGATGGTCCGGCATATGGCAGCCGTCAAAATGGACTCGTAATCGACGACGCCCGCCGCCACAAGGCGGGCTGCATCCTTCCTCGCATCGTCCTGCCACGCGACCGCCGGCGGGTCGCTCCACGGCTGGCGGATATAATTGGGACACTCTCCTCGAACGATGGATCCAGCCCGCATCCGAAACTTCTCAGTGATTGCCCATATCGATCACGGCAAATCCACGCTGGCCGATCGCTTCCTCGAGTTAACCGGAGCGCTGCAGGCGCGCGAAATGGAAGCACAGGTCCTCGACGCGATGGATCTCGAGCGTGAGCGCGGCATCACGATCAAGGCGCATCCGGTCAGGTTGAACTACACGGCGAAGTCGGGGGAGAAGTACGTCCTGAACCTCATCGATACGCCGGGCCACGTCGATTTCTCGTATGAGGTGACACGCTCGCTGGCCGCATGCGAGGGTGCGTTGCTGCTGGTCGACGCGTCGCAGGGTGTCGAGGCACAGACGCTGGCGAATGCCTACCTGGCTGTCGAGAACAATCTCGACATCATTCCAGTCATCAACAAGATCGACCTTCCAGGGGCGCAGCCCGAGGAGGCCCGCCGTCAGATCGAAGAAATCATCGGCCTCGATGGAGCGGGGGCGATTCTCGCGAGCGCCAAGCTGGGGACCGGCGTACCGGAAATCCTCGAGGCGATAGTCGAACGGCTGCCGCCACCCGGCGGCGTGCAAGACGCGCCTCTTAAGGCGTTGATCTTCGACTCCTGGTTCGACGCCTACCGCGGTGTCGTCATCGTCGTCCGCGTGATCGACGGCGTGATCACGCCGGGGATGAGAATCCGGCTGATGGCGCAGGGGCAGGACTACGAGGCGCTTCAACTGGGCGTCTTCAGCCCGAAGGCCACCGAAGTCGGCGAGCTTGGTGTCGGGGAAGTCGGGTTTCTCGTCGCGAACATCAAGAACGTTGGCGACGCGAAAATCGGCGACACGATCACGGAAAGCGCGAGGCCAACGGTCGAACCGTTTCCCGGCTTCAAGGAACTGAAGCCGATGGTGTTCGCCGGTTTGTACCCCGTCGAGGGGCATGAGTATCCCGAACTGCGCGATGCGCTTGAAAAGCTGCGGCTGAATGACGCGTCGTTCTTCTACGAACCGGAGACGTCAGTGGCGCTCGGGTTCGGATTCCGGTGCGGTTTCCTCGGGCTCCTCCATATGGAGATTGTTCAGGAGCGGCTCGAGCGCGAGTTCGACGTGGACCTGGTGACCACGGCGCCAGGCGTCCTGTACCGTGTGACGACAACCGACGGAGACGTGCAGGAAATCGACAGCCCTGCGAAGCTGCCGGATGCCGGGCGCATCAAGATTATCGAGGAGCCGGTGATCACGGCGATGATTCTGACGCCGGCCGAGCATGTCGGCGGCATTCTCCAGCTCTGCCAGGACAAGCGCGGCGTGCAGAAGACGCTCGAGTATCTGGCGTCGGATCGCGTGCTCATCACGTACGAACTTCCGTTCAACGAGGTCGTGCTTGATTTCTACGACAAGCTGAAGACGATCTCGCGCGGCTACGCGTCGCTCGATTATCATGTGACCGGTTACTGGCCGTCGCCGCTGGTCAAGCTCGACATTCTCGTCAACGGCGATCCGGTCGACGCGCTGTCGATTATCGTCCACCGCGACATGGCCTACGAGCGCGGGCGGGCACTCGCGTCGAAGATGCGCGAGCTCATCCCCCGCCAGATGTTCGAAGTCGCCATCCAGGCGGCCATCGGCGGGCGCATCATCGCACGAGAGTCGGTCAAGGCCATGCGGAAGAACGTGCTGGCCAAATGCTACGGCGGCGACATCTCACGCAAGCGGAAGCTGCTCGAGAAGCAGAAGGAAGGCAAGAAGCGGATGAAGCGCGTCGGCAAAGTGGAAATCCCGCAGGAAGCGTTTCTTGCCGTGCTCAAAATGGGCACGGACTCCGATACCTAGTACAGTGGGCGCCGCCCCCGAACACCATGGCTGAGAGCTTCAAGAAGTCGACCATTCGCGAATACTTCGAGTCGATTGTCATTGCCGTCATCCTGGCCTTCTTCGTCCGCACGTTCGTCGTCCAGGCATTCAAGATTCCGACGGGTTCGATGGAGAACAATCTGCTCATCGGTGACCACCTTCTCGTGAACAAATTCGCTCTTGCCCCGATCTCATCCGGTCTCGAGCGCACGCTGCTGCCGATTGGGACGATCAGGCGTGGCGATGTGCTCGTGTTCAAGTACCCGGTCGAGCCGGATCGCGACTTCATCAAGCGCGTCATCGGATTGCCCGGCGAGACGCTGGAGCTGAAGCAGAAGAAGATCTACATCAACGGCAAACCGCTCGACGAGCCGTATGTGCACTTCCTCGACGAGCCGCATCGAAACACTGAATTCAGCGAAGTGACGTCCTCGGACGTGCGCGAGAATTACGGGCCCGTCACGGTGCCGCCGAACCAGTACTTCATGATGGGCGACAACCGCGACAACTCTGCCGACAGCCGCTACTGGGGGTTCATGCCGCGCGACAACATCAAGGGCAGGGCGCTGCTGATTTACTGGTCGTACGAATCAGACCGGGAGGACTACGAGGACGAATCGGCGGGCGCGACCATCAAGGGCCTGGCGTCGATCTTCGCCCATTTCTTCACGAAGACGAGATGGGATCGCATGCTGCACGTCATTCACTGAACGTGATCAAACTCATCATCAAGCTTGCGATTGTGGCGCTGCTTGCCAATGCGATCTGGCGGACCGGGTCCGCGTACACTTCCTACTACAGGTTCAAGGATTCCGTATCCGACTTAGCCCTGCACAGCAAGGGAAAGACCATCGAAGAAATCAAAGAGAAAGTCGTGGAGCTGGCGGCGACGTACGACGAGCCGATTGACCCGGAGGCGATCACTGTTCGCCGCGACGAACCTCATACCATCATTGAAGGTTCGTACAAGAAGCCGGTGCTGCTGGCGCCGGGCTTCGAGTATGCGATACCATTCACGCTGAACGTGGATGAAATGGTGGTCGTCCCGGCCAAGCTCGGGGATCTAGATCACCCGTAACAACCGCTCGGCTTCCCCCCACCCCTGCGCCGCCTGCTCCGAGAGTCGCCCGCATTCGTCTGTGCGTGTCCTGACGTACTCAGCATCGACAAGACCGCCAAGATTCGCGTCGACTGTCGTGCGCGCCCCTTCGAAGCCCGCGCGCAGCAGCAGGACGGCGACCGCTGCATCGGCCGCCGTGGACTTGTGAATACGCTGCGCGAGTCCTCGAGCTTCCGTAAGCGCCTCCGCTGCCAGCCGCATGATGCTCAGCGGTACGTCCGTGGCGTGTCGAAGCGCCAGCTGGATGGCAGCGGTGCGGAGAGCGCTTTCCGCCTGGCTGTCCCGCGGCTGTTTGCGCGCCGCCATCACATGCTGGTAGGCCGCAGCGTCGTCATCGATCGCTTCGATCAGTTGTTCTTCGATACCGGCCAGCGTGTGCCGGGGGATGCTCGCGACAGAGGCGGCTTTCGTCAGCAGCGCCACGCCAATCGCCGCGCAGGCGGCGCATGCCGAGCCGCCGCCAGGCGTAGGGGCGGCGGCCGCAAACGCTGCGAGAACGTCGTGAAGGGTCTTGTCAGCCAGTCTCGAGGCCACCAGGTAATTCTCTCATCAAGAGACCTGGTGAGGACGATGGCCGGTCAGGCCGGCTGCGAAGAGACGCGCCGAGGTTCGTGGAGCTCAGCCGCCTCCGCATGCCGCGGGCGATGGAACAGGATCTTTTCGTCGCGCTCCCGATTCTCTTGTTCGCGGACGAACTCGAGCGTGTTCCGCAGGGTTTGAATCGTCGACTCGATCGTCGTCTCGACGTCGCGGCGCGTGAGCTTGAGGCCATCGATCTCGCGTTGCACATCTTCCAGTCGCGCCTGGGTCTTGTCGAGGAGGAGTTGCGATCTCGACTCGGCGTCGCGCAGCAGCAATTGCGCTCGCCCTTCGGCCTCGCGCATGATGCGCTCGCCGTCCTTCTCGGCCGTCGTCTTGATGTCGTCCGAAAGCCGCTGCGCTGTCGTCAGCGTCGCGCGCAGGTTCTGCTCATGTTCGCGATGTTCCTTCAGCACGGCCTCGAGGCGGGACAGTTCCTGCCGAAGCTGATCCGTTTCTCGAAGCGCCTGTTCGTAGTCGTCCGCGACGGCGGTGAGGAAGGCCGTCACTTCGACTCTGTCGAAACCCCGAAACTGCGAGTGGAAACGCTGTTGACGTAGATCGAGAGGGCTGACATTCATGCGCGCTATTTCTCCCGTTGGCTTATCGGTGGATCGGAGCCGGGACGACAGGGGTCAGGCAGAACCGCGGCTTCCGAAGATGGCCGTGCCGACCCGGACGAGAGTCGCGCCTTCCTCTATGGCAATTTCGTAATCATGGCTCATCCCCATCGACAGTTCCGCCAACATCTCCCGGTCGACGCCTGATGCCAGGAGGCGATCGCGAACGTCTCGCAGTTGTCGAAACCATGGTCGCGCGGCCTGGGGGTCGTCAACGGCCGGAGGCAGCAGCATCAACCCCCGGACGCTGACGGCCGTGGCCCGGCCTGCCGCTTCGAAGATCCGCCCGAGTTCGTCCTCGCGCGCTCCGTGCTTGGTCGACTCACCGGCGAGATCCACCTGGACGAGCAATTCGACGGGCCGCGATGTTGCGCCGGCCGCCTCGTCAATCTTCTGAAGCAGCGAGACGCTGTCGATGGAATGAATCACGTCGAACTCGGCAGCCGCCTTTCGCGCCTTGTTCGACTGGAGGTGTCCGACCAGATGCCATCTGAGGCGGAGATCGGCGGTGTCCTGTCGCTTCTGTTGTGCTTCCTGCAGTTTGTTCTCGCCAAAATCGATTTGTCCGTCGCCTGCCGCTGCACGCACGACGTCAGCACCAAACGTTTTGGAAATGGCGATGAGTCTGACCTTAGAGGGGTCGCGTCCGGCCCGGGCGGCGGCGCGCGCGATTCTGTCGCGAACGTCTGCCAGCCGGGCACGAACCGCGGCGGGATCACGCACTACTTCGGCAGTTGTGCGACGAGCGCTTTCGCGGTGGCTGCGTTGGGACCCTCGGGCGAGATCTTCAAGTACGCGCTGAACTCGGCCCCGGCCTCCGCCAGCTTGCCTTCGTTGACCAGCGCCATCCCGAGTTGAAAGTGCGACTCGGCATGGTTCGGGTTTGCCGCAATAGCCGCCTGGAACTTCGCCTTTGCGTCGGGAACCTTGCCGCCGTTCCACAGGATGACGCCTTCGTTGTACAGGGAGTCGGCGTTGCCGCCCTGCAGCGCACCCGGCGCCGCGGCGCTGAGCTGCGACGCTTTGGCGCTCGCCTCCGCCGCCTGATCGAACTTCCGCTGTGCGTTGTAGATGTTCGCGAGCCCGTTGTAAGCCTCCGCGTAGTCGGGCTTCACTTCGAGCGCCTTCTTGTAGTTTTCCTCGGCCTGCGCGTAGTCCTTCTTCTGCGAGTACGCGAAGCCGATGTTGTAGAAGCAATCCTGGCACTTCGGGTTGAGCGCGATCGCTCTGTTGAAAGCCGCGACCGAATCGTCGTACTTCCCCTCCCGGCTCAACGCGACGCCTTCATCAAAGGCTTTCCGAAGCTCAGCTGTTTTCGCGGCCACGGCCGCGTCGTTGCCGGCACCGCCTCCAATCACCAGCTTCACCGCCGAAGGTCCGCGCTGGCTCACGCGCGCGTTCGCGGTTGCCGTTCCGGCCTTCGCCTCCGCCGTCACCTTGAACGATGCCGACTGCAGGCCGATCTGAATGAACGCACCCTTCTTGTCGGACTTCGTCTCGAACTTCCGCGTCACGCCGTCGGTTTGTTCAATCGTGATCTTGGCGTCGGCCACCGGGTTGCCCTGCGCATCGACGACCGTGCCCGTGATCATCCCCTGGGCCGCGGCAGGCAACGCGAACCCGAAAATGACGATGATGGCCAGGCCGAGGTGCCACGCCAGCTGGCTCGAGAATCGGCGGATCATTGCGAACCCTCCTGAAGAATTTCCTGAACGTCCGACTTAGCTGACAGTCTACACGAGATCCGCAGCGAGGAAAGTCGACAGCGACTCGAGTTCATGGACGACCGGCGCCGGCGGCAGCGACGCAAGAAAGCGGCGTCCGTAGCCCTTTGTCCGCAGCCTTGGATCGAGAACGGCCAGCACACCACGATCGCGTCGATGGCGGATCAGCCGGCCGAGACCCTGCTGCAGCGCCAGGATTGCCAGCGGTAGCTGGTACTCCTCGAATGGCTCGCCGCCACGCGCGCGAATCGAATCGATCCGCGCTGCGGTAATCGGATCGCCCGGGGATGCGAAGGGCAGCTTGTCGACGATGACGCAGCTGAGCGCGTCGCCCACGACATCCACGCCCTGCCAGAAGCTGGCGGTGGCGAACAACACCGAGTGGGGAGTCGCGCGGAACTGTTTCAGCAGCTGCGTCCGGGGAGCGGTGCCCTGCACGAAGATTGGATAATCGAGCGCCATTTCGGCCATGGCCTGCACGGCCCGCAGAGTCGCGTAACTCGTGAAGAGGACGAATGCCCGTCCGCGCGTGCGCTTGAGGATCTCGACAACCTCCCGGCCGGCCGCGCCTGCAAACTCCGCCGATCTCGGGTCCGGCATCCGCGGCGGCAGGTACAACACCGCCTGGCGCTCGAAATTGAACTCAGACGGCAGCCGGATTTCGGCGGCGCTGCGGATACCCAATCGATCGCGGATGTAGCTGAAGCCACCATCCACCGTCAGCGTCGCCGACGTCAGCACGGTCGTCCTCATCTTGTCGATCAGCAGCTCACGCACGATCGACGACACGTCGATGGGCGACGCCCGAAGAAAGACGCCGCGTCCGCGGAATTCGACGAAGTAGACGTAATCGGAGTCCGACGCGCGCAGCAGGAATCTGAGGTCGTTCCGGATTTCGCCGGCTCGCCGAACCAGCGCGGCGATCTGATCCGCTGCTGCGTTCGTGATGTCGGTCTGTTCTCCCGGACTGCCGGGCGGCTTTGCGAGCAGCGCTAGGGTCGATTCGGCCAGATCGAGCGCGCCGGTGAGATATGCGGCGCTTTCGCTTGCGCCGGCAACCGAGGAGGCCGTGATGCGGACGCGCTCCTCACCGCGCGGCCGATCGTTCCCGCGATGTGCGTACGCCAGGTCCGCGAAGAACGCGCGGCTGCGATCCCGCAGGCGGTCGACAGCCTTGGCGATCTCGTCACGGTCGCGCGGCTCCGTGACGACTCCCGCGCCGGCCAGGCGCTCGATGTCTCTCGACAGCTCCTCGAGTCGGTACGTGCTGACACTGAAGCCGAAGTACTGCGTCGCGACATCCTCGAGCTGGTGCGCTTCATCGAGAATCACGTGCGCGCATGCTGGAATGACCTCGCCGAACGCGTTCTGCCTGACCGCCGCGTCGGCGCACAACAGATGGTGGTTGACGATCACGACATCGGACTCGGCGGCGCGCTGGCGCATCTTCGTGACGAAACACTCGTCGTAGCGGGCGCACTCAGTGCCGAGGCAGGTCTCGGCGGTGGCCGCGACGTCATTCCACAGCGGCACGTCCTCCGGCAGGTCTTCGAGCTCGGCGCGGTCGCCGGTATCGGTCTTCGCGGACCAATCCCGGATGATCGGAAGAAAGATGTCGTGAGCCGGCGACCCAAGACCTTCATTCATCTGATCGAGCCGGTGCAGGCACAGGTAGTTCGCGCGACCCTTCATGCAGGTGGCCGTGAACGGGATGCCGAGCGCTTCGCGCAAAGCCGGAATGTCTTTGAAGAAGATCTGTTCCTGCAGATTCTTGGTCCCGGTAGAGATCAGCACGCGCTGCCGGCTGAGAACAGCGGGGACGAGGTAAGCGAGCGTTTTACCGGTTCCGGTGCCGGCTTCAGCCAGGAGAACGCCGCCCGCATGGAACACCGCGGCGACGGCGGCCGCCATATCCTGCTGGCCGCCGCGCGGCTCGAAGTCCGGAATGCTACGGGCGAGCGGGCCGTCCGGCGCGAAAACGCCGGCGACTTGACCTGGCAGGCCGTTCAGGCCGGATACAGCGGGAATTTCTGACACAACGCCTCTACCTCGGCCCGAACCATCGTGAGCGCTCTCGAATCCTCCGGCGTCTTCAGGGCACGGGCGATGAAGTCAGCAATGATCTCCATCTCGGCTTCCTTCATGCCCCGCGTGGTGACGGCAGGCGTGCCGATACGGATCCCGCTCGCGACCATGGGCGGATTTTGATCGAACGGGATCGCGTTCTTGTTGACGGTGATGCCGGCCGCACCGAGAGCGCTTTCAGCCACCTTCCCTGTGATCCCTTTCGAAAAGACATCCACAAGCATCAGGTGATTGTCCGTGCCGCCGCTCACCAGGCGGAAGCCAGCACTCGAGAGGGCGCCCGCCAGCTTCTTCGCGTTGGCGACGATCTGCTTCTGGTACGCCGCAAACGACGGCTCCGCCGCTTCCTTGAAACACGCGGCCTTCGCCGCGATGATGTGCACCAGCGGTCCGCCCTGCAGGCCGGGGAAGACGGCCTTGTCGAGATCCTTCGCATACTGCTGCGTGCACAGCACCATCCCCGCTCTCGGTCCACGCAGCGTCTTGTGCGTCGTGGAGGTGACGAAGTCGGAGTGCGCGACGGGACTGGGATGCAGACCTGTCGCCACCAGCCCCGCGATATGCGCCATGTCGGTCACCATCACGGCGCCGATGCGTTTGGACGCAGCCCGAATACGCACGAAGTCGATGATGCGCGGATAGGCGCTTGCGCCGACCATGATCATCTTCGGCTTGTGCTCGTCGGCTAGCCGATCGAGCTCGTCGTAGTCGATCCGCTCGTCGTCTTTTTTCACGCCGTAGGCGACCACTTTGTAAAGCTGCCCCGAGAAGTTCAGAGGATGGCCATGGGTGAGGTGGCCGCCATGCGCGAGGTTGAGGCCGAGGACGGTGTCTCCCGGTTTCATCACCGTGAAGTACACAGCCATGTTCGCCTGTGCCCCGGCGTGCGGCTGGACGTTGGCATGGTCGGCGCCAAACAGGGCTTTGGCTCGCGAGATCGCCAGGCTCTCGACGACGTCCACGTATTCGCAGCCGCCGTAATAGCGGCGGCCTGGATAGCCCTCGGCGTATTTGTTGGTGAACACCGATCCGGCGGCTTCAAGGATGGCGCGGCTGACGAAGTTTTCCGACGCGATGAGCTCGAGGCCGTTCGTCTGGCGATTTAGCTCGTTGCGTATCGCGGCAGCGATCTCCGGATCGGCCTCGGCCAGGGTTCTCCAATGGGCCCGCATAGCGTTCATCGTCCTTCTTTACCGTTTCTCAGCGGCCGTGATCTGGTCGATGCGGCGCTGGTGGCGCCCGCCTTCGAACGCCGTGTTCAGCCAGAGCGCGAGAATCTCGTCGGCAAGGCCGAACGCGACAATGCGCCCGCCCATCGAGAGGACGTTCGCGTCGTTGTGCTCGCGCGACAGCCGCGCGGTGTAGAGATCGTTGCACAGCGCCGCGCGCACGCCGGCCACCTTGTTTGCCGCAATCTGCTCGCCCTGACCGCTGCCGCCGAGCACGATCCCGCGCTCGGCACGACCTTCGGCGACGGCGCGGCCGACGCTGATGCAGATCGGCGGGTAGTCGACCGACGCCTCGCTTCCGGTCCCGTGGTCGTCCACGGAATGACCGAGTCGCGTCAACGTCTCTTTCACGTGTTCTTTCAGAAGAAAGCCGGCGTGATCGGCGCCGATGGCGATGCGCACGGGCAACGATTGTACTATGGCGGTTCCACAGGTTCGAGAGGTTCAGCCGGTTCCAGAGGTGCATGGTTCCAAGTGTGACGATTTCGGCGAGAGGCGAGGAGCGGCTGCGCTCCGGTCATCCGTGGATCTATCGGGCTGATGTCAAGGACGCGGCCGCCGGTCCGGGCGATCGTGTCGTCGTTCGCAGCATGCGCGGCGGTCGGCCGCTGGGCTCCGCGTTCTACAGCAATCGTTCGCAGATTGCGCTGCGGATGCTCACGCGAGGCGACACGCCGGCCGACGATGGGCTGATCAGAAAGCGAATCGAGGACGCGCTCGCGTTCCGCCGGACGCTGGGGATCGACGCGACGGCGTACCGACTCGTGCACGGCGAAGCCGATCTCCTTCCGTCGATTGTCGTGGATCGCTACGGCGACTATCTCGTCGTGCAGACCCTGTCGCAGGGCGCGGACGCGCTGCTCCCGCTCATCGTGTCGCTGCTGCAGGAGGTGGCACAGCCCAAAGGTGTCCTCGCGCGCAACGACCCGCGGACGCGGCTGCTCGAAGGCCTGGCGCAAACCGTGGAGGTCGTCGCGGGCGACATCCCCGAATCCATCGACGTCGTCGAAAACGGCGTGCGATTCGAGGTCGACCTCAGACACGGCCAGAAGACGGGACTGTTTCTCGATCAGCGCGAGAATCGCGCGGCCGCGGCGCAGTACGCGCACGGCCGGTTACTCGACTGCTTCACCTATCACGGCGGCTTTGCGCTGGCCCTGGCGCCGAAATGCCGGGAAGTCGTGGCGTTCGACGTCTCGGGGGATGCCGTCGGCCAGGTCAAGCGGAATGCCGACCGCAACGGCGTGACGATCGACGCGCGCGCCGGCAACGTGTTCGACGAACTGCGCGGCCTCGAGCGGCTCGGCGAACGCTTCGACATGATCGTGCTCGACCCGCCGGCATTCGCCAAGAACAAGTCGGCGGTCGCAGCTGCTCGCACCGGTTACAAAGAAATCAACCTGCGGGCGTTGAAGTTGTTGAATCCCGGCGGCATGCTCGTCACATGCAGCTGCTCGTACAACATCAACGAGGCGGCGTTCGCCGAGATCGTGTACGAGGCAGCCGTGGACGCGCAGGTGCCTGTGACGGTCGTCGAGAAGCGGATGCAGGGGCGCGACCACCCGGTTCTGCTCGGTGTGCCTGAAACGTACTACCTCAAATGTTTCCTCCTCAGAAAACTGTAGCCGCGGCCGCCAAAGAAGCCCGTCGCGCGCTGAAGCGGCTCGCGCGACCTGCCGGCGACTTCGACGCCAGCCGGTACTTCCGCGGGGATCACGATCTGGGCTTCTACAACACCGGCACGAAACCGATGCGCGCGCTGGCGAAACAGATTCATCTCGCGCATCGCCATCAATGGGGTGTGAGCGATGCGATGGCATTTGCCGATGCGCTCATCGTCGATCGGTATCTGGAGGTCAAGTCGATCGGCATCGAGGTCGTGGCCCGGTACCGAAGAGACTTCGCGCCAGCGCTTCTCGCGCGATGGAGACGCTGGCTCGCTGACGATTACTCCACCAACTGGGCCACGACCGATGCGATGTGCGGCATGCTCATTGGTCCGCTGCTCGTGAAGCATCCGCAGCTGGCCCGTGACATGCGGGCGTGGTCGAAGGATCGGAACATGTGGGTCCGGCGCGCGTCGATCGTCGGCCTGCTGCCGGTCGTGCGAGCGCGAAGCGAGGTCGACCTGGTCTACGAGATCGCGGAGCGTCTCCATCCCGATCCCAACGACTTGATCCACAAGGCTGTCGGTTGGGCGCTCCGTGAGTCGGGAAAAATCGATCCGCGGCGCCTCGAGCGACATCTTCGCGCACACGTCGGGGTCATTCCGCGAACGACGTTCCGATACGCCATCGAACGGTTCGGCGCTGCGAAACGCCGGCATCTCCTCGTCCTGCGTTCCTGATATAGTCAGCCTTTAACCGCCAGGGGTATCCCTCACACGACGGGATTGAGAGCAGACCCTTGGAACCTGGTCCGCCGATGCGGGCGAAGGGAGAGCGGAATGTCAGACTCCGATTTCTCGACAGCGTTTCCCAACTCGACAAAGGTTTTCGTCGACGGCCCGCAGGGCGTGCGCGTGCCGATGCGCGAGATCACGATCGAAGGCGGCCGGTCATCGATTCGCGTCTACGACACAAGCGGCCCGCAGGGGCACGATGTGAAGAACGGCCTGCCGAAACTGCGCGAAAAATGGGTCGGCTGCCGCAAGACAGACGAGTGTGTGACGCAACTCCGTTACGCGAAGAAGGGCGAGATCACGCCGGAGATGGAGTTCATCTCGCTTCGCGAAGGCCTGCCGGCGGATTTTGTCAGAGATGAAGTGGCCCGCGGCCGCGCCATCATCCCGTCGAACATCAACCACCTCGAGCTCGAGCCGATGATCATCGGCCGCAACTTCTTGGTGAAGATCAACGCCAACATCGGCAACTCGGCGGTCTCCTCGTCGATCGAAGAAGAAGTGGCGAAGCTGCAGTGGGCGACGTTGTGGGGCGCCGACACGGTGATGGACCTGTCGACGGGGAAGAACATCCACGAAACCCGCGAGTGGATCGTCCGGAACTCCGCGGTGCCCATCGGGACGGTGCCGATCTATCAGGCGCTGGAGAAAGCAGGCGGCAGGCCTGAGGATCTGACGTGGGAGATTTACCGCGACACGCTCGTCGAGCAGTGCGAGCAGGGCGTCGACTACTTCACCGTCCATGCGGGCGTTCTGCTCCGATACATTCCGATGACCGCCCGCCGCGTCACCGGCATCGTCTCGCGCGGCGGATCGATCATGGCGAAGTGGTGCCTCGCGCATCATCAGGAGAACTTCACCTACACGCACTTTCGCGAGATCTGCGAGATCATGCGGGCCTACGACGTCTCGTTCTCGCTCGGCGACGGCCTGCGGCCGGGCTCAATCGCCGACGCCAACGACGAACCGCAGTTTGCCGAGCTGAAAACGCAGGGCGAGCTGACGAAGATCGCATGGGAGTACGACGTCCAGGTGATGAACGAAGGCCCCGGCCACGTGCCCATGCATCTCATCAAAGAGAACATGGAGAAGCAACTGGAGTGGTGCAGCGAGGCGCCGTTCTACACACTCGGTCCGCTGACCACGGACATCGCCCCCGGGTACGACCACATCACGTCGGCCATCGGCGCAGCGATGATCGGGTGGTACGGCACAGCGATGCTGTGCTACGTCACGCCGAAAGAACACCTCGGCCTGCCGAACCGCGATGACGTGAAGTCCGGCGTCATGGCCTACAAGATCGCCGCGCACGCGGCCGATCTGGCGAAGGGCCACCCGCGCGCACGCGAGTGGGACGACGCGCTGTCAAAGGCGAGATTCGAATTCAGGTGGGAGGATCAGTTCAACCTCGCGCTCGATCCGGTGACGGCCCGCGCGTATCACGATGAGACGTTACCGGCCGACGGCGCGAAAGTCGCGCACTTCTGCTCGATGTGCGGGCCGAAGTTCTGCAGTATGGAATTGACCCAGCAGGTTCGGGACTACGCCAGCCAGGGCATGCAGGAAAAATCGCTGGAGTTCAGAAAAGCCGGCGAGATCTACGTCAGCGCGCCGGCGGAACCGGCACTATCTGAATGATGGTCGGGAACCGGGCGGGCTGGCCGCCTGGTTTCGGATTCGGATAGCCCTGCGACACATCCGACTGAAAGTCCTTGATCGTCACGCCCGGCGGAAAGGCCATTGAATCTTCGTTGAACTTGCCGACGTCGAACTCGTGCGTCGCGGGCACTTCGTACACCAGTTCGCCCTTTTGCTTCAGCGTCGTCCGGTAGTAGTTGACCAGATCCACGAAAGACGCAGAGGTGCCGAACAAGTAGTAACGCTGGCCGCGGCCTGCGTTGTACGACGTGATGAACTGGGCGTTCGGGAAAACGGTCACGCCGAGCATGGCTTCAGTCGGCGCGGCTTCAGCTGCGGCAGTCGACGTTGCCGGCGCGGTTGGCGGTGGCGCGGGCGCAGCGGCGGCTGGCGGCGGTGTTACCGGCGGCGGCGGCTGCGCCGGACGCGCGGGCTGAGCTGGCGCTGTGCTTCGGCCTCCGGGCTGCGGAAACGGCTGCGGCGTGGGCGGCGTCTGACCGGCGGCCAGCAATGAGCTGAACAGCAGCACAGCAGCAAACATGACTTCGATTATACGACTTCGGGCGCGGCTGGAATTTCCGACGCCGACGCGGGGTTCACTAGGATAGAGACCTCATGTCGAACACGTTCAAAACGACGATATTACTCGGCGCTCTCAGCGCGCTGTTCCTGCTCATTGGCGAAGCGCTGGGCGGCGCACAGGGGATGCTTCTTGGTTTCCTGTTCGCCCTCGTCACCAACTTCGGCTCGTACTGGTTTTCGGACAAGATCGTCCTGAGCATGTATCGCGCGACCGAAGTCGGACCCGATCATCGTCTCACGCAGATCGTCGCGCGCCTTGCCTCGAAAGCCGGGTTGCCTCAGCCGCGCTGCTACATCATTCCAGATCCATCGCCGAACGCCTTTGCGACCGGCCGGAACCCTCAGCACGCAGCGGTCGCCGCCACGGAAGGCATTCTGCAGATTCTCAATGACGACGAACTTGAAGGCGTGCTCGCACACGAACTGGCGCACGTCAAGAATCGCGATATCCTGACAAGCTCGATCGCGGCGACGATTGCGGCGGCCATCATGATGGTGTCGCGCTTCGCCATGTTCTTCGGCGGCGCGCGCGACGACGACCGACGCGGCGGGAACCCCATCGCGATGCTGGCGACGATTATCCTGGCGCCGATCGCCGCGATGCTGATTCAGATGTGGATTTCCAGGTCGCGCGAGTACGACGCTGACGCCGGAGGCGCCGCCCTTATCGGCTCTCCCGCTGGGCTGGTCAGTGCGCTGCAGAAGATTGAATCTGCGTCGCGGGCCGTCCCGCTGGATGCGAACCCCGCCACGGCGCACATGTTCATCATCAAGCCGTTTTCGGCCGGTAGCCTGAGTGGGCTGTTCAGCAGCCACCCACCGACGAAAGACCGCATCGAAGCGTTGTTGCACGCAGCCCACAAGTAGTCGGTCCGTCGACGTACCCGTTCGTTTTTCCCTGTGGTTTCGCCGCCACTCGGCGGGTGTGCGTGCGCTCACGTGTGAGCGACAACCTCTTCAGCCCGAACCGGTTGTACAAAACGATCCGCGCGGGCGCGATGACGCCCTGCCATGGCGTGCATCTTGCTCCAGCAGTATCCAGACGAAGGAGACGCCCGTGCAGGTGGACAACCTCGACCTCTCGCCAAGCAAGATTGGGGATACCGCCCGACGGATTGTGGACCGCGCGGCCGACGAGGCCGAACGCGGTGGTCATACCCTGCTCACCACCGAACATCTATTCCTTGCCTACATGCAGGTGGAGTGGGATCTGTTTGCAGAAGCCATGCGCGAACTCGATCTCAACCCGCACGAGGTGCTCGAGGCGATCGTCGAACATGTCCGGGGGCTCCCGTCCCTTCCGGGGCGGGACATGGCCGTCTCGCCTACGGCCAAGCTCGCCTGCAAGCTGGCGCTGCATCACGCGACCAGGGACGGCCGGCAAGTGATTGAACCGGTCGACTTACTGGCCGCGTTGCTCGACGAGACGCAAGGCGTCTCGGCGGCCGTGCTGCGGAGCTATGGTGTCGACCCAGGGCAGCTGCTGACCTACCTGAACGCGCGCGTCCGCGACCACGAAGCCCGCGACGAGCGGATGAGGAAGCGTTTCGAGCTGCCCGCGTTTCTCAAGAGCTTTGCGACCAACCTGAATCTGCTCGCCCGGCAGGACAAGGTGCCTCCGGTGCTTGGGCGTGATCGGGAAATCCAGCAGGTGCTGGAAGTCCTCTGCCACCGCGAACGCGCCAACTCGGTCATGCTCGTCGGCGAACCCGGCGTCGGGAAAACGGCCATTGCCGAAGGCCTGGCGCGCCGGATCGAATTCGAGCCCGACACGGTGCCGGTGCGGCTGCGCGACTGTCAGATTGTCAACCTTCAGATGAACTCGATCGTGGCGGGCACGATGCTGCGGGGCATGTTCGAGGATCGGATCCAGAACGTCATCCGCGAGCTCAAGGAACGGCCGAACCTCATCCTCTTTGTCGACGAAGCGCACACCCTGATCGGCGCTGGCTCCGCGCTCGGCGCGCCGGCTGATGCGGCGAACGTCTTCAAGTCGGTCCTCGCGCGCGGCGAAGTTCGGATGATCGCCGCGACCACGTTGTCCGAGTACAAGGAATATATCCAGGAGGACGAGGCGCTCGCCCGTCGATTCCGCTGCGTGCACGTGTGTGAGCCGTCGATCGAGGAGACGCGCCGGATTCTTCACGGCCTTCGAGCCCGCCTCGAGCGCAACTACTCGGTCCGCATCAAGGACGAAGCGATCGAGACAGCGCTCGAATTGTCGCCGCGCTACATGCGTCAGCTGCACCTGCCCGACAAGGTCATCGGATGGCTCGATACCGCTGCTGTCCGCGCCGAGATCGATCGACGATGGGAGGTCCGCGGCGCCGATGTCGTTTCGGTGATTTCACAGGCGGCGCAGATTCCCGAAGACATGGTCTTTCGGGATGTCGGCGATCGGTTCCGCGACGTGGAGGCGACGCTGGGCCGGCGGATCGTCGGACAGCAGGACGCCGTCCGCTCTGTCGGACGCCGGCTTGTGCTGAACAAGGGTCCGCTCAAGGACGGTTTCGATCGTCCGGACGGCGTGCTGCTGTTCCTCGGTCCAACCGGCGTCGGCAAGACCGAGCTGGCGAAGGCGGTCGCCGAGTTCCTGTTCGGCGACGAGAAGAAGATGATCCGCGTCGACATGTCGGAGTATCAGGACAGCCTGACGGCCGTGGACAAGCTGATCGGCATGCCGCGCGGCATTATCGGCAGCGAACGGGGCGGGATCCTGACGAATCAATTGAAGGACAATCCGTACACGGTGGTCCTGCTCGACGAAGTGGAGAAAGCCAGCCCGAATCTGCTGAATCTTTTCCTGCAGGCGTTCGACGAAGGATGGCTGACCGACGGACGCGGGAGGCGCGTGTATCTGAGCGACGCCTTCATCATCATGACGTCGAACATCGGCTCCGAAGTCTTCCGCAAGCTGACGAACCCGCTCGGCTTCCTGTCGCGCGAGGTGGGCGTCGATCAGGTGAAAGGCGAGATCGCCCGCGAGCTCGAACGGCGCTTCCCTCCGGAGTTCCGGAACCGCATCGACGAAGTCGTGCTCTTCTCGCCCTTGTGCAAGGACGAAGTGCGCGAGATCGCGTCGCACTATCTGTCGCGTCTGAAAGGCACCCTCGCCAAGGTGGGCAAGAGCCTGAACGTCACTGACGAAGCGCTGGAGCGGATTGTCGTTCAGGGCTACAGCCAGGCGTACGGCGCACGTTTTCTGAAGCGAGTGATCGACGAACGGATCAAGCTTCCGATCAGCGAGCGCTGGAAGGAAAGCGCGCGCTTCGACGTCGTCGTCAAGGACGGCGAAGTGGTCGTCGAGCCGATGGGCGTCGCCGCGCGACTGGTCGCTACCGC
>Ga0137395_10000138_pt1 | contig 24791 bp, 31 predicted proteins | sample czobulk216metaG_FD_108283 | JGI IMG/M metagenome (GOLD analysis project Ga0137395, IMG submission 108283) | Vadose zone soil microbial communities from Angelo Coast Range Reserve, California, USA - czobulk2.16 metaG | ecosystem: Environmental > Terrestrial > Soil > Vadose zone | place: USA...
CGATCCTGCTGCAGCGAGTCGCCGCCGGCCGCGGACTGGTGCTGGCGGCGCTGGGCGTTCTGTCGATCGTGGTGTTCACTCAGCGCCGGCACGCGCTGCGGTTTGCCGGGAGCGTCGCAGGACTGCTTGTCGGAGGCGCCCTGCTGGCCGATGCCGGCCAGGTGGTTCTGCACGCGGAACGGACCTTCTTCGGCGTGCATCGCGTCGTCCAGGACAGGAAGGAACAGTTTCACGGACTCGCGCACGGGACGACGCTGCACGGGATGCAGGCGCTCGATCCTGCACGCCGCCACGAGCCGCTGACCTACTTTCATCGGACCGGTCCTTTCGGCCAGGCGTTCGCCGTGCTCCCGGCAGTCGCATCGGCGCGCGAAGTGGCAGTGATCGGACTCGGAGCCGGCACGCTCGCCGCGTACGCGCGACCGCCGCAACAGTGGACGTTCTACGAGATCGATCCTGCCGTCGAGCGGATCGCGAAGACGGGCAAATATTTCAGCTATCTGAACGACTGCGGCACCGCGTGCCGGGTGGTGCTCGGCGACGCCCGCCTGTCGCTGCAGCGGGCGTCTTCGGACACCTACGATCTGATCGTCCTCGACGCTTTCAGCTCGGATGCCATTCCGATGCATCTGATCACCAGCGAGGCGCTGTCGCTGTATGTCTCGCACCTCGCTCCGGGAGGCGCGCTGATGTTTCACATCTCGAATCAGCACCTGCTGCTGGGCCCCGTGGTGGCGCGGCTCGCCGCGAGCCGGAATCTCGTGGCGCTCGAGCAGATTGACCTGATGACGGAACAGCCTCAGCCAACCGGGAAGAGCCCATCGGACTGGGTCGTCATGGCGCGGACATCCTCCGAGCTCGGTCCTCTCGTTCGCGACCCCCGATGGTCCATGCTACACGCCGCCGGCGATGTGCCGCTCTGGACCGACGACTTCTCGAACATCCTCAGCGTCTTGAGGCTTCGATAAGCAGGCCCGTCGACAGCGCCGCGAGCAGCCACAACGTCGGGCCGATTTCCTTCCGGCGTCCCGCTACTGCGTAAAGTGCCGCGTGCAGCACGAAGCCCCACAGGATTCCCTGCGTAATCGACAGCGTCAGCGGAATGATGACGACCGTGACAAACGCAGGCAGGGCGTCCTCGAGCGACGAGAAATCGAGAGCCGCGATCGACTGGAACATCGACACGCCGACGATGACGAGCACCGGCGCGGTCGCATAGCCGGGCACCGCCGCCGCCAGCGGCGCCAGAAAAAAGCACGGCACGAAGCACAACGCCGTGACGACGGACGCGCGGCCGGTTCTGGCGCCCATGCGGATTCCGGCGATGCTCTCCACGTACGCTGTTCCAGGCGACGTGCCAGCCAGCCCCGAGGTGAGCGTGGCCAGCGCATCCACGATCAGGCCTCGGCGCAGGTTGATGGGACGGCCATCGGCGTCGGTCAACTGAGCGGCATTCGACACGCCGATGAACGTCGACAACGAATCGAACAGGTCGGTGAACAGAATCGCGAAGATCGCCGGCAGCAGCGCGAGCCTGAGCGCTCCTCGCATGTCGAGCGCGAAGAGCGCCGACGAAAAGTCGGGCTTGCTCACCAGACGGTCAGGAGCGGCAGCGAACCCGAATGCCCACGCCAGGGCGGTGACTGAAAAGATCGCGGTCAGAAACGCGAGCGGATTGTTCCGTCGAATCAGCACCGCCGCCACCAGCAGGCCGAGAACCAGGAAGACGGCGCGATGATCGAGCGTTCCCATTCGCACGATCGTCGCGGGATCGGCCACCACGACGCCGGCGTTTCTTAACCCGATGAATGTCAACAGGAGGCCAATGCCGGCGGCGGCCGCCTGCCGGAGCGCCGCGGGAATAGCCAACGCGATCCGCTCGCGCAGCGGCGTCAGCGACACGGCTAGAAAGAGCACGCCGGACCAGAAGACCATCCCGAGCGCCGTCTGCCACGGCACCTTGTCCTGAAGCACGATCGTGAACGCGAAGAACGCGTTCAAACCCATGCCCGGCGCTACGGCGAATGGCAGGCGCGCATACAGCCCCATCACGAGCGTCATGCTGCTCGCGACGAGCACCGTCGCCGTCAGGACGCCCGAAAAGGGCATGCCTGTTCCCGCTGTCGACAGGATGCTTGGATTGACGATCACGATGTACGCCATCGTGAAGAACGTCGTCACGCCGCCAAGAACGTCGCCATAGAGAGCGCGCTGACTTTCAGTCCGGCTCATAGAGTTCGCGCATGCTACCATCGCCGCCGATGTTTCACCGGGCCACGGCGGTTTTGGCGTGCGTGCTCCTGACAGCGTGTACAAACGCGCGCCCAGGCGCCGACGGCTCGACGTCACGACCGATCGTTTTGCAGGGGGCGATGGACGTCGAAGTCAACGAGCTGGCAACGAAGCTGAAGGGCTCCACGCAGACGCAGGTCGCCGACTGGACGTTTTGGGCGGGAACGATCGACGACTACCCGGTCGTCGTCTCGAAGACGCGCCGCGGGACGATGAACGCGGCAGCGGCGACGGCGATCGCGATCGAGCATTTCCATCCGGCCGCGATCATCAATCAGGGAACCGCCGGCGGCCACCAGCCCGACCTTCATGTCTACGACATCGTCGTTGGAAGGGAAACGGTCAACCTGGGCGCGTTCCGGACGCCGTTTCGTGTACGAGGCGCAGGCAGCAACGTCGCGGACTGGGGACCCATCGACCTGCTCAAGTCAGACGCCACGAGCGTTGGGACCGACCCGAATGCGCGGGTGATTCGCCGCTTCAGTGGAGACAGCCGCCTCCTGGCGGCCGCGTTGGGCATCCGCGATCGCTACCGGAAGGGCCGCGTCGTCGAAGGCGTCATCGGCTCGAGCGATATGTGGAACAGCGAGCTGGATCGCATCCAGCGTTTTCACGACGAGTTCGGCACATCGGTCGAGGAAATGGAAACCGCGGCGGCGGCGCAGATCGCGGGATCGTTTCAGGTGCCGTTTCTAGGCCTGCGCGTGCTGTCCAACAACATCACGAACGGTGACGCGTACGACGCTCGAACGGCGGGGGCGTGTCAGGAGTACGTGCTCGAGGTCGCGCGACAATACATTCGCTCATCGTCAACGCATTAGGAGAGGTCACACTATGGCTCCATGGCGAGCGATCCGGCCGGCGTCACATGAGAACGACGACGAAGATGCGGGTGAAGGCACGATGGGGTTCCTCGACCATCTGGAGGAACTGCGCCGCCGTATCATCAGATCGTGCATCGCAATTGGCCTGGGCATGGCCGTATCCGCCATCTTCATCGATCGGATCGCGAACTTCGTGCTCGGGCAGATTCTGCGCACGCTGCCGGCCGGGAGCGCGCTGATCTACACGAATCCCAGCGAAGGATTTTCGTTCTGGTTCACCCTCGCGCTCATAGCCGGAGTGGTGCTGGCGGCGCCCTTCGTGATGTATCAGGTGTGGGGCTTCATCGCGCCGGGGCTCTACGCCAGCGAGAAGAAATTCGTGGTGCCGTTCGTGCTGCTGACATCGGTCGGGACCATCGCCGGCGCGCTCTTCAGCAACTATTTCCTGTTCCCCGGCATGATGAAGTTCTTCTCGACGTTCAGCTCCAAGTATCTGGTCATGATGCCCAGCATCAACGACACGTTCGATCACTACACGAAGATGATGCTCGGCATGGTCGTCGTGTTCCAGATGCCCACGCTGGTCTACTTCCTGGCCAGGCTGCGTCTCGTCACGGCTCGGTTTCTCTGGCGTCATCTGGGGCACGCGATTCTCATCATCTTCATCGTCGCCGCTCTGCTGACTTCGTCAACCGATGCATGGACCCAGACGATGTTCGCGCTGCCGATGATGGGGCTCTATCTGATCAGCATCGTCATCGCCTGGATCGTGGGGCCGAAGCGCGAGAAGGAGATCGCCAGCCCTGGCACGGCATCGAAGCTCGGCGGGCTGGTCATCGCGGCAACGGTGTTCGAGCAGGCACGTCGGCGACGGCTGGCAGACCGTGTTTGAGGCTTCAGGCGAACAAATCGGCAACAGATAGCGTGCAAAACGCACCCGAAACAGTGCAGGACCGACTGCGTTGGTGCCTGACAGCTCGCGACGACGAAAACAGCGGCGAAGAAACGCGCTTACGGAACTCTCACTGCCCTTACCGAGCTGGCAACGGCGTTATGAGACACCGCAACCCCGAAATTCGCCAGGCAGCATGCCGAACGAAGTCCGCGGCCGCCTTATCGACCCCGCGTACGCGTTATGGAGTTCGCAGGCGCCTTATGGGATCCGCCAGGTGCAGGACAGGTTCCGCAAACCCGTGACGGCGTTATGACGGCCGATCCAGCAACCGTTCGTATTCTTCCGGGGTGTCCGCGTCGGCGAATGCTCCATCGTCGTCGACTGCGACATCTCCTGCCTGCGAAACGTTCGCCCTAATCACAGCCTTGGCGCCAATCGCAGGATCGGCGCGTCGGATCGCCTCGAACAGGGAGCGATCGATCAGCACCGGATGTCCATGCTGGCTTCCTCGTACCGGGCGCACGATGGGCGCGCGCGTCGCTCGATACCGATCGACCACCGCGCGAACTGTCTCGGCGCTGACCAGCGGGACATCCACGAGCGTCACGAGCGCCGCCACCACGCCGGGCCGATCGACAACTCCCAGGCCCGCGAGCAACGACGACAGCTGGCCCTGCTCGTAATCCGGATTGTCGACAAACCTCGCTTCGAGATCACTGGCCGCGAACGCATCGACAACGGCCGTCGCGTCGTGACCGACGACGACGATGACGTCATCCACGGAAGCGGCCTTGAACGTGCGGACGATTCGCGTGATGAAGGTGTCGCCACCAGGCAGGGACAGCGCCGCCTTCGGACGTCCCATGCGGCTCGACTTGCCGGCGGCGAGAACGATGGCCGGAATCATGCCGAGCGATCGTATAGAATCCCGGGCCATGAGCGAAATCGACCTCCACATCCGGTGTCAGCGGTGCGGCACCGATATGGAGCTTCGCGATCCCGTGTCAGTAGAAAACTGGAAGCCGGATCAGTTCTGGGTCTGCCCCAAATGCGGGCGGCATTTCTGGTCGACGTATCCCCCGCCAAACCGCGACAAAGCCAAACCAACGGCTGGTACTGCCTGACGCCATGAATGTCGACGACGCTGAAGACGACGAGAACGACGACGAGGATGATGAGGACGACTTCCTCGAAGAAAAAGACGACGACGACTCCGATGACGACGACGAGGATGGCGAGGAAGACGAGGACGATTCCGAGGAACCGGAAACGTGGCAAGTAGTTGACTTTCCAGCCGCGTACTGCCTAGACTGGCCCGACTTTCCAGCTCAACCGGGCTGGGCGAGCTTCAGCCGGCACTGCGTCGCGGATCGTTCTCCTCGTAGGCGCCCGTAACCGGCTGAATCCCCCGGGGATATTCCCAGGGGTTCGGAACGGAGGGCTTTCGGGTATGCCAACCGGGACAATCGCGCGACTCCTCATCGACAAAGGGTTCGGATTCATCCGCGACGAGGGTGGAATCGAGCACTTCTTCCATCGCAGCTCCGTGCGCGGCGCCGTGTTCGAGCTGCTGCGTGAAGGTCAGCGCGTGGAGTTCACGCCCGAAGAATCACAGAAGGGTCCTCGCGCCGGCGACGTCCGCCTCATCGAAGGCTGACCGCCGACTTCCTCCAGCACTCGAGAGCTGACCGCCGTCAGCTCTCGCTTTTCCGCAAGACCGCAAGTACTGCCTCCAGATCGCTGAGATCCTCGAACACCGCGTGCGCACCGGAGGTCTGCAGTTCGTGCGTCGTATGACTGCCCGTCGCGACGGCCACTGCCCTCGCTCCGCCGGACAGAGCCACACCGACATCGAGCGGCGTGTCGCCGATGATGACGGTATCGGCGGCAAGCGCGCGCGGACCGCCGGCGCTCTCGACGGACTCGAGCGCGATCGGTAGAAGTCCGTTCCGGTCGTGGACGCTGTCGCCGAACGCGCCACAGGGAAAATACCGCCACAGGTCGAAGTGTTCGAGCTTGATCTGCGCGCCTTTCTCGAAGTTTCCGGTCAGCAACGCGACAAACACATCATCGCGGCGGGAGAGCGCATCGAGGAGTTCGCGCACCCCGGGCATGATGCCCTTGCGCGGGCCAGGCTGCTCCAGCTCCTCGGCAAGGTATTCGAGATACAGGGGCTTGAACGATTCGAGCGCCTTGGCAGAAACCCCGTGCGCCGCTGCGGCCTGCGAGAGGATCCACGCGTCAGTGCGGCCGTTGAAGGGAACGCCGTTGAATGCGTTCGCGACGCCGAACAGGTTCTCGAAGGCACGGGTCATGGCGCGGCCGCCCGCGCCGCCCGTGAGCACAAGAGTGCCGTCGATGTCGAAAAGAAGGAGTGTTTTCAGACCGGAACGCCGCCTTTAGCCTTCGCCGCGCACGTTGCCCGCGCGCGGCCCTTTCGGAGAAGGCTCCTCATCGAAGCTGACGCGCTGGCCTTCGGCGAGCTGGTCGAAGTTGCCTTGAACGGAGCTGCGGTGAAAGAACCATTCCTGCCCGCCGTCGTCGCGGATGAAGCCAAACCCTCTGTCGCGAACGAGCCGCTTGATCGTACCGGATGGCATCGAGTCTCCTTACTGCGTGACGTTCACCGTAATCGTCGAGCACAGCCCTTTCACTGTGTTGTGCAAGTCATCACCCAACTGCAGGGCCAGCTTGTGCTTTCCAGGGGTCAGCTGCATGTCGATCTGGTCATCGCCTTTTCCGAAGTGGACCCACTGGGGCGTGCCCTTCACAATCGTCGCGCCAGACTTGAGACAAACCTGATCGACACCGACGTGATAGTGGCCGACGCCCGGCCGGACCGTCTTGACTTCTCCGTCCGGCACCGCGGCAATCTTGTAGTTCTGGACGCCAAACTTCAGATGTACGGGGCTCTTTACGCTGGCACCGCTCTTCGGCTCTACGAAAAAGATACGAGGTTTGGCAGATTGGGCCGACACCTGCCTGGCTCCATAGCCGCCGACCGCCACGAGCGATGCAAACAAAACCAGATAGCTTGCGACTTTCATAGTCACGCTCCTTGGCCAACATTCTGTCCGCAACGTGATGTCCATGCAACCTTCAGTCCCGGCGGAAACGCGACAGCCAGCCATCACCCGACAGGCGTCCCGTCGCGGGGTGCAGCGTCAAGACACGGCTCGCAACCCTTTCGCCAAAGTCACGATCTGCCGTCAACGTAATGGTCGCGACCTTCCGCGCGACAGCGACGTCGCGGCACTGTCTGGCGAGCACCGGAACATCCTGCCTGGCCAACTCGACCGTGGGGTGTTCGAGAATGACGATGGCGGGATCGAGCGCAAGGGCGCGGCCGAGGCGGACGCGAACGCGGCCAGCCGCGTCCAGTTCACCGACCGGGCGATCAAGGGAGACGTCCGGCAGCCCAACCTCGCCGGCCAGGGCGACTGCGCGGTCGTGAACCTCGGGCGGCGGCGGCTCGACCTCGAGGGTGAAAGGCATGGCGAGGTTCTGCACCACGGTCAACGTGTCGAGCAGCACCGCGCGGGCGCTGACGATGCCGAAGCGATCGACGACGGAGAGCCAGTCGGCGCTGTCGGCAATGGCTGCAGTCGATCGTCCAAACAGCTTCACGTCTCCACGGTCGGGAAGTGCCGCGCCCGTGATCAGGTTGACGAACACCTCCGCGGCCGTCGCGTCCAGTCCGAGAACGGCGACGCGCTCGCCGGGGCGGAGAGTCAGACTGGAGATTCGAAGCGGGCGGAGGCCGCGATAATCCTTGGAGACGTCGGAAAGCTCCAGGATCGGTGGCCGGTGGTCGGTGGCCGGTGGTCGGTCGGCGGTCACGACCCGAGCTGTCGGTTCACCTCGTCGACCACCCGGGCCGACGCCGACAACGCGTTGATTTCGATTTTGACCGCCGCCAGATTGCAGGCGATGGCGCCGTAGGCGATCAGCGCGTGCACAATCGCCGGCAGCTTCCCGGTGTCCACGCTCGCGCCGAGAATCGCGGCCGCCATCGTGACGGCCATGGCGAAGGTCCCGATCGAGAACACCGGCTTTCGCGCGGCCGCGATCCGGCGATGGTAATCGCCCGTCACGCCGTGTTCGGCCATTGCGTCCTTGACGGCCTTCCCCTTGCCGATGAGATAGAACATCATCATCGAGTGCGCGAGCAGGATCACGAGCGTCGAAAAAATGCCGAACGAAACGTGGCGCGAGATGTCGACGCCGCGCAAGCCAAGAACCGCTGCGGCGACGAGGCCCACGAGGCCGATACCGACAGCGGAAAGCAGCGCCTGAGCCATCCGCACGATCATATGTCACCTTCGTCGTTTGTCAGTGACTGGATCCCGATGCTGGCGGCGCGCGTCGCGCCTCCGCGACGAGCGCTCGATCTCGCGATGGGCCGCGGGCGTCACGCGCTGGTGCTGGCACGCAACGGATTTCGCGTGTTCGGTGTGGATGTGAAGGAGGACGCCGTCCGCGATGCGATGCTGGACGCCGCGCACGAGAACCTCCGCGTCCGCGGGTGGTGCGCGGACCTCACGGTGTATCCGCTGCCGGTCGACACGTTCGACCTCGTCGTCATCACGCGTTACCTGCAGCGCCATCTGTTTGCGTCGATTCGACGCGCCGTGAAGCCGGGCGGGTTCGTCCTGTACGAAACGTTTACCGTCGCTCAGCGGACGTTCGGCACCGGGCCGACGTCACCCGATCATCTGCTCGAGCCCGGCGAGTTGAGGCGGGAATTCGGCGCCTGGGACGTGTTGTTCTACGAGGAAGTTGCCGCGCCTGACGCGGTCGCGCGTCTCGCCGCACAGCGATCTTTCAACACCTGAAACGCCTCGCGAGGAAGCGAGACACAACCCGGCCCGCCGGCATCATGCGATGGGTCCGCGTGGTAGTCGGACCCGCCGGAGACCGCCAGGCCGTGCGCATCGGCCGTCTCGAGATATCGCGCCGTTTCGTCTGCGTTGTGTTTGCTGTGATACGCCTCGAGCGCATCGAGGCCGGCGCGGGCGAACGCGGGGATCAGATTGTCGCGAGCGAGCAATCCCGGATGTGCGAGCGAGGCGATGCCGCCCGACGCGTGGATTCGATTGAAGACGTCCGGCGGAGCGGGGCCGATGCGTGGAATGAATGCCGGCTTGCCCGTCGCAAGAAACCGGTCGAACGCCTCTCTGGTGTCAGCGACATGCCCGCCCGCGACCAGCGCCCGAGCCACCCATGGCCTGCCGGCCGCTTTCGATGTGTCGTCGCGGCCCGGTTGCAGCACGGCGTCGGCGTCGAGAACGATTCCGAGGCCTGACAGGCGATCGATGATCTGCTTCAGGCGATCGATCCGGCGGCGGCGCTGCTCGGCGAGAAACGCGGCGAGCGGCGCTGAATCCGGATCGATGAAGTAACCCAGCACGTGGACGTCTCTACCGTCGACCACCGCCGTGATTTCGATTCCCGCAACAAATTCGATACCGGCCGACGCGCATGCCGCTGATGCGGCAGCCGCCGCTGCCGTCGTGTCGTGATCCGTCACGCTCAGGACGTCAACGCCCGCTCTCGCCGCGCGCGCGACGAGCTCAGCGGGCGTGCAGCGCCCGTCGGACGAAGTCGTATGTGTATGGAGATCGATCAATGCCGCGACTTCGACGTGCCGCGGCGCACCGGGCGGCCGTTTCGCAGGCGTCTGCCCTGCCGCTCGCGCAGCGCTTTGTATTCGTTGAGCAGGAGATCGAGGTGAGCGCGCTCTTCGTCGGCAAACTCGAGAAAGATTCGCTTGCCTTCGGAATCCTCGAAGCGTTCGCCGTACCGCTTGAAGAAGTTGTGCGAGCCACGCTCGCACTTGATGCCGACCAGCAGCGCCTCGAGATCGTTGATGCCTTTGCGAAGCTTTTCCGCGCCCGCGGCGAACAGGCCGCTGGCCGCGCCCTTGAAGAACAGGAAAGTCGGCCGCGACTCGAGCAGCGGATCAGTGGCCAGGAGCTCGGCGTAGCGCTTCTCGAGCGTGCCGAGATGTTCGCGTTCCTCTTCGGCCAGCTTCTGAAACACCGATCGGCCGCGTGCGTCCTTTGTGATGCTGGCGGCTCGGGCGTAGAACTGCAGACCGCCGCGTTCCGTCGCGATGGCGATGCGCAGTGCGTCGCGGGCAAAGACGAGCTCCGTCGTCGCACCATCGAGCTTCGACGTCGCCGCTCCGGCCGACGCGCCCGTGCGGCACTCTTCACAGGTGCCGAGAATCTGCACGACTGTCTGCGTCGTCGTGAAGTTGCGCGCGGCCGCGATCTCTTCGATCAGCGCCTCCACATCCGAGCTCAGGAACTCCGACGAGCGATGACAAGTGGAGCAAATCAGGTGGAAGTGACGCGGATGCCTGTAGGTCGGCTCGAATCGCGATCGCCCTTCGCCGAAATCGACTTTGCGGGCGATGCCGGCGTCCACCATCCACTGGAGGGTGCGATACACCGTGGCGCGGCCAATTCCTGGATGCTGGCGGTGCACGAGGCCGACCAGATCATCGGCGCTGAGGTGGCCTTCCTGCTGCAGAAACGCACCAAGGATGTGCTCACGTTTGCTCGAGCGCTTGCTGCCCGCGGGACGCAGGCCGGAGAGATCGGGAAGGGGGCGTTCCATGAGGATTCGGTGGATCGGGTGATTGGGTGAGCCGGTGATTTGATCTGGCGACTGAAATCGCCAGATCACCCATCACGCAGTCACCAAATCACTCGGTTGAAAAGGACGAGCCGCAGCCGCAGGTCGATGTCGCGTTCGGGTTCTTGATCGTGAACCCTCCGCCGGTCACCGTGTCGACGAAATCGACTTCGGCGCCCTTGAGGTAGCGGATGCTGATCGGATCGACGAACAGCTTCACCCCGTGCGACTCGAATACCTGATCGCCGGCGCCCTGACCGTTTTCCTCGATCATCAGGCCGTATTGGAAGCCCGAGCAGCCACCGCCCTGAACGAACACGCGAAGGCCGCTGCCGCCCTTGTTCTCTTCGACAAGCAATTCGCTGATTTTGGACGCCGCCGTTTCGGAAACGTTAATCATAGGTCGCTCTTTCTCCGCTGTTGATTATAGCAGCAAGGTGGTTGCTATACTGACGGAGCCCAAGCCCCGCAGGCCGCAGGCCACGGCCATTAACCTGCTGTGCCACAAGCATATGCCGCTCGTCAGCATTTACCAGCCGAATCGTCAGGAACTCGACTCGATCTCGGCGAGACGATGGGCCGAACTGGGCGCCGCGCGGCCGGATCTCGCCCCCGCCGTTGAGCTCCAGCAGCGCCTGCTGGCGATTGTCGGCCATGCCAGCGGGGCGCTCGACGGGCGCCTCCCACGACTGTCGCTTCCACCGAAATACCTCGCCGCAAAGCTCACGCGCGGCGTCCCGATCTTCTCGGGCGAACCCATCCCGGTTCCGGTGGGACTGCTCAAGACGTCGCTGCTGAACCTGACCGACGCGCTCGCTGCCGGCGGCGCCGGCGAGTCGGCCGAGCACATCAAGGAGGCCATCACCGGCAACCGGATGGACGCGGGTTCACTCCTGACCGCATCGCTGTCGCGCGATCAGCAGGCGATTCGGACAGGTGCCGAACATCGTGGCCTGGCGCCCGACCTCGTCTGGCTGCTGGCGGAGTTGGCCACGAGCCCGTTTGCCCATGCCCTGCAGATCGCCCTGCTGTCGCCTCGACACGCGCTCACCGGCGACCCGCTCGCCGACGCGATGCGGGCCTGGAACCACGGCTACTGCGCCGTTTGCGGATCGTGGCCGGCCCTGGCGGAGGTGGCGGACGGCCATCGCGTGCTTCGCTGTTCGTTTTGCGCAGCGGGCTGGGAATTGAACGAATACTGCTGCATCTACTGCAGCGAGCAGGGCGAACGTTTCGTCACCGCCGCGCCCGACGCGGAACGGAAGGATCGGCGCGTCGAGATCTGTGCGGCCTGCCAGTACTTTCTCAAGACGATCGACGTCGGCGAGGTGTCGCCCTTTCCGCTCGTCGCCATCACCGACATGGAGTCGATGGATCTCGATCTTGCCGCGATGGAACACGGCTATTCGAGACCGGCGATGCGAGAGTTTGTTCGTCGGTAGAGAACGCGGAGACGGACGATCAACGCAGAGATCGCAGAGATCGCGGAGAAGACACTACTCAGGAAGACCGTTGACTACTCGCTTCAAGCCATCTCGCGTCAAGAAGCCTGCATTGAAGTTGAACAACAGACCGACGGGACACCTAGCGAACTTGAGATACGAGAGCAGTTGCCCTGAATGAACACGCTCGAGGCGCTCGACAGCTTTGACTTCGATGATGACAGTGTCTTCTACCACGAAGTCGAGTCGATAGCCGCAATCGAGCCGCTGATTCTTGTAGATGACAGGCAGTGCACGTTGCCGTTCAATACTCAATCCGCGACTCACGAGCTCGAAGGCTAAACACGCTTCGTACGCATTTTCGAGCAGCCCCGGCCCGAGCTCGTGGTGAACTTCCAGCGCTGCTCCGATGATCGTCTCAGTCAAAGCGTCCAATTCTCTTTTCACGCTCTGGACTCATGCAAAGATCGTCTCATTGCGAGTCCTGAGAAGAATTTCTGTCTTCTCGGCGATCTCTGCGATCTCTGCGTTGATCGTGCGCTCTGTGTTCTCCCTAGACTCCAATCGCTTCGAGGTGCGCGCCGGACTCCTGCTCGATGTCCTTGTGCAGGCTGTTGCCGTGCGCGTCCATCGTCACGATGGCTGGAAAGTCTTTGACCGTGAGGTGCCACATCGCTTCGGGCGTGCCGAAATCGAGCAGCGAGACGCCATCGACGCTTTCAATGGAGCGCGCGTAGAACTGGGCGGCGCCGCCGATCGCGTTGAGATACACGGCGCCGTGATCCTTGAGCGCTGCGAGCGTCTTCGCGCCCATGCCTCCCTTGCCAATCACGGCGCGGACGCCGTAGCGCTTGATGATCTCGCCCTGATAGGGTTCCTCGCGGATGCTGGTCGTCGGTCCGGCCGCGGTCACCCGCCAGACGGTCTTACCGTCTTTCTCTTCTTTCACGACGACCGGTCCGCAGTGATAGAGGACAGAGCCGTTGAGATCGACCGGCGGCGCGTTTTTCATCAGGTGCGAGTGAACCGCATCGCGCCCGGTAAACATGCGGCCGGACACCATCACAACGTCGCCGACCTTCAGCGCACGGACATCGCTTTCGGTCAGCGGCGCGTTGACCGCGACCTCCCGGCCGGTTCGCGTGAAGCCGGCCTGGTCGAGCATCGGGATGATCGGATGCGACGGATCCCTGTACATCCAATTCCTGATGACGCCTGTCGACGCATCAAGCACGACGCCAAGTCGACGGAAGGCCCAGCAGTCGTAGGCGACGGATACAAAAAAGCTCGCGGGCAGCCGGTTGAGCGCAGCCACTTTGCAGCCGATCAGCGTGACCTTCCCGCCGAATCCCATCGGCCCGATCTCGAGCTTGTTCACCGACGACATGATCGACGCTTCGAGTTCCGCCAACCGCGCATCCGGATTTACATCGTCGAGGGTTCGAAACAGCTGCTCCTTCGCGTGCGTGTAGCCCGACGTGCGATCGCCGCCAATGCAGACGCCAACCGCTCCCGGGCTGCAGCCTTTGCCCTGCGCCTGCCACACCGCGTGGAGGATGCATTTCCTGACGCCGTCCAGCGTACGATCGGCGCGCCCGAGATGCGGCAACTCGACGGGCAGCGCGTACTGGGCGTTCGTGTTTTCGCAGCCGCCGCCTTTGAGAATCAACTTGATTTCGACGTCGGGCTTCTCCCACTGATCGAAATGAATGATCGGCGTGCCGGGGCCGAGGTTGTCGCCCGAGTTCTTTCCGGTGATCGAGTCGACCGAGTTCGGCCGCAGCTTGCCGCGGCGCGTCGCTTCCGCGACGGCTTCGCGAATCTGCCCGCGCATCCAGATCTGATTCGTCCCCAGCGGGACTTTCACTTCGAACGTCGGCATGCCGGTGTCCTGGCAGATGGCGCCTTCGCCGTCGGCGGCGAGATCGATGTTCTGCGCGATGATCGTGAGCGCCTGCGACGCGCGGGTCTGGGCCGGTTCCGATACGAGTGACGTTTTCATCGCCGCACGCACGTCAGGCGGCAGGTCAGTCGATGTCTTTACGATGAGTTGGAGGACGCTGTCGAAGAATGAGAGCAGCATACGCGGGCAGTATACTGGACGCGGGCTCGGGCCTCGGGGCTCGGGACTCGTGACAACCTGATGGCAGAGGGCTTTCGGACCGAGCGCGATCCTCTCGGTGAGCTCGCGGTTCCCGATGACGCGTACTACGGCGTCCAGACGCAGCGTGCCGTCGAAAACTTCCCCATCAGCGGACTGCGCGCGCCCGCCGATCTCGTGACGGCGACCATCCTCGTCAAGAAGGCGGCAGCGGAAGCCAACGCGGCGCTGGGGCGCCTGAAGCCAGAGGTCGCGTCCGCGATCATCAAGGCTGCCGACGAGATCCTGAGCGGCGCGCTGCGCGATCAGTTCGTTGTCGACGTCTATCAGGCGGGCGCAGGCACCTCGCACAACATGAACGCCAACGAGGTGCTCGCCAACCGCGCGGGCGAGATTCTTGGCGAGCCACGCGGCACCTACATCCGCGTTCATCCAAACGACCAGGTCAATGAAGGGCAGTCGACCAACGACGTGTACCCAACCGCGACGCGTCTCGCACTGCTGCTGACCGCCGCGTCACTCGTCGCCGCCGCACGCGCGCTTGCGGAGAGTCTCGGCCGGAAGAGTGATGAGTTCGCGCACATTCTGAAGACGGGACGGACGCACCTTCAGGATGCCGTGCCGATGACGCTCGGTCAGGAATTCGGCGGGTATGCGGCCTGCGTGCGGCGCGGGGCGGAGGATGTCGCGCATGCGTCCGAGCAGCTGCTCGAGCTCAACGTCGGCGCGACCGCGGTTGGCACCGGCCTCAACGCGGGCGACGATTTTCGACGGGCGGTCGTCAATAACCTTTCGCGATACACGGGACTGAAGCTGCAGCCGGCGGCCAACCTGTTCCGCGTCACCCAAAGCATGGGCGATGTGCTCGCCTACTCGGGCGCCATGCGGCGCCTCGCGATCGAGGTGAGCAAGGTCGCCAGCGATCTCCGACTGCTCAGCATGGGTCCGCGTGCCGGACTTGCTGAGATTACGCTGCCCGCGGTGCAGCCGGGCTCATCGATCATGCCGGGCAAGGTCAACCCTTCAGTGCCGGAGATGGTCAACCAGGTCTGCTTTCAGGTGATGGGCTGCGATCAGACCGTCGCGCTTGCATGCGAAGCGGGCCAGCTCGAGCTCAACGTGATGATGCCCGTCATCGCGTGGAACGCACTGCATGCCTCGACGATTCTCCGGGAAGCGATGAAAGCGCTGCGCGCACGCACGGTCGACGGAATCGCCGCCGACGAAGCGCGCGCTCGAGAGCTGCTCGACCGCAGCACGGCGACTGCGACAGCGCTCAGCCCGCACATCGGGTACGCAGCCGCGGCTGAAATCGCGAAGGCCGCGGTCGCGAGCGGCCGGCCGATTCGCGACCTTGTGCTCGAACGCGGTCTGCTCGATGCCGCTCGCCTCGACGCGATCCTGTCGGTGGACGCGATGACGAAGGGCGGAGTCGTGGGGGAGAACGAGGCGGGGAAGGCGGAGGAAGAGGCGGGACGGGCACGAAAGGCTGGAAAGGCAGGACGGCCATGACACTGCGAATGGCAGTTCTCCTGATCTCAGCGTTGTCTTCCCTTCCTGCCCATCCCGCCCATCCCGCCTCTCCCGCCCAGTCGGCCGGCGCGGCGCTGCAGGCTGCGAAGCCGAAGGCCCGTCTCTTCCCGCCATTGAGTCTGGGTTTGCTCGAAGTTCCCGATCGCGTCCAGTGGAACAAGCCCGATCAGATCATGGACGCGCTCAACATCGCCGACGGCTCGGTGGTGGCGGACCTTGGCGCCGGCGGCGGGTGGTTCACTGTCCGCCTCGCTCAGCGCGTCGGGCCGAAGGGGCAGGTGTACGCCGAAGACATCCAGCCGTTGATGCTCGAGGCGATCAAGCGGCGCGTGCAGCGCGAGAACCTCGCCAACGTGGTGCGGACCATTCTGGGAACGACGAAGGATTCACATCTGCCCTACGGTCTCGACGCGGTCGTCATCATGGGCGCATACAACGAAATGGAAGATCCTGTCGCGCTCCTGAAAGACGCCGCCGCGTCACTCAAACCGCAAGGCCGGATCGGCGTCGTCGAATACATCGCCGGCGCCGGCGGCCCCGGCCCCGATCCCGATCAGCGTGTGAGCCCCGAAACCGTGATCAAAGGCGCGAGGGCCGCGAAGCTGCCGGTCATCTCGCAGGAAACGATTCCACCGTTCATGTTCATGATCATTCTCGGCAAAGGCCCCGCCGTCCGCTCGGCACGTTGACTGTTTCAATGACATGCGCGTCGCTCTGACGATTGCGGGAAGCGATTCGACCGGCGGCGCGGGCCTGCAGGCCGACCTCAAGACATTCGCGGCGCTCGGCCTGTACGGCACGAGCGTGGCGACCGCCATCACGGCGCAAAGTACGGTCGGTATCGTCGAGGCGGCAACGCTGTCGGCCGATCTTGTGACTGCGCAGATCGAGGCCGTCGCGGGCGACATCGAGGTGCACGCGACAAAAACAGGGATGCTCGGGAATGCGGCGATCGTCGAAGCCGTCGCGGCCGCCATCAAGGAACTCGACCTGCCGCTCGTGGTTGTCGATCCCGTGCTGGCGTCCTCGCGAGGCGACCGGCTGCTGGACGACGACGGCCGGCGGATGCTGTGCGCGGAACTGTTGCCGCTGGCCCACGTCGTCACGCCAAACATTCCCGAGGCCGAGGCGCTCAGCGGAAAGCTGATCGGATCTGACGACGATCTGAAGGAAGCGGCGCGCCGCATCCACGACATGGGCGGCGCCGCCGTGCTCATCACCGGAGGCCACCGATCACCGACCACCGACCACCGACCACCGGAAATCGTCGACGTGTTGTTCGACGGCCGCGACTTCCTGGAATTTCACACGCCGCGGGTTGAGTCGCCGGGCACGCATGGAACGGGATGCACGTTCGCGGCAGCGGTGGCGGCGTATCTGGCGCTTGGCCGTCCGCTCGCCGATGCTGCGGAACGCGCGCAGCGGTACGTGGCTGCCGCTATCCGCAACCAGCTGGCCATCGGGCGGGGCCAGAGACTTCTGGACCATTTCTGGGGCGGTATACTGAAAGAGTGAACGTTCCGCTGCTCGCCATCGGTCCCACGCCTCTCGCACCCGAGTCTCTGGTGTCTGCGGTGGCGGAAGGCTCCGACGGCGCGATCGTCACGTTCCTTGGCCTCGCGCGCAATCAGAATCAGGGCCGGCGCGTGCGCTACCTGGAGTACGAGGCGTACGCGCCGCTCGCCCTCAAGACCTTCGACCGCATCGCCGGGGAAGCGCGCGGACGATGGCCGGGCGTACGCGTGGCGCTGCATCACCGGACGGGACGGGTGAATATCGGCGAGGCGAGCGTCGCGATCGTTACCGCGTCACCGCATCGCGGCGACGCGTATGCGTCGTGCCGCTACATCATCGAGCGGGTCAAGCAAATCGCTCCCGTGTGGAAGCGGGAGTATTTCGAGGGCGGCGACGTGTGGATTGAGGGCGCGACGGTGGACCCGAACGACGTTCGCGCGCGCGAAGAGGCCGAGCGGATCGCATGCGCGTGACGGTGCGGCTGTTCGCCCGTTTGCGCGACATCGCCGGAGCGGCCGAAATGCCGCGCGAGGTTTCGAGCGGGGCAACGATTGCGACGGTGTGGCGGGAACTGGCCGGTGAGTTCCCGGGACTTTCCGATTACGAGCGCTCGATGTCGAGCGCGCTGAACGCGGACTACGCGCGAATGGACGCCGAGGTCCACGACGGCGATGAGATCGCGTTTCTACCACCGGTTTCGGGCGGTTAACTCATGTTCGACAAACTTCACGCGGAAGAATCCCGATACGAGGAGCTCGCGAGGCTGCTCAGCACGGCCGAGGTGCAGGCGGATCCGAACGAGATGCGCAAACACTCGAAGGCTCTCGCCGAGCTCGAGCCGCTGGTCGAGACATTCCGCGAGTACAAAGGCGTCGCGTCCGAGCTGGCACAGGCCGAAGAGATGCTGTCCGGCACTGATGCGGACATGCGCGACCTGGCCAAGGAAGAGCTCAAGTCGCTCACGCCCAGGCGCGATCGCCTTGTCGCCGAGCTCAAGGTTCTGCTCGTCCCGAAAGATCCCAACGATCAAAAGAACATCGTCCTCGAAATCCGCGCCGGGACGGGCGGCGACGAGGCTGCGCTTTTTGCCGGTGAGCTGTTTCGGATGTACAGCAAGTATGCCGAGCGGCAGGGCTGGAAGATCGAGGTCATGTCCAGCAGCGACACCGGCGTCGGCGGGCTGAAGGAAGTGATCGCCATCATCGAGGGACGAGGCGTGTACAGCAAGCTGAAGTATGAGAGCGGAGTCCACCGCGTCCAGCGCGTGCCCGCGACAGAGGCGAGCGGCCGGATCCATACGTCAACAGCAACGGTCGCTGTGCTGCCGGAGGCCGAAGAAGTGGACATCCAGATCAACGACAAGGATCTGCGCATCGACACGTTCTGCTCGAGCGGGCCCGGCGGACAGAGCGTGAACACGACGTACTCCGCGGTCCGGCTGACGCACCTGCCGACCGGCGTGGTCGTCTCGCAGCAGGACGAGAAATCGCAGATCAAGAATCGGGCGAAGGCGATGAAGGTGCTGCGGTCGCGGCTCTACGAAATGGAACTGCGGAAGCAGCAGGAAGCGATTGCCAAAGATCGCCGCAGCCAGGTGGGTACGGGCGAACGGTCAGAGAAGATCCGCACCTACAACTTCCCGCAGAGCCGGATCACCGATCACCGCATCAACTTCACGACCCACCAGCTCGAGACCGTGTTGAACGGCGACCTGGCCGAACTCCTCGATCACGTCAGCATGCACTACCAGTCGGAGAAGCTGAAAGACGCAACCGCTGTCTCCTAAGACGATTCGGGAGCATGTTGCCGCGGCCAGCGATCGGCTGCGCGACGCGGGCGTCACGACGGCCGCGAATCTCGATGCGCGTCTCCTTGCCCAGCACGTGCTTCGCTGGGACACCGCGCAGCTGCTGACGTCGGCCTCCGACGCGCCGCCGGACGCGTTTCCGTCGGCGTTCGAGGCGCTTGTCGCGCGGCGCGCCGCGCGTGAGCCGCTTGCCTACATCACCGGCCGCAAGGAATTCTGGAATCTGCAGCTCGAGGTGTCGCCAGCCGTGTTGATCCCCCGACCGGAAACGGAACTGATCGTGGAGGCGACACTCGCCGTCGTGCCGCCGCTGCAGTTGTTCACCCTGATCGATGCGTGTACAGGATGCGGCAACGTCGCCGTTGCCATCGCCCACGAGCGCGCGGGAGCCCGTGTGGTCGCGACGGACATCTCCGAAGTGGCGCTGGATGTCGCTCGCCGCAATGGCGCGCGCTACGGTGTGGAGGGCCGGGTGAGCTTCGTGCGAGCGGATCTGTTCGGCGATCTCAGCGGGCCCGTCGACGTAATCACCGCCAACCCGCCGTACGTCGCCGAACGGAACGGGCCTGGCCTTCAACCCGAAGTCGGCCAGCACGAGCCGGGGGTCGCGCTGTTTGGCGGAGGAAGCGACGGGCTCGAGATTGTCGGACGACTCGTCCGCGACGCGCCGCCGCTGCTCCGGCCGGGCGGGCATCTGATCTTCGAATTCGGCTTTGGCCAGGAAGTCGAAGTCGAAGCTCTGGTCCAGTCGTCGCCGTATCTGACACTCGTCGAGCTCAAACGAGATCTTCAGGGAATCGCGCGCACAGCCGTGACGCGGCGGATCTAGACGTCCGCGCGTGATGCCGCCGCCACGAATGCGGTGATCAGCGGATGTTGCCGTCGATCCAGACCAGATCGTTCTGGCTGGAAGAGCGTTCCGAAGAAAAACGGATGACCGTCGAGTTCCACGGCCCGGACGTCGCCGGCTGCGTCTCGAGCGCTCACACGCAGCGGGCCACTCTCCAGGCGTCGGGCATACTTCGCGCTCAGGCCGTAATTGCAGTGGTAGCCCTCAACGGCCGACGGCACGCCATAAAAACCGGCTAACCGCGATCCGGCAACGAAGAAGATGTCGCCATGCTTTTCGACGAGACTGCAGGAGAGGGGCGCGATGACCGGATCGGCGGCATGCGGATCGATTTCCGCGTTGGCCGGTGATTCCACGCCCCACAGCGTCTCGGCGCACTCGAGCATCGCGTGCTGGAATCCTCCACACGTGCCGAGAAACGGCCGCCCGGTTTCACGTGCCATGCGGATCGTCGTGATGACGCCGGCTCCGTTGGCGTAGGGACTTCCCGGAACGCACCACAGGCCATGAAACGCGGCGAGCTGCTTCGACGGGTCCGGCTGCAGCGTCGACGTATGAACCCATTCGTACTCGAGAGCCACGCCGCAGCCCTCCGCCGCGAGGGTGAGCGCCGTCGGGGCGCCTTGATGCGCCTTCCCCTTCGGGTTGTAGTCGCCGACGAGCGCGATGCGAACAGGGCTCAAGTCAGTGGAGGCTACGACGCGCTGCGACGAATGAAGGCAAGCATGAACCGCAGGCCGGCATCGCTTGGCGACATGACGCCGGTGATCATATCCATATGCGCGTGGCCGGCGATCTCGTGCACCTCGGCTGAGTTGCCCGCGGCTTTGAGCGCCTGAGCCATCGCCGCGGCGTCCTGGCCCGTGCGCGGCGCATCCTGGTCGCCGTAAAGAATCAGGAACGGCGGATGCGCGCCCGCCGCATGGTTGATCGCTGATGCGTTGCGGACGATCTCGGGATCCACGGAGTACGGGCTGTCGAACATGCCCGACCGCGCCGACCCGGTGAAACTCCCGCTGATCGGAATGACCCCTGCGATGTGATCGAGCGATTCGCCGACGTCCAGAAGATACGCGGGATCCGACGCGAGCATCCCAACGAGGGTCGCTCCGGCTGAGTGCCCCGAGATGAGGATCCTGTCCGCCCTGCCGCCGTACTCGGCGACGTGCGCGCGCAGCCACGCAAACGCACGGGCCACGTCCTGCACGTGCCCGGGATAACTCGTCTTCGGCGACAACCGGTAGCTGATCACCGCTGTCGCGATACCATTCGCGGCGAAGACCTGGCCGACAAACGCGTACTGATCCTTGATCCCGACCGTGAAGCCGCCGCCGTGCACGAACATCAGCACCGGCACGTCGCGCTTGCCTTTTGGCAGATAGAGATCAAGACGATGTCGGTACTTGTCGGCGCCTTCACCGGAGTAGTACGTCACGTTCGTGCGGACGTCGATGTTGTCTGCGCCGAGGAGCGGCGGCGCGGCGGCCACCACGAGCGCGACGCTGCCGAACGCGCGGCTAAGAGCGCGGACGATGGGACGAAGACCATAACGCATAGCGGTAGAATTATGCCCCATGGCCGACTGCCTGTTCTGCAAAATCATCGAACGAAAAATCCCCGCGAGCCTCGTCTATGAAGACGAACGAGTCTTCGCATTCAACGACATCAACCCGCAGGCGCCCACGCATGTTCTGATCGTCCCGAAGCGGCACGTGGCGACGATCAACGACATCGGCGTTGAAGACGATCAGCTGGTGGGCGAACTGGTGCGGCGCGCGGCCGCCATCGCGAAAGAGCGCGGCTTGTCGGCGGGCGGATACCGCACGGTGTTCAACACGAACCGCGATGCAGGGCAGACGGTATTTCACATCCACCTGCACCTGCTCGGCGGGCGATCACTCGGCTGGCCGCCCGGATGATCTGGATTGTGGTGATCTCGCGATTTGGAGACCAGGTGATGTGGAGGCAGCCCGATGAGGCGAACTAAGACCGTCCTGGCGATGGCGGCGTCGATCGCCCTCGTGGCGTGCGGCGGGCGCGACACCTCGCTCTCAGACTCCGACCGCGCCGCCATTCGCGAGGCAGGCCGGAAGTACGTCGAGGCCGACGACAAGCGAGACGCCGATGCGATGATGCAGGCCATCGGCGAGGGCGCCTTCTACATGCCGTCGAACGGCGCTCCCATCAGCGGCCGCGAAGCCATCCGCGGATTTCTCAAGCCGCATGCATGGGACAAGATCGCGGAGACGCCGGCCGAGATCGAGGGACGTGACGGGCTACTACCTCGAAATCTGGCAGAAGCAGCCTGACGGCGCGTGGAGGATTACGCGGAAGCTGTGGAATACGGACCGGCAATGACGACAGTCGCACGGTCGACGGCCAGGAATTTCTTCGCGACGGCATTGCTCTGGTCGAGCGTGACGGCGCCGAGCAGCTCGGGAACGCGCACGTCGTAATCGAGTCCGAGGCCGAAGAACTCGGCCGTCTGCAGAAAGTTCGCGATGCCGGCGTTGGTTTCGAGGGCGCGCGGCATCGCGTAGACCAGGAAGCGGCGCGAATCGTCCAGCTCCTTCTGGCTCAGTCCCCGGCTTGCCAGCTTGTCGACTTCTTCGTCAATCGACGCCACCGCGCGATCGATATTCGCCGCGCTGACGCCGGCGCGAATCAGCAGCGGGCCCTCCATGACGTTCGCATCGAGCGAGCTGTAGACGTAGTACGCCATGCCCTGCCGCTCGCGAATGCTGTCGCCAAGCCGGCCGCTCATCGAGTACTGACCGAAGGCGTGGTTCATCAGCCAGCACGGGTAGTACTCGGGATCGGTTCTCGTCAGCGTCGTGAAGCCGTATGCAATGTCGGCCTGCGCCTTGTTCGACATCGGAATCACGACCTGCCGGCGCGCTGATGCCGGCGTGAGCGGGAACGGCGGCATGCGGGCCGGTTGAGGAGTCTTCCAGTCGCCAAACGCACGAGCCACAACCGCCTCGGCCTGCGAGATATCCACGTCGCCGACGACGACCACCGCCGTCTCGGCTGGCGCGAACCGCTCCGCATGCAGCGCGGCCAGCCGATCGCGGGTCAGACGCTCGACGATCGAGGGAGTGCCCTTGTTGCGCCGGCCGTACGGATGCGGGGCCGGATACAGCAGCTCCATCAACGCTTCGGTGGCGCGGACGCCGGGGTTGTCCTCGTCCTGGCGCAAGTTCGTGATCACTTCCCCCTTGCGCGTCGCCAGCTCCGCGTCCGGAAGCGACGGCCTCTGGATGAGATCGGCCAGCAGGGTCATGACGTCTGCGAAATCGTCGGCCAGGCACGTGCAGATCAGCGAGAACAGCTGGCGCGTGACCGTTACTCCGAGTGAGATGCCGCGGCTGTCGAGCGCTTCGGCGATGTCATCGGCCGATCGCGTGGCCGTTCCGCGGTCGATGATCTTGGACAACAGATGGGTCGCCCCGGCTGCGTCCGCGGGATCACCAACGGATCCCGCCCGCAGGGCGATGTTGATCGTGACGGCAGGTGTCGTACGTGTGCGCTTGGCGATGAGAACGGCGCCGTTTGCCAGAACGGAGCGTGCCGGCGACAGGCCCGGTGACATGGTCAGGAGATCGGCAACGGCTCGAACCAGCCGATCGTGCGATTCGACGCGCTGAAAACGCTCCGCGCAACCGCCGCGACCTCCTCGAGCGTGACCGTGGCAATGCGCGGGACGAGATCCCTGAAAACGTCGACGCTCGCAATCGTCTCGTAATAACCGAGCTGATGAGCGAGGTTCGTCACGCTGTCGTTGTCGAACACCAGCCTCGCTTTGAGCTGCGACTTCGCCTTGGTCAGCTCCGCCGGCGTGATGCCCTGCGCAGCAACGGCATCGAGCTCGGCAAGCAGGGCTGCTTCGGCCGTCGCGAGCGGCGTTCCGTCAGTGGCGGTCACCGAAATGATGTAGACAAAGGGCAGCTCGGTGGGCAGAAGCGACCCATTGACGGATGACGCGATGCCCTGCCGCACCAGTCGGCGGTAGAGTCGCGCGCTTCGCTGCGGTGGCGGTATCCGGAAACTCGACCAGAGGTTCATCCCGTACGCGCCCGAGAGAACGGCGTCGAGGACAAGCAGCGCGTAGAAGCGCGAGTCGTTCACGCCCGGGGCGTGGTAAGCCACTTTCAAGTACGCGGTCGTCCCCGGCTTGCGAATCGTGACCCGCCGCTCACCCGTCTGCTCCGGCTCCAGCGTCTGCTGCCGCGGCGGTGTTTCGCCCTGCGGAATCCTGCCGAAATGCTGGTCTGCCCGGCGCAGCGTGTCGTCGGCGTCCACGTCGCCGACGATCACGAGAGTGGCGTTGTTGGGGATGTAGTAGCGGCGATAGTGGCCATACAAATCGTCGCGCGTCATCGTCTTGAGATCGGTGATCCAGCCGATCGTCGGATGACGGTACGGATGCGCCTTGATGGCCGTCGCGACGACTTCCTGATCCAGAAACTGATCGGGATCGTTTTCGCCGCCCTGCAGCTCGGAGATGATGACCGACCGCTCGGATTCGCAGTCGTCCGGATGATACAGACAGTTCGCCATCCGTTCAGACTCGATGAACAGCATTCGATCGAGCGCGTCCCTTGTCGCCGTCTCGAGATACGTCGTCTGATCGATCCAGGTGTAGCCGTTCCAGCTGCCGCCGAACTGTTCGATGATGCCTTTGACCTGATCGCGGGGAATGTTCGTCGTGCCCTTGAAGTTCATGTGCTCGACCCAGTGCGACACGCCCGTCAGGCCCGCGCGCTCGTCCTTCGAGCCGACCTTGTACCAGCACCAGACGGACGCCAGCGGCGCCGTGTGTTCTTCCTGGACGAGCACTTTCAGGCCGTTGTCGAGGACCGTACGACGCAGCATGGGATCATTATAGAA
>Ga0137395_10000139_pt1 | contig 24750 bp, 24 predicted proteins | sample czobulk216metaG_FD_108283 | JGI IMG/M metagenome (GOLD analysis project Ga0137395, IMG submission 108283) | Vadose zone soil microbial communities from Angelo Coast Range Reserve, California, USA - czobulk2.16 metaG | ecosystem: Environmental > Terrestrial > Soil > Vadose zone | place: USA...
GGAAGAGCGGGCGCGCGCAGGTCGCGGCGCCGGCCGGGGCGTCGGAGCTGGGAACGGCGACTTCACGCTGCCGCCGCTGCCACCGCTGCCGCCTTTGCCGCCGTTCTTGCGCGATCCGCAGGCCCTGTACGATCAGGCGCGCGAGGCCATCGAAAACAACAGGTTCGATCAGGCACTTCGGGAGCTCAAGCAGCTGACCGAACAAAACTGGGCTGGCAAGGACCAGCCGAGCTGGGGCGACGCCGCCCTTTATTGGAAGGCCTATAGCCAGTCGAAGCTGTCGCTGAACGACGAGGCGCTTCGGACGATCCAGGAGCTGTCGAAGCAGTTCACGAAGAGCACCTGGGCGAAGGACGCCAAGGCGCTCGCCATCGAGATCCAGCAGGCCGCCGGCCAGCCGATCTCCACAGACCTGCAGAACGATGAAGAGCTGAAGCTGCTGGCGCTCCGCAGCGTGATGCAGAGCGATCCGGACAAGGGCCTGCCGATTATCGAGAAGATGCTCGCCGGCGGAGCGACGCCCCGGGTTCGCGACAACGCCCTGTTCGTGCTCGCACAGAGCCGCTCGCCGAAGGCGCGCGACATCATCGCCAACACGGCAAAGAACAACACGAACCCTGAGCTGCAGATCCGCGCGATCCGCTATCTCGGCATGATGCGCAACAGCGAGAACAACGACCTGCTCGCCGGCATCTACAGATCCTCGGCGGACATGGCGGTGAAGCGCGCCATCATCCAGAACTACTTCCAGAACGGCGGCGCCGACAAGATCGGCGAGATCGCTCGGACCGAGAAAGACTCCGATCTGCGACGGCTCGCCATCCGCGATCTCGGCATGATGAACCGTCCCGGCACCAGCGAGACGCTGGTCGCCGTCTACAAGGCGGACAGCTCTTCCGACGTTCGCCGTGAGGTCATCAACGCCCTCTTCGTCCATCGCGACGCGAAGGCGCTCGTGGATCTGGCGCGTATGGAAAAGGACTCGTCGCTCAAGCGGGAGATCGTCTCGAAGCTGTCCGTGATGAAGGCGCCCGAGGCCACCGACTACATGCTGGAGCTCCTGAAGTGACCCTTCGACTTCGCTCAGGGCAAGCCACTCTGCTGGTGATGACCCTTGGGACGGCGACGCTCGTCGGCCAGGGCCGTATCACCAACGGACAGATCGAAACGAAGGCGACGGCGCAGCCGCTCGAGCGTGAGATTGCCGCCGCCACGGCACGCGGCGAGTCGAGATGGGTGGCCTACCGCATCCGGATCGCCGGCGGCCGGCGCTCCATGGACTGTTTCGATCGCTCGCGCATCGCGCTTGAACCGGCCACGGAACTTTCCGTCCTGGCGCGGTTCGAAGGCACCACGCTCGTGAGACTGCGCACCGCGACGCCCGACTGCGAAATCGACGCGGGCGGCCTGCCGGTGTTGTGGCTCGACGGCGTGAAGCCCGACGAGAGCGCCGCGTGGCTGAACTCGCTCATCACGAGCACCCCCGGGACCGGCGAACGCTACGATCGCATCGCGAAGCCCGCGCTCGGGGCGCTCGGCATGCACGACGGCGCCGTTGCCACGCGATCGCTCGTCGCCGTGGCGCGGGATCACGCCATCTCGAAAATGCGATCCGACGCGCTGTTCTGGCTCGGGCAACGCGCCGGCGACCAGGCGGTCTCCACCATCGCCGAAGCAATCGATCGCGATCCCGACACCGAGGTCAAGAAGCAGGCCGTCTTCGCGCTGAGCCAGTTGCCAAGGGACGAGAGCATCCCGAAGCTCATCGACGTCGCCAGGAACAACCGGAACGCGGTGGTACGAAAGCAGGCGATGTTCTGGCTCGGGCAAACCAACGATCCGCGTGCGCTGAAGTTCTTCGAGGATGTGTTGCTCAAGTAGCGGCGGGCCTGTAAGGCCCGCCGACGGGCGACCCTGAATGGGTCGCCCCTACGTAGTTCGTGTACTTCGTGTAGTTCGTCGATTCGCTCGCCGAAGCGCGACAAACCCAACAGCAAGAATGACGGCGGCTGACGCGGTCGCGAGCCACAAGGCTCTCGACCGCGCCGGCTGCATCGTGTCTTCAATCTTCGCGTAAGGCCCGCTGGCTTCCGAGGCGGCGACGGCCAGACGCACGTACTCGCGGCCGGCCTCGACAATCACGCGGTCGAACACCAGGTTCCACACGAGGAACGCCCAAAGCACCCAGAGCCAGGCCGCCAGACGCGGGCGATTGATGGTCACCGGCGCCGCGCGTACGCGCGCAGCGCGACGATGACGATCGCGACCGCGGCGACGATCCAGGTAACGACCGGCGGCGCGCCGCTCGGAGAGGAGCGCGCGAGCACGGCCGCGACGACGGCCAGCAGCACGAGCGCGGCAAAGGTCACGATCAAGCCGACGCGAGAGCGCGGCCGTGTACTCGACGGCGGCGGGACCACCGGATCCGTCGTCGCCGCGCCGCACTTGTAGCAGATGAGGGCCTTGTCGGCGATCTCGGTTCCACAGCTGCGACAAATCATCGGGGCTCGGGACTCGGGGCTCGACGGAACAGCGGCCGGATCGCCGCCATCAGAATCAGCATCAGTCCGAACGTGCAGACGATGGTGGCGCCCGTCGGCAGATCGAGCTTCAGCGACAGGTACACGCCCAGCGCCGATACGATGGTGCCCATCGTCCACCCGATCGCCAGCCGCCGGCCGATACTTTCGGCATACAGCATGGCCGCAACAGACGGCACGATCAAGTAGCAGAACACGAGCAGCACGCCCGCTATCGAGACCGACGAGGTGACGACGAAGCCGAACGATGCGTAAAAGAGGAAATCCCAGAAGCGGACCGACATGCCTTCGGCCTCGGCCCGGCTGGAGTCCATGGAGATCGCGAGAAACCTCTTGCGGAAGATGAAGTGGAACGCGCCGATCGCGCCGTACAGCACCGCCGTTTTCCCCACCTCCGACCACGAGACCGCAAGGATGTTGCCGACGAGCATGTCTTTCAGGTGCTCGCTTTCGGAGGTCGCCTTGCTCATGGCGAGGATGGCCGCGGCCGACGCCACGGCGTAGCAGATGCCGATGATGGCTTCCTGCGGGATCCGCGCCTTATGGCCCCGGATCGTCGAGAAGACGAACGCACCGATGAACGTGAACGCCAGGCTGATCCAGTAAACGACCGGCGCGTGCGGATCTCCGCTCGAAATCGGCAACAGGATCGCGATCGTGGCGCCCAGCGCGGCAATCTGCGCGAGCGAGAGATCCACGAAGATGACCCCGCGTTCCACGACGTGCACGCCCAGATAGGCGTGGATGCCGGTCAGGATCAGGCTGGCGACGAACGGCGCCGCCAGGAATTCGAGCATCGTGCGATCGAGCATGGCTCCTACTTTTTGATGGCATCCACTAACAGGTTGATGTCGTAGTCGAAAAGCTTGAAGTAGTCGGTGACCTCCTTCACGCCCCCGACCGATGGCGGCATGACGAGCACCTTTGCGCCGGTTTCGCGGCCGATGGCCTGCGGCGTCTTGAGATCGAAGTACGGCTCGACCAGCACGAGCTTCACGTTCTGCCGCTTCATCTCGTTCATGAGATCGAGCGTGTGCTGCGGCGTCGGCGGAATGCCGGGCCTCGGCTCCACGTAGCCGATGATGTCGAGGCCGAACCGCTCGGCGAAGTTCGGAAACGATCGGTGATACGTCACGACCTTGGTCCCCTTGTACGGCGCCATCATCGCGAGCCACCGCTTGCCGGCCGCGTCCAGCCGCGCCGTGAAGTCCGCGAGGCGCTGATCGAAGTACGCCTTGTCGCTCGCGCGCAGCTGGCTCAGCTTGTCGGCGATTTCCTTCGCGACTCTCTTGCCGTTCTCCGGGTCCATCCAGTAGTGAGGGTTGCCGAGCGGATGGACGTCGCCCATGGCCCGGGTGATCTGGCCGGTCGGAATCTCGAGAATCAGCGCGCCCAGTGACGCGTCGAGATACCCGTCGCCGCCCGGCTGAATCTTTCCGTTCCGGCTCTGCTGCACGAGCGGCGGCAGCCAGCCGATTTCGAGCTCACGGCCGACGGCGATGAGCAGGTCGGCCTTCTGAAGTTTCAGGATGAAGCTGGGCTTCGCCTCGACGAAATGCGGATCCTGGTAGCCCCGGGCAATCGACTCGACGCTGATTCTGTCGCCGCCGACTTCACGCGCGATCGACGCGAGATCCTCCGTCGTCGACATGACGATCAGTTTGCTTTGTGCGGCCGCGAACCCAGGCAACAGCATCAAACACAGGCCGACAGCCCACCTAAAATGTCTGCGTTTCATAGTCCCCTTGCCTTCTTCACGAAGTCACGACGACCACGAAGAACCTCTCGTACAGAAATGAACTTCGTGCTTCTTCGTGTCTTCGTGATGATTCGAATGTTCATTGTCAGAACGGATGCGCTCCATGCGCGCCGATGGAAAACTGGAATTGGAACAGGAGTTCGTTTGCCGCCGGTCCGATTGCGTAGTTCGTGCGCCGATATTGCGCGCGCACCTGACTGAATTCGCTCGGCCAGTACGTCAGGATCGCCGAGCCTCCGGTATCGCGAAGCGCCGCAGCGTCGGCGCGATCGGATCCGTCGAAGCGGATGCCGGCAAACCACCGGCGCGCGAACTGGTAGTCGCCGGAGACGTAGTAGCCCATGCCGCTCTGGACGCCGTTGGGCTGTTCGCGCCGGCTCCAGATCACTTCAGATCGGCCGACGAAGGAGTGGTAAATCGATCGCTGCAGCGGCTTCCAACGCAGCGTCGCATCGAAGCCGAGGAGCCTGGTCGTGAAGTCGTCGATGCCCTGCGCGACGCCGGAGGCGTTGTAACCCCGCGATGCCGAGAGCCCGAGATCGATGTTCGTCGACTCAGACAGATCCTGGTAGCCGCGCAGATGCCCGACGTAGCTCACCTGACCGCGCCGGCTGGTTTGGAAGAGCGGGTTCTCGCTCGGGCCGGAATCGCCGCGAAATGCCTGTCCAGTCGCTTCAAGGAAAATCCACGGATTGGGTATCAGCCGAGCCACCGATATTCCCGCATCGTCGATGCCGTCCTCGCCGCCGACGAGGTTGTTGATGACGAGCGGCCGGTCGGCCCACGGCAAGACGTGGTTGTGGAGCGAGTTGACCTTGCCGAATGCCGCCCGCATCTTGCCGACCTTCGTGAGAAGCCCTCCGGGCAACGACGTGAAGGTGATGAAGCCTTCTTCGAGGTTGACGCCCTCTTCGCCGAACGAGATGAAGAAGTCGGCTCGTGCGTACGGATCGACAACTGCCTGGAACGCAGCTTCCGATTCGTGCATCTGAAACGCGGGATCTGGTGTCACGCGGTTCGCGGGATCGATGCTGGTGCGGCCGAGCGCGCCCAGGAAGTCGCCGATGACCGCCATGTCGGGGTTGAACACCTTGGCGTTGGTCACCGACGCGCCCGTGGCCTCGGCCGCCGGCGGAGGCGCGGTCGCGGCCGGCGCCGAGGACGCGGCCGCCGGTGCTGCCGGCTGGCTTTTCTCGACGGTCGCCAACCGTACTTCGAGCGCTGACAGACGAGCGTCGAACTCCTTCTTGAGATCGTCGATCGCCTGCCGGATCGCTTGAGCGTCGGCCGGCGACTGCGACGCCTGAGCCACCGCCTGCGGTGCACTGATCACGACGCCGGCCAGCACCAGTGCCGCACAACGGACCTGAAATGTCATGCCCTCACCTCCCGGAATCCGCGCGAGCTGCGCAGACTGCTCCGGAGCTACATGAACGTCGCCGTACAGCCCGCAATCGCGCAGGCCGTCATGCGGCGACAGTAAATTACGAGGTCAGAGGGATGCGGGCGGCGAGCGGCCGGTCGAGTCGACGGCGAGAAGAACGCCTTCTGCGAGGGAATGAACGAGGACGGCGCGCCCGGCATCCTCGAGCGGCAGAAACCTCGGCGTCTTGAGCGCCGCCGGATCGGTGCCGAGCTGATTGGACGTGCAGGCCGTGCAGTGCTGCGGGTTCTTCAGATGGCAGACGAGGTCGTGGTGCTCGAACGGCGCGATGACCAGCACCGCCGTGTAGAGAACGACGCCGAGCCATTTGATCATCGGCATGGCCTTACCGTCCCAGAATAACCCGAATCCGGGCGGCCACGCCTCCCAGGTCGTTTTCGCCGACCTCCTTCGACAGACCGCTCAGCCCAAGGATGCCTGGCACGACCGTGTACTGCGCGTCGAGAGCGGCGCTGATCCACCTCTGAATCCTTATTTCCGCTCCCCCGACGACGAAGTACCCCGCGTGGGTCGCCTCGACATGCTCGTCGCCCGACGCGAAGTCGGCTGTCTCGCGGTACTTGTACCAGCCGACGCCGCCGCCCACATACGGGACGAGCCGCGAGCGACGTGAGCGCTTCAGGCGATACCCGGCAGTCAGCTCAACGGGCGTCAGGCTGATCTTCAGTGGAATCCCCAGTTGAAAAACCTCGCCGTTGCTGACGAATGCCCGCTGGCCCGGCCTGTCGAGATGCGAGGCCGCCAGATCGACATAAAACCCGCGGCGCGTGGCCACCTGCACGCCGCCGCCGTAAAACGGCGCCAACCGGGAACCGAACGCAGCGTTGAACGTCGTCGCGGCGGCGAAACGCTGCTCCGCCGCGAGCACGAACGGGCGCACCTGAACAGCCGGCGGACGATCCGGAGAGGTCCCGGGAGCCGACGGCTGAGCCGAAAGCCGCGCGACCGAACACACAGCACACATCAGGACGCCAACGCGCCTCATCTCGCCAGCCCCAGTCCGCGGAGCGTGTCGCGCGCCTCAACCAGTCCGTATCCGAACAGATTGTCGCGGCCAGGATCGCCAAGGTCGGTGGCAAAGCGTTCAAGCGCGGCCTCAATCGCCGCGGGGTTGGTGATGCCCTGTTGAACGAGCATCGCGGCCAGGCCTGACACATGTGGCGCAGCCATCGATGTGCCCTGGAAACCAAAAAACATGAACACGTCGAATCGAGGCACGGCGAACGAAGCCGGCACGCCGCAGGCGCGGGGCTCCACGAGAGACGTGCCCAGCCTCAAATCGATGGTCTGCTGAAAAACGAGCCCGTCCCGGCCGAAGACGCGGGCCGCGCCGCCGGGGGCGGCCAGCTCCACCCAGCTTCCCGCGCTCGAATAGTATGCGTGGCCTTTCGATCGGTCGACCGCGGCGACCGAGACGGCACCCTGCACGCGCGACGCGATCTCGGCCAGCACTTCCGTGGGGTTTCCGTCTTCGAAATCATTCCCGGCCGCGATCACGATGAACGCGCCCTTGCCGACGGCGTACTTGATGGCGTCTTCAACAACCGGCGAGGGTGGTCCCGTCCGGCCGATGCTCATGTTGATGACCTTCGCGTTGTTGTCCGCCGCGTACCGGATGCCGCGTGCGACAACGTCGTCGGTGCCCTGGTTTGGTGCGCCGAAGATGTCGTCCCAGTCGCTGTCGATCACTTTCACCGGCATCAGCTTCACGTTGAACGCGACGCCGGCGGTGCCGAACGAGTTGTTCGTGAGCTGTCCGATCGTGCCGCTGACGTGCGTACCGTGCGAATCGAGGTCGAGCGGCAGGTTGTCGTCCCAGATGAAATCGTGCGGTTGAACGAAACGCGACGACGAGAACAGATCGGTGGCGGCGGCGAACGGAATATCGACGGGGCCGAGCGCCGGATGAAGATTGCCGAGGTCGTCCCGGAACGCCCGCCCGTTGAAGCGCACGACCGCGCTCTGAAACGCGACGCCGGAGTCGAGCACGGCAACCGTCACCGATGAACCAGCGGCCCCCTGAATATCCCATGCGCGTTCCAGATCGATCATGGGCAGATTCCACTGGATCCCGTACAGCTGGTCGTTCGGAACCATCAGCGGGTGAACGCGGTACGCCGCCTGCGCGTACTCGACGTCGGGACGCTGCCGCAACACGTCGGCTACGGCCTCGGCGTCGTCGCTCGGGTCGATGCGGACGAGGTCGAAATTCGCGTATGATGGTCGTTCGGACACTGCGGTCGTGGCCGACACGAGCGACAGGCTTCTGATGCGGGCCGTGGTCGACGCGCCGTCTCGGAATTTCACGATCACGCGGCCGGGCACATAAGTCGAACCCGCGGCTCGATCGAGCGTGACGGCGACATCGCTCATCAGACCCTGATCGACCGCCGGCAGCGAGTACGGGTACAGAAAGGTGCGATGCTCGTCTGCGATCTGACTGTGGCCTCGAGCCACGAACAACGCCGCCGTCGCCGTCAGCGTAAAGAAGAAGCAGCGGAAATGCGCGCCACTCATCTCGGCATTGTATCGGAGTCCCATGGCTGACACGCTCTTTCACAAGGTGTGGAACGCGCATCGTGTGCGGACGCTGCAGAGCGGGCAGACACAGCTCTTCGTCGGTCTTCATCTGATTCACGAAGTCACGAGCCCGCAGGCGTTCGACATGATCCGGCAGCATGGCTGGAAGGTCGCGTTTCCGGAACGCACGGTCGCAACGATCGATCACATCGTCCCGACCAGCTCGCAGCGTCGGCCGTTTCTCGACGTGATGGCCGAGGAGATGACGGTCGCGCTCGAAAAAAACTGTCGCGAGTTCGGCATCAAGCTCTACACGCCCGACACGGCGGAACAAGGCATCGTCCACGTCATCGGCCCGCAACTCGGGCTGACGCAGCCAGGCATGACGATCGTGTGCGGCGACAGCCACACGTCCACGCACGGCGCGTTCGGCGCGATTGCGATGGGCATCGGCACGTCGCAGGTTCGCGACGTGCTGGCGTCGCAGTGCCTCGCCCTCGAGCCGCTGAAGGTGCGACGCATCGACGTCAACGGCAAGCTCTCGCCGGGCGTTTACGCGAAAGACGTGATCCTGACGATCATCCGGAAGCTCGGCGTGCAAGGCGGCGCCGGCTTTGCGTACGAGTACGGCGGCACGACGGTCGACCGCATGTCGATGGACGAGCGGATGACGATGTGCAACATGTCGATTGAGGGAGCCGCGCGCGCCGGCTACGTCAATCCCGACGACACGACGTTTGATTATTTGAAAGGCCGGCAGTACGCACCGGCCGGCGCCGCGTGGGACAAGGCCGTCGCCTGGTGGCGGTCGATCTCATCGGACAAGAACGCGAGCTACGACGACCGCGTGTCGCTCGACGCGCCGTCGATCGAGCCGACGGTCACCTGGGGTATCAATCCGGGCCAGTCGGTCGGCATTACCGAGCGGATTCCCGCGAACGCCGACGCCGAAGCGCTGGCTTACATGGGCTTCGACGCGAGCACGCCGATTCGCGGTACGAGGATCGACGTCGCCTTCATCGGCTCCTGCACAAATGGGCGGCTGTCGGACATCGAGGAGGCCGCGCGCATCGTCCGTGGCCATACGGTCGCGAAACACGTCAAGGCCCTCATGGTGCCCGGCTCCCGCGCGGTTGCCATCGAGGCTGAAAAGCGCGGCCTGCACCAGGTGTTCATCGACGCCGGCTTCGAGTGGCGCGGGGCAGGCTGCTCCATGTGTCTCGCGATGAACCCCGACAAGCTCGAAGGCCGTCAGGTTTGCGCATCGTCCTCGAACCGGAATTTCAAGGGGCGCCAGGGCAGCCCGACGGGCCGGACGCTGCTGATGAGCCCGGCGATGGTGGCTGCGGCCGCGATTGCCGGTGAGGTCGCGGACGTGCGCGAGATGCTCGAGGCGGTGCCCGCATGAGCAGGATTCTTTCAGTTGCCGGACGGGGCATTCCGCTGCGCGGCAATGACATCGACACCGACCGGATCATGCCGGCGCGGTTTCTCAAGGTCGTCTCGTTCGAAGGCCTCGAGCACCATCTCTTCGAGGACGACCGCCGGACCAACCGGGGACAGCATCCATTCGGCGACATGCGCTACAACGACGCGTCGATCCTCGTTGTCAACGCCAACTTCGGCTGCGGATCGTCGCGCGAACACGCGCCGCAGGGTATCGTCCGCGCCGGCATCAAGGCTGTCATCGGCGAGTCCTTCTCCGAGATCTTCCTGGGCAATTCGTCGGTCCTCGGCCTGCCGTGCTTCTCGGCCGATCATGCGTCGATTGACAAGCTCCAGACGCTCGTCGAGACAACCCCGGATGTAACGATCGAGGCGAGCGTCGAAACCGGCGCGATCAAAGCCGGCGCGATCAGCTTCACCGCGTCGATGCCGGCGTCGGTGCGCGACGCCTTCCTGCAGGGCAAGTGGGACCCGACGATGATGCTGCTCGACAAGTTCGACGACGTCCGCGACGTTGCGGGACAACTTCCCTACGTCACTGGGTTCTAAGCCGTCCAGAATAGCTACCTCATCGTCGCGAACCCTCGAGGCCCGCCGCTCGCAGTCTTTTCGAAACTTTCGAACGTTTTCCACGAATCGCGCCGCGGCATCGTCTTCGCAGTTCGACGATGCTATGATCCGCAACCCCAGCAGACGTATGACCGTCGCACGTCTCAAAGAACGAATGGACCGGCGCTTCAACGCGGTCGACAAGCGCTTGGACTCGCTGAGCGAGAAGCTCGACGCCATCCAACTAGGTCTCACACGGGAGTACCGACATCACGGGAAGGTTCTCGACGAACATGAGAAGCGCATCAAAGACCTCGAAACGGGAAGCTCGCCGATGGCTGGATGAACTGGGCGCGCGCTGCACGAACCCCTCGGGCGGCCCCTATCTCGTGTCGTACCGGGAGAGCGCGCGCATTGACAAGAAAGCGTTTGTGGACCTGCAGAAGCGCGACAAGGCACTCCTTGCGGCCGTCATCGAATGTATTACTGATCAGATGATCGCGGAAGACGGCATCTCCATCGAGGAATGGAAGAAGCAGGGCGTCAAGAGGCGGGCTCGTCTCGACAACGTTCGAATCGAGCTGCGCAAATCGGGGGCGCTCTCGTAAGCTGCCGTCAGCGCGATCGAATGGCCTACGGCTCCCGCACCTAGGTCACAGGGTGGCTGCCGGCGACTTTCAGAAACGCATCCGCGGCGTGCGAGCGGTGCGCCTTTCGACAGACGAGCGTCACCTCACGCTTCCTTGACACTCCACCCACGGGAATCGCGACCAGGCGCTTGCTGGCGATCTCGGTTACCGCGCAGCGGCGCGGCAGCAGCGCGACGCCCAGGTCCAGCTCCACCGCGCGCTTGATGCCGTCGAGGCTGGGCAGCGCGATCACCATGTTGAGCGGAATGTGATGTTCTTCGAACAGTCGCAGCACGCGCTCGCGGGCCGGCGACGGGTCGTTGTGCGCCACCACCGGATGCTCCCCGACTTCCGCCATCGTCACCTGCCGGCGTTTCGCGAGAATGTGCGAGGGCGACACGAGTAAGACGAGTTCGTCGCTGCCGACCGGAATCTCGAGCAGACCTTCCTCCGTGGGACGAAACGTCAGGGCTCCGAAGTCGAGACTCCCCTGCTGCACCTCGACCGCGATCTGGCGGGCCGGCACGCGACGGACATCGATGGCGATGTCGGGATACGAGTGTCTGAATCGGCCGATGAGCGGCAGCAAGGTGTGCACGGCCGCCTCGTTGGCGCCGATGAGAACGCGGCCCCGCCGCAGATCGCGCAACTCCCGCATCGCCGATTCAGTTTCCTCGGCGAGACGCACGAGCCGCTGCCCGTAGTTCTGCAGCACCTTCCCGGCGTCGGTGAGCGTGCCGCTTTTCGACGAACGGTCGAAGAGCTGCTCGCCGAGATCGACTTCCAGCCGGCGGACGGCCTGGCTCACCGCCGGCTGAGTGCGATGCACCTTGGCCGCGGCCCGCGAGAAACTGCGCTCCTGGGCGACCGCAAGAAACGTCTTCAGTGCTGCGATGTCCATAAAGATGCCTTATTGTATCGTAATGATTATCACTTTGACTTCTAGTCCCCCGGGCGTAAGCTCAGGACATGGCTGACAGGGCTCACGACTCCACCCGTGTCGTCATCTTCGACACCACGCTCCGCGACGGGGAGCAGGCCCCCGGGTTTTCGCTGGAGGTTCCGGCGAAGGTGCAGATGGCTCGCGCGCTCGACGCGCTCGGCGTGGACATCATCGAGGCCGGGTTTCCCATCGCGTCGCCGACCGACGCCGACGCGGTTACCCACATCTCGCGCGAGGTGCGTCGGCCGGTGATCGCCGCGCTCGCCAGGTGTCGCCCGCAGGATATCGACGAAGCGGCGCGCGCTCTCGCGCCCGCCGAACGGCGCCGCATCCATACATTTCTCGCCACTTCCGATCTGCACATCGAACGCAAGCTGCGCACGACCCGCGAAGCCTGCTTCGCCGCGGTCGTCGACGGCGTCCGACGCGCCCGCAATTACACCGACGATGTGGAGTTTTCGGCGGAGGATGCGACGCGAAGCGAGCGCGACTTCCTGTGCCGTGTCGTCGAAGCGGCCATCGCCAACGGCGCCACGACGATCAACCTGCCGGATACCGTCGGATACGGGACACCCGACGAGACCTGCGAGTTTTTCGCGGACATCATCCGCCGCGTGCCGAACTCCGACAAGGCGGTCTTCAGCGCGCATTGCCACGACGACCTCGGGCTGGCCGTCGCCAACAGCCTGGCGGCCATTCAGGGCGGTGTGCGGCAGGTCGAGTGCACGATCAACGGCATCGGCGAGCGCGCGGGTAACGCGGCGCTCGAGGAAATCGTGATGGCCTTGCGCGTGCGCAAGGATCGCCTGCCGTTCGACACGGCGATTCAGTCGCCGCTCCTCTTTGAAACGAGCCAGCTGCTCGCCAGGCTCGCCGACGAACCCGTCCAGGCCAACAAGGCCATCGTCGGCCGCAACGCGTTCGCGCACGAGGCCGGGATTCACCAGGACGGCGTGCTGAAAGACGCCCGGACGTACGAGATCATGCGGCCGCAGGACGTCGGACAGCAGCCCGAACAGCTCGTCATCGGGCGCCACTCCGGGCGCCACGCCGTGCAGCGGCGCTGCGACGCGATTGGCCTGGCCGTCACGCAGGCTGAAATCGAGCCCGTGTACCGCGCGGTCATCTCATTCGGCGAACATCGGAAGTCTGTCGGCGACGGCGACCTTCGCCGGATCGTCGAGCGCGTTCGCGCGGAAACCGCCGGCGCGCCCGCTGCCGACGAAGGCAACGGGAGCCCTCAAGTCGAACACGTCGGATACGGACACGGGGTTTAGTTTGTCGTCGTGATCCCGCTTCGCGACGTCATCCCGTCCCGGACCTTTCCCTTCATCACCATCACGATCATCGTCATCAACGCGCTCGCGTGGTTCGTGGAGCTGTCGATGTCGCCGCGCGGGCTGGCCCAGTTCCTTTACGTTTACGGTGTGGTGCCCGCCGATCTTCGTGTCGCCACGCTCGTGACATCGATGTTCCTGCACGGGAGCTGGTGGCACATCATTGGCAACATGTGGTACCTGTGGATTTTCGGCGACAACGTCGAGGACCGCTGCGGACACGGCCGCTTCGTCGTGTTTTACCTGCTCTGCGGGTTTGCGGCGGCTGCCGGTCAGATCGTGATGAATCCCGAATCGCTCATCCCGACGATCGGCGCGAGCGGCGCCATCGCGGGAATGATGGGCGCGTACTTCGTCCTCTACCCGCAGTCGCGCGTGCTGACGTTCGTCCCGTTCCCGCTGTTTGACGTCATTGAGGTGCCGGCGATCTTTCTGCTCGGCTTCTGGTTCCTGATGCAGCTCTTCAACGCGGGCGCGGTTGCGGCGGCCGCGAGCGCGGGCGGCGGCGGCGTCGCGTTTGCCGCGCACGTCGTGGGATTCGTCGCCGGCGTCGGCGGAGTCTTCTTCTTCAGGAAACGCGAACAGACCAGGCAGTGGGAGGTGTGAGCGCCCTGTCACGGCCGACGGCTCTGGGCAGAGACACGAGCGAGCTCCAGCAGCAGCCTCTCGAGTTCGGCGTCGTAGGCGGCCCGCGGCATCGATGATCGTCTCCTCTTCAAGTCGTCAATCAGAGACTCGAGCTCACGTTGACGCCGTGCAACCGACGCCGCGCCGGAAGCGGCGGCAGCCGCCGGCGGCTGCAGGAAGGTCGCTCGCGCAACGGCTCCATCGCCGCTATCGTCAATCAGCGCGCGCTCCGTCGGGAGTTGACCGCGCTGCTCGAACCACGCGCGGACGGCGCCACTGGCATACGTGAACGCCTCGAACACCGAAACGCGGCCGTTCTTGTCAGCGTCTGCCGACGGATCGTCGAACGCTCTCACGAAGAACTCCCCGAATACGGTCTCGAACTCCTGTGCCGTCGAGTCGGTCGCCGTGATGACGATGCGGCCAGGGCCGGCGAGCTGGCGCAGGAACGGGAAGCTCGCGGCGGTGGTGTCGACAAAGATGAGGCGTGCCGCGAGCGGCTTCAGCAGATCGGCCCAATCGCTGGCTCTCAGGTCAGGGCCTGCAAGGTTGAACTTCGCGTCTGCGCCTCGCGGCCCTTCCGCCGTCGTGCCGTGTCCGACGAGCAGCACGATGAGCTGGTCGTCCTTCGTGAGGCGACTCCGGAGATCGACCAGCGACCGCCGGACTTCGTCGCGCGTGGCTGCCCTGACTGAGAGGTCAGAGACGGCAGGGACGTCACGGACGTCGCCGGCGCTCGCCCTCTCCGCCAGGACGATGACGTGGTCGTCCGGGTACGCGAACTTCGTGCGAAGCGTCGAGACGAATGACCGGCGCCATGCGGTGTACTTCGCGGCGTATGGATCGCCACTCGACGCACCGGTGAGGACGAGCGCGTAGTTCTCGCCGGCGAGCGATGGGACGCTTAGGGCAATTCCAAGAAGCGCGAAGACCGCCGCTCTCACCGGAGGCAATCGAGCGACTATAGACCATCGGGTCACGACGGCGGGCGTCTCTAGAGGTGGGAGGCTCTTGACGCCGTGCCATGGTGCAACTAACGTGCTTCCGGCACATGCGCAATCTGACCACCATCGCGATTCCCCTGCTCCTGCTGGCCGTCGCGTGCGAGGCGCCGGCACCCCGCGACCGCGCCGATCGCCCCGGAGCCCGACAAGCGGTCGACGAGGCCACGTATCAGGCCGAAGTCGAGGAGGGGTTGGGCGCGGCTGTCGCGATTCTTATCGATACCTCTGGATCGATGCGCGACAGGATCGCCGGCGACGGCCGGCCGAAGTTTGACGTCGCCCGCGAAGCGCTCGAGGCGATGCTCGATGCGACCGACGCGTTCGTCGCCAAGCGACCCGATTTCCCGATCAAGATCGGCATCTACACTTTTTCGAGCAGCGTCCGGACGCTGCGGCCGATTCTGCCCTACGATCGCGCAGCGCTGCGCGCCACGCTGGCTGCCCTGCCGCGCCCTGGTGGCGGCACCGCCATCGGCGACGCGATGAGCGCCGCCCGGCCCGATCTCTATCGCGCGGGCGTCTTCCGCAAGTACCTGCTTGTCGTCACCGACGGAGACAACACGAACGGCCGGCCGCCCGACGAGATCGCGCGCGAGATCTTCCGCAAGAGTGAAGGCGGCGTGCAGGTCTACTTCGTCGCGTTCGACACCAGTCCAGGAAAGTTCGGGTTTCTGAAAGAGGCCGGCGGCGACGTCTTCGGCGCCGGCACTGGCGACGAGCTCCGGGCGGCGCTCGACGGGGTGTATCAAGGCAAGATCCTCGCCGAGGCGCCCGCCGCTGGGGAGCGGGAACCCGCCACGAAGCAATGACGTCGGACGTATCAAAGGAGACGCTGTGATCCTCCACAAGTTCTGGTCGGCTTTCGTCGCGCAGTTGAACAAGGTCGCGAACATCTTCTGGGAGGCCGATCCGGTGGCGCAGATGCGCTACGAGTACGACCGCGCCGTCGATCAGCTCAAAGAAGGACGCGTTGGCCTGGAGCAGTACCGGGGGCTCGTCGAACGCGTCACCCGTCAGGTCTCCGCCAACAAGTCGCACGTGCAGAAGCTGGAAGCCGAAACCAAGGCGTACCTGAAAGTGGGCGATCGGGCGACGGCGGCGAAGTTCGCGCTGGAGTTGCAGAAAGCCAAGCAGGAGCTGGCCGGCAACGAGCAGCAGCTGGCGATGCACGAAACCGCGTACGGCAACAACCTGAAGAAGATCCAGCACGCCAACGAAAAACTGATCGAGCTGCGCGAGAAGATCCAGAAGTACGACGCTGAATTGAAGATGAGCTCCGCCGAAGCCGAAATCGCGAAGCTGTCGGAAACCTTCGACGTCAACCTGACGACGGACTTCGGGGAGATCGAGAGCGTCATCCAGCAGAAGATCGATCAGAACCGCGGTAAGGTCCGCGTCGCTGCCGATCTCTCCGAAAAAGGCATCGCGGACATCAAGGCGGAAGAAGCCATGCAGGGCGAGCTCGCCGAACAGGCGCTGCAGGGCTTCGAGGCCGAGCTCGGCATCAAGTCTCCGGAAACGACATCCGTCAAGCAGGCGGCAAAGGATCTCGGTCCGGCGGCAACCGACCAGACCACTCAGAAACAGACCAGCTAACCGCACTACAGGGAGAAGGATTGAGCATGGCGAACGGACAGCCCAGACCCGCTTTCTACGTCGCGGCCCTTCTCGTGGTCGCCGGCCTCGTCGCGCTCGGGCTCTGGCGGATGGGCAAGATCGGACCAGGCAGCCAGCTCGCGCAGATTACGAACGAGGAGCTGAAGCAGATGAAGGGTGGGCCCGAGGCGGCCGACACCTCCGGGATCACGACGGTCAAGGAATACAAGTACGTCGCCGCGACACGCCTGCCGCCCGTCAAGGGCATTTCGAACTACAAGCCGATGGCCGATCGGACCGTCAGGCTGGCGATCAACGTCTGGGCTGGCTGGAGCCCGATGATCTACGGGAACAACGGTTTCAAACCGGGCAAGATCTGGAAGACGCCGGGCGGCAAGGACTTCAAGCTCGAGCTGGTGCTGATCGACGATCCGATCGCCATGCGCGACGCCTTCGCGGCCGGCAACATTCACGTCGGCTGGGCCACGCTCGACATGCTTCCGCTCTTCCTGGAAGGCCTGCGTAAGGACTCGCGCGTCATGCCGCGCGTCTTTCAGCAGATCGACTGGTCCAACGGCGGCGACGGGATCGTCGTCCGCGATGCCATCAAGACGATGGCCGATTTGCGCGGCAAGACGGTTGTGCTCGCGCAGAACTCTCCGTCGCATTTCTTCGTCCTGAACGCGCTGATTAACGGGGGCGTGCAGCCCGCGGAGGTGAACTTCAAGTTCACGCAGGACGCGTTCCAGGCTGCGGCGGCATTCAACGCCGACAAGAGCATCGCGGGAGTCGTGAGCTGGGCGCCCGACATCTACAACCTGGAAAAAGTCAAAGGCAACAAGGTTCTCGTCACGACGTCGACAGCCAACAAGCTGATCGCCGACGTGTGGTTCGCTCGAGCGGACTTCGCGAACGACAACCCGGACATCATGGAAGGCCTGACGCGGGGAATGTTCGACGCGATGGTGGACCTGAAAGGGCAGGACGCGAAGCAGAAAGTCGCCAAGCTGATGGCCGCCGGCTATTCGATCCCCGAAAGCGACGCGCTCGGCATGCTCGGCGACGCGCACTCGACGAACTACGCCGAGAACCGCGACTTCTTCCTGAACCAGAACAACCCGACCAACTTCGAGCGCACCTGGACGACGGCCTATTTCCTCTACAAGAAGATCAACGCCGTCTCCGAACAGACGCCGTTCGATCAGGTCATGGACTTTTCCGTCATCCAGAAGCTCGGCAGCGATCCGAAATACGCCAGCCAGAAGAACGAGTACGACATCCATTTCGCGCCCGCGACGGCCGGATCGATCACGGGAGAAAAAGACGAGATCCTGACCAAGACGGTCGTGATCCATTTCTTTCCCAATTCGTGGGATCTGAACAAGAAGGTCACCCGCAGCCAGGACGGCAAGGAAGTGGAAGAGCTCTACGATCCGAACGTCAGCTTCGTGGTTGAAGAAGTCGGCAAGCTGTCGGGGCAGTACGGCGCGGCACGCATCATCATCGAGGGCCACACCGACGGATCGATGCGGGGCCAGGTGCCTAAGGGCCTCGTGCAGGAGCTGTCGCTGAACCGCGCGAATTCAGTCAAGGAAGCGATCGTCCGGAAATTCGGCTCGCTCCAGCCCAACCAGTTCTCTACGGCGGGTATGGGCTGGGACAAGCCGGCCGACGCATCCGATCCGGAGAACGCCGCGAAAAACCGGCGGGTTGAGATCAAAGTCTACCCGGCGGAAGCAACGGCGACCGCCAAGTAGATGCCGTCGGAGTTGAAATCGTCGCTGCTCGCGCTACGGATTCCGCCGCCCAGCCTGACGAGCCGCCTGATCGGTGTCGGGGCGATGGCGTTCATCGTCCTGTTGTGGTGGCTGGCCACGCGGGGCATGGGATCCGAGAACCGCCTCGTGTCGCCGATCATCCTGCCGAGCCCGGCCGAAGTCGCCAGGAGCTTCCCCAGCCTGCTGCGCGACCGCGCGCTGGTCGCGAGCATTGCCGCGACGCTCAAGCGCGTACTCGTCGGCTTTGGTCTGGCGGCGCTCATCGGAGTCCCACTCGGAATCCTCGCGGGATCCTGGCGTGTGATTGAAGCCGCGGGCGCCCCTCTCGCCCTGTTTGGACGCAACCTGCCCGTGGCGGCGCTGATCCCGCTCACGATTCTGTGGTTCGGGATCGACGAGACGCAGAAGATCATGTTCATCTTCATCGCGTGCGTGCCGTTCGTCTATTCGGACGCGGCGGCGGCGGTGGCCAACGTGCCGGAGCGCTACATCGAGACCGCGCAGACGCTGGGAGCGAGCTCGTTCCAGATCGTCCGAAAAGTGCTCGTGGCGCTCGCGCTGCCCGACATCTACAACAGCCTGAGGCATCTCTTCGGCCTGGCGTTCGGCTACATCATGCTGGCCGAACTGATCAACGCGGAGCACGGTCTCGGCTACCTGTTGATGACGAGCCAGCGTCGTGGATTGTCCGAGCACATCATCCTGATCCTGATCATCATCGGACTGCTCGCCTACAGCATCGATCGCCTCCTGTTCTTCTTCCAGCGCGGACTGTTTCCGTACCGGACCATCGAGGAATGATCGGATGACCGCGAACGCGAGCGGGCCTGTTGCAGCGTCCGCGCCGCCCAACGTGGTCGATTTCCAGGGCGTCACGAAACGCTTTGGCGACCTCACGGTGATCCGCGACGTGACGTTCTCCGTGCCCGACCTGCCGAACAAGGGCGAGTTCATCGCCATCCTCGGGCCATCAGGCTGCGGCAAGTCGACCGTGCTCCGGCTGATTGCCGGGCTGCGGCCGCAGTTTCCGGCGACACTCGGAACGGTGCTTGTCGCCGGAAGTCCCGTCCAGGCTCCGGGATCCGATCGCAGCATGGTCTTTCAGGACTACACGTCGTTCGACAACCGCAGCGTCGAAGACAACGTCGCCTTCGGCCTCGAATGCCGGGGCGTGGCGCGACGCGAGCGTGTGGAGATGGCGCGCCACTGGATTGCGAGGGTCGGCCTCGACGTCAAGCGCGACGCGGGCAAGTTCCCAAGCGAACTCTCAGGCGGCATGCGGCAGCGCGTCGCCATCGCGCGAACGCTGATCCTGTCGCCGCGGATTATCCTGATGGACGAGCCGTTCGGTGCGCTCGACCCGACGACGCGCCTTCATATGCAGGAGCTGCTGATCGATCTCTGGAAAGATGCGCAAGCGACCGTGTTTTTCGTGACGCACTCGATTGACGAAGCGGTCTATCTCGGCGATCGCGTGTACGTCTTCTCCTCAGCTCCGGGTACGATCATCCGTCAGATGACCGTGCCACCGCCGACTCGCCCGCCCAAAGAGATGCTGCGCGAACCGGATTTCGTCGATCGTGTCTCCGACATTCGCGATCTGATGGACAAGATGACCGCGTCCACGAAGGCCGGCGACTGACCATGGCTCCGCAGAACGCGAGGATGACCGACTACATCAAGGAAGCGTTTCTCTTCAGGTGGAACCTGTTGTTCTTCGCAGGCGGCGTGGCCGCTGCCGCGTTGACGCCGTTTGCGGGAGCCCTGCTGCCGCTCGTGGCCGCGGGCGAGCTGACGTATCTGACGGGCCTCATCTCGATTCCGAGGTTCCGAGCAGCCATCGACGCCAGGGTGCATGCGGCCGGCGCGACGGCTGGTCCGGCTCCGGCGCCCATATCGCTGGTCTCGATGCTCAAGGGCCTGCCCGCCGAAGCACGCGCGCGGTTCGAGCGGCTCCACTCGCGGTGCCTGGAAATGCGCGGCATCGCGGCCGGCGTCCGCGGCGCAGCGGGCGACCAGGCCGGGACCGCCGAGGAAATCCGCACACCGGGCCTCGACCGCCTGCTCTGGCTCTTCCTGCGGCTGCTGCTCTCGAAGACGGCGCTCGATCGTTTTCTGCAGGCGATGAACGAGACCGAAATCACGAAGCGGCTCGAAGAGGTGAAGAAGAACCTCGCGGCCGCCCAGACCGCGAAGGACGACCGCGTCGTCCGTTCGCTGCAGGACAGCATCGCGAGCGGCGAGATGCGCCTCGACAACTACGGCCGCGCGAAAAAGAACGCCGATTTCGTGTCACTCGAGCTCGATCGGATCGAAGGCAAGATCCAGGCGCTCGCCGAGATGGCGGTGAACCGCCAGGATCCCGACTTCCTCAGCAGCCAGGTGGATTCGGCCGCGGACAGCATGCGTCAGACCGAGAAGGCCGTCTCAGAGTTGCAGCACCTCACCGGTCTGGCCGATCAGCTCGAGGAGCCGCCGGCGATCATGGAAACAGACCTGCGGGAGGCGCTCCGGCAGTGACGGACGACGGTCGTCGTCAGACGGTGCCACTCCCCGAGTGGTTTCCGCGATGGGCGAGCCAGCTTGGCGAGCTGTATTTTTCCGGCACGACGGCGACGTTCGTCCTGCACGGCAACACGGACGATCTGTTTCGATCCAGTGGAGATCCCGAGCCGCGATACGGAGTCCTCACGGAATTCCTGGTCGAACAGCTGTTCGGCCGATGGTCGCTCGTTCTGTACTACGACATCGGTCAGGGTCTTCGGGTCTTTGCCGGCCGCGACGAGCACCGCCTGCGGGAGATGGTCACGCTCGCCAACCGCAAGCTCGGCGACCTGAGCGCGTTGACGAAGGACCCGGCAGCCGCGTTTGCCGTGCTCGATCGCTTCGTCCGTAACAACATCATGGCCGCCGAAGGCGATCGCCTGAGCCTCGCCGTGCTGCTGAACCAGGCGTCGTACGTGTTTCCGTCCGGCGAGCCCGGCCATCTGAGCCCGTCGGCCTCCTCCCAGCTCGTGACGATGCTCAACTGGGCGATGAGCCCGCAGGTCAAGCAGCTCAACATGGCGTTCGTGCTGATCGACGAGAAGCTGACCGACCTGAGCGATCGCCTCGTCGGCAATCCGCACGTGGCCGCGATCGAAGTGCCGCTTCCGAGCGACGAGGAACGCGCAACGTTCATCCTCTCGGCCACGAGCGCGCCGCCGGCGCGCGATCTCAAGAGTTTCTCCGACTACGGTGCGGCGGAGCTGGCCAAGCTGACGGCGGGCATTTCGCTGGCCGACCTGAACGTCCTGATCCAGTCGGCACTCGAAGGCGGAAAGCGGCTCGACGCGGCGGTGTTTCGTGCGATGAAGAAGCGGCTGATCGAGCGTCAGTGCCACGGGCTGCTCGAGTTCATGGAGCCGCGGTGGACGCTCGACACGGTGGTCGGACACGAGGCCGCCAAGGCGCGCCTTCGCCAGGACGCCGCGCTGTTGAAGCGCGGCGCGCTCGACACGCTGCCGATGGGCTACCTGTTGTGCGGGCCTGTCGGCACCGGCAAGTCGTTTCTCGCGCAGTGCGTGAGCGGTGAAATCGGTATTCCGTGCGTCGTGCTCAAGAACTTCCGCTCGAAGTACGTCGGCGAGACCGAAGGAAACCTCGAGCACGTGCTTTCCGTCCTCCGTGCCATGGGCCCTGTCGTCGTCGTGGTCGATGAAGCGGATGCAGCGCTCGGCAACCGCGAAGCCGAGGGCGACTCGGGGACGTCGAGCCGCGTGTTCGCGATGATCGCTGAGCAGATGGGTAATACCTCGTACCGCGGCCGCATCCTCTGGATGCTGCTGACCGCCCGGCCCGATCTGCTGCCCATCGACTTGAAGCGTCAGGGCCGCGCCGAGGTCCACATCCCGCTCTTCTATCCCACCGACGAGAACGAAATCCGGCAGATGTTCGTCATCCTCGCGAAGAAGCTCGGCTCAAAGGTGGCGCCGGAGGACATTCCGCCCATTCCGCAGCGCGGCCAGCTGTCGGGAGCAGACATCGAGGGCATGGTCGGACGCGCATGGCGTGTGTCACTTCTCGCCGGCGCCGATCATGTCACCAGGGAAGCGCTGGCTGACGTCGTGGCTCAGTTCATGCCGTCCACACAGGGCTTCGAGCGGGAATTGCAGGAAACTGCCGCGATACTGGAATGCACCGACAGTGAGTTTCTGTCCGCCGCGATCCGCGCGCAGATCGTGGCCGAGGGCGGCAGAGGCAAACTGCAGGCAAGGCTGACCGCGCTCAAACAGATCGTGAAGGAACTGTGAGATTCGAAGGAGGCATCAGTGGCACGCACGAGTTGGCTGGATGAAAACGTCGAGAAGGCCGGAGCGCCGATTTTTCAGGAACAGCTCAAGAAGCTGGAGTCGTTTACGAGCGCGCTGGCTGACGGCGTGGTGACAAAACAGGAGCTGGCCGGCCAGGAAAAGCGCCTGGTCGACGCGATGAAAAGCGTCGAGGGCGAGCTCTCCGATGCGGTGCACGCGAAGACGACGACGCTGCTCGTGGAGCTGACGGCCTACAACATCATGCGCCTGCTGCACGAACTGCAGGCCGAGCGCGCCCGCGTCGTATTTGAACGGTAGGCGTTTGTCTCACCTCAAACCCCACCAACGTCGCAGCACCCACTCGCCGCACAGCAGAAGGATGACGAGGGCGAGGGCCCACGGCTGATGCCAGAGATCGCGGCGCTCGGGTTCCGCCGTCTGCCTGGAAGTTTCCTGCAGCCACGATGCGACGCGGGAGGCGTCGTTCGCGCGCACGTAGCGGCCGCCGGTCTCTCGTGCCACGCGGCGCAGCCAGGCTTCGTTCAGCCGCGGATCGGCGAACTCGCGATCGGCCCCGCCAGCAAGGATCCAGCGGTCCGATGAGCCGAGTGGTGTCGGGCCGCGGGCGGCTTCCACGCGAACGTGATAAGCGCCGGGCCGATCGGGAACGAACACGGACGTAAACCGGCCGGGCGGTTCCGGCGCGCGATGGAGCGGCAGCGGTCGCTCGCTGCCGTCGGGCGACACGATCGTCGCGGTGACGTTTGCGTCAGCCACGGGAGCGAACGACGCGTCGCGCGCGTCGATGTCGATCGTGGCTGTGTCGCCGGGCTCGAGATCACTCGGCGCCGTGACGCTGACCGGGTCGGGAGCGGTCTCGGCGAGCCAGCGCGATGCCTGGCGCCAGAACAGCTCATAGCTGCGGTCGGTTGACGCCATCATCATCCGCCAGCGCCACGATGCCTCGCCGCCAAAGACCATCGATCTGCCCCGGCCGTACTTCTGGACAGCCATAACGGGATGCGTGCCTCCGCCGGGCGCCGTTGAGATCGCAAGCACCGTGGCGCCCGCCCGCGCCGGTCCCAGTGAGGCGAGCGACGCCAGCGCGGGCAGCGACGCCCATTTCTGCCGCGTCTCCACGACGGATCGGCCGAGCCGCATGATCGGGTGAGCTTCGCCTTCAGCAGTCAGGACGAGTTGATTTGGTGCCGCGGCAATCGATGTCAGCGACGCTCTCGCCACCGTGCCGCCGCGCCTGTCGTCGAGCTCGACCGGCAGGACGGCTTCGACGGGCGTCCCGATCAGGCTTCTCTGCGCGAACGAGCGGCCGCCCGTGATCAGTAAGCCTCCGCCGCGCTCCGACACGAAGTCGCCAATCAGCGAGAGCTGTGCCTGCGTGAAGAAGTCGCTTTCGATGTTTGCGATGACGAGCGCGTCGTACGCATACAGATCCTCGCGTCGCGCCGGGAAACCGGCGGCGAGCGCCTGAGTGCGATCCGCTGCCGCCTGAATGGAGAACGTGCTGCTTCCGTTCGCGTTTTTTCCTTTCCGGACGATCGAATCGACTTCGAGGCCGGGGTCGGCCGCCCATGCGCGCGTCATGAAGCTGTGCTCGAATCCCGGCGCGCCCTCGATCACCAGCACACGGCGTTTTCTTCCGCCCGGGCTGACCAGGACGCTGCGCGTGTTGTTTTCGGCGACGGGCTCATCCCGATCCGCGGGGATTTGCAATGTATAGACGGTCGCAGACTGTTGATCCGGGTATACGGTGAAGCGCTCGTCGTTTGGCGATCCGTCAGCCGACGGCGTCACGGTCCGGCGCTCGAGTACCTGCCCGCCAGAGACGAGCCGCAGCTCGAACGGCACTCGCCCAAACCCGGCGCTCGTCGTCGACACCTGAAGATCCACGGAAGCCCGATCCAGACGCTGGTCGCCGGCCGCGACGCTGACGACTTCCCGGTCGCGTATGCCGCCTGCCGCGCCGACGCCGACCGCGAACACCGGTGGCACATCGGCTGGCAGCTCCTGATGATCCGCGCCGGCAGTTCCACCGGTGTCGGCGCCGTCGGAGATCAGCACGATGCCGGCGACTGGTTCGCCCTGAAAGCGCTCCCGCACGCGCGCCAGCGTGCCGCGCAGGTCGCTCTGGCGGGCGCGGGCGTCCAGTGAATCGACGGAAGCTGCCGCCAGCGAGTCGCCGACGGCAAAAAGCTGAGTGCGATAACTGCGCGAAAGCAGCGGCAGCATGTCGAACCGGACCAGCGCGGCCGCGCGCGCGATGCGCGA
>Ga0137395_10000141_pt1 | contig 24671 bp, 19 predicted proteins | sample czobulk216metaG_FD_108283 | JGI IMG/M metagenome (GOLD analysis project Ga0137395, IMG submission 108283) | Vadose zone soil microbial communities from Angelo Coast Range Reserve, California, USA - czobulk2.16 metaG | ecosystem: Environmental > Terrestrial > Soil > Vadose zone | place: USA...
ATCGAAGTTTCTATGGGGTACGAATGGAAGTTCGCAAGACGCAGTTTGTCGTAGCAAACATCCCGCCAGAGAAATTTTGAGCGAAATAGATGCACTGACCCGCGAGGCAGGAACAGATTGCCCTCCCGATAGACGTCGGGATTCATCATATCGAGGGTTAGAAACGCGTTGTCGCTCTGGACGGTGGAGCGAAGAAGTTGCGGGACTTTGTCGCCCATCCTGAGTGTGAGACGCGATAAATAGCGAGTACCACGGTGGTATAGGCCCTGCTCACCTAAGCCAATAGATTCGACATCGCCGAGCCGATTAAAAACCGCAAAAGTTTCGCCCCACTTCAGCACCCGGGTACGATCGTCTGCGAGCGAAGAAGTGGCTAGAACGTAAAACTGATCCTTGATTTGAATTACATCTTCCAAAACTATGCCGCGTCCTCTACGATCGGCTCATTCTCGGAGTCCGACAGCTCCGCCATCAAGCTTTCATCGAAAGGCAAAACTTTGTTGCCGACGATCTTGTAGAGTTTCAGATAATCATTGGCCATACGACGGGCGGTAAAACGCTCTTCGAAAACGTTGCGACAGGCCTCGCGAGACATTGACTTAGCCCGCTCTACCGCTGCAACCGCTTCTTCCACGCTTTCTACGATCAAGCCACTGACTCCGTCCTCGATGACCTCAGGAACAGAGCCTTGGCGAAAGGCGATTGTGGGGGTACCGCAAGCCATAGCCTCGATCATATTCAGTCCGAATGGTTCCGGCCAGTCGATGGGCGCCAAACATGCAACTGCATTCCCCAGAAAATCCGCTTTTTGCTCATCTCCGATCTCGCCAATAAATTCAACATTTGGCTGACTCAGCAATTCCTTGATAGTGCCTTCGAAATATGTGCGATCTGCGGCATCGACTTTTGCCGCAATTCTCAATTTCATTCCTGAGGCAGTCGCAATAGCAATGGCGCGATCCGGGCGTTTTTCCGGCGAGATGCGGCCTATAAACGCCAGATATTTTCCGGGTCCGCGATGAAAACGCAACAGGTTTGGAGGAAGACCATGGTAAACATTGCCAATCCAATTCGCATAAGGCAGAGGCTCTTGCTGCCTTTCGGAAATCGATACCACCGGAAGTTCGGAAAACTCACGATACAGAGGGGCCAGATCCGACAGATCCAGGCGTCCATGGAGGGTAGTTAAATGATTCATCCTCCACTCCCGGCATAAGGGAAAATGCAGATAATCCGTATGAAAATGGATGACGTCAAACTCGCCCCGGCGCTTTCGCACTTTATCCAGCATTACGATGTGGTGCGCTAAAAAATCCTGGCAGCCGGGCGTAGTCCGAAGAGAAGTTGGGCAACCCGCTATCAGTCTGGCCGTCGTCCGCGAATCACCGCTGGCGAACAACGTCACCTCATGCCCCATCCGCACTAATTCCTCGGTTAGCCATGAAACCACACGCTCGGTGCCGCCGTATCCGGCAGGCGGAACACTTTCGTATAAGGGTGCAACCTGGGCGATCTTCATAAGAGGATTATTAAGTGGCTAATAAGTTATTATTAAGTCTTATTTAATTGTACGAGGCGAAGAAGAATCGAACAATCAGGACAACCCTGTAGCCAAAGACTAATGCAATCTCAGGGACGAACGTTCGCCACGAACAATTCAAATTTAAATTTTTTAGATTTCGAATATTCGATACACCGCAGGCGGCGTCTGCGCCTGCAACAATGTTATTGCGACATTGTGGACGGGAACCCCAGCCGTCGTTTTCCCATCAAGTTTGCCATGGTGAGCATGGCCATGCACCACGAAATCGGCGCCATGCCGATCGACCACTTCCGCCAATCGCGATGTGCCCATAAAAGGATAAATCTCGGGAGTCTCGCCTTCGACCGTGCCCGCAATTGGCGAATAGTGCAACACTACAATTCGCTTTTGCGTTCGCAACTGCGACATTGCGCGCTCTAATTTGATCGCCTCATCAATTCCAGCGCGAACAAAAGTTTTGATCTCAGGTTCACCGAATGCAGTTAACATTCCTCGGCCGAATCCACCGACAAAACCTTTGGTGCCGGCAAAGCCCACGCCATCGCGCTCGTAAGCGCTCCCGTCAAGCACTTTAATGCCTTCGGCTGTCATCATGCGCACCAACTCCACCTCTTTGCCGTTCTCAAAGTCATGGTTACCCAGCACGACGATGACGGGCACGCGAAGCCGGACTAGCGCATTCACGAGTGGTTCCATCTCTTCCGGTTGGCCAAAGTTGGTGAGATCGCCGGCTATAACCAAAACGTCGGCTTCGTCGCGAACGTGATTCATCTGATCGCGCAAAGGGGTGTAGCGTTCCGGGGTAAAGTGAAGATCGGCGGTGGCGGCGATTCTCATCGCTATTACTCGCTATTTCCTTGCTATTCCCTGTTATTCCCTGGAAGAGCCCAGCCGAACACGCTCGCTTGGCATGGTGATGGTAGGCGTCCGTCCCGCGCGGTAGCGAGACAGAATGTCTTGGAGCCCCCACTCCTGCACGTCGATAGCGAACATGCAATCATCAATCAAACTGCCGCGAAATTCCTGTTGCGGATCAGGATTCGACGTTGCTTTAACCAGACGCCCGATCAAGTCTTGCCAGATGTTTGCCGGAACGTAATCGCTGTTGCCAGGATATACATAGCGGTACAAAATGAGCGACCACAACAAGATTTCCCAATGCTCACCGACCTGTCCAAGTATGCGACCCCAGTCGAGCTTTCCCCGGGTGGCATAGATAATGTGGGCGATATCCGCCCCGTCAAAGCGCTCACGTCGCGTCACGAAAAGCTTCGAGATCAGCAGTTCTTCGGGCGCCAGCAAGCGCACTGGGACACCAAACACACGGCCGGGATGGGAATGCTTGATCCACGAAGCATCTACAGTGATCACGGCGTTACTCATGCCGGCGATCAGATCGACAAAATAGTTGTCCCGATGCGCCTTCGCCAGCCATACCGGATCGCAAATCTCGCATTCGAATCCATTTTTCATCAGGCATGCGAGCGCTGCAGAAGCATCCTCGGCCGATAAGAAAATGTCCAGATCCTTCGTGTCCCGGCAGATGCCGGTGTGCTTCTGCAGGGCAACTGCCCCGGATACGGCAAAAGGAATCCCTTTTTCGTTAAGCAGCACAAGGACGTCGCGGAACAGTGCTTTCTGCTTCTTCGGCAGCCTTTGGGGAGTAGCCGAAGTGAGAGAACTGCCTTCCGGTAATTGGCGATGATTGTTCGGCATGAGCCAATTCGATGTGCTTTATAAGGTTCAGGTTGCATATGATAGCTGGCTAGTACCCAACCCCAGTGATGCCTATGGAATGCCTACTGCAACAACATTTGGTCCCGGGGCCGGGAGCCTTTCCAGCTTGCGCGAATTGCGCTCGAACAAATCGCTAGTCTATATTTCGGTAATCTCTATCCGGAACAAAGGTCACAGAACTAGGCCGTGCGCCAATGCCGACCCCTTGTTATCCTAATTACAGGGCGTTCTCGGGGCCCGTCTCTCGCTCTAACTCGCCCTAACCAAGCATGCAAGTCGTTCTCGATGTTTTCGCGGAGATTTTCGGCACACTTTGGGCGCACAAACTACGCTCATTTCTCACCATGTTCGGCATCGCGTGGGGAGTAGGTTCCCTGCTGCTCCTGGTCGGCCTCGGCGAGGGCTTCAGAAGCGGCAACAAACGCAATCTCTCGGAGTATGGCGAGAACATCATGATGCTGTTCCCCGGGCGCGCTCCGGTCGTCCAGGGTAGTATGAACTCTGCTCGCGAGTATCGGCTCACTTACCAGGATTATCTCGACGCCCGCAAGGAATCTCCTCACGTCAAGGCCATCACTCCCGTTCTCACCACCAATGATGTGCATGCCGTTAGCGAATTCGCGAGTGCCAGTGGACAACTCACTGGCGCCGAGCCGCAGTATAACGGAATCCGATACCTTCCCCTCAAACAGGGACGCTGGATTAACGACCTCGATGAAACGCAGAAGCGCAACGTGGTTGTGCTTGGCGATGAGATGGGTCGAAATCTTTTTCCCGGGCGTCCGGCTGTCGGTTCATTCATTTTGCTTAATGGGCATCGCTTTGAGGTGATCGGCACCCTTCTGCGTGTTGGCCGCGGTGACGACAACTCCACCAACACTCGCGCTTATATTCCATTTCAGGTTATGCGAAGTGATTTCCCGCTTAAGGGGGAAGAATCGCACGACGCCATTTCCGCACTAAACTTTCAGCCGCGCGTGGCCGACGACCATCTGATTGCCCAGGCCGAAGTTCGACGCGTCATTGCCAGAAATCATCGCTTCGATTATCACGATGAAGATGCTTTCGAGGGCTGGGACACCGTCAAGCAGGCGCAAATGATGGGCACCATCTTTGACGCAATGAATGATTTCCTCGGCACAGTAGGCTTGGTTACTCTCACGCTCGGAGCCATCGGGGTCATCAATATCATGTTGATAGCGGTTTCCGAGCGCACTCGTGAAATTGGACTACGCAAAGCTTTGGGCGCCACGAATCGCAGCATTATGATGCACTTTTTCGCTGAGGGCATTCTGCTTACGCTCGTCAGCGGACTGATCGGCATGGCTCTAGCCGGCGGTTTCATGGCCCTGCTCGGGAATTACAATGGCCCCGGCGGCTTTGATCCGCCGCGCCTCGTTCCCAAAACTGCGATCCTCGCCATCGCAAGCCTGACCGTCGCAGGTGTGGCCGCCGGACTCTATCCGGCAAGAAAGGCAGCCCGACTGGAACCAGTCGAGGCCTTAAGGAAGGAATAAAAAAATCTTACGTAGCAACTTACGTAGCACTATGACGCGCGATTTGCTCCATGAATCTTACGTTGCCATGCGCCACAATGCGCGGCGCACCGCTCTCACGATGCTCGGCATGGCATGGGGCATCGCCACGGTGGTAATGCTTCTTGCTTACGGCGACGGTTTCGGCCGCGCTTGCGCGAACATCTTTGCCAACTTCGGGACAAAGCTTTTCATCATGGTTCCCGGCCGCTCATCCATGCAGTCGGGCGGCGAGAAAGCTGGAGCGCCCATCCGCCTCACGCTCGAAGACGTCGATCTCCTCACCACCAACATCCCGCAGATTACTCACATTACCCCCAGTTGCTTTAAGCAGACTAATGTTCAATACGACACTCGCTCCTTCGCCATGGGTGTCAGCGGGGAATACCCTAATACTTTCGCCATCCGCGCTCTTACCCTCGACCAGGGACGCCTTTTCAATCCCGAAGATCAGAGCCAGCGCGCCCGCGTCGCTGTCATCGGCTCAGAGACCAAAGAAAAACTTTTCTCCGGACGCAACGCTCTCGGCGAGCATATTCGCCTTGATGGCATCAGCTTTGAAATCGTCGGCATTCTCAGCCCCAAGATGCAGGCGGGCGATGACAACATTAACCGCGTCGTCTATGTGCCCTTCACCACCATGAGCGACCTCAAAGATACTCATTACCTCGATTCAATCTGGTTCAATTATGAGACCAACGATTATCTTCGAATCGAGCAATCCGTGCGCTACATCATGGCCGCGCAGCACAAGTTTAATCCCGCCGACCGCCGCGCCTTATTTGTCTTCAATCTCATGGAGCAGGTTCACCAGTTCGAAATGATCACGATCGGGCTGAAAGTTTTGCTCGGCTTTATTGGCACACTAACTCTCGGCATCGGCGGCGTAGGCCTGATGAACATTATGCTCGTCTCCGTGACCCAGCGCACCCGCGAAATTGGGATGGAAAAAGCCCTGGGCGCGCGCCGCCGCCACATTTTCCTTCAGTTTCTTTCCGAAGCTCTTACCATCACCTTCATCGGTGGATTGCTGGGAATTATCCTGGCTTATGCGGTCGCCTTCTCGGTGGGCCGGCTCACGCTTTACAGCGCCATGGCCCAGCACGCCGAAGCCGGCGACATCCGCCTGATGATCAACCCCATTACGCTGGTTGTTGCGGTCCTTATTCTGGGCGCGGTTGGATTAGTCAGCGGCATGATTCCAGCTATACGCGCTTCTCGCCTCGATCCCATCGAAGCTCTCCGCTACGAGTAGAATTTTGCAACCTTGTTTCGACACTCTACAGCGATCCCTCTACAAAGCATGCCGTTCTAATTTTGTCATCGTTAGTCATCTTCTTTTGAATCATCCGCGGAAACCTAACCATTAACCGAAACATCGAAATGCGGGTAGTGTTATTGCTATGGGAGGATGATGAATAAGATGACGAATAAAATGAAAAAACTGATTGGAGTCCTGGTGGTCTGTCTTGGATTTTCCTTCTCCGCCCTGGCCCAGCAACATGAAGAACGCGGCGGAGGTCACGCCCAGGTTGGCGGCGGCCGCCAAAACATTCCTGCTCACGGCCCCGCAAGGACGCGAAATGCGCATCCAGTCGAGGAGAATCGCCATTTCAGCGACCGGCAAGGGCATCCTGAAGCTCCCCACGTGCATGCCAACGGACAGTGGATCGGCCATGATACCGGTCGAGACGACAGACGCTTCCATCTCGATCATCCGTTTGAACATGGGCGTTTCACAGGAGGCTTTGGCCGTGGCCATGTCTGGCGTCTTGGTGGAGGCGGTCCCGACCGTTTCTGGTTCAATGGTTTTTATTTTTCCGTCGCCCCTTATGACATTGCCTACGCGAATGGCTGGTTTTGGGATTCGGATGACATAACTATCTATGACGATCCCGATCACCCGGGCTGGTACCTGGCCTATAACGTCAGGCTCGGAACTTACGTCCATGTCATGTATATGGGAAGGTAGCAGCTACGTTGGTTGAGGCAATAAAGTTGAAGCAATAAACCTGCAGAGAGCCGGGCAGAAATTCCCGGCTCTCCGACGTTCTCAAGAAGCCATCAAAAAGCCCTTCATTTCTTATCTTCGCTGTCGTCTTTCTTGTCTTCCTTCGTGCTGCTGTCTTTCGCCTTTTCAATCGAGAGCAGTTCAACTTCAAAAATCAGCGTGGCATCGGGCCCGATATCGCCGCCCGCGCCCCGCTCGCCATAGGCAAGACTCGCTGGAACAAAGAGCTGCCACTTCGATCCCACAGGCATGAGCTGCAACGCTTCCGACCATCCTTTGATGACCTGCCCAACCCCAAATTTCGCCGCCTCGCCATGCTTGGCTGAGCTGTCGAATTCTGTCCCATTAATAAGAGTTCCGCGATAGTTACATGCCACCGTATCGCTCGCCGTGGGCTTCGGCCCAGTTCCTTCTTTCAAAATCTTGTACTGCAAACCGCTGGGTAATGTGACTACGCCTTCTTTTGTTTTATTGGCAGCAAGGAACGCATCGCCTTCGGTCTTGTTCGCAGCCGCTGCCTGCTGCATTTTCTCTTGTCGCTGCTTGTTGACCTCGGCCTGCATTTCCGTGAGTACCGTCTGCGCTTCTTGCTCCGTTAGACGTGTTTTTGCGCCAGACATGGCGTCCTTTACCCCCTGCGAGACCAAAGCCGGATCCACTTCCACCGATTGCTTTTTGAGGCTAGGCCCAACTTTGCTGCCAATGTCCATTCCCAACGCGTAGCTGAACTTTTGGGTTCGCGTAGTGAGTGCCGTAGAAGTAGTCGCTTTCGTTGCCGTGCCGGTCTTCTTCACCGGAGCTTTCGCCGTTGTCGATGTAGTCGATGACTTCGGAGTTGTGGCGGCGGGCGCCGCTTGAGTCGATGCCGCGGGTGCCCCTGCTGTTGGAGTCTGCTGGGCGAAGCCATCTCCGGCCAGCACAGTCCCTGCGGCCAATAGTAACGCTCTAGCTCTAATGAGAGATCTTTGCATTTATCTATTGTCACATTGCGCCGGATTCTACGCCAGAAGCAAGACCATCGCCCAAGCCAAAAGCCCCAAGCGCTGTTTTCCCCGTGTCCCCTGTGAAACCCCCGTGCCCCCTGTGGTAAAAGCCTTGACCTTGGCCCGACCAAATCCAAGCTCGAATACTAGCCAAGCCTCTCGATCAAGAGTGAGCGAAGGTTAAAATTACCGTTCTGGTAAACTCGTGCTTTTCTCCATGACGCGATACTAAGGGCCGCCCCAGACCAGATTGCATGCTTGATCTTCGTCAATATGAAAGCCTCGGTGCAGCTCTCAAGGATGCGCTGGAGCGCTGGCCCAACGAAACCTGCCTGATTGAAGCCGATCGCGAGCGCGAAAAATTGCGCCTTACATACTCTGATTTTAAGGAAATGGCTCGTCCCCTTTGCCGCGCGCTCGAAGACGCCGCTTTCAAAGCCGATGATCGGGCAGCGATCATCATGACCAATCAGTCCAAATGGCTGATTTCCGCCTACTCTATTTTTTTCTGTGGTGGCGTGCTGGTTCCTCTGGATTACAAGCTAACTGCGGCCGAGCATCTCCAACTTCTGGCGCATTCCAAAGCGCGCTTTCTGATCATTGAATACTACTTATGGCGCGCGATTACGCAGTCGCCGGATTTTGCAAAGCTTACGGTAGAGATCGTGCTGGTGACAGAAGCCCCGCCCGGCGCGGATTTGCGCGGCGCATACCGGTGGGAAGAATTCCGGCGAAAAGGCGAGCCGCAATTGGTGGCCCGAAAACGCGAAGACACGGCCTGCATCGTCTATTCTTCCGGAACCGGAGGGCGCCCCAAAGGATGCGTTCTCACCCACGATAGTTATCTGGAGCAATGCGCTGCACTGACCGCCTGGTATCCCTTTTGGCCCGGCGTCCACTACCTCAGCATCCTGCCCACAAATCATGCCATCGATTTTATGGTTGGATTTATCGGCCCCTTTGTCTGCGGCGCTTCTGTAGTTCACCTGCGCACCCTCCGTCCGGAATTTGTGCGCGATGCTTTCGTCCGCTACCGCATCACCTATGTGAGCCTGGTTCCGATGGTGCTGAAAAATCTCGAGCGTGGCCTGCGCGCGAAGTTTGATGAACTCAAGCCCGCTAAACGATGGCTGCTCGAGCGCTTGATTGGGCTCAATAAACTGCTCACCTGGCGACGTCCGCATGTTCAACTCAGCCGCCGTCTTCTGCCCCAGGTCCACAAGGCATTTGGAGGAGAACTGCGGGCTTTGATTGTTGGTGGCGCGTTCACCGAACCGTCAACCCTTCAGTTCTTCTATGACCTCGGCGTCCCGGTGACCTGCGGCTACGGACTCACCGAAGCTTGCACCGCCGTCACGCTCAACGATCTCAAGCCCTTTCGCGCCGATACCGTGGGCAAGCCGCTGCCCGGGACCGAGGTGCGCATTCTGAATCCCGATGCCGACAATATCGGCGAAGTAGCGGTGCGGAGCCGCTCCGTCATGTCGCACTATCTGGATGATCCGGAGCAGACAGCCCAGGCGATCGTCGAAGGCTGGTTGCTGACGGGCGATCAGGGACGGTTCGAAACCCACGGACATCTCCAGCTTTTCGGGCGCAAGAAAAACATGATCGTCACCGAGGGCGGAAAGAACATTTATCCCGAGGACATAGAGTCCGTATTTGATGGCCTGCCGGTGAAGGAATTCTGCGTATTCGCCGCAAATTATCTATGGCCGCAGAAGACGCTGGGCAACGAGATGCTGGTATTGGCCGTGCGATTGGAACAGAATCAGGAGTTCGACGATAAATTGCGTGGAGAAATCTCGGCGCGCAATCGGCGGCTAGCCGACTTCAAGCGCGTCGGTGGATATCTTCCTTGGGAAAAAGATTTTCCCCGCACCGCATCACTCAAGATCAAGCGAGGAGAATTAGCCGACGACATTAGAAACGTTAAAGCGCGAGAGGCAATGGTGGGAATATAGTTTTCACGCGCGTGATTTAACCTCAACCCCGTGAACGAAGCCTTTCTAGCGATCATCAATCCGGCTGCGGGCGGCGGACGCTGTGGCCAGCGCGTCTCGGCGGCGCTCGATCGATTGCGAGCCGACGGCATTAAACTGGAGACAGCCGAGACTCGGGCTGCGTCAGAAGCAACCCAGATCGCGCGCGATGCCTTTCGAAATGGCTACCGCAAATTTCTGGCGGTCGGTGGGGATGGCACCTCCTTCGAAATCGTCAATGGGATTTTCCCCGATGCGTTGGCTTCAAAAGACGCGCTGGCCGCTTCAACCGACGCGCCGCGCACAGCCACTCCTACTTTAGGATTTCTTCCCCTCGGCACCGGCAATTCTTTTCTTCGAGATTTTGAGGACCTCGCTGCCGGCAAGGGTGGTTTGGAACACGCCATCGAGGCCCTCACGGCGCGGCGATCACGCCCCTGCGATGTTTTCCGCCTGACCCATACACAGGGCGTAATCTATTACACAAATCTATTAAGCATGGGCTTTGCCGCGGATGTCGCAATGCTGCGGCACCGGCGCTTCCAGGCCTTAGGTCAGTTCGGCTATTTGCTATCGATTTTTCTCTGCCTCGCAAGGCTTGACCGCCGCCCATTTCCGCTGCGCTTCGATGATCAACGCGATTTCGACCGGCGTCCCTGTTTGTTTTTAACTTTCAACAACAGCAAATTCACCGGCGGCACCATGATGATCGCCCCCGACGCCGAAACCGACGACGGCTTGATCGAATATGTGCGCTGGGGCACGATCAGCCGGCTGGGGCTGATTCGCAATCTCTCAACCCTTTATGACGGCACTCACACCAATCATCCTCTGGCCGAGCGCCATGCCGTTCGGAGGGTCGAGTTCCAACTCGATGCCCCAATCGACATAATGGTGGACGGCGAAGTCCTCACGCTGCAGTGCCAGTCCATCGACGTCCTGCCATCTGCCCTACGCGTGGTAGTTTAGAAAAACGTTTAGAAAACATTTTAGAAAAGCTTTTAGGAAAACTTTCTGTAGAGACGCGGCTTGCCGCGTCTCCCGCGCAACGTGACAAAGGCGGACTAACCCCGTCCTAAAACTTGACGCAGAACCATGATATAAAACATCCATGTCGCAAGAGCGAAGAGAACGGCAAAAGGAAAGATTGGGCGACAAAAGTTCGAACCAGAAGTGGCGTCGCATCGTTGTCTATGCTTTGTTGATCGCGGCCGCATTTGGACTAGCCTACTATCTAGGCCACCGCAGTCAACATCAGCACGATGCCTTCGCGCGCTGCCTGAGCCAGCGTGGCGTCAAGATGTACGGTGCCTATTGGTGTCCCCATTGCATCGAGCAAAAAGAAAAATTTGCCGAATCTTTCGAGTATGTGCCTTACGTCGAGTGCGGAGTAAAAGGCGACCTGCATGCGCAGGCGCAGGTTTGCAAAGATGAAAACGTCAAACACTATCCCACGTGGCAGTTTCCGCCGACCGGCGAACGGGTAGAGCGTATTTTCAGCCTGCAGGAGCTAAGCGACCGCACGGGTTGCCAACTGCCGTGAATCCTCTCACGCAACGTCTGATGAGCGTTGTTGCCTTCCTGGCGATTTGCGGAATCGCGGTTTCTTCCCTTTCCCTGCAGCATCATTACGCCACCTCAAAGACTGCCTATTGTGAAATCGGAGAAACGTTTAATTGCGACATCGTGAACCGCAGCGAATATTCGTCGATCTTCGGCATACCGGTCGCGCTAATCGGCATGCTCGGATACGCCGCAATTGTCGGCATGGCCACGGTCTACCGCGAGCGCCGCGAAACTCCAACCATTCTCTTCACCGCGGCCACCGCCGGCTTGGCATTCGCTTTATACCTCACCTACATAGAAGCGCGCGTCCTCGGAGTCTGGTGCATTCTATGTTTGACCTCATTGATATTGATCGCAACCACCTCAGTTCTGTCGGCAGTAATCTGGTGGAACCGCGATCGCAATCAATAAATGCAATCAATAAGCGAATGATGAATAGTTGTTCCCAAGAACCTACTTTCACTACCCGGATCCATCACACGCTTGCTTCGATGGGTTATCATTGTCGGTCTTCATTAATCAATTAAGTCTTCGGGAGAATTAACGGATGAAAGTTCGCGCGTTGGCGGTGTGGTGTGTCATGGTGGCGGCGTTGGCAGTTTCAGGTTCGGCGCAGCGCTATAACGAAACGCAATTCAAGGGGATGAAGTGGCGCGATATCGGCCCTTATCGTGGCGGACGTGTTCTGGCCGTAACCGGCGTTATCGGCAGTCCTTTCACTTACTACTTCGGAGGCGTTGCCGGCGGCGTGTGGCGCACCACCGATGGCGGCGTGAGTTGGCAGCCGATTTCAGATAAGAGCGTGATCTCGTCGATCGGCGCAATCGCCGTTTCAGAATCGAATCCTAACGTGATCTACGTTGGCACCGGCGAGTCCTGCCTGCGCGGCAACATCTCCTACGGCGATGGAGTCTACAAGACCACCGACGGCGGCAAAACCTGGCAGCACATCGGACTGAAGGAGACGCAACACATCGCGCGAGTTTGGATCGATCCGCGCAATCCGGACCATGTTCTGATCGCCGCGCTCGGCCATGCCTATGGCCCGAACTCTGAGCGTGGTATCTATCGCACCACCGACGGCGGCAAAACCTGGGACAAGATTCTTTACAAGGACGACAAATCGGGCGCCATTGATCTCGCGGTCGATCCACATAATTCAAACGTAATGTTCGCCGCCCTCTATCAAATCCAGCGCACGCCCTGGAGTTTGGAGAGTGGTGGCCCCGGCAGTGGCTTGTATCGGTCGATTGATGGCGGAAATACCTGGAAGCATCTCGAAGGCAAAGGCTTGCCCGACGGCATTCTCGGGCGCATTGGAGTAAGCGTTTCCGGCGCGGATTCGAATCGCGTCTATGCCCTCATCGAGTCAAAAGAAAGCGGTCTGTATCGCTCCGACGACGGCGGCGATACATGGTCCCGTGCTAACGACGACCAGCGCCTTACCCAGCGCGCGTGGTACTTCACCCATATCTTCGCCGACCCGCGCAGCGCGGACACCGTTTACATGCTGAACACCGGTCTGTTCCGTTCGACCGATGGTGGCAAGACGCTGAGTCTCCTGCCCGCGCCCCACGGCGACCATCACGGCTTCTGGATCGATCCGCAGAATCCGAATCGCATGATCAATTCGAACGACGGTGGAGCGACCATCTCGGTCGACGGCGGCAAAAATTGGTCGACCCAGTACAACCAGCCCACGGCGCAGTTCTATCACGTGGCGGCGGACAATGATTTTCTTTACAAACTGTACGGAGCGCAGCAGGACAACTCGACCATCGGCATTGCCAGCCGCACTGACGATGGCTACGTCGGCCGCCAGCATTGGTTCGACGCGGGCGGCGGTGAGAGCGGCTATATTCAGCCCGATCCGCGCGACTCCAATATTATTTATGCCGGTTCCGGCGGCGGCGCGGTCACGCGTCTCGATCGCCGCAGCAATCAAGAGCAGGACATCACCGTCTGGCCTGAGGACGCCGCGGGACATGGTGTTGGCGATATGAAATACCGCCTGGGGTGGACACAGCCCATCCTGATTTCTCCACACGATCCCAATGTCGTTTACACCACCGCCGAGCGCGTGTTCAAAACTACCGACGAAGGCAAGAGTTGGACACCGATCAGTCCGGATTTGAGCCGCAACGATAAGAGCAAGCAGGTTTCCTCCGGCGGTCCGCTGACCAAAGACAACACCTCGGTCGAATATTACGATACCGTCTTCGCGCTTGCTGAATCGCCAGTGCAGAAAGATCTGCTATGGGCTGGAACCGATGACGGCCTGATTCATGTAACCCGCGATGGCGGCAAGAATTGGGCGAACGTAACTCCGAAAGCGTTTCCTGAGTGGAGCCTGGTCAGCCTGATTGAGCCGTCGCCATACGACGCCGGCACGGCTTATGTGGCGATTGACACGCATAAGCTCGACGACCTGCGACCCTATATTTTCAAGACCACCGACTTCGGCAAGACCTGGACGAAAATTACCAACGGTATCCCGGATGGCGCCTACACACACGCCGTCCGCGAAGATCCCGTGCACAAGAACCTTCTATACGCCGGAACCGAGACGGGTATTTACGTTTCCTTCGACGGCGGAGCGAACTGGCAATCTCTGCAATTGAATTTGCCGAATACCCCGATTCACGATCTCATCGTAAAAAATGACGATCTGGTGGTGGCGACGCATGGCCGCGCCTTCTGGATTTTGGATGATCTAACCCCGTTGCGGGCGGCGACCACGCAGACAACAAACGAGGTCGCGCTCTACAAACCGCGAGTCACTTATCGCATGCGCTGGCCTGAGTTCTTCGAGCGCCGGCAACCGGTCGGCGATAATCCTCCCAACGGCGCAATCGTTTACTACTACCTGCCTGCCGTGCCGAAGGGCGTGGTCGCGCTCGAATTCCTCGACGCATCCGGTAAAGTCGTGCGCCGCTACTCCAACGAAGAAAAAAAGGAAGCGGATACGCCGCCAGAGTGGCCGGATCTGACCCCTCCCGATGAAAAGATTCCGACCGAGATGGGCATCAACCGCTTTGCCTGGGATTTGCGAATGCAGGGTGCGGTTCCGCTTGCGGGCGAACCCGGTGCGGAATTCCGCAATCGTGGTCCGATGGTGCCGCCGGGCTCGTATCAGGTGCGCCTGACCTCGGAGGGGAAATCCTACACCGCGCCGCTGGAACTGAAACTGGATCCGCGCGTCAAAGCTTCAGTCGAAGATGTACAAAAGCAGAGTGAGTTGGGCCGCAAAATCGTCGCGCAGGTCTCAGAGATCCATGAGGCGGTCGCATCGATCCGCGAGGTGCGCGTTCAGACACGCGGCCTGGCACGGCGTTTCGGCGATGATTCCCATTATGCGTCGCTGATTTCCGCCAGCAAAGATTTCGACAAGAAGAGTTTCGATCTTGAGTCGAAGTTGCTGCAGGTAAACTCGAAAAGTTCCGAGTCAAACCTGAATTATCCGGTGCTGATCGATGAACGTCTGCACTCGCTGCTCTTCAGCGTCGACTCGGCCGATGCCGCGCCCACACAGCAGCAGTATGAGGTCTTCGACGAGTTACAAAAAGAAGCGCAACCGTTGTTGGCGCAGTACCACGACTTGGTCTCGAAAGATCTGGTGGCGCTGAATGAAATGGTGAACAAACAAAACGTCCCCGCGCTGTATTTGCCGGCAGGGAATAAATAAAACCACGGGAACGGGCGCGGCTGTGAGAGGACGACCGCTAAAGCCGCGCCTGGATCCGACCCGCAAGCGTACGGAAATCCGACACACCCTGCAGTTCATAGTCCGGCAGTTCGATGCGGAAGTGATGTTCCAGACGGGTAAGCAGGTCGAGCGCCTGCAAGCTGTCAATGCCGAGCTTCTTGAAAAAGTCGTCATCGGCGGTAAGTTTCTCACGCGGCACTCTAAAATGTGCAGCCGCCAAATTCAAGATTTCGTCGAGTGTATGGTCAATCGTAGGGGCTGGCATAAAATGACGTCCTTCAATTTCAAATTACAAATCGCCGATTACAAATTCATGGTAAATACGGCTGCGGTCCTTCGTTCTCCACAAACTTCCGCAATCCTTCTTCGACGGCGGGACGAGAGTAGAGGTCGCAAAAAATATCAATTTCTCGCTTAAGTTCCGCATACGGAATCGGTTTCACAAATTCTTTCGCGGCGGCTGCGGTCTTTCGATCGAATTTTCCAAGTTGGCTGGCCGTCGCGCGTGCCACTCGCAGCGCTTCTCCTTCAGCCGCAATCTGGCTTACCAGTCCAACCTGCTGTGCCTTCATCACGTTGAAGCTGCGACCGGTGAGCAGCAGATCGCGTACCACCGCGTTGCCCAAATCCCGCTTCAGACGCGGTATCCCGCCGAAGCCGGGAATCAATCCCAGGCGCAGCTCCGGAAAACAAAATCGCGCCATGCGGTCTGCGATGATAATGTCGCAAACAAGCGCCAGTTCGAACCCACCGCCAAAAGTCACTCCATGCACCGCCGCAATCGTTGTTAGCGGAGCAGCATCAATCGCGTTCATCACGGAGTGAATGCGTTCGAGAAATTCCCGCACGCCACGAAGGGCCGCCGGCTTTTCCATCTCTCGCCCGCGTTGAAACAACTCGCGCAAATCTGCGCCGGCCGAAAATCCCGCCTTCTGTGTCGAATACACAATCAGGGCGTGCGCTTGGTTCGCCAACTCCGGCAAAGCCGCCACAAACTTTTCCAATTCCTCCAGCGTGAGCGAACCGATCTCGTTGCAAGCCTCGCGGTGCAGCGCAAGCTCAATCGCTCCATTCACGATCTGCCAGGAGAGCGTCTGACCTTTGTAGTCGTTCATGCCGTATGCGCCGCCCCATTTTTCGAGCTCTCATACATCGCGTCGATTTCGCTGCGATATCGTTCCGCAATCAAATCGCGTTTCAGTTTTCCATTGGCGGTCAACAACCCACTCTCAATGGTAAAGGCTTCTGCTATCGGGTGAAACGCTCTTACCTGCTTGTAATGCGGAAGATTTGGATTCACAAGGTCCAGCGCTGTCTGTGCCTTCTCAACGCTCACATTGCCCGTAATCAGCGTCGCCAGATATCCGCGCCCATTGCCCACCACCACGACTTGATGCGCGCCCGGCAACTCCTGCAGAATTTTATCCTCAATCGGCTCCGGTGCGATGTTATGCCCTGACCCAAGAATAATCAGGTTCTTGATGCGGCCAACAATCTTCCAATTTCCGTTCGCATCCACTTCGCCTTGATCGCCCGTATGAAACCAACCGTTGCGGAGCACCTTCGCGGTTTCCTCCGGACGATTCCAGTACCCGGGAAAAATATTCGGCCCACGCAACACAATCTCTGCGTTGTCCGCAATTTTCATCTCCACGCCCGCAATCGCCGGCCCCGCGCGCCCCGGAACCACCGCCCCATCCGGATCATCCATAGTGCAGATCGCCGTCGTCTCGGTGAGCCCATACACCTGCAAAACTGGAATGCCCAGCATCATAAAAAACAGTTGTGTCTCCACGCTCAACGGCGCCGAACCACAAATCAGTGCGCGAAGTTTGCTGCCGATCATCTTCTTTCGGATGGTGGGAAACACCAGTCGACTCGCCAAACCCAGCCAGAACCCGTCTCCAGCACGCCTTTTACCCTCTTGCCGCCGCATCCACGCGCCCTTCGCCTTGGAATAAACTTTCAGCGGCAGCCCGCCGGTCTTCCAAAGCTGCTCATCGACCCCTTTGCGCATGCGCTCAAGAAGCGCCGGAACATTCAGAAAATAATCAGGCGATGCCAGCCGCATCTCCGCCGCAATCTTCCCAAGATCCGTATTCAACGTGACCTTGCTGCCGCGTAACAGGCAAGTCAGCATCATGATCCACGAACCCGCAAAGCACAGCGGCAAGTAGTGAAAAATGGCGTCCTGCTTAGTACCTGCCTGCGACAACCCACCCTTCATCAACTGGTCAAGTCTGCCTGACGTGCGGCCCAACATGTATCCGATGTTGCCCGCGTTCAGCATCACACCCTTGGCCTCACCAGATGTGCCAGAGGTGTAGATAATCGTCACTACATCCTGTTCCGCAACCACCGACCCCAGATTCTCCACCGGCTCGCGCGTTGGCCTGAAAACATTTTCGAAACAAAAACTAGGAGGCGACTCCGGCCACGCCCCGACAATCGAATCCGCCAACGATTTCTCTCCGCAAGCAATTACAGCCGGCCCGCAGTCCTTCATCATTGCGACCAGTTCGACCGGAGCCTGTCTCGCGTAGAGGGGAACGACCGTCAGCCCCTCGGCCATAATCGCCAAATCCATCGCGACCCACTGCATGGAATTATGCGCAAGCAGCGCGCAGCGATCGCCCCTCTTCAGTCGCAGTCGCCGCAAATAAGCCCGCGCCACCTGAACATGGGCAAGCAACTGCCGCGCCGTCAGCGAGACCGGTTGCCGGTCACCCAACTCCTGCAATACAACTGCATCGCCGCTGCGCTCCAGGCTGGCAAATATTTGGTCGAGAAAGGCCATTTTTTCGAATTGTCATCCTGAACGCAGTGGATGATCGCGAAGCGAATCATCTACGAAGTCGAAGAGCCTGCCCTGAGCGAAGTCGAAGAGACCCCTACACCCTAAACTCACCGCCGCAGCAACGCTCTCCGCGAGCTCTACCCGTACGCCGCAACCAGCCCCTTCAACCCTTCGCTCATAGGCGGCAAGTAATCCTCCCAACTCCACTCTCCGCGCCGCGTAGGAAATTCCGGATACCGCCGCTGCACTTCTTCTTCGAAATACACGCCCATGCGTGCCATCATTTTCAAATTCCTGACCACCGTCCGAGCAATGCCATCGGCAATGCGCTCGCCGTCGCGAGCCAGAATCTCGAGCGCCGCTAAAGTCCGCGCTTCCAAATCTGGGTCATCCACATTCATCAGCAATTCCTGATGGCCGCGCTCGTTCATCAGGTTTCGTATCCGCTCATCCATGGTGATGCCCGCGGACGCCACCAGAGCCGGCATCGAAGTCACAATCCCGTGATAGCGCGAAGAGACCATCATGCGACAGGCTCGCAGAATACTGACTAGTTGGTACATGTTGTAATCGTCAGAAGTGAGCACCGGAACTCCGCCCAATTTCTCGGAAATTCGCCGGCAAGGCCGCGCATCCATGCGCTCGGTCGCTGCCATGATCACAAACACGTTTTGCCTCTGCCGGAATGCCGCCACCGCATTCGCAATCGAACTCACATAATGTTCATAAGCGCGATCCGCCTCGGGCCCCGCATTGTGAAAATACGGCCCCCGGTAATGGCTCTCTTTGTACGCACCTGTCAGGCTGTGCAGCGCCGCTTTCGCCACCGATGCCTTAACCGGCCACTCAAACGGATTAATAGGACACACGACTAGCACCGGAGTCGTCCCATCCCAACCCACATCGCGCAGCGCCTTCTGCCCGTACTCCGCGCCCAGCGGCTCAAACGTCCATGCCGTGTCGGTGCCCAACTCTGTCGGCACACCGAGTTCGCGCAGAATTTTTCGCGACTCATCATTGCGCGTGATGATCAGCGAATTCCTGCAGTAGCGCCCGCACATCTTCGCCACCAGCGGATCCATCGCTCCCGCTTCCGCCCCGTAGCCGACCGACAATTTGTTTTCCGCCGCCGCGATGCCCAATGAACCAATCATCATGGTCGCCAGCGCATTCGCAAATTTCGACTTGAACATCGAACCTTCACATGCCACCACTCCATGATGTTTAGGCACTTCATTCGCCAGAAAAGGAGGAAATATATCCGGCAGCCGTACCTGCGATGTACCTTCAAAATATCCGCGCGAACGGTCGAAATTAAACGTCATCATGCTGAGGTCAACGTTTTCCGGCCCCAGAATCCGCCGGATTTGCCGCAGCATTTCTTCGACCCTTACATCCGATCCCGTGTTGCGCGTCCCGTTGTAGCCTGCGAATAGAAGCTTCAATTTCCCGCCCGGCTGCCACGGTTCCCGCTTTCCCGCCATCCATTGAAGTTTTTTGCCCTCGATAATCCCCGATACCCACGCTTCAAGCACGAAGTCCATCATGCGGCGGAGCCTCCAGCCCTCATGTTTTCCGGCCACGCCCGATACGGATACTGAAAATTATGCTCGCGGCTAAAACGAAGAAGCGGAAAACTGTATCGCGAAAAAGGAACCGGTTTGCGCCCAATTTCCGTCGTAACCCTCCGGTTGTCGAAAACAGTATTCCAAGTCAGATAAGGCATGAAAACTTTCATTAAGGCAGCCCCGTGCCCGACTGACCCTTTGCGGTTTGCCAGCACTTTAATGACGGAATCGAACGGATTTTCGAGGATGGGTACAAATACGGGAGCACGCTTGTTCTGCTCCGCCGCCAGCGCATGGGTCAGTTCCTGAAACGTCTGCGAGTCGTTGCCCGAAGAAAGATGATATGTATCGTAGTCGGGATTCGCCTTCATGTGCAGGGTCGAAATCACTTCGGCAACGAAGTCCACATTCACAATGTCGATCTTGTCATGCGGGCGAAATGGAAGCACCGGCAATTCCGCAAGAAACACGAACGATCGCACCATGTCGAACTGCGTTGTCTGCGGATAGCGACTGTCGCCCAACACGATACTCGGGCGGAAGATCGTCAGCGGCACGTCGGGCAGCAACTCCCGCACCATGTGCTCGCAGAATTTCTTGGTTCGGGCATAAGGATCGTAATCGGAAAGTTCCCACTGAATCGAATGATCTTCCGAAACAATTTCATGGCTGCGCTTCCCTGCGACGGCAACCGTACTTACATTCGAGAACCGGCGCAGCCCGTGATAGTACTGCGATCGCCGCGCCAGTTGCACTACTTCAAGCGTTCCGCGCAGGTTCACATTCAAACAACTTTTCTCCGACTTGCGATTTAACGAAGCAGCGCAGTGCAACACCGAATCGGTGGTGTGAACCAGCCGATCGTAATCGTCGGCGCCGAGCCCGAACTGCGGCAATGTAATGTCGCCGCGAAAAATCCGGATCTTTGACTGCAAATATTCGTAAAACTTCGGAAACGGCAGGTGCAATTGCAGTGCGTTCCAAAGCCGCAGCTCCGCCTCGCGCGCATCGCGGCCACGCACCAGCACGTTCAGTGTAGCGTCATGCTGTTGCAGGAGATTAGCGGCGACATGCGCGCCAATGTATCCGGTCCCACCCGTCAGGAATATTGCCACGTTGCTCCGTTCGTCCCCGTCTTCAGCGCGTCGCCTTCGTCCCTCGTCTTCGTTGTCGCCGACCGCATAGCGGACACCTGTGGCATGTGCAGCAACCGCGGCGCGCGCGCTTCCAACGGACGTCCTTCAATCAGCGGATATGTCCAGCGCCGCAATGCGGGAATGTGAATATCGATCCAATATTCCCACCAATCTAATCCCGCCGTGTCATACCCGAAAACTTCTCTCTCTTCAGGCGACAGCGCCTGCGATAGCTTCTCGACATTATCTGCGACAAAGTCATGCTCATTCAGCAGAATAAAGGGCTCGAACAGGCCAACTAATTTTTCCACGCGCTCAAGATTGCGCTCCGTCTTGGCCAGCGGTTTTTTCATGGCGGACGGCAGCGGAGACATCGCTCGCTGAATCGACTTGATAATCATCTTCTGCGCCGGCGCCGACATGCGGTTGTAACGCTCCTTGGAAACCGAAATCGCATCCATCCTCAACCGTAGCCAGTATTCGAGCCCCTCCTGTGCGCGATAGTGCCGCCGGTGGCCCAGCGACGTCAACTCAATCGATCGCCCCATGTCACACGGATTCGTAACCGACGTCGCGAGCTGATATGCAGGATCGTGGCGCCGCTCCACCAGCGCTGCTCCAATCAGCGTCATCCCCGCGCATACAGCATCAACTGGAATAATGTCCAAACGCTTTCGTTCATTTGAAGGCAACTGTCGGAAAGCCGTCCCCAACAAGTACGACAGCGACGCCGAAGTGTTGATGCCTTCATTCCAGCCCCGAAACGGCTTCGCCACCGACGTCTCAACAATGGCCGGACGCACAATTGCAATCGGTAGTCCCCCGCCCTCTGCCGTAATATTTTTCGCAATTAGCGTTTCCGCAAGGCTCTTAGTGAAGGTGTACGTATTCGGCCAGCCTAGCTCCTGCGCGCGCCGGGTCGCCTCTTCGGTGAGATAATTTTTCAACCAGCGCACGCGGTTCTTGCGGACCTGGTTCTCCAGCGCCTGACCACTCAGCCCTTTTGCGGCATGCTCTTTTTCTAATGCCTGCTTCGTCAATTCCTCGGTGACTTCGGAGCTTTCCGCTCGCGCTTCCGCCAACTCGACCAGATCGTGCAGGCGATACCATTCTTTTTCCGCATCAAAATCCGCCAAGCCCGAGGGCGTGTAATTGGGACGCAGCCGCTCGCTCACCCGTCCATCGCGCTGCCCCGCCACATAACAGGTCGAAAGATGCAATAAAGCTGCATGATCAGATCCGCGTATGAATTCAATCAGGTGATATGTGGAATCTACATTCACCGCCAGGGCGTCCCGCAGATCAGGATTGAAATCCGTGAGCCCCGAGCTGTTGATGATCAGATCCACTTCATTGCGGAGCCGCGCGGCTATGTCGGGATCCATCCCTAAATCGGGTCGCGAAACATCGCCTTCTACCACCTCGATTTTTTCCGCCAGCAACACGCCCAACTGGTCGCCATATTTTTCAAACAACGAATCAAAAACCGGTGACCCCTCAATCATCTTTTCGAAGCGCTTCTGAGCCGGACTCGACTTCTGCCTCCGGATCAGCAAATAAAGTTTTCCAATCTCCGGCAGGTCCATCAGCGTATCTGCCAGCCACACCTTGCCAATAAATCCGGTAACACCGATCAGCATCACGCGTTTTCCGCCCAGAGCCTTGCGCACCGAAAACGGCGTTGAATGCCGTTTGTCGTCGAAATAAACAATGGGACGAACTCGCGGCGACTCCACCCGCACCGCCGGAACAATCGCCGATGCCAGCGCCTTCGGTCCGCGCAAACCAAGAGCCCGCACCCATCGCGCTGGGCTCTGCTGCCCGTCCGGCCCCGCTTCTCGAATTCGCGCAAACAATCCTCGCGGGCGAATCACCGGACTCAGCAACCGTCCCGTCGCTACGCCCCCACGAAAATCCAGACGGTTAGCGATAATCCAGCGCACCCCCAGATGCCGTGCCAGCGGCCGCATCACGTGCTCTAACCCCTGGCTCACCAGGACGACTTCCGCTCCAGTGGCTTGGAGCGCCTTCAGTTGACGCACTCCATCTTCCTTAAGCAGTGGCTTGAGCTTGTACTCAAATTCCTCCTCACCCAGAAGGTCGAGGCGGTCGCGGGTGATGCCGCGCAGAACCGCGTGCACGATCCGGGTCGCAGCAATACGGTTCGTCGCGTACAGAAATGGCCGCAGAAGCGCCATCAAGAGCACCAGGCTCCGCCGCGCCGCCCGCGCAATAAACGTCTGGCTGTTCCAGGTAAAAAACGCGATCGGACGAACCGTCGTAAGTTCGAGCAGACTTCCTTCGACGCGCCAGTAAACTGGCGACACGGGCCGTGAACGCACAGTCATTGCCCCGCTAGACATTGACTCGCTAGATACTGACCCGCTAGAGATTCGCCCGCTAGATGACCCGCTGGGTCGATCAGAGAGATTGATTTTTGGAGTGCGCATCGAAGCGGCGCGTGTAGCCTGCCCCACGCCGCCCGCTGTCTTCGTAGCGTCGGTCGCCATTCCTGCGCGGCCTTCTTCGAGATTGCTCACGTTTTCCAAAGATTAAGATTAATAGTTGGCCGCACGCCCAGCTTATTCAGCCAGCGGACCGCAATCAACCATTTTAACCTCTCCCTCACAAACCATGAAGAATAACCGTCAGGGCCGTGGCACCAGGAACTTCGCATTCGCAACGCACCACCTTTTAGCCACGACCGAGACGGTTTCAGGGAAGTGAGGACCTGTCGACGTACATAGCGGACGTTGACCAAGACAGAACAGCCGATCTTAACCCGGACGTTCCACCCAGCACACATCCCAGTACTTGCCGAACTTGCGTACATTTTCGCGGAAGACGCCGACTACCTCAAAGCCAAACCGCTTATGCAACGCCTCGGTCGCCACGTTAGGCAAAGCATACCCAGCAACAAAACGATGAATGTCCTCGCCTTTCAACGACGCAAATAACTCCGCATATAACCGCTTGCCAATTCCTTTCCCCACCGCCTCCGGAGCGCAATAAATCGTGGCCTCAACCGTCGTCTCGTAGGCGGCCTTCGGACGAAATCGGGTCGTTCCCGTGTAACCGATCACGACTTTATTTTCTTCCCCCACCAGCAGTCGATGTCTTCCCGTCGGGGCAAACTGCGAGAACCATGCTTCGCGGCGCTCCATCGTGTATGGCTCAACATCAAACGTGACTGCAGTATTCACGACGTAGTAGTTATAAATCTCGTTGATTCTCGCCAGATCCTCGCGTTGCGCCGTCCGAATCCGCATCTCGCTCATGGCCCGATCTCAATTCCGATTTCTGCATTTACCACATTACCCATCCAACTACCGCCGCTCCCGCCACAACCCAAGCTGAGTTAACCCGAAACCGAAGCAGCGCGATCAAACTCACGCCGAACACAATCAGCGTCCTGCGATCCACAATAGACGCACGCGCCAACTGCATTGCCACCACTGCCATTAACGCCAGCGAACCTGCAACCACGCCATCGAGAGCTGCCGCCGCCACCGCCGACCTTCGCAGGCGCGGTAGAAATGGCCCGCTCACCGCAACCAGCAGAAACCCAGGCAGAAAAATTCCCACGGTTGCCACCACCGCGCCAGGCCATCCGGCCACGACATATCCAATGAAAGTAGCGGTCGCAGATAACGGACCAGGAGTGAACTGCCCTACCGCGACCGCGTCAAGAAGTTGCTTTTCGGTTAACCAGCGCAAACGCTCTACGAATTCGGTCTGCAGGAATGCCAGCAAAACGTATCCGCTGCCGAAGACAACGGCTCCAATCTTTAAGAACGACAGGAACAATCGCAGTAGTCCCACCGGAATAGCCGCTCCCGTAGCGAGAACCGCCATAACCTGAGCCAACCCCTTCGGCGCTCCCAGTAGTTTGTTGAGTCCTAACCCAGATGCGCTAACGCACAGCAGCCGATTCTTCATCGTCAAAGCCGCAACCGATATTAATCCTGCAATTACCAACACCAGCACCGGGCTAACGCCCAGAAGACTAAGCATCGCTGCAAGCGCCGCAATCAACGCCAGCGGAATCGTTCGCACGCCGGTTCGTCCCATCTTACCCAGCGCCTGGATTACGATTGCAACCACGGC
>Ga0137395_10000142_pt1 | contig 24629 bp, 21 predicted proteins | sample czobulk216metaG_FD_108283 | JGI IMG/M metagenome (GOLD analysis project Ga0137395, IMG submission 108283) | Vadose zone soil microbial communities from Angelo Coast Range Reserve, California, USA - czobulk2.16 metaG | ecosystem: Environmental > Terrestrial > Soil > Vadose zone | place: USA...
CCCTTCGAACTCCACATCGCGCTGCGGTACCTGCTCGCCAAGCGGAAGCAGGCGTTCATTTCCGTCATCTCGCTCGTATCGACGATCGGTGTGGCGGTCGGCGTGATGGCGGTGATCATCGCGCTGGCCGTGATGACCGGCCTGCAGCAGACGCTCCGGGATCGCATCCTCGGCTCGCAGCCGCACGTCTACGTGTCGCGCGTCGGCGGGATTGACGATTACAAAGCCGATGTCGAGAAACTGCGCGCGATTCCGCACGTCACGGGTGTCGCACCGATGGTCCTGGGCAAGGCGATCGCCAGCGCACCTCGCCGCCAGGACTTCATCACGGTCAAGGGCATCGATCCGGCGCTCGAGCCGGCCATCACCGACCTGCAGCGGGCGATGAAGGCCGGAAGCCTGGCCGCCCTGGCCGAACGCTCGACGGCCGGCGGTAGACAGGTTGATGGGGTGGTGCTCGGCCAGGATCTCGCGACCAGCCTTGGCGTCTCGATCGGCGAGTCCATCGAGCTCATCACGGGTGAGGGCCGGCTGTCGCCGCTTGGCATGACGCCGACCAGGCGCCGGCTGCGGGTCGTCGGCATCTTCAGCATCGGCCTGTACGAGATCGATTCGGTGTACGGGTTGGTGTCGCTCGACGTCGCGAAGCGGCTGTTCGATAAGGATCAGGTCGACTACCTCCAGCTCCACGTGGACGACATCTATGCCGCGCCGGCCATCGCCAGGAACGTCGAGGCGCGACTGGGCACTCAGTACACGGCCCAGGACTGGGGCCAGATGAACAAGGCGCTCTTCTCGGCGCTGACACTCGAGAAGTTCGCGGTCTCGCTCGCCATTGGCCTCATCGTGATGGTGGCCGCGCTCAACATCGTCGCATCCCTGATTCTGCTGGTCATCGAGAAGCACCGCGATATCGGGATCCTGAAAACGATGGGGGCGCGTGCGCGAAGCGTGACGGCGATCTTCATGCTGCAGGGCCTCGTCATCGGCGCGGTCGGCACTGCGGTTGGCGCCGCGCTCGGCTACGGAATCTCCTCCGTCTGCGATCGCTACCGCCTGATTCGCGTCTCCACGGATGTCTATCAGATCGACTACATGCCGTTCACGGTGCTCGGCCTCGACTTCACCGTCGTCGTCATCGCCGCGATAGTCGTCTGCTTCGTCGCGACGATCTACCCGTCGCGTCAGGCGGCGCGCCTCGATCCGGCGCAGGCGCTCAGGTACGAATGACCAGCGGAATGGGCAGGATGGGCGGGACAGGCGGTGAGCATCAGTGAGCTTCATCACCGCGCGGGGCATCGTCAAGGGCTATCAGGTTGGCGCAACGCGCCTGACGATTCTGCGCGGGCTCGATCTCGAGGTCGACGCCGGCGAGATGGTCGCGATCGTCGGCGCCTCCGGCGTGGGCAAGAGCACGCTGCTGCACATTCTCGGCGGACTGGATCGCGCCGATGAGGGACGGATCACCGTCGGCGACGGCGACCTGACGACGATGCCGGATCAGGAGGTCGTGGCGTTCAGGAATCGGAAAATAGGATTCGTGTTCCAGTTTCATCATCTGTTGCCCGAGTTTTCCGCCGCGGAAAATGCCGAGATGCCGATGCGCATTGCCCGGCTGGCGGTGACGGACGCACGGCAACGGGCCGCCGATCTGCTCCAGCGCGTCGGCCTGGGCGATCGCCTGACGCATCGGCCGGGCATGCTGTCGGGGGGTGAGCAGCAGCGCGTCGCCGTCGCGAGGGCGCTGATCATGAGGCCATCGGTTCTACTGGCAGACGAGCCCACCGGCGACCTGGACGAGCAGACGGCCGACTCGCTCCACGCCCTCCTTCGCGAGATGCACGCGGCCTACGGATTGACGTCCGTTATTGCCACGCACAATCTGCGACTTGCCGCCGCCTGCGACCGGACCCTTCGCCTCGAAGGCGGACGTCTATCGGCCCAAACCTAAAGAGCCGAAAACCAAGTTGAGTCACGGATATGCCGTATAATGTGGTCATAGTATTCGTGGCCACAACACACTCTACTTTCACCTAGGTAGGCTGGATGTTCGAACGGTATACCGAACGAGCCCGACGAGTCCTCTTCTTCGCACGATACGAGGCCAGCCAGCTCGGCAGCATTTCCATTGAGACCGAGCACCTGCTCCTTGGGTTGATTCGGGAAGGCAAGGGGCTGACCTCCCGCATTTTCGCCCGGTCGCATCTCTCGCTCGAAAACATCCGCAAGGAAATCGAAGGCCGAACGGTCTTCCGCGAGAAGGTGTCGACCTCAGTCGAGATTCCGTTCAGCGCGGAAACCAAGCGCGTCCTGCAGTTTGCCGCCGAAGAAGCGGATCGTCTGCTCCACAACTACATCGGGACGGAGCATCTGCTCCTGGGCATCCTCCGCGAGGAGCGGTCGGTGGCGGCGTCGATCCTCGTTGAGAAGGGGATGCGCCTCAACACCGTTCGCGAGGACATCGTCCAGTTGCTGAACGAGAAGACGACGCTGCGGAGCGTCAAGGAAACGCCGCTCCTGGCCGAGTTCAGCCGGGATCTGACGGAATCGGCGCTGAAGAACCAGCTCGACCCGCTCGTCGGCCGCGACCACGAGCTCGAGCGCGTGCAGCAGGTGCTCTGCCGCCGGACGAAGAACAACGCGGTGCTGATCGGCGAGCCTGGGGTCGGCAAGACGGCCATCGTCGAGGGGCTGGCTCAGAAAATCGTCTACGGCGACGTGCCGCATTTCCTGGCCGACAAGCGGATCCTGGCGCTCGACATCTCGCTCATCGTCGCGGGCACGAAATACCGCGGTCAGTTCGAAGAACGCCTCAAGGCGATCATGAAGGAGCTGACCGACAACCCGAACATCATCGTGTTCATCGACGAGCTGCATACGCTGGTCGGGGCGGGGTCGGCCGAGGGCTCGCTCGACGCGGCGAATATTCTCAAGCCGGCGCTCAGCCGCGGCGAAATCCGCTGCATCGGCGCGACCACACCCACCGAGTACCGCAAGTACATCGAAAAGGATCGCTCGCTCGAGCGCCGGTTCCAGGCGATCAAGGTCGATCCGCCGGGCGAGCGCGAGACGATCGAGATCCTGCTCGGCGTCAAAGATCGCTACGAGAACTTTCATCACGTCGAATACACGCGTGAAGCGATCGAGGCGGCGGTTTATCAGTCGAGCCGCTACATCACCGACCGCTTCCTGCCCGACAAGGCGATCGACCTCGTCGACGAGGCCGGCGCCCGCGCCAAGCTGAAGGAAGCCGGCTACAGCGAGGAGTTCGGCGAGATCAACAAGAGCATCCGCGTCGCCGTGGAGCAGATGGAGAGCGCCGTCTCGCAGAAAGACTTCGAGAAGGCGCAGTTCTACCGCGAGCAGGAAGTCACGGCGCGCGAGAATCTGCAGTTCGTCCGCGAGAAATTCGACGTCAAGTCGAGCGCGCGCAAGATCGTCGTCGGCAAGGGCGAGATCGACGAGGTCGTGTCCAAGTGGACCGGCGTGCCGATGGCGTCGATCAACCAGGACGAAAGCGACAAGCTGCTGCGCATGGAAGCCGACCTGCACAAGCGCGTCATCAGCCAGGAGAAAGCGATCTCGGCGATCTCCAGGGCGATCCGGCGTTCGCGTGCGGGCCTCAAGAACCCGGCGCGGCCGGTCGGCAGCTTCGTGTTCCTCGGGCCGACGGGCGTGGGCAAGACCGAGCTCGCGCGCGCGCTCGCGAATTTCCTGTTCGGCAGCGACCACGCGCTGATTCGCTTCGACATGTCGGAGTACATGGAGAAGCACTCGGTCAGCAAGCTGATCGGATCGCCGCCCGGATATGTGGGCCATGAAGAGGGCGGCCAGCTGACGGAGAAGGTCAAGCGCAACCCGTACAGCGTCGTCCTGCTCGACGAGGTCGAGAAGGCACACCCCGACATCTTCAACATCCTGCTGCAGGTGTTCGAAGACGGCCATCTGACCGACGGCCTCGGCAACCGGGTGAACTTCAAGAACACGATCATCATCATGACGTCGAACATCGGCGCGCGCTTCATCCAGAAGAAGAGCTCGCTGGGGTTCCAGTCGGCGGACACGAGCGAGATCGCCAAGAGCGTCACCGACATGGTGCTCGGCGAGGTGAAGCGCACCTTCAACCCCGAGTTCATCAACCGCATCGACGAGCTGATCGTCTTCGAGGCGCTGACAGACGACGACCTGCGGCGGATCATGGGGCTGCTGGTCACGCAGCTGAACGAGAACCTGACGGACCGCAAGCTCAAGATCGCGCTCACAACCGACGTGGTCGACTGGATAATCGAGGTGACCTGCAAGGATCGCTCGTACGGCGCGCGGCCCCTGCGCCGCGCCATCCAGCGCTACGTCGAGGATCCCCTCTCGGAGGAACTGATCCGAGGCCATCTGCGCGGCGGAGACATCGAAGTCTTCATGGACGCCGGGCAGCTCTCATACAGGCCCGCGGGCGAGCTCACCGCCGGCCGCAAACTGGCGTAAGAAAAGACCGAGCACAGAGCAAAGGGCAGCACTTTGCCCTTTGCCTTCGGCTCTATGCCCTCTTTACGGCCGCCAGGTTCGAACCGACGTCTAAAACCAAGTTAAACTACGTGGTTTACGTTTCGGCTGTTGTGGTAGCTCCCTCATGTTCAAGCGTCTAGCGATTCTTGCGGGCACGGTCGCGTTGTGGGCGGCGATTCAGGTCGCGCCGGTCCAGGCACAGCAGGCGCCCGATCCGGCGGCCGCGCAACCGGCCGCGCAACCCGTCGTCCAGCCGGCCGTCCAGCCAACGGTCCGCGCTCGCCTTTGCGAAATGGACGTCGACCCGCCCGCGTCGCTGCCGCCCGCCGGCTCCGGGCCCGTCGTCTATCTGTTCGGACCCTGTTTCGACGCACAAGGCGGTACGTCGCTCATCGACTACGAGACGTACCTCTACAACATCCACCTCAAGCCGACCCGGCCGTCGCAAGGCGAGTGGACCCCCTATGACGACGCGGCCGAGAAACAGATCCACCAGGATTTTCTCGATCTCTGGGCCACCGGCTTTCTCGACAACCTGTGGATCGAGCGGCAGCCGTACATGTTCTCGAACGGCGTCGAGGGCGAGCTGATCACGTACCACATGGAAGAGCGTCAGCGCGTCAAGATCGTCGACTACATCGGCACGAAGGAAGTCGAGACGTCGAAGATCAACGAGCGGTTGAAAGAGGCGATGTCCGAAATCCGGCTCGACACGTTCGTCGATCCGGGCCTCATACGGAAGGTCTCGGGCCTCGTGCGCGACATGCTCAAGGAGAAGGGTTTTCAGAACGCCGAGGTGACGCCGGAGATCCAGGCGATGGCGGGCGGCCCGAAGGTCATCCACCTGACGTTCCACATGTCGGAAGGGCCGAAGGTGAAGATCCGGAAGATCGTCTTCACCGGCAACAAGGTCGTGAGCTCGCGGACGCTGAAGCGAAAAATGAAGGACAACAAGGAGCTGTGGTTCCTGTCGTTCATCACCAGCCGCGGCACCTTCCAGGAAACGAAGTTCGACGAAGACGCCGACAAGATCATGGCGTATTACCGCGAGCGCGGGTACATCAGAGGCAACGTGGGCGTCCCGGAGCAGAAGTTCCTGGCCGATTCGAAAAACAAGAAGACCCGCTTCATCGAGCTGCGCGTGCCGATCACCGAAGGACGGCGCTACAAGGTTGGCGACGTCGAATTCTCCGGCAACACCGTCATCAAGACCGAATTCCTCAAGCCGATGTTCGGCCTCAAGCCCGGCGAGTACTACAACGAAAAGCTCGTCCGGAAAGGCCTGGAGAAGGCGCGCGAGGTGTACGGCAGCGTCGGGTACTGGGAGTTCACCGGCTTCCCCGACTACAAGTTCCGCGACGATCCCACGCCGGGATCGGAAGCGACACCGCAGGCGCTCGCCGCGTTGCCCGAGTCGCTTCCGGCCATCGTCGACGTCCGGATGGCTCTGCAGGAAGGCGAGCAGTACCTCGTCAACCGCATCACGTTCGTCGGCAACGCGACCACGCACGACAGCGTCATCCGCCGGAACATGAACCTGGTCGAAGGCAACATCTTCGACACCAACGCGCTGAAGAACAGCGTCAAGCGGATCAACCAGCTGGGCTACTTCAAGCCGCTCGAGGAGGGCAAAGGCGTCGACTTGACCAAAGTACCCGACGTGAAGGGCAGGGTCGACGTCCGGATGAAGCTGGAAGAGCAGAACCGTAACCAGATTTCATTCGGCGCCGGCGTGTCGCAGTTCGAGGGCGTGTTCGGCCAGCTGTCGTTCCAGACGTCGAACTTCCTGGGCCGCGGCGAGAGCCTCACGCTGTCGCTGCAGGCCGGGTCGCTCGCGCAGAACTACACGCTCGGCTTCACCGAGCCGTTCCTCTTCGATCGGAACATGACCGGCGGCCTGCAGATCTTCAAGCAGGAGATCCACTACCTGAACCAGTTCACGCAGACCACGACCGGCGGCACGGTGACGTTCGGCGTGCCGGTCGGACGCGGCTTCACGCGGTTCTTCACCAACTACAGCTACTCGCGCGTGCGCGTGACCGACATCAACTCGATCTACACCGACCCGACCGTGCTGCGGCGCAATCCCTTCCTGCAGGACTCGCTGCTCATCGGACAGGGTGGCGAACGGGTCATCAGCAAGATCACGCCGAGCCTCGTGCACAACACGGTGGACAATCCGATCTTCCCGACATCGGGCGTGCGGTGGACCCTGTCGAACGATTTCGCGGGAATCGGCGGGAACGTGAGCTACCTCAAGCCGACCGTCGAGGGCGTGTATTTCTGGAAGCAGAACCCCAGGATGTCGCTCGGTTTCCACAGCAACCTCGAGTACATCCATCAGTTCGAAAGCTCGCTGTCGCTGCCGATCTTCGAGAAGCTGTTCCTCGGAGGCGAGTACTCGGTCCGCGGGTTCGACATCCGCAGCATCGGGCCTTCGGATCCGATTACGGGCCTCGTCCTCGGCGGTGACAAGAGCCTGCTGTTCAACGTCGAGCAGTCGATCGTGGTCGCCGGTCCCGTGCGGGCGATCCTGTTCTTCGACGCCGGACAGGTGAAGGGCCCGGGCGACAAGTTCTCGATCTGGGAAGACGTCCGGCAGCAGGTGACGCCGCTCGGTCCGATCCTCGTCGATCCCAACGCAGGCGTTCAGCTGGTCGACCCCAACGCGCCGCCGCCGGCCTTTGTCACCATCGGACGCCGCAGCGCCTTCAAGACATCGACGGGCGTCGAGATCCGGTTCTTCATGCCCGTGCTCAATGTGCCCTTCCGACTGATCTTCTACGACAATCCGCAGCGGGGAGGCGTGCTCGACAATAACCTGCAGCCGCAGCAGCAGTTCGGATTCCGCTTTGCGGTCGGCGCGACCTTCTAGAGGAAGACTTCATGCATCGATTCCATGTTCGTTCCGTTCTGCTGGCCGTCGCTGTTCTGGTGATGGGCGCGTGTTCGAACGACACGCTCTCGTCGCTGACCACGCCGACCACTCCCACCACGTTCACCGACACGTTTACGGGCACCTTGTCGAGGAACGGAGCGTTCACCCATTCGTTTACGACAGCGAGCCTGGGCGGGATCACCGCGACGCTCGTCGCGCTGGCGCCGACGAGCACGCAAATCGTCGGCATGAGCCTCGGCGTGTGGACGGGCTCAACCTGCAGCACGAGCCCGGCGACGGGCGGTGCGTCGAGCGACGTAGCGTCCACGGGGAGCTCCATCACGCTCAACGCGACCGCGGCCGGCAGCCTGTGCGTGCGCCTCTACGACGTCGGCTTCATCACCGAGCCCGTGCTCTACACGCTGCAGGTTCAGCACCCCTGAATCTGAGGTAAAATCCTGGACTTCGCTCACGAAAGGACTGAACTGTAATGAAGGGTGTTGTGATTGCCGCGTCGCTCGCGCTCGGGTTGAGCGCCGCTCCTGTACTGGCCCAGGCCCCCACGCGGCCCGCCCAGCCGGCACCGGCCCGGCCCGCCGCCCCGGCCCCCGCGCCGGCTCAGACGGCCGCACCGACCCAGCCGCCCGCGCCGTTTCCGGCTGGCGCCAAAGTCGCGTATGTCAACCTGCAGCAGATCGCCAACCTGTCGGCCGAAGGCAAGACTCTCACGGCCAAGGTGCAGGCGCTGATGCAGAAGAAGCAGAACGAAGCGGCCGCGAAGACCAAGGCGCTCGCGGACGCCCAGAACAAACTGCAGTCGGGAGCCGCGCTCCTCAGCGATGCGGCCAAGGCGGCCCTCGAAAAGGACGTCGAGCGGATGAATGTCGAAGGTCAGCGGTTCCAGCAGGACGCCCAGGCTGAGATCAACGAGCTCTCGCAGCAGCTCCAGAATGAATTCCAGCAGAAGCTGTTTCCGATTCTCGACGTCGTCGCCAAGGAGAAGGGCATCGACTTCCTCCTCAGCGCGGCCGACGCGGGCATCGTCTGGGCGGCTCCAGGTCTCGACCTGACGATGGATGCCGTGAAGAAGTTGGACGAGAGGGCGCAGGCTGGTTCGAAACCGGCGGCTACTCCCGCACCGGCTCCCGCGGCGCCTGCCACCAAACCCTAGCTGGGAATACGCGGGGCTGAGAGCTGAAGGCTGAGGGCTGCTAGAATCTGCCCTCAGTTCTTTGCCTTCAGCCCTTAGCCCTCAGCCCTCAGCCCTGTCGTCCGTGGCCGGTATCAACATCCCAATCCTTCTCGACAGGTTCTGTCACCGATATCCGTCGGTTCTGGTCGACGCCATCACGGAGCACGAGGCCGGCCGCCGGCTCGTGGCTGTCAAGAACGTCACCGTCACGGAAGAATTCTTTCAGGGCCACTTCCCAGGCACGCCGCTCATGCCCGGCGTGCTGATGCTCGAGTCGCTCTCACAGGTCGCGGCCGTTCTGCTCCTCGAGCGCGACGATGCGCCGCCTAACGCGCGCGTGTATCTGCGCGGCATCAACGACGCGAAGTTCCGCCGGCAGGTCGTGCCGGGCGATCGCCTGCGGCTGGAAATCTCGCTCGTCCGTCGACGTGCGACGCTGGCGCGCGTGCAGGCGGCCGCCTACGTCGGCGACCAGATCGTCGCGGAAGCCGAGCTGCTGCTCGGCCTGATGCCCGATGGGGCATTCATCGATCCGGCGGCGATCGTTCATCCGCGCGCCGTTGTCGGTACGGGCACGACGATCGGCCCGCACGCCGTGGTCGGACCTCACGTTCGCCTTGGCGCAAATTGTGTCGTCGGCGCCTCCGCTGTCATCGATGGCTGGACGGACGTCGGCGATGAGACGGAGATTTTTCCTTTTGCCTCGATCGGGCTGATCCCGCAGGATCTGAAGTTCCGCGGCGAGCCGACGCGGTTGTCGATCGGCCGCCGCAACATCTTCCGCGAGTTCGTGACGATCAACCGCGGCACGCAGGGCGGCGGCGGCGTCACGGAGATCGGCGATCGCAATGTGTTCATGGCGTACGTGCACGTCGCGCACGACTGCCATGTCGGCCACGACGTGATCTTCGGTCCGCACGCGACGCTGGGCGGCCACGTCACAGTGGAAGACTTCGCGAACATCAGCGCGGGATCGGCCGTGCATCAGTTCTGCCGCGTCGGCCGGCATGCCTTCATCGGCGGCTATTCCGTCGTCACGAAGGACGCACTGCCGTTCGCGCGGACCGTCGGAAGCCGCCCGGCCCGCATCTTCGGCGTGAACACGATCGGCCTGATGCGCAGGGGCCTTCAGCCGGAAGTGGTCGAAAAGCTCAAGCGGAGCTTCCGCTACCTGCTCCAGTCGAAGTTGAACACCACAAAAGCACTGCAGCAGATTCAGCGCGACAAGACGCTGGCGTGCGATGAGGTGCACTACCTGCTCGAGTTCATCCGCCTGTCGCAGCGCGGGGTAATCCTCCGGCGGGCGACACGCCGCGCCGAAGAGGTGCTGGCAGATGAGTAGCGCAATCGTGCAATGAAGCTGGGCCTGATCGCGGGAAACGGCCGCTTTCCATTTCTCGTCCTGGAGGCTGCGCGCTCGCAGGGCCACGAGGTCACCATCGTCGCCGCCCAGGAGGAGGCCTTTCCCGAGCTGAACGAGGCGGCGAAACGGCTCGGCGCCGACATCCACTGGATTTCCATCGGCCACCTCGGGAAATGTATCAATCTGCTCAAGGACGCCGGCATCGCGAACGCCGTGATGGCCGGCCAGGTGAAGCACGCGAAGATCTTTTCGGGCGCGATCCCCGACTGGACGATGGCGAAGGTTCTGCGGAATCTGATGTCGAAAAACACCGACGGGCTGATCGGGGCCATTGCCGACGTGCTTCGCGAGAACGGCATCGAGCTCATCAACTCGACCTCGCTCATCACGCCGCTGCTCGCGAAACCGGGCGTGATGACGACGCGCCGCCCGTCCGAGGAAGAGCAGAAGGACCTCGAATTCGGGTATCGCATGGCCGATCAGATCGCGGCGCTCGACATCGGGCAGACGATTGCGGTGAAGCATCAGGCGGTTGTCGCCGTCGAAGCGATGGAAGGCACCGACGAAGTGATCGGCCGGGCGGGGCATCTCGCCGGTTCGGGCGTGTGCATCATCAAGGTCGCCAAGCCGAAGCAGGACATGCGCTTCGACGTGCCCGTCGTCGGGTTTGCGACCGTCCAGGCGATGCGCGTCGCCGGCGCAGCGGTCCTGTCCGTTGATGCCGGCAAGACGCTGATACTCGACGGCGAAGCCGTGCGCGCGTCGGCGAACGAGGCGAAGATCGCGATCGTGGGACGCCCCCTGCCTCAGTGAGTCATTCGATCGCCCGTCTATCACGAAGCCACGAAAACCACGAAGGTCTCTTTTGTACGGTGATTCTTCGTGAGCTTCGTGACTTCGTGATAAACAGTCACATCTAGTCAGCAATGCCGCTACGCATAGCAGTGATCGGTGTCGGCCATCTCGGCAAGCATCACGCCCGCATTCTGTCCACGATGCCAGGGGTCGAGCTCGTGGCGGTGGTGGACACGCATCTGGGTCGCGCCACCGAGATCGCGTCGGAGTACCGAACACGCGCGTCGATGGATTCCCGCGAGGTAAAAGGCAAGGTCGACGCGGTCACGATTGCCGTGCCCACCGAGATTCATCGCGAGATCGCCCTGCCGTTTCTCCTGGCCGGAATTCCGGTGCTCGTCGAAAAACCCATGGCCAGGAACCTCGCCGAGGCGGACGAGATGATCGCCGCGGCCGCGAAGGGGGGCACCGCTCTTGCCGTCGGCCACACCGAGCGCTTCAATCCCGCTGTCGCGGTCGCGCGCGAACACCTCACCGATCCCCGCTTCATCGAGGTCCACCGCCTGGGCGTGTTCCCGGAACGCAGTCTCGACATCGACGTGGTATTCGACGTGATGATTCACGACCTCGACGTCATCCTGTCGCTCGTGAAATCAGAGGTGGCGTCCATCGACGCGGTGGGCGTGCCCGTGCTCACCAAACGCGTCGACATCGCCAACGTTCGCCTGCGATTCGCGAACGGCTGCATGGCCAACCTGACCGCCAGCCGAATCAGCCGCGATCGCATCCGGAAGATCCGCTTCTTCCAGCCGCAGGCGTATCTGTCGATCGACTACGCGGCGCAGAAGGTGGAGAAGTGGACGCTCGACAGGATTCTGGGCATCCCGAAAATCAACGGCGGGGAGCTGCCAGTCACCACTGAGGAGCCGCTGGCGCGCGAGCTGGCGGATTTCGTGGATGCGATCAAGAACAAGCGAAGCCCGCTGGTCGGCGGGGAAGACGGGCGGCGCGCGCTGGCCCTGGCTCAGGCGATCACGGATAAAATAGCGTCCGCAACTTAATCACAAAGGCACAAAGAACCACGAAGCCCTCGCAGGCCGTCGATGTATTCAGACCTGACCGAATTCCTGACTGATCTCGACAAGCGGCGGCTGCTCGCACGCGTCGCGGAGCCCGTCAGCCCGGACCTTGAGATCGCCGCGGTGACGGACCGCGCCTGCAAATCCCCCGACGGCGGCCCGGCGCTGCTGTTCGAGAGGCCCTCAGGCTTCGACACGCCGGTGGCCACCAACGTGTTCGGGTCGCTCGAGCGCATGTGCCTGGCCCTCGGCGTCGAGAAGCTCGACGACCTCGCCCGTGAGATCGACGAGCTGATGACGCCGCCCGCACCCAAAGGCATCATCGACGCGCTGAAGCTGGCTCCGCTCGTCGGTCGCCTCAGCGACCTGATGCCGAAGACGGTCAAGGACGCGCCGTGCCACGAGGTCGTTCGCAAGGACGGCAGTCTCGATGAACTGCCGATCCTCAAGTGCTGGCCGGAAGACGGCGGCCGGTTCATCACGCTGCCGCTCGTCTTCACGAAAGATCCCGAAAGCGGCGTCCGCAACATCGGGACTTATCGGATGCAGGTGTTCGACGGACGGACGACGGGCATGCACTGGCAGCGGCACAAGGGAGGCGCTCAACACCATCGTGTCGCCGAACGGCTCGGGAAGCGCCTCGAAGTTGCCGTTGCGCTCAGCCCTGAGCCGGTGCTCACGTACTGCGCAACCGCGCCCATGCCCGAAGGCCTCGACGAGTTGCTGCTCGGCGGGTTTCTGGCGCGGCGCCGCATCGAGATGGTCAAGTGCGTCACCGTCGACCTCGACGTGCCCGCGAGCTCGCACATCGTGCTCGAAGGCTACGTCGAGCCCGGCGAGCGCCGGCGGGAGGGGCCCTTCGGCGATCACACGGGCTTCTACTCACAGCCGGACGACTACCCGGTGTTTCATCTGACGTGCATCACGCAGCGGAAGAAGCCCACGTACCTCACGACCATCGTCGGGATTCCGCCGATGGAGGACTACTTCCTCGGGCTGGCGAGCGAACGCATCTTTCTGCCGATGATCAGAAAGACGGTGCCGGAAATCGTCGACATGCATTTTCCCGCCGCCGGCATCTTCCACAATCTCGTCATCGTCTCCATCGACAAGCGATACCCCGGCCATGCCCGCAAGATCATGAACGCGTTCTGGGGCCTCGGTCAGCTCATGTTCTCGAAGACGATCGTCGTCGTCGACAAAGACGTCAACGTGCACGACATGAACGAGGTCGCGTGGATTGTCGGCACGCACATAGACCCCATGCGCGACGTGCAGATGACGAAGGGTCCTGTCGACGATCTGGACGATGCGGCGGAGCTGCCCGCGTTCGGCGGCAAGATGGGTATCGACGCAACGCGCAAATGGGCCTCGGAGGGATACAACCGCACCTGGCCGACACGGATCGCGACGTCCGAAGCTGCCGGCCAGAAGGCCGCCCTGATCTGGTCGCGCCTCAAAGGACGGTGACGTGATTTCGGACTCAGAGGTCGCGTCGCTTGCCGCTTCGCACGACATCATTGCCATCGGCATGCAGGCCGACGCGGTTCGGCGCGAGAAGCACGGCAACAGGACGACGTTTGTGCGCGTCGCCCATGTGTCCGCCGACGTGGGTGCTCCGCTCGAATGGCCGGCGGCCGCCGGCGAGGTGCGGATCGTCGGCACGCCACCGACGCCGGCTGCGGCGATCGCTCGAGTCAAAGAAGTGTCCGCGCGGGCCGGCGGCGTCCCTGTATCGGCGTTTTCGCTGGCCGAGCTCGAACGGCTGGCGATTCGCGAGCAGATCACACTGCGGGCGATCCTCGAGGAGCTGAGCGCCGCCGGGCTCGATCTCGTGGCCGAGGCACCCTTCGATGAACTCCAGGATCCGCGGCGATCGATCGAGGAAGTAAACATCGCCGGCCTGGCGCTGGCCCGCCTGACGGTCAGCAAGCTCCCCCCCGTCGACACGTTGTCGTGGCTCAGACAGGTAGCGGAGTTGCAGTACGACGTCGCTGTCATCCGCGCGTTCGCGCCGCTTCCGCGTCAAGTCAACCCGGCTGTTCCCACGACCGGTTATGACGACGTGAAGCGAGTGGCGCTCGCGCGGCTGGCTGTGCCGCGTATTCCGTCGATTCAAGTGGACTGGACGCTCTACGGCCCGAAGCTGGCCCAGGTCGCGCTCACGGTCGGCGCCGACGATGTGGATGCCGTGTCGGCCGAAGACGACAACAGCCAGGGCCGGCGCCGCGCGCCGCTCGAGGAGATCCTCCGGAACATTCGCGCAGCCGGCCAGGAACCGGTCGAGCGAAACGGGATCTTCGAGATGATCAACCGATGATCCGACTAGGGGCCGTCGGTTACCTCAACGCCCGCCCGCTCGTGTATGACCTTGATCGGAATCTGCGATTTCAGGTGCGGTACGACCTCCCATCGGAGTGTGCGCGTCTGCTGCATGCGCACGAGATCGACCTCGGTCTGATTCCGTCGATCGAATACCTGCGTGGTCCGAGTCCTTACGGCATCGTGCTGGGTGCGGGTGTAACTTCGAAAGGCCCGGTGAAATCGGTCGCGCTCTACACACGTCGCGAGCCTCATGACATCCGGACGGTCGCCATGGACACCAGCTCACGCACGTCCGTGGCGCTTGTGACGATTTTGCTGAGCAGGACATACAAGCTCGTCATCGAGCCGGTGGTGATGGCGCCGAATCTCGATCTGATGCTCGAACGAGCTGACGCCGCCCTGGTCATCGGCGACGTCGCGTTGTTCCTCGATCACGAGGCGGCCGGTGTTCAGAAGATCGATCTCGGAGAGGCGTGGACGGCGGCTACCGGATTGCCGTTCGTGTATGCCCTGTGGGCCGGGTGGCCGCACGCGGTCACGCCGGAGGATGTCGGCGCGTTGCTTAGCGCACGTAATGCTGGAGTCGCACACGTCGACGAAATCGCGGCCGAACACGCTCCAGGCGATTCGGCGCGACAGTCAATGATCAGTCGCTATTTACGCGATAATATTGGCTACCGTCTTGACGGTGAGGCAGAGGAAGGGCTGAAAACCTTCTATAGCTACGCGACGGAGCTCGGCTTGGCGACGTACGACGGCGAGCTTCGCATCTACCATGCCGATTACGGAGCTTATTGAGAAAGTAAGGGCGGGTGGCCGCGTCAACGCGGCCGAAGCGCTCGAGCTGTATCGCTCGGCGCCGACCCCGGTGCTTGGCCAGCTCGCCGACGACATCCGTCAGCGAAAACATCCTGGCGGCATCGTCACCTACATCATCGACAGGAACGTCAACTACACCAACGTCTGCGTTGCGAAATGTAACTTCTGCGCATTCTACCGGGAAGTCGGATCCCCGGAGGGCTACGTCCTCGGCTTCGACGAGCTGTTCAGAAAAATCGACGAGACCATCGCGGTCGGAGGCGTCCAGCTGCTGCTGCAGGGTGGACATAATCCCGACCTGCCGCTCTCGTGGTACGAAGATCTGTTCCGCGCGGTGAAGACTCGTTATCCGGATTTCAAGCTGCACGCGTTGTCCCCGCCTGAAGTCATCCATTTGTCGCGGCTGTCGCAGCTGCCGGTCCCCACGATCGTCGAACGGCTCATCGCGGCTGGACTCGACAGCATCCCGGGCGGCGGCGCCGAGATCCTGGTCGACCGGGTCAGGACGCTTCTCCACTGTTACGGCAAGGCGACATCCGACGAATGGCTCGACGTCATGCGTCAGGCGCACCGCGCCGGCCTGCGCACGACGGCGACGATGATGTATGGGACGGTGGAGACGGATGCCGAGCGCATCGAGCACATGATGCGCCTCCGCGATCTCCAGGACGAAACCGGCGGCTTCACGGCCTTCATCACGTGGAGCTTTCAGCCGGACCATACCGAGCTTGGCGCCGAGCGTCGAATCAGCGAAGCGACCGGCGTCGACTATCTGCGCACCCTCGCGATCTCGCGCATCGTGCTCGACAACTTCGACAACCTCCAGGCGTCGTGGGTGACGCAGGGCGGAAAAGTGGGGCAGCTCAGCCTCGCGTACGGCGCCAACGACATGGGCAGCGTGATGATCGAAGAGAACGTCGTCCGCGCCGCGGGTGCGAGCTACTGCATGGACGAGCTGGAGATCGTGCGCAACATCGAGGATGCCGGCTTCAGGCCGAAGCGGCGCAGCATGCACTACGACATCCTCGGCGATCCAATCTGCATCGAGCGCCACGTGCCGCGGATGCTGGAGCTGGCGACGGCGCGAGAGGCCGGCGACACTCACGTGCCCGAGGAACTGCGCTTGTATCCTGCGCGCAGCAGGACCGGCAAGAGCGAGAGACTGCAGAATGGCAAAAGTGCAGAATCTCAGAATTGATTGAGCGCTTTCAGATTCCTTCCAATCCTGGCATTCTGCAATTCTGCGGTCCTGCCATTTCATGATCCGCTATCACTCCTCCTGGATCGTCCCGATTGAGGGCGAGCCGATTCGTGACGGCTGGTTCACGGTCGACCGCGGCCGCCTCGTCGCGCTGGGGCGCCGTGCGGCGAACGATCCGACGCCAGGCGTCGGGCTGGGCGACGTCGCCGTCATGCCCGGGCTCGTCAACGCGCACACGCATCTCGAGCTGTCGTACTTGCGCGATCAGATCGCGCCATCGACATCGTTCACCAGTTGGGCCCGGCAGATCATCTACGAGCGCCGCAAGCGGCCCAAACTGCAGGATCCCGAGATCATGTCGTCGATTGCGGCGGCGATTGGCGAGTGTGTGAGAAGCGGTACGGCCGTCGTGGGCGACATCAGCAACACCCTGGCGCCGTTCAGAGCCCTCGCGGACAGCCCGCTGGCCGGCGTCGTGTTCTGGGAAATCATCGGGTTCAAGATCGAGAAGCCCGACGAGTTCGTCGAGCATGCCGTCGGCGAACTGGGCGCTCTGCCGGCGACGGATCGCGTCCGCGCGTCGCTTTCCGCGCACGCACCGTACTCGGTGGCGCCGCTGCTGTTCCGGGCGATCAAGAAGGCCGTCGCCCGGATGCCGTTCATGCCGTGTGCCGTGCACCTGGCCGAAAACGTGGAGGAAGTCGAGCTGCTCAAAACCGGCGGCGGACCGTGGAAGACGCTGATGAAAGACATCGGCTCCTGGAATCACGAGTGGACGGCGCCAGGCGTCGGGCCGGTGGCGTACCTCGACGACATGGGGTTTCTCGACAACCGCCTGCTGGCCGTCCACGGTGTGCAGATGTCGACGGCCGATCTTGCGCGCCTGAAGGAGCGTGGCACGACGCTCGTCACGTGTCCTCGCAGCAACGCCCACACGGGTGCCGGGCTGCCGCCGGTGGCCGATTTCTACGAGTCCGGCGTCCGCGTCGCGATCGGCACCGACAGCCTTGCCAGTTCACCCGACTTGAACGTCTTTGCCGAGGTCGCGACGCTGCATGCGCTTGCGCCTTCCGTACCCGCGGCGTCCCTTCTGGCGAGCGCGACTATCGAAGGGGCTCGCGCGCTGGGCTTCGATGCCGACTACGGCACGATGGAACCGGGAAAGCTTGCGCGCCTGCTGGCGGTCGACGTCCCGCCAGGCACGAGCGATGTGGAAGAATACCTGGTGTCCGGAGTCCACCCCGGACAGATTCGGTGGGTTGAGCCTTCGTGACACGCCTGGGAACCTATCTGTCGTTCGTCCGCTTCAGCCATTCTGTCTTCGCGCTGCCGTTCGCGCTCGCCGGCGCGCTGCTTGCGACGAAACATGTGACGGTGACATGGCCGGCGGTTGGGTGGATTCTCGTCGCGATGGTCGGCGCGCGAAGCGCGGCCATGGGCTTCAACCGCCTCGTTGACGCGCGCACCGACGCGCTCAACCCGCGGACGGCGAATCGTGAGCTTCCACGCGGCGCGATGACGGCCGTCGAGGCCGCGATCTTTGTCGTCATTGCGTCCGTCGTCTTCGTCTTCGCGTCCTGGAGGCTCGGACCGCTGTGTCTCGCGCTGTCGCCGGTCGCGCTCGCGATTGTGTTTTGGTACTCGTTGGCGAAGCGGTATACATCTTTTACGCAGATGTTCCTGGGCCTGGCGGTGGCGGTCGCGCCCGTGGGCGGCTGGCTGGCCGTCGGCGGCCGCGCGGGCTGGGAGCCGTGGATTCTGGCGCTCGCGATCGGCACCTGGGTAGACGGATTCGACGTGCTGTACGCCTGTCAGGACCTCGACTTCGATCGTGCGCACGGCTTGCGCTCGATTCCAGTGCGATTCGGCGTCCCGGCGTCGCTCACGATTTCCCGGGTCATGCACGTCGTCACCGTCGTCTCGCTGCTCGCGCTGCCGTTTGTGACGCCGCTGCCGCGCATCTACGACATGGGCGTGATTGCGGTCGTCGCACCCATGCTCGGCTATGAGCAGTCTCTGGTTCGCGCGACCGATCTGTCGCAGGTCAAGCGCGCATTCGATCTGAACGGCTACGTTGGCATCCTGTATTTCCTCGTCCTCGCTGTTTCAGTGTATGTCGGGTAACTCGGTCGCCCTGGCCATCACCGGCGCAAGCGGAGCGCTGTACGCGGTCCGCACGCTGGCGGAGCTGCTGACGCGTGGCATGAACGTCGAGCTCGTCGTCTCGGATTACGGCCGCCGGCTTCTGCGGGACGAACTCGGCGACGAGGCGACCATCGAGAAAATCATTCCGTATCTGACGGCGAAGTACGGCGCCGGCGTGAGCGCCGGCTCGCTGGCGGTCCACAGCAACCGCGATCTCGGCGCCACCATCGCGAGCGGCAGCCATCGCTGTACGGCGATGGCGATCGTCCCGTGCTCGATGAAGACGCTTGCGGGCGTCGCGCACGGCCTGTCACGAAATCTCGTCGAGCGCTCGGCAGACGTGATGCTGAAAGAGCATCGCCGGCTGGTCATCGTGCCCCGCGAGACGCCGATGAGCCTGCCCGCGCTCAGGAACATGGTGCTGTGCGCCGAGGCGGGGGCGCTGGTCGTGCCCGCCATGCCCGCCTTCTACCAGCAACCCAAATCGCTCGACGACCTCGCCGATTTCATGGCCGGCAAGATCCTTTCGGCGCTCGGCTTTGAGCACGAGCTCTATCCCGCGTGGACAGGCAAGGTTGAATCGAAGTAACCCTTCATCACGAAGTCACGAAGCCCACGAAGATTCGTTTTGTACAAGAGATTATTCGTGCTCTTCGTGTCTTCGTGATAAGCAGGCGTGCGAATGAACGATCACGTCGAGTTGTCGAAATCCTCGGCGCATATCAGCGCGATGTTCGACGCCATCGCGCCCCGCTACGACTTCCTCAACCACGCCCTCAGCGCCGGTATCGATCGCCACTGGCGGAAGCGCGCGATTCGGTCGCTGCGGTTGACGGGCCGCGAGCGACTGCTCGATGTGTGCACGGGCACGGCCGACCTCGCGATCGCGGCCCGGACCGCCACACCTGGCGCCGCGAAAGTCGTGGGCGTGGACTTCGCCGCCGCGATGCTCGATATCGGTCACCGCAAACTGACGCGCGCGGGCCTCGCGGGCGACGTGGCCCTGGTGCGCGGCGACGCGACGCGGATTCCCGCGGCGGATGCATCCGTGGACGCGGTGACGGTCGCGTTCGGCATCCGGAACGTCGACGACATGCCCGCCGCATGTCGCGAGATGCACCGGGTGCTCAAGCCCGGCGGCGCGCTCGCTATCCTCGAGTTCGCGATTCCGACGCAGCCGATTGTGCGGGCGGCGTACCTGTCGTACTTCCGTCACATTCTGCCGGCGGTCGGGCGTCTCGTTTCGAGGCACAACGCCGCCTACGGCTATCTGCCTGAGTCCGTTAGCGCCTTCGGATCTCCGGATCAGTTTATGGAAGTGCTACGAGTGAGCCGATTTGTGGATGTGGCTGCCGTCCGGATGACCTTCGGGATCGTCTGTCTGTATACGGCGCGTCGAGACTCGTAGCTCGTCCCGAGCCCCGGTATAATCCAATAAGTAACTGATGTACTTCGAGATCGAGGACTATCGTCCGGATATCACGCCTGTCGGCAGCGCGATTTCATGGCGCGAAGGCGTGCTCCTGTCGGTGATCGCCCATCTCCTGCTGGTCATCCTCCTCCTCGTCTTTCCCAAGTTCTTCATGAGCGACGCAAACGCGCGTGCGCGCGCGCTGATGGCCAGGCAGCAGCAGGAAGAGAAGCGCGACGCGCCTCGTTTCGTGTTCGTCTCTCCGCGCATCGATCGCCCGGCGCCGCGAGCGCCGCGCCTGGCTGAACCGTCCGACCAGGACCGCATCGCGCGGGCCCCCGAGCGCTCGCCGAAGCCGACGAATCCGCTGCCGTTCTCACGCGGGAACTCTCCGGAGCGGGTCGAGGCTCCGCCGCCGCCCGCGCAGGCGCGAGGCCAGGGGCCGCTGCCGGATCCGGCGCAAGGCCAGAACGCCGAGAACCAGTCGGACACGAAGCTTCCCGAGTCGGAGTCGCGGCTGCAGGTACCGCCGGCAAGGCCCGTCCCGCAAACTGGCGCCAACGGACGAGCGGCCGGCGGTGGGTCCCTGGGCGAGGCCCTGCGCAACCTGCAGCGCTACATCCCGCAGGAACAGTTCAACAATCCCGGCGGCAATGGGGGAGCGGAGTTCGGCCCCTTGCAGTTCGACACCAAGGGCGTCGAGTTCGGCCCATGGGTGCGCCGCTTCATCGCGCAGGTGAAGCGCAACTGGATCGTGCCGTACGCGGCGATGTCGATGAAGGGACGCGTGGTCATCACCTTCTTCGTCCACAAGGACGGATCCCTTACCGACGTCAACGTCATCGGCCCGTGCCCGATCGAGCCGTTCAACAACGCCGCGTTCGGCGCGCTATCGGCGTCCAATCCCACCGTGCCGCTGCCACCCGAGTACCCGTCCGACAAGGCGTTCTTCACCGTCACGTTCTTCTACAACGAAACGCCTCCGTAACCCTCAGCCTTCAGCCCTCAGCCCTGTTATGAGTCGCTCTCAACAGCTCGGCCTCGTCCTGCTCCTGGCCGTCTTCGTCGTGTACGTCATCATCCGCGTTCGGTGAGCGAACAGCGCGCCAGCCCTGAGCGGAGTCGAAGGGTCGTCGCCGTGCTCGGGCCGACGGCGACGGGCAAGAGCGCGCTGGGAATCGCGATCGCGCACGCGTTCGGCGGCGAAATCATCAACTGCGACTCGACTGCGGTTTACCGGGGCTTCGACATCGGCACAGACAAACTGCCGGCCGGCGAGCGGGGCGGCGTCCCGCATCACCTCATCGACATCGCCGATCCGACTGACGAGTACACCGCCGCGCAATATGCCAGGGATGCGGCCGCCGCCATCCGCGAGATTCAGACGCGTGGCCGGTTGCCGATCGTCGTGGGAGGAACCGGTTTCTACTATCGGGCATTGACGCGCGGATTATTCCCCGGCCCTGGCGCCGACGCCGTCCTGCGTGCGCGGCTTGACGCCATCGCGGATCGTCGTGGCGTCGAGCGGTTGCACGCCTTCCTGAATCGCGTGGATGGCGCATCGGCCCTCCGCATCCAGCCGCGAGACAGGAAACGGATCGTTCGCGCGCTCGAGGTGTACTTCCTGACCGGGCGGCCGCTCACCGATCACTTCGCGGAGACGCAGTCGCTGATTCCCGATGCCGACCTCGTCCCCATCGGGCTGAAGCTGCCCGCGGCCGTCATCTCGGAACGCGTGACACGACGGGTCGATGAGCAGTTCGAGCGGGGCCTCCTGAATGAAATCCGCGCGATGCTCGCAGGAGGTGTGCCCGAAGACGCGCGTCCATTCGGGGGACTGGTTTACCGTCAGGCGCTCGAACACCTTCACGGCGTCCGCGATGAACGGGCGACGCGCGCCCTCGTCGCGCAGGAGAATCGCCGCTACGCGCGGCGCCAGATGATCTGGTTCAGGAAGGAGCCGGGCCTCACGTGGTTCGACGGCCCGGGAGGATCCGCGGAAACGACAGCCTCGGTGCTAGACTTTCTCACTTCCTCTTGGTGACTTTCACCAGGGCCATCGTCATCGTCATGGACAGCGTCGGCATCGGCGAGCTGCCGGATGCGGACGCGTATGGCGATCGTGGTAGCAACACGCTCGGCAACATCGCTCGAGCAGTGGCTCTGCGCGTGCCGACGCTGCGAATGCTTGGACTCGATCGGCTGGTTGCCCTCGGTGGCGCGCGGCCATCCAACGGACCCCGGGCGGCTATTGGCCGCATGGCGGAAGCGTCGGCGGGCAAGGATTCGGTCACCGGCCACTGGGAGATGATGGGCATCGTGCTCGATCGCGCGTTCCCGACGTTTCCTCTCGGGTTTTCCGCCGGGATCATCCAGGAGTTCTCCCGCCTCACGGGCCGCGGTGTCCTCGGCAACAAAGCCGCGTCGGGCACGACGATCGTCGACGAGCTTGGCCAGGAGCACATGCGGACGGGCGCGCTCATCGTCTATACGTCGGCCGACAGCGTGTTTCAGATTGCCGCGCATGAAGACATCGTGCCCATCGCCGAGCTGTATCGGGCGTGCGAAATCGCATACAAGCTCGTGGGCGAGGGCCTGGGAGTCGGGCGGGTCATCGCGCGTCCGTTTGTCGGGAGTCCCGGACATTTCAAGCGCACGGCAAATCGCCACGACTACGCCCTGCCGCCCTCGGGTGAAACACTGCTCGATCGCCTGAAGGGAATGGGCGCGCCGGTGGTCGCCATCGGGAAGATCGAAGATCTCTTTGCGGGACGGGGTGTCACGGTGGCAGTTCACACGGCCAGCGACAGCGAGGGCATGGACGCCGTCGAGCGCCAGATGGCGCAGACCGATCGCGGCTTGATCTTCGCGAACCTCGTCGACTTCGACACGCAGTTCGGCCACCGCAACGATATCGAGGGCTACGCGCGCAACCTCGAAGCGTTCGACGGGCGGCTGGCGACCCTGCTTCCCAAGCTGCGGCCGGACGATCTCCTGGTGGTGACAGCCGATCACGGCAACGATCCGACGACGCCGAGCACGGATCACTCACGCGAATACGTGCCGCTGCTGGCGACTGGCCCGAGGATTCGTCGCGGGGTCGATCTCGGGACGCGAAAGACATTCGCGGATCTGGGCCAATCGCTCAGCGAGGTCTTTGGCGCCGGTCGGCTGCCACACGGGACGAGTTTTCTCGCGGAGATCAGCCAGTGAGCATCGTCACGCTCCGGCAGCAGCTCGAGGCCCGCGAGCAGGACATTCTCGCGCCGCAGGCCGCCAAGAGCGCCGGGTCGAAGGGACGCCTCCGCACGGAGCGTGAAGACGACGTCAGGCCGGCGTTTCAACGCGACCGCGATCGAATCATCCACTGCAAGGCGTTTCGGCGGCTGAAGCACAAGACGCAGGTGTTTTTCGCGCCGACCGGCGATCACTACCGGACGCGGCTCACGCATACGCTCGAGGTCTCGCAGATTGCGCGCACGATCGCCAAAGTGCTGCGGCTGCACGAGGAGCTGACCGAAGCCATCGCGCTCGGTCACGACCTGGGCCACACACCGTTCGGCCATGCCGGCGAACGCGTGATCGACTCGCTCATGCCGGGCGGCTTCAACCACTACGAACAAAGCCTGCGCATCGTCGACACCCTGGAAAACGACGGCGCCGGTTTGAACCTGACGTGGGAGGTCCGCGACGGCATCGCCAAGCACTCGAAAGGCAAGTCGGGCGCACCGGTGGGGATGCCGGAGAAGCTGCGGTCGAGCACGATCGAGGGCCAGATCATGCGGGTGGCAGACCTCATCGCGTACGTCAATCACGATATCGACGACGCGACGCGGGCCGGGCTGCTCGGGGCGGAGGATCTGCCGGCCGAGCCCGTGCGGATTCTCGGCAGCTCGGCGTCGGCGCGGATTGGTGCTCTCGTGAAGGACGTCGTGACCGAGACGCTGGCCGGCGGCCTGACGGAAATCCGGATGAGCGACCGCGTGCTCGACGCGGTGCTGAAGCTGCGGAGTTTTCTGTTCGATGCGGTATATGAAAACAGCATCGCGACCGTCGAGTTCAAGAAAGCGACGGGCATCCTGACCGGGTTGTGGGAGAAGGTCCGCGAGCAGCCGTCGGAGTTCCTGGACGCCCGGACGATCGAGCGCGACGGCCTCGATGCCGCCGCCCGCGATTTTCTGGCCGGCATGACCGACCGGTATGCCGTCCGCCTGTTCGAGCAGCTCTACATCCCAAAGCCCTGGACGGTCGACTAGACCGCTCAATCCACGGTATATTTAGTGGTTCCATGCGGCTCGATTTAGGCCAGATCCGGACGCCGCACGAGCGATTCGAGCAGGTGTATCCGCCTGAGGCGTTCGCGGCCGATCCGGACAGTTTCCGGGTTGTGGCGCCGGTGTCGCTCGCGTTCGACATTTTCAAGGACAACAGCCAGTTCCGGCTGGCGGGCCGGGTGCAGACGGCGATCGAGCTGCCGTGCAGCCGGTGTCTGGAATCGCTGACCGCGCCGGTGGATCTGCCGTTCGACCTGCGGTACCAGCCGCACTCGGTGAACACCGGCGAAGGCGAGCGGGAAATCGAAGAAGACGATCTCACGACCGCGTTTTACGAGAACGATGAGATCGACCTCGGGCAGTTGATGCGTGAGCAGTTCTTCCTCGCGCTGCCGATGAAGCCGCTGTGCAGCGGCGCCTGCAGAGGCTTGTGCCCGGTGTGCGGCACGAACCTCAATCGCGGTTCGTGCGACTGCAAGCGCGAATGGGACGATCCGCGATTGGCGGTCCTCAAGGAACTGAGAACGAAGAGCTGAGAATTTATGCCTAATCCGAAACGACGACACTCGAAGTCAAGAACGGCCAAGCGCCGGACACACGACGCCCTCAAGCCCAAGAGCCTGTCCGAATGCCCGCAATGCCAC